>Ga0308170_10000173_pt1 | contig 118481 bp, 102 predicted proteins | sample PhyBR2_2_FD_202136 | JGI IMG/M metagenome (GOLD analysis project Ga0308170, IMG submission 202136) | Phyllosphere microbial communities from UC Gill Tract Community Farm, Albany, California, United States - DLSLSB.R2 | ecosystem: Host-associated > Plants > Phyllosphere > Unclassified | place... | reverse complement strand
TGCCGTTAACGTCGACTGTGAAGCCGCCTTTAACCTTACCGTTGATAACGCCCTTGACCACTTCTTCAGCTGCGAAAGCCGCTTCCAGAACGATCCAGCACTCTGCACGCTTGGCTTTTTCGCGGGACAGCTTGGTTTCGCCAAAGCCGTCTTCGACCGCGTCCAGCGCAACGTGGACTTCATCGCCAATCTTGATGGTCAGCTCGCCAGCATCGTTGTGGAACTGCTCCAGCGGGATGAGGCCTTCGGACTTCAGACCAGCGTGAACGGTGACCCAACCAGCCTGGTAATCGATATCGACGATGATCGCGGTGATGATCGAACCGGCCTGAAGGTTAAGGGTCTTTAGGCTTTCTTCGAAAAGTTCAGCAAAGCTTTCGCTCATTTTAATTCCTGTTGATAAGGGCGAAGAAAACGCCCATCTGCCACGCTCCAGACAACGTGGGTTTCGTTCATATGAAAGAAAGCCTGCGGGACTATGACTGGTCTCCCACATGGCTCTCTGGTCATCCGGCGAGATCGCGGAGTGCGACTTCGCTCAGGATGCGTTCCAACACCTGCTCGATGGATAATTCGGTGGAATCCAGCTGAATGGCGTCATGCGCCGGCTTTAGCGGGGCTACCGCTCGCTGGATGTCGCGCTCGTCGCGGACACGGATCTCATCTAGCAGACTCGGCAGACTAACATCGTCCCCCTTGGCCTTCAACTGCAAATATCTCCGACGGGCACGCTCTTCGACGCTGGCGGTCAGAAATACCTTCAGGGGCGCGGCAGGGAAGACCACTGTGCCCATGTCCCGTCCGTCGGCTATCAGGCCAGGGAACTCCTGAAAGGCCCGTTGACGCTGCAGCAATGCTTCGCGCACAGCCGGCAGCGAGGCGACTTTCGATGCACCGCTGCCGACCTGCTCGTTGCGGATAGCCAGGGTTACATCCTCGCCCTCCAGAATAATGCGCTGACCATGGTCGTCGGTTGACGCCATGAACTGCACGTCCAGATGCGCCGCGAGCAGCTTCAGCGCTTCTTCATTGGTCAGGTCGACGCGATGATTGACGGCGGCAAAAGCCAGCAGCCGATACAGCGCGCCAGAATCCAGCAGCGACCACCCCAGACGTTTGGCCAGCTTGCCGGCCACCGTGCCCTTCCCGGAACCGCTGGGTCCGTCGATCGTAATGACCGGAGCTTGAACTTTCACGATTGCCCCTCTTGCGTTACACGAATACCCACCTGCGCACAGAGCGTCAGGAAACTGGGAAAAGAAGTCGCCACAGCGGCGCAGCCCTGAATGTGGATCGGGCTGGCCGCACGCAGCGACGCGATACTGAATGCCATGGCAATGCGCGGATCGGCCTGGGCATTGATTTCACCACCACCCATGGCCCCACCATCAATAATGATGCCATCTGCGGTGACTTCGACAGCAATGCCTAACGTTGCCAGACCGTCGGCCATGATCCTGATCCGGTCGGACTCACTGGCGCGCAACGCCTGAGCGCCACGCAGCACCGTTCGTCCTTCGGCACAGGCTGCAGCAATAAAGATGGCGGGGAAATCGTCCGTGGCCAACGGCACCAGCCCCTGAGGAATGGTGATGCCCTTGAGAGGCGCATGGCGCACGTGGAGATCGGCTACCGGCTCCGCGCCAGCTTCTCGCGGGTTTTGCAGCGTGATGTCCGCCCCCATCAGGCGCAGAACATCAATCACCCCCGTGCGCGTCGGATTGACGCCCACGCCTTCAAGAAGCAACTCGGAACCCGGGGCAATGGAGGCCGCCACCAGAAAAAACGCCGCTGAAGATAGGTCGGCAGGGACGTCGATGCGTGACGGTGTAAGCGCTCTCCCCGGCCGGGCGGACACACAATCGTCTTCAGCTGAAATCAGCCGGCCGAATCCTTGCAACATGCGCTCGGTGTGGTCTCGGGTGGGCGCCGGCTCGTGCACCACTGTTGTGCCCTCGGCATAAAGACCGGCCAGCAACAATGCGGATTTCACCTGAGCACTCGGCAGCGGCATGTCATAGCGGATCGCTGTCAGCGAATGCCCGCCGCGGAGGGTCAAGGGCGGCCGACTGTTTTCTGCCGTTTCGATCACGGCGCCCATCCGACGCAGCGGCTCGATGACCCGCTCCATCGAGCGCCGAGACAGCGAGGCATCGCCGGTCAGCTGGCTGTCAAAACGCTGCCCAGCCAGTAGGCCGCACAGCAAACGCATCGACGTTCCCGAGTTGCCGAGGTAGATGGGGCCCGGCGCGGGTTGCAGGCCATCAAGGCCTACGCCGTGAATCGTGAGGCGGCCTTGCTGGGGACCTTCGATGACCACGCCCATGTCACGGAACGCCTGCACCGTCGCCAGCGCGTCTTCGTTTTCGAGAACGCCTTCGACGACCGTCGTCCCCGAGGCGAGCGAGCCCAGCATGATCGCGCGGTGGGAAATGGACTTATCACCGGGCACGCGAACCTGCCCGCAAACCGCGCCGCCCGGCCGGGCGACAAAAGTCAGGTCGGCGGGCGCTGCCGGCTCGACATAAGCCCGGCGTTCGAGAATCTTGCCAAAATGCTCTCTGGCCACCCGCGCACGCGTAAATACGCCCAGCAATTGATGACCATCACCCGCGTCTACGGCATCCCGCAGCGCATCGAGGTCGCTGCGGAAGGTATCAAGCGTGCGCAGCACAGCTTCGCGATTGGCCAGGAAGATGTCGTGCCACATGACCGGGTCGCTCCCGGCAATGCGGGTGAAATCGCGGAAGCCACCGGCTGCGTAACGGAAAATATCGAGGTTCTCGTTGCGCTTGGCCAGCGAATCCACCAGCCCAAACGCCAGCAAATGCGGCAGATGACTGGTCGCCGCGAGGACTTCATCGTGCCGTTCGACCTGCATGTGCTCAACGTCCGCACCCAGCGCCGACCAAATTCTGTGGACCAGCGACAAAGCCAACGGATCGGTATCGGCCAGGGGTGTGAGGATTACTTTGTGGCGCTTGAACAACTGAGCGTTGGAGGCTTCCACCCCGCTCTGCTCGGAGCCCGCGATCGGGTGGCCGGGCACAAAGCGCGCCGGCATCACGCCAAACGCCTCACGGGCGGCGCGTACGACATTGCCCTTGGCGCTGCCGACGTCCGTCAGCACAGCGTCGCCCAGCTCCAGGCCAGCCAGTACGCCGAGGAGCTTCTCCATTGCCAGGATAGGAACGGCGAGCTGGATAACGTCAGCACCTACACAAGCGGCGGCAAGATTGTCTTCGCAGCGGTCGACTACGCCCAGCTCCACAGCCAGCTTGCGCGATTGAGGGTCAAGATCAACGCCGACCACCTCACCGCAAAGGCCACTTTCTTTCAAGCCTTTGGCGAACGAACCCCCGATCAGGCCGAGACCAACCACCACAAGACGGCCTATAACGGGCGTCGCGGTTTGCAACGGCATGATATCAACCACGCCCCAGAACCTTGCTCAGCGCCTCAAGGAAACGTTCGTTTTCAGCCGGCAAACCGATGCTCACCCGCAAGTGATTCGGCATTCCGTAACCATCGACGGGACGAACGATCACCCCTTCGCGCAGCAAGGCTTCGTACACCGGCGCGGCTTCCTGCCCCAGGTCCACGGCAATGAAGTTGGCGCGGGAAGGAATCCAGCCCAGGCCGATCCGGCGCAGACCCGCTTCCGTCTGCTGCATGCCGGACGCGTTCGAGCGGCGGCTCTGCGCAACATAGTCGGTGTCATCCAGCGCAGCGCAGGCAGCGGCGAGCGCGAGGCTGTTGACATTGAACGGCTGACGCACGCGATTCAACACATCGGCCACGACAGGTGACGACAGCGCGTAGCCAACACGCAAAGAGGCCAGGCCATAGGCTTTGGAAAACGTGCGCGACACCAGCAGATTCGGGTAGTCGTTCAGGAAGTCGAGCCCGTCCGGCAGATCGGTACCTTCGGCATACTCGATATAAGCCTCGTCCAGAACCACAAGGACGTTCTTCGGCACTTGCGCCAGGAAGTCGGCCAACGCATCCGCGCCGAACCAGGTACCGGTGGGATTGTTCGGATTGGCAATGAAGACCACCCGCGTATGGCTGTCGATCAAAGCCAGCATGGCGGGCAAATCGTGCCCCCAATTTCTGGCTTTCGCTACATGGGCACGGGCACCTACGGCCTGAGTGACGATCGGGTAGATGGCAAACGCATGCTCGCTGAATACCGCATTGAAGCCCGGCGCCAGATAGGCTCGGGCAACGATTTCGAGAATGTCGTTGGAGCCGTTGCCCAGCGTCACTTGCTCAGCGTTCACGCCGCAAGCCTGCGACAGCCGCTGCTTGAGCTCGAAACCGTTGCCGTCGGGGTAGCGAGTCAGTTCCGCCAGCGCGTCGTTGAGCGCCTTGAGCACTTTGGGGCCTGGGCCCGACGGGTTTTCGTTGCTCGCAAGCTTGATGATGCGCGCCGGATCAATGCCCAGCTCACGCGCCAGCTCGTCCACCGGTTTGCCGGGAACGTAAGGCGATAATTTTTGCACGCCGGGCTGTGCCAGCGCGAGGAAGTCGCCGCTCATGTACCGCTATACCTTTTCTGATCTTGACGAGAAGCGTCCGCGCAGCCGGTCATCAAGACATGCTGCGCGGGGTCGAACGCTGAATCAAAGCACAGCCTTGGGATACGAACCCAGCACCTTGAGCGCCACGGCTTCCTGGCTGATCTGCTCAAGCACGGCCTTGATCAACGGGTCGCGATAGTGCCCGACGAAGTCGATGAAAAACACGTAGGTCCATTTACCGCTTCGCGACGGACGCGTCTCGATGCGCGTGAGGTCAATGCCGTTCTGATGGAACGGCACCAGCAATTCATGCAGGGCACCTGGCTTGTTGCTCATCGACACAATGATCGATGTTTTGTCATCGCCAGTGGGCGGCACTTCTTGATTGCCGATCATGAGGAAGCGCGTGGAGTTGTCCGGGCGGTCCTCGATCTTCTCGGCAATGCGGGTCAGACCATAGAGGCCTGCGGCCATGTCACCGGCGATGGCTGCCGAGTTCCATTCGCCCTTGACCCGCTTGGCCGCCTCGGCATTGCTGGCAACAGCGATGCGCTCGACGTTCGGGTAGTGCGCGTCCAGCCACTTGCGGCATTGCGCCAGCGACTGTGCATGGGAATAAATACGGCTGATGCTGTCGGTTTTGGTGTTCTCGCCGACCAGCAGGTGATGGTGGATGCGCAGCTCGACCTCGCCGCAGATGACCATGTCATGCTCGAGGAAGCTGTCCAGGGTGTGGTTAACCGCACCTTCGGTGGAGTTTTCCACCGGGACCACACCAAAGTTGACCGCGCCGGCGACCACTTCACGGAACACTTCATCAATGGCCGCCATCGGCTTGCTGATGACGGCATGGCCAAAGTGCTTCAGCGCAGCAGCCTGGGTGAAGGTGCCCTCAGGACCGAGATAGGCGATCTTGAGCGGCTGCTCCAACGCCAGGCACGAAGACATGATCTCGCGAAACAGCCGCGCCATTTCTTCATTGCTCAACGGACCGCGGTTGCGCTCCATCACACGCTTGAGCACCGCTGCTTCGCGCTCGGGGCGATAAAACACCGGCTCTTCTCCAGCGGCCAGATTGGCCATCTTGACCCGGGCAACTTCCTGGGCACAGCGAGCGCGCTCGCTGATCAGCTCCAGCACTTTCTCGTCCAGGCTGTCGATGCGAACCCGCAGCGCCTTGAGCTCTTGTTCAGACATTAGCCGTGTTCCTTCTCGAACTCTGCCATGTACGCAGTCAGTGCATTGACCGCCGCGATGTCGATGGCGTTGTAGATAGAGGCGCGCATGCCGCCGACCGAACGGTGACCCTTGAGGTTCAACAGATTCCGTGCTTCGGCGCCTGCCAGGAAAGGCCTGTCGAGGCGATCATCGGCCAGACGGAACGGCACGTTCATCCACGAGCGATCCGACGGATTGATCGGGTTGCTGTACAAGCCGCTGGCGTCGATGAAGTTGTACAGCGTGCGCTGCTTGATGTCGTTGCGCTTGGCCATTGCCTCCACGCCGCCCTGCTCTTTCAGCCATTCGAAGACCAGGCCGGACAGGTACCACGCCAGCGTGGGCGGCGTGTTGTACATGGAGCCGTTGTCGGCAGCCACTTTGTAGTTGAGCATCGTCGGGCACAGCGAACGTGCGCGACCCAGCAGGTCCTCGCGGATGATCGCCACAACAATGCCACTCGGGCCGATGTTCTTCTGCGCCCCGGCGAAGATCATCCCGAAGCGCGACACGTCGACCGGGCGGGAGAGAATGTCCGAAGACATATCAGCCACCAGAGGGACGTCGCCGGTGTCGGGAATCCCGTTGAATTGCAGACCGCCGATGGTTTCATTGGACACGTAATGAACGTAGGCAGCGTCCCTGGACAGCTTCCACTCACTCTGGTCGGGAATGGCGAAGTAATCATGAGCCTTGGCGCTGGCGGCCACATTGATGTTGCCGTAACGGGATGCCTCTTCAACCGCCTTCTGAGACCAGATGCCGGTTTCGATGTAATCGGCCGTGCCGTTTTCGGGCAGCAGGTTCAGTGGAACCTGAGCAAACTGCTGACTGGCGCCGCCTTGAAGAAACAGCACTTTGTAGTGGGAAGGGATCGACAGCAGATCGCGAAAATCCTGCTCCGCCTTGGTGGCGATGGAGACGAACTCGTCGCTGCGATGGCTCATCTCCATGACGGACAGGCCTTTGCCATGCCAGTCAAGAAGTTCGGCCTGGGCACGCAGCAGAACGGCTTCAGGGAGCGCGGCAGGACCTGCGCAGAAGTTAAAGGCTCGCTTGCTCATATCCACTCTCGTCGTGTCACGGGTTTAATTTGGAACGGGTGAAATGCGGGGGATGCACTGAGGCTCTGAGTGACGCCTCTTTGTGACCGGAACGTTGACCGTCGCTTTAGTCAGCGTTCAAAAAGAGGGGCTGTCACCAGCCCCCCGTTTGAACGTTACTGCTGAGGCTCTTCTTCGTCGGCGGCGGTATCCGCTGGCAGGTCGTCGGCGGACTCGTCGGTATCAACGGCGCCGATGACCGCGTCATCGGCTTCTTCGCCTTCGAACACTTCACCTTCCAGCTCTTCGCCTTCGATTTCCGATGGCTCCTGCACACGTTCCAACCCGACCAGTTTCTCGTCCTTGGCCAGTTTGATCAAAGTTACGCCCTGGGTGTTACGGCCCAGGCTCGAAACTTCACCGACGCGGGTACGCACCAGCGTGCCCTGGTCGGAGATGAGCATGATCTCTTCGCCTTCCTGCACTTGAACGGCGCCGACCAGACGGCCGTTACGCTCGTTGCTGACCATGGCGATGACGCCCTGCCCGCCGCGCTTGTATTCAGGGAACTCGGTGATCGCGGTGCGCTTGCCATAGCCACGCTCGGACGCGGTCAGAATCTGGCTGCCCTGCTCCGGGATCAGCATGGAAATCAGCTTCTGCCCTTCCGGCAGTCGCATACCGCGTACACCGCGGGCCGTACGGCCCATGGCGCGCACTTCGGATTCCTTGAAGCGGGTCACTTTGCCGCCGTCGGAGAACAGCATGATTTCCTGCTCGCCATCGGTGACGGCGGCAGAAATCAGGATGTCGCCTTCGTCCAGCTCAAGAGCAATCAGGCCGACGCTGCGCTGACGGCTGAACGCTACCAGCGGGGTCTTCTTGACGGTACCGTTGGCGGTCGACATGAAGATGAACGGGGCCTTCTTCTTGTCGGCGGCTTTGATACGCGCCTTGCGCTCTTCTTCGGTCTCGTTGCTGTTCTCGAGGTCTTCAGCCTCGACGTCCACGCCCTCGGCTTCTTCTTCGTCAGCCCGCTTGCGCATGGCTTCAAGATCGACCGGCAACATGGTGGTGATGTATTCGCCTTCGCTCAACGGCAACAGGTTGACCAGCGGACGACCACGGGCAGCGCGGGAGGCTTCCGGGATCTCGTAGGTCTTGAGCCAGTACACCTTGCCTTTGCTGGAGAACATCAGCAGCGTGGTGTGGCTGTTGGCGACCAGCAGGTGAGCGATGTAGTCCTCATCCTTGACGCCGGTCGCCGACTTGCCTTTGCCGCCGCGACGCTGGGCCTGATAGACGGCCAGCGGTTGAGTCTTGGCGTAGCCACCGTGGGAGATGGTCACGACGCGTTCTTCTTCGGGGATCATGTCGCCGAGGGTCAGGTCCAGGCGCGCATCGAGGATCTCGGTGCGGCGCACGTCGCCGTACTCGGCACGGATCAGTTCGAGTTCTTCGCGGATGACTTCCATCAGGCGGGTAGCGCTGTTGAGGATGCGCAGCAGCTCGCCGATCTGAGTCAGGATTTCCTGGTACTCGGTCAGCAGCTTCTCGTGTTCCAGGCCGGTCAAGCGGTGCAGACGCAATTCAAGAATCGCCTGCGCCTGTTCCGGCGACAGGAAATACTTGCCATCACGCATGCCGTACTTGGGATCGAGGTTCTCCGGGCGGGACGATTCGGCGCCTGCGCGCTCGACCATCTCGACCACGGCGCTGGATTCCCACGGCGTGCTTATCAGACCTTCTTTAGCCTCGGCCGGGGTCGGCGAGGCTTTGATGAGAGCGATGACCGGGTCGATGTTGGACAGGGCAACCGCCTGACCTTCAAGGATGTGACCGCGCTCGCGGGCCTTGCGCAGTTCGAACACCGTGCGACGGGTGACGACTTCGCGACGGTGACGGATGAAGGCTTCCAGCAGGTCCTTGAGGTTCAGGATGCGTGGACGGCCGTCGATCAGCGCAACAATGTTGATGCCGAAAACGCTTTGCAGCTGGGTCTGGGCGTACAGGTTGTTGAGGATGACCTCAGGTACTTCACCACGACGCAGCTCGATGACCACGCGCATGCCGTCCTTGTCGGACTCGTCGCGCAGTTCAGTGATGCCTTCAAGCTTCTTCTCTTTGACCAGCTCGGCGATCTTCTCGATCAGACGCGCCTTGTTCAGCTGGTACGGCAGTTCGGTGATAACGATCTGCTGGCGGCCACCGACCTTGTCGATGTCTTCGACAATGGAACGGGCGCGCATGTAGATGCGGCCTCGGCCAGTCTTGTAGGCCTCGACGATGCCGGCACGGCCATTGATGATGGCGGCGGTAGGAAAGTCGGGACCGGGGATGTATTGCATCAACTCGTCGACGGTGAGGTCGCCGTTGTCGATCAGCGCCAGACAGCCGTCGATGACTTCACCGAGGTTGTGGGGCGGGATGTTGGTCGCCATGCCAACGGCAATACCGCTTGAGCCGTTGACCAGCAGATTGGGGATACGGGTCGGCATGACCGCGGGGATCTGTTCGGTGCCGTCATAGTTCGGCACCCAGTCCACGGTTTCCTTGTGCAGGTCGGCCAGCAGCTCATGGGCCAGCTTGGTCATGCGCACTTCGGTGTATCGCATGGCAGCGGCGTTGTCGCCGTCTACCGAGCCGAAGTTGCCCTGGCCGTCTACCAGCAGGTAGCGCAGGGAAAACGGCTGGGCCATACGAACGATGGTGTCGTAGACCGCAGTGTCACCGTGAGGGTGGTACTTACCGATGACGTCACCGACCACACGGGCGGATTTCTTGTACGGCTTGTTCCAGTCGTTACCCAGTTCGCTCATCGCGAACAGTACCCGCCGGTGCACGGGCTTCAAGCCGTCGCGCGCATCGGGGAGAGCTCGTCCGACGATGACGCTCATCGCGTAGTCGAGGTAGGACTGCTTCAGCTCGTCTTCGATATTGACCGGGAGGATTTCTTTGGCCAGTTCGCCCATGAGAAGCCTGATTCCTTTTTCTGGTGAAACCTCGTCCAGCCATACGGGATAAACGAGGCTTGCCGCTGCCGACGATTGTCATGCAGCGACTTATGACAAATCAGCGAGTTATGCCATGAATGTGAGCAGTCACAGGGACCGCTGGACGGTCCTCTGGAAAGCGCCGGATGGTACCACAATCGCCGTCAGGCACGAACTGTTTGCAGGCGCCACAGACACACCATTTTTGCAGCAGACGGCTGAGACGCGCTCACAGGGCCCGATAGCGGGTGTGACGATGAACGGCATTACCGGCGACAAGGTGATCAATGCAGGCGTTTACGGCACATCAACAACGCCATTTTGGCGGTGTCCGGACGTTCGACGATGCCCTTCTCCGTGACGATGGCGTCGATGAGATCGGCGGGCGTCACGTCAAACACCGGGTTGAACGCATCGACGTCTGCGCCCACGCGCTTGCCGCCCACTTCGAGCAACTCGCGCCCGTCGCGCTCTTCGATGGGAATGTCGTCGCCGCTGGCCAGGTTCATGTCGATGGTGGAGCTCGGCGCCACTACCATGAACCGCACGCCATGGTGCATGGCCGCCACTGCCAGTTGATAGGTGCCGATCTTGTTGGCAACGTCGCCGTTGGCGGTGATTCGGTCAGCCCCGACGATGACCCAGGTGATGCCCTTGGTTTTCATCAAGTGCGCCGCCGCAGAGTCCGCGTTGAGCGTGACCGGAATGCCTTCGTTGACCAGTTCCCATGCGGTCAACCGGGAGCCCTGCAGCCATGGGCGGGTCTCGTCGGCGTAAACACGCTCGATCATGCCTTCAAGATGAGCCGCGCGAATGACCCCCAGCGCCGTGCCGAATCCGCCGGTTGCCAGCGCCCCGGTGTTGCAATGAGTCAGCACCGTCTGCAGGTTGCCCTGATGCTTGCGGATCAGTTCGGCACCCAGTTGCGCCATGGTCAGGTTGGCTTCGCGGTCGCTCAAGTGAATGGCCACCGCTTCGGCCTCCATGATCTTGCGCGGATCTTCATGGTCCTTGATGCGGTACAGGCGTTCACGCATGCGGTTCAATGCCCAGAACAGATTGACCGCCGTGGGCCGGGAGTTCGCCAGTAGCTCGAAGTCTTCTTCCAGCGCCATTTGCCAATTGTCGCCCTCGGCGAGGCGATCAATGACTGCCAGGACAATGCCGTATGCGGCACTGATGCCAATGGCCGGCGCGCCGCGCACAACCATCGTGCGAATAGCCTCGGCCACGCCCTCGGCGCTGGTGTAAGGGTGCCAGGTTTCCTCGAAGGGCAAGACCCGCTGATCCAGCAGGTACAAGGTGCCGTCCCGCCAATCGATGGCCTTTACCTTCTCCGCAGCCAGTAACCGATCGCGCATTGCACACCCCACATGATGAATTTTTGAACGAACCACGCTGCCCGTGCGCCCGAAGCTCTTAAAAAGCCGCCGATTATAGCGAGCCGCCCGGGAAGACGCTCGGGTATACTTCGCCGTCCCCGTAATAAGCCATTGGATGCCCGCTCATGCCTCATTCCGCTGCCCCGCTTGACCTGCTCTTGCTGCCGGACTGGGTGGTGCCGGTCGAACCCGCCGGCGTCGTGTTGCAGCAGCACGGCATCGGCATTCGCGATGGCCTGATCGTTTACATCGGCCCGCGCGCCGAGGCCTTGCGCCAGCCGACCCTGGAAGTGCGCGAGCTACCCGGCATGCTCCTCAGCCCCGGCTTGATCAACGCGCACGGTCATGCAGCAATGACGCTGTTCCGCGGCCTGGCGGACGATTTACCGTTGATGACCTGGCTACAGGACCATATCTGGCCGGCTGAAGCCAAGTGGGTCAACGAAGACTTTGTGCGCGACGGCACCGACCTGGCCATTGCCGAGCAGCTTAAGGGCGGCATTACGTGCTTCTCGGACATGTACTTTTTCCCCAAGGTCGCCTGCGAGCGCGTGCACAACAGCGGGATGCGCGCGCAAATAACCGTGCCGGTGCTGGACTTCCCGATTCCGGGCGCGCGCAATTGCGACGAATCCCTGCACATCGGCATCGAGCTTTTCAACGACCTGGCGCATCACGATCGCATCAAAATCGCCTTGGGCCCGCATGCCCCTTATACGGTCAGCGATGAAAACCTCGAAAAAATCCGGGTCATCGCCGATGAGCTGGACGCGATGATTCAGATGCACGTCCACGAGACCGCATTCGAGGTCCACGACGCCGTTCAGCAACGTCAGGAACGCCCCCTCGCCCGCCTGCAACGTTTAGGGCTACTGGGTCCACGCTTCCAGGCGGTCCACATGACGCAGATCAGCGATGACGACCTCGCGATGCTGGTCGAGAGTAATTCCAGCATCATCCACTGCCCCGAATCCAACCTGAAGCTGGCCAGCGGTTTCTGCCCTGTCGAGCGTCTGTGGCAGGCCGGCGTCAATGTGGCCATCGGCACCGACGGCGCAGCCAGCAACAACGACCTTGACCTGCTTGGCGAGACCCGCACCGCCGCGCTGCTGGCCAAAGCGGTTGCCGGGTCAGCGACTGCGCTGGACGCGCACCGCGCCCTGCGCATGGCCACGCTCAACGGTGCGCGGGCCATGGGGATCGACGGCCACACCGGCTCGCTGCAAATCGGCAAAGCCGCCGACATGGTCGCGTTCGACCTCTCGGGCCTTGCGCAACAACCGGTTTACGATCCGGTCTCACAACTTATTTACGCGACGGGTCGCGATTGCGTTACCCACGTGTGGGTGGCCGGCAAGCCCTTGCTGCAGGACAAGCGCCTGACCCGCATGGACGAAGAAGCGCTGACCCGCACCGCCAATGCCTGGGGCAAGCGCATCGCTGAAGCCAAAGCCTGACCCATTGAGCACGGCCACGGTCAGATACCGTGCCGGACCCCGAATTCAGTTTTAGAGGAAACCACATGAGCAACGTCGACCACGCCGAAATCGCCAAATTCGAGGCCCTGGCCCATCGCTGGTGGGATCGCAACAGTGAATTCAAGCCGCTTCACGACATCAACCCGCTTCGGGTCAACTGGATCGACGAGCGCGTCAATCTGGCCGGTAAAAAAGTGCTGGACGTCGGCTGCGGCGGCGGCATTCTGAGCGAGGCCATGGCCCTGCGCGGCGCCACCGTGACCGGCATCGACATGGGCGAAGCGCCGTTGGCAGTCGCCCAATTGCACCAGCTGGAGTCCGGCGTCAACGTTGAATACCGGCAAATCACCGCCGAGGCCCTGGCCGAAGAAATGCCCGAGCAATTCGATGTCGTCACCTGCCTTGAGATGCTTGAGCACGTGCCGGACCCCTCTTCGGTCATTCGCGCCTGTTACCGGATGGTCAAACCGGGCGGCCAGGTGTTTTTCTCCACCATCAACCGCAACCCGAAGGCTTACCTGTTCGCGATCATTGGCGCCGAATACATCATGAACCTGCTGCCGCGGGGCACCCACGACTTCAAGAAATTCATTCGCCCTTCCGAGTTGGGCGCGTGGAGCCGGGATGCCGGACTTCAGGTCAAGGACATTACAGGCCTGACCTACAACCCGCTGACCAAGCACTACAAGCTGGCGTCCGACGTCGACGTCAACTACATGATCCAGACGCTGCGGGGAGAATAAGCCATGCGCCTGAGGGCAGTTCTCTTCGACATGGACGGCACGTTGCTCGACACCGCGCCGGATTTCATCGCGATCTGTCAGGCCATGCTGGCCGAGCGCGGCTTTCCGCCCGTGAGCGACAAGCTCATTCGCGACGAAATCTCGGGCGGTGCCCGAGCGATGGTCTCGGCGGCATTTGCCATGTCACCGGAAGCACCTGAATTTGAAGCACTGCGCCTGGAGTTTCTGGAGCGGTATCAGGCCGACTGCGCGGTGCACAGCAAACTGTTCGACGGCATGGCCGAGTTGCTGGCCGACATTGAAAGCGCCAAGCTCATCTGGGGCGTGGTCACCAATAAACCCGTGCGCTTCGCTCAGCCCATCATGGAACAGCTGGGCTTGTCGGAGCGCTCTGCGGTGCTCATCTGCCCGGACCACGTCAGCAAGAGCAAGCCCGACCCCGAGCCGCTGCTGCTGGCCTGCAAGATGCTCGACCTGGACCCTGCCAGTGTGCTGTTCGTGGGCGATGACCTGCGCGACATCGAGTCCGGCCGCGATGCCGGCACCAAGACCGCCGCCGTGCGCTACGGCTATATTCATCCCCACGACAACCCGGATCACTGGGGCGCGGACGTGGTGGTGAATCACCCGCTGGAGCTGCGTCGGGTGCTGGATGACGCGATGTGCAGTTGCTGACCTGAGTCTGGATGCCAATCCGTGAAGGACGACCGGCGTGACCCGTGCCCGCGAAGGGGGCGGAGCAGCCGTCGCACCTTTGCTGCATCCATCATTCATTCGCGAGCAAGCTCGCTCCCACAGTGATGCCGCCAGCATGAGGTTGCGTGCCATCGGCTCACACCGTGTGATGAAAGGAGACCCCCATGTTCGAATACTCCGCCCGCCCCGACCTGCTTGAAGGCCGGGTGATCCTGGTGACCGGTGCTGGCCGAGGCATTGGCGCTGCTGCCGCCAGGACCTACGCCGCCCATGGTGCAACGGTGCTGTTACTGGGCAAGACCGAAGCAAACCTGAACGAGGTGTATGACGAGATCGAAGCGGCCGGCGCGCCGCGGCCGGTCGTGATCCCGTTTGACCTTGAGGCCGCTCAGCCGCAGCAGTACGAAGAACTTGCCGCGATGATCGAAGCCGAATTCGGCCGGCTCGATGGCGTGCTGCACAACGCCTCGATCATCGGGCCGCGCACGCCGATCGAACAGCTCAGGGGCGAGCAGTTCATGCAGGTCATGCACGTCAACGTCAACGCCACGTTCATGCTGACGACAGCGCTGCTGCCGGTGCTCAAGCGTTCGCCGGATGCCTCCATTGCGTTCACCTCCAGCAGCGTCGGCCGTAAGGGTCGTGCGTATTGGGGCGCTTATGGCGTATCGAAATTCGCCACCGAGGGTCTGATGCAGACGCTGGCGGACGAGATCGACGGTCTGGGTTCGATCCGGGCCAACAGCATCAACCCGGGAGCAACCCGCACCGACATGCGTGCCCAGGCATACCCAGCCGAAGACCCCACCAATAATCCGACTCCGGAGGAGATCATGCCGGTGTACCTGTACCTGATGGGCCCGGACAGCAAAGGCATCAATGGGCAGGCGCTGGATGCGCAAACCCGCTGATACGCTGACAAGGCAAGCGCGTGTAATGTGCGCTGCCTTCATATGAATGTCTCAAGGCCCGGAACGCCGCCAATCGGCGGTTTTCCGGCGTCTCCTACTGATCATTCCCGCGCGACCGGGCTATTCAGTCAAATCCAAGGCGCGAAAAGCCCGCGAACCTGTCACAATCCGCCGCAACTTATTGATTGACAGTTACTTTCACGTAGGCAATCGAATTGGCACGAGTTTCGCTCTCTCCATTTCAAGCCCGTAGAGGCGCAGGAGCGGAACCATGATTTTTCCATGCACTACCAATGCCATTGATTTCGATAACGCCCGGCTGCAACGCCATGGTTTCGCGCCGCAGCACAGCCACGTTCGGCCGGCGCTGGACTACGAGCAGCTAAGGCGCCAACTGGATCTGCAGCTGCAGACCAGCCTTGAAGCGGACAAGATCCTGTCCATGCTTTTCCAGAGCGTTCAACAACTCATTCCGCTGAATGCGCTCAGCTACAAGCACTTGCCCACCGATTTGCGCCTGGAGCTCGGCGAGCGCGGCCGCCACAAAGCCACTTACTCCATGACGCACGAAGGCGAACAGATGGGCGAGCTTTCTTTCCAGCGCGACCATCGATTTGCCGAACATGAGCTTCTGCAACTGGAGTCGCTGCTGTCGAGCTTGCTCTATCCCCTTCGCAACGCGCTGCTTTACCGTCATGCAAGCCTGAGTGCGCTGCGCGATCCCCTGACCGGAGCCGGCAACCGGATCGCCATGGAGCAATCGCTGATGCGTGAGTTCGAAATCGCACGCCGCCAGCAGCAGCCGCTGTCAGTGTTGATGCTGGACATCGATCACTTTAAAAACATCAACGACAGCCACGGCCACGCCACTGGCGATGAAGTGCTCAGGGCGGTGACCCATGCGGTCAAGGACTGCCTGCGCAACATCGATCAGGTGTTCAGGTTTGGGGGCGAGGAGTTTCTTGTGGTGCTGAGCAATACCGGTCGTGAGTCAGCCGCGCTGGTGGGCGAACGCCTGCGCAGTGCAGCACTGCGACTCACGTATCCGGTGAAGGGACGGCCAGTGGAGCTGACCGTCAGCCTTGGCTGCTCGACGCTGCTGCCGGGGGAATCCTCCGACAGCATGTTGCGTCGCGCCGACACGGCCCTTTACGCTGCCAAGCGCAAAGGTCGCAACCGCCTGGAAATGGCCGGCTGATCGATCAGGCGCGTGCCGCGATGCGGTGTTCGCGCACCGTACCGTTGGCCTCCTGCGAACGCTCCGTGGCCATGCACCGCTCGAGGAACAGGTGCATGTACTCGTAGCTTTTGCACACGGCCATTCTCAGCTCGCTCTGCAACTGCTCGCTGGGGTTATTGCCCGCCAGCGTGCAGATGATTTCCAGCGCTTCCCACGGGTGCGAGTCATCGTACTGGGCGTGCATCTTCAGCCATTTCATCGCACGCTTTCGGTTCTCCGGAGGGAACATGTCAGCATAGGTGTCCTGAGCACAGACCACTGCGGACCATTCGCCCGTCGCACCTTCGATGGCGTAGTTGGTAGCGGCGATCGCTACCACCAGCGAATCGGACGAACAGCTGTGCCAACACCAGTGGCTCAATGCATGCAGTTCCGACGGCACGCGTTGCGCCTGCAGGTCTTCCAGAGTGACGCCGTGGGCGGCGCTCCAGTTGACCCAGTAATCGGCATGGTTGAGTTCGACGCGGATGTTGCGCATCAGCCATCGTCGCGCCATGTCTTCGCCCGGGTGTCGGGCGAATCGGGTTTTGGTCAGGTTATGCGCCATATAGACCGCGAACTGTTCGACCACCGGCCAGCCACCAATCAGGTACTGGCGCATGGTTTTAGAACTGAGCCGCCCATCACGCATGCGTTGATAAAGTTCATGCCCTACCACCTTGGCCTTGGCGTCACTGCAATCTTCAATCAATTGCTGTGCCCAAGCGGGGTAACTGCTGGCATCCATCAGCGGACCGGTTCTAATGAACATATCGATCACTGTGTAGCTCCTTTGTATGAGGTTGCTCATGGTATGTATTCAGCGAAAAGTCCCGGGAGCGCTGAACAACAGTGGGGTCTGCCTCGCTGGCCGTGCGTGCAGAGATTCGCAGGTGAATAATTGCGGTCGCTCGATAACATAACCCTGAGCGTAGTCCACACCGATTTCCAATAACGCCTGCTCTATCTGAGGGCTTTCGACGAACTCGGCGATCGTCTGTTTGCCCATTACGTGCCCGATATGGTTGATCACTTCTACCATCGCCCGGTTGACCGGGTCGTCGAGCATGTCTTTTACGAAACTGCCATCAATCTTCAGGAAGTCCACAGGCAAGTGCTTCAAGTAAGCGAATGACGACATGCCTGCACAGAAGTCATCCAGAGAGAAACGGCATCCCAGACTTTTAAGTTCGTTAATAAACCGAATGGCGCTGCCCAGGTTGGCGATCGCACTGGTTTCGGTGATTTCGAAACAGATAAGTTCAGGCGGTATTGCGTAGATCTGGAACTGCTGGCGCAGGTATTCCAGAAAAGCGTCATCGCCAATGCTGCTGCCGGACAGGTTGATGGCGCACACAGCCATCGGCCCTGTGTAGTGTTCGGACTTGAGGCAGTCGGCGATGATCATGAAAACGTGCTGGACGACCCAGCGATCCAGAGTGGTCATCATGCCGTAGCGCTCGGCGGCGGGAATGAAACTGTCGGGCAGAATCATGCGCCCCGACTCGTCGCGCAGTCGCAGCAGGATTTCGATATGGCCGTTGCTCTGCACCGCGTTGCGCCCCAGTGCCGCAATTTCTTGTGAATACAGGCAAAAGCGGTTGTCCTCCAGAGCCATGTGCAAGCGCTGGATCCAGGCCATTTCGCCAAAGCGGGTCGACAGATCGGAATCGTCGTCGTGGTAGACCTGAACCCGGTTGCGGCCTTTCTCCTTGGCCATGTAGCAGGCCATATCCGCCGCGCGCAGGGACGATTCGAGTGTCGTCGGGACCTCGTCGATATGCACCAGCCCGATGCTGACTGTGGTGACAAACGGACGGCCCTTCCAGACGAAATGCAGGCTTTCTACCGTCTGGCGCAGGCTCTCGGCCACTCGCTCGGCCGCCTCCGGCGCGCAATGTTCCAGAAGGATGCCAAACTCGTCGCCGCCCAGGCGAGCGAGCGTATCGCCCTCGCGCACGCCCTGCTGCAACAGCGTGCAGATGTGTCGCAGCAATTCATCCCCGGCGGCATGACCGCTGGTGTCGTTGACCAGCTTGAACTGGTCCAGATCGAGGAACATCAGCGTGTGCTGCGCCGGTTGCGCGCTCTGGCCATTGAGTGCGAGCTCCAGGCGGTATTCGAATTCGCGGCGGTTGGCCAGCCCGGTGAGAGCGTCGTGGGTCGCCTGCCAGGACAAGTCGGCGATGTACTGACGCTCCTGCGTCATGTCGTGCAGCACCAGCACCGCACCGCTGACCTTGCCCTCGGTGCGGATCGGCGAACCCACCAGCGCCACCGACACGGTGCTGCCGTCCAGGCGCTGGATCAATCTGGAGCTTTCACTGCCGCCGCCCAGGTTGCCGCTGAGCATGCGCTCAATCAGCGTCGAGGTGTCCTTCTGGTCGTTTTCGTCGAGCAGGCTGAACAAGGCGGCCAGAGGTAAACCGGCCGCCTGCTCGTTCTTCCAGTGGGTCATGTGTTCGGCGGCGGGGTTCATGTAAACGATGGAGCCATCGACATCCGTGGTGATAACCCCGTCGCCGATGGATTCCAGGGTGATCTGCGCACGCTCCTTCTCCATCTGCAGCGCAACGGCAAAGGCATGGCGCTGCTCCAGCAGCTTGTGCGTGCGCAGCAAGGCAAGAATGATCAGGCAGACCGCCGTGGCGAGGTTGATCACCAGCAGGATGCGCAGGATGAGGCGCGAGCCCTCCCCCAGTGCGTCACTGAACGCCATGGCAGCGGGCGTAACGCCTTCGTTGATCGCGCTGATGCGCTGACGCCAGCCCATGACATCACTGTTGGTGACGTCGCCTTCCTGAATACGCGCGTGCATCTCCCGGGCCACTTCATCGAGCTGCACCAGGTAATTATCCCCGACCTTCCACAGATCAATCGCCTGTTCCAGATAACTGAAGTGCTGGAAGTTCAGGTACAGCCAGATGATGCTCTGTGCATCGTCTGGATGGTTGCCGCCTTGCAGAATCCCGGCCTTGGCGCGTGCGATATCAGGTACCGGCTGATCCATGGCCAAGCGCAGGTCATGCCCGCCCTGAGGGATGGCAAAGGCTTTCTGGTATTTGAGGTAGTTGATTTCGTCGCGGCTGTTGGCGTAGAGATTCAGATAATAGATGGCGTCTTTCTGGCCCTTGGACCAGAGGCTCTCACCACCGATGTAACTGCGCACAGCCGACATCATATAAAGGCTGACACAGCCGAGCAGCGCCTGTAACAGCACGACGGCAATAAATGGCCAAACGATGCCCAGAAGACGAGGCTTCTCGAGAATCCGCTTTTGCTTCATGGTGTCCCTTTCATCAGCACTGCCTGATACCCATCCCCCTCGCCAGGCGACCTTCCTGGAGCCTGAGGGACTTCGCTAATTTCCACGATGCAGCGGACAATCTCTCACATCTATATCAAGACGTAACCAGCCAATTGAATGCAGAGACGTAAATATGACGCTTTTCACATTTCCGGCCCATCGCAGCCAAGCTTAGCTGAAGAATTGACGTGTTCCAGTGGCACTAAGCCATTTGATCACGATGTCGGACCTGCGTGGGTTAAACCTGCTGCAAATGCCCGTACAGCCTCGCGTACAAGCCTCCGTCGGCGATCAATTGTTGATGGCCACCGTCCTCCGCAATGCGCCCGCCGTCGAAGACCAAGACACGATCAGCCTGTTTTACCGCCGACAACCGATGGGCAATGATCAACGTGGTACGGCCGCTTAGAAAGCGGTTGAGGGCCTGATGCAGGTTGTATTCGGTGGCCGCATCCAGCGCCGAGGTCGCTTCGTCGAGAATCACCACCTTGGGATCGGCCAGGACCATGCGCGCAATCGCCAGCCGCTGGCGCTGGCCGCCGGAGAGGCGAACGCCCGAGCGACCCACGACGCTGTCCAGCCCATTGGGGAGCGCGCGTATCGTGGCGTCCAGTTGAGCGATTTCAAGCGCCTGCCAGCACGCGTCATCGCGCTGCTCGCGGCCCATCAGCAGATTGGCGCGCACGGTGTCATTGAACAGCGCCGGATGCTGCAGCACGACGGCAACGTTATCTCGCACGGTTTCCAGGCCGATGTCTTGCAGGCTGGCTCCGCCGAAGCGGATCACCCCGGCGTCGGCGCTGTACAGACCCAGCAACAACTGAACCAGCGTGCTTTTACCGCCGCCGCTGGCGCCAACGATAGCGACCTTCTCGCCGGGGCTGATCGTCAGATCGAGCTGATCCAGCACTGTCTCGTCGCTGTAGCCGAAACTCAGACCGCGCACATCGATGCTCACCGTTTTGTGCCCCACAAACGGATTGGTTCGGACCGGATACCGGGGCTCATCGGCACGGCTCAGCAGTTCGTTGATTCGGGTCAATGCACCGCCCGCAGCGTAGTAGGCGTACTGCAGATTGAGCAGTTGCTCGACCGGACCGATCATGAACCACAGGTAGCTGAACACGGCGAGCATGTGGCCGATGGACAGGTCGGAAAACAGCACGGTGAGCATGGCGGCGGCGCGAAAGATATCGATACCGAACTGAAACAACAAACCGCTGGCGCGCCCCGACGCGTCGCTCTTCCACTGCGACGACACCGCGTAGTCGCGCACTTCCCGCGCGCGCAGACCGAGCAGCCCGAGGAAATGGCCCTGACGGTTGCTGGCACGGATCTCCTGGATCGCATCGAGCGTCTCTGTGAGCGCCTGGGTGAACCGGGAGGTGCTGTCGTTTTCCAGCTTCTTGAGGTGTTTGACGCGTTTGCCAAGCTTGACCGTCGCGAAGACCACCAACGGGTTGAACAGCAAAATCAGCAGCGCCAGTTGCCAGTGCATCCACATCAGAATGGCCGCGGTGCCGGTAAGGGTCAGGGTGGCGACCAGAAACTTGCTCAGCGTCTCGCCGACGAATTTGTCCACCGTGTCGAGATCGGTGACCAGGTGTGCGGCGACGGTGCCGCTGCCCAGGCTCTCGTATTCACTTAACGAGATGCGCTTGAGTCGCTCGATCAAACGGACCCGGATGCGATAAACAATGTCCTTGGCCAGCCCCGCGAACAGCCGCGACTGAACCACGTTGAACACCAGCGCGCCCAGGCGCAGGAAGAGTGTGGCCACCAGCATCAGGCCGATGTAACCGACAGGCTTGTGCAGGCTCGCAGGCAGAAACTGATTCATGAACATCAGCGCCGAGTTGCCTTTGCCCAGCAGCACTTCATCGACCAGCAAGGGCAGCAGCAAAGGAATCGGCACCGAGCACAGCACCGCCAGAACAGCGACGCCGTTGGCCAGCCATAGCGCTTTTTTATGCTGCAGGGCAAGGCGGCGAATCTGCGCCCAGTTCAGGCGATCAACGTGAGCCGGTGCATCGGTCGCCGCGTCGGGTTCGCCCTGTTCCAGGTTTCGGGAGTCAGACACCGGCGTTGCGCTCCAGCCAGCGCCCGAGCAACGGCTGAAGCACGTCGAGTGCCTGATAGCCATTGGTCAATAACGCAAGCTGGCCATTCCGTTCGGCAAGCAGGGTTGGAAACCCGGCAATGCCCAGGTCTTGAACCCAGGAGAAATCCGACGCTGTGGCGGCATGCTGCTCGACGCTGTCAAAGGCTTCGGCGAACTCGATGCGCGGCAGACCGGCTTTTTCCGCCAGTTCGGCCAGCACCGAGCCGTGGGTCACGTCGCGACCCTGCAAATAAAAGGCTTGCTGAATCTCTTTGACCAGCCGCCAGGCAACATCCGGCGCCAGGCTGCGCGCCGCCACAATGGCCCGGCATGCGGGCGCGGTGTCGTAGACGAACCCATCGGGCAACGCGCCCTCGAAGCGGAACACCTGGCCGGTGGTCTCTTGCACCGCCTGCCAGTGTTCGAGAATGTAACGCCGGGTCGAGGGCTCCAGCGACGCGCCACTGCCGGTGCGCAGCCCGCCCACGACCAGATGCAACGGCACGCCGGCCGCCCCCGCCTGCTCCACCAATGCTTCGGCCACCGGAGAAAACCCCCAGCACCACGAACACATCGGGTCCATCACGTACAGCAGGCGGGTGGACATGGCTCAGGCCTCGTGGCGTTGGGGTTCAGCAGCAGGCGTTTCTGTGGGGTGCGCTTCGGTGTCGTGAGCGTCAAGCGCTCGGTAGTTGCGGCCGATCGGGTGCGGCTGATTGCGCGCTTTGGCCAGCTCGATCTGCTTTTGCCGGTCGATGGCGCTGCGGCGGGTCTTCTCGCTCAGGGAATCCCAGCAATGCGGACAGCTGACGCCCGGCGAATAGTGCTCGCTGGCCCGGTCTTCTGCACTGATCGGAGTGCGGCAGGCATGACATTGATCGTAGTCGCCCTCGGTCAGGTCATGGCGCACGGTGACGCGATTGTCGAAAACGAAGCAGTCACCACGCCAGCGGCTTTCTTCCTGAGGGACTTCTTCCAGGTATTTGAGAATGCCGCCCTTGAGGTGATAGACCTCCTCAAACCCTTCGCCCAGCATGTAGCTGGAGGCTTTTTCGCAGCGAATGCCACCGGTGCAGAACATCGCGACTTTCTTGTGTCGGGCCGGATCGAAATGGGCTTTGATGTACTCCGGGAACTCACGGAAGGAAGTGGTCTTGGGGTCGATGGCGCCCTCAAAGGTGCCGATCGAAACCTCGTAATCATTGCGGGTGTCGATCAGCAGCACTTCGGGATCGGCGATCAGTGCGTTCCAGTCCTGAGGCTCGACGTAGGTGCCCACCGCCTTGTTCGGGTCAACACCGGGAACGCCAAGAGTCACGATCTCTTTTTTGAGTTTGACCTTGGTGCGGTAGAACGGCTGCTCGTCGCAGTACGATTCCTTGTGGTCGATATCGACCATGCGCGGGTCTTTCTTGAGCCAGGCCATCAAGCCGTCGATGCCTTCGCGGCTGCCGGACACCGTGCCATTGATGCCCTCTTCGGCAATCAGCAATGTGCCTTTGATCCCGTTGTCGACCATCGCCTGGAGCAATGGCTCGCGCAGCGCGACGTAATCGGAAAGGGTGACGAATTTGTACAGCGCCGCGACGACGATGGGTGCGGTGTGGGTCATGTAGCGTCTCCAGGTGGTGACCCTCGCAAAGGGCCTACCGGGTGAATGATTCAGGTGAACGCGCGCCGACCGGGCAACGCGGCGCGGATTCTATCAAGAATCAACGTCGGGCAGGCAGGGTCGTGATCAGCGGAGTGCGGCGAGTGATGAAACGTTTACAGGCAACGCCGACTTTAGGAGCGTGCTTGCCCGCGAATGCGATTTGCCTGACACATTCACGTGTCTGACACTCCGCGATCGCGGGCAAGCACGCTCCTACGAAGGTCGGACGCCAGTCAGTCGTGCCCACCAGCACAGGTCGGTGAAGACGGCGCTGCACCGAGCTTCGCCCACTCTTCAGGGGTGTAGGTGTGCAGCGCCAAGGCATGAAACTCACCCATCAAGCCACCCAGCAGGCCGTAGACCTTCTGGTGGCGCTTGACGGCGTTGAGGCCGGCGAACTGATCGCTGACCACTACCGCCTTATAGTGAGTGTCCGTCCCGCGACTGTGCATGTGGCTTTCATTGAGCACTTGAAGGTACTCAGGCTGAAAGACCGTCAACGCGGATTCGATTCGCTGCTGCATGCTCATGTCGGGCTTCGCTTATGGCTTTTTGGCAGGCGCTGCCGGGGCAGCAGGCTTGGCGCCGGCCGGGGTCAGTTCCTTGGTCATGTCGGCGAGCAGCTTGTTGACCACAGGCACCGCGCTTTCCAGCTTGCTTTGGGTCAGCTGGAACGACTGCTGGCTGATCTGCGGCATCTTGGCCTGGACTTTCTGGCCCAGCGGCGACTGATAGAAAGCAACGAGGTCTTTGAGCTCGCTTTCGGTGAAGTTGGAGGTGTACAGCTTGACCATGTCAGGCTGCAACTTGTCCCAGCTGATCACCTGGTTCAGCGCAGCGTTGGCTTTGGCCTGATAGGTTTCAAGCGTGGCTTGCTTGGACGCCGGCGCTTTGGTTTCAGCGAAACGCTGAGCGAACATCTGCTGGACTTGCATGTAAACCGGCGCACCCAGTTGATCGGCGTGAGCCAGTTTGAGGAACGCTACAGCACTGGCGTCATGGCTGGCGGTGTCGGCAAGAACCTGGCCGCTGGCGCAGACCAGAGCAACCGCAGCACAAATGGCACGAAGACGGGTCATCGAGTTTCCTTATCTAGCAGGCGAGGCAGAACCCCAAGGCCGGCCATTCTGCGCCCCTTTGCGCGTTTCCCTCAACCCCCGACCCTACGAGCGGTTATTCCACAGCTCTCACGCACCCGCACACGCGAAGGTTTAGGGCGACCGGCCGGCCGCTTTTGTCGCACACTGTCAGCGCCTGTTGCGACCGCGCAGCTGCCGCGGGGAACCCCACCGGATTCCCGGGCACTAAATTGCGCCTATCGATCTTAAGGAGTGAGTCCAGTGAGCCGTACCGAAACCGACAGCATAGGTCCGATCGACGTCCCCGAGGACGCTTACTGGGGGGCGCAGACGCAACGCTCCCTGATCAACTTCGCCATTGGCCAGGAGCGCATGCCGCTGCCGGTACTGCACGCGCTGGCGCTGATCAAAAAAGCCGCCGCCAGGGTCAACAACCGCAATGGTGACCTGCCCGCTGACATCGCCAACCTGATCGAGCAGTCCGCCGACGAAGTGCTGCAAGGCAAGCTCGACGACCAATTCCCACTGGTGGTCTGGCAGACCGGCAGCGGCACCCAGAGCAACATGAACGTCAACGAAGTGATTGCCGGGCGCGCCAACGAGCTCGCCGGCCAGGGCCGCGGCGGCAAATCGCCGGTCCACCCCAATGACCATGTCAACCGTTCGCAAAGCTCCAACGACTGTTTCCCCACTGCGATGCACATCGCGGCCGTTCAGGCGGTGAAAGAACAACTGCTGCCGGCCATTGCCGAGTTGTCCGCCGGTTTGGCCGAGCAATCTGCGCGGCACATGAAACTGGTGAAAACCGGTCGTACGCACATGATGGACGCGACGCCGATCACGTTCGGTCAGGAGCTGTCGGCCTATGTCGCACAGCTCGACTACGCCGAAAAGAGCATCCGCGCCGCATTGCCTGCCGTCTGTGAACTGGCGCAGGGCGGCACGGCTGTAGGTACCGGCCTGAACTCCCCGCATGGATTTGCCGAAGCCGTCGCCGCGGAACTGGCCGCGCTGTCCGGCCTGCCGTTCGTGACCGCACCGAACAAGTTTGCTGCGCTGGCCGGGCATGAGCCGCTGACCGCCTTGTCGGGTGCGCTGAAAACCCTCGCCGTGACCCTAATGAAGATCGCCAATGACCTGCGCCTGCTGGGTTCAGGCCCACGCGCAGGGCTGGCCGAAGTCAAACTGCCTGCCAACGAACCGGGCAGTTCGATCATGCCGGGCAAGGTTAACCCGACCCAGTGCGAAGCGCTGTCGATGCTGGCCTGCCAAGTCATGGGCAACGACACTACGATCACCTTTGCCGCCAGCCAGGGTCACCTGCAGCTGAACGTGTTCAAGCCGGTGATCATCCACAACCTGCTGCAGTCGATCGGACTGCTCGGCGACGGCTGCCGTAACTTCAACGAACACTGCATTGCCGGCATGGAGCCCGACGCCGCCAAGATGGCCGAACATCTGGAGCGCGGCCTGATGTTGGTAACCGCGTTGAACCCCCACATCGGCTATGATAAGTCGGCGCAGATCGCCAAGAAGGCCTACAGCGAAGGCCTGACCCTGCGCGAGGCGGCGTTGCAACTGGGCTTCCTCACCGACGCCGAGTTCGACGCCTGGGTGCGTCCCGAGAAGATGCTTGAGGCCGGCAGCAATGGCTGAACCCATCAGCGGCGCCACGCCACTGGAAGGCTACGGCAAACGCATCCTGATGATCATTGGCACCCCCAAAAGCATAAGCCTCGGCCACGCGCTGGCCGAGGCTTATGCCCAGGGCGCGCGCAGTCAGGGTCATGTGGTGCGAGTGCTGAAGCTCGATGAAATGGAGTTCGATCCGATACTGCGCGGAGGCTATGAATCCGCGCAGACGCTGGAACATGACCTGCTCGAAGCCCAGCGCGAGGTGCACTGGGCACAGCATCTGGTGTTTGTGTATCCGGTCTGGTGGGGCGGGCTGCCGAGTCTGCTCAGCGGTTTTTTCGACCGGGTATTCATGCCAGGTTTCGCCTTCAAGGCCCACGGTCGGCATCATCCCTCCAATGAATTGCTCAAAGGCAGGACTGCGGAACTCCTGGTGACGATGGACACACCGTCACGCTACTTTCGCTGGGTATTCAAGGCCCCGGCGCATCGACAGATGGTCAGGACTATCCTGGAGTTCTGTGGGATCAAGACCTCCCGGCTTACCGAATTTGCGCCGGTGCGCAGCTCTACCGAGGAGCAGCGCCAGCAGTGGATTCGTCAGGCTGAGGCCCTGGGTAAGCGCTAACCGCTTGGGAACCTGCCGGGACAATTTGTCGCACCACGCTGCAAATTGATGGAACGCTGGTGAAAACCATTATTCAAACGCTGTGACTTACGCTGCAGAGGCGCTAATGCCTCTACAGTCAGTCGTTCAGTTCAGGGTACAGTGTCAGTCGGCCAGCAATTGGTTTGCTTAGTGAGCGCGGGATGTTCTTTACCGCCGCCGTTGTCCACCCCTTTTGATGACCAGCGTAGTGACTTGAAGCCCGGAGAAGGCCATGTTGAGCAAGCGTGAACAAGATCCAGCCCCGACCGTTCGTTTCCGCAGCGACCGCGTATCCCGCGTGAATGGCCTGTACTTTTTCAGTACCCGGGAAAACACCCTCGAAGGGCCGTTCGTCAGCAAGCAGGACGCCGAACGTGAAACCGAGGCTTACATCCGCCGCATGCAGGCAGCCAGCCCCTATCAGCCAGGCATGCCTTCCTCGCTGAACGGTTGATTCGCCGTCAAACTCAGGGATGGTTGCGGCTGAACGTCTCCATGCCCATCGCCGCAATCTGTCCCTCGATCAACGCATCGAACGGGCGCAACAGCGCGTCGAATGACCTCCCCGGCTCAAGTGTGTGCAGCGCATGCACTATCGCTTCCAGCGTCGACAGTGCGTCCGGCCCCGGGGCTTTGCGCAACCGATAACGCGACGGCGGTGCGTTCTCCAGAAAGACCCTCGGCAGCTGCGCCAGCAACGGGTTGAGATGCAGCAACTTGCGCGCCTTGCGCCATGTCCCGTCAGGCACCACCAACAGCACCGGTTGTTCATCGGCAGGTGCTGCCGTCAGCTTCGTGGCGCCCTCCCCCGGGAACAGCAATCGTGCTTGATAGCCAGGCGGATTCAGGTATTGCGCCAAATCCTCAAACACCTCGCCCACCCTTAACTCTGCATTCTCCAACCCGAGCGCTGCGAGGCGCGCCGTGTTCAGCGCGTGATTGACCTCGCTCGGGTGCTGCAGAATCAACACGCGGGTCTGACTACCGAGCTTCGGTATCAGTGGGCACAGGCAGTGATCGGTCGGACGCAGGCAGCGATCGCATCGGGCACGGGACATTGTCGGCTTCCTACAGGGGATTGAGCTGCGCTTTCAGCAGATCGCGAAAGGTCTGAATCAGCGGCTCCCGGCTGCGGCCACGGCGCAGGATCATCGAAAACGGCGCCTGATAGCCAAACGTGGCAGGCAGCAGGACGCGCAAATGTCCAGAATCCACCCACGACTGGGCGTAATGCTCGGGCAGGTAACCGATGTAAGCCCCTGACAACACCAGAATGAGCTGCGCTTCCATACTTTCAACCGTGGCAGCGCTGTGCTTGAAGCCGTGGCGGGCAAGCTCGGCCTGGCTCCAGTAGCCTCGACCCACCATGCGCTGCTGGGTGATGACCGGTTCAGGAATCCTGCGCTCGGCATACAGCGCGTGTCGGTTGCTGCAGTACAGCCAGTGCTGCTCGCGGTATAACGGCTGATACAGCAGGCCGTTCATGCGCGTGGAAAATGATCCGATTGCAAGGTCCAGGCGGTTATCCAGCACACCCAGCTGCAACTCGTACGGGCTCATCACCGACAAGTGCAGGTGGACCGCCGGGTGTTCGGCGCTGTACGCCCCGATCACCTCGGCGAAGGGCAGCGCCCGATCACTCACCGTGGAATCCAGCACGCCGAGGTTCAGCGTGCCGCGCAGCTCGCCCTTGAGGGCTGCGGCATAGAGCTCGAAGCCTTCCAGTTCACCGAGCAGGCGCAGGGTTTCCTGATGGAACAGCTCGCCCTTGCTGGTCAGACTGAAACCGCCCCGCCCGCGATGACACAGCACGATACCCAGGGTGGCTTCAAGCTGGCTCATGTAGGTGCTGATGGCCGACGTCGACAGGTTCAGCTCTTGCTGTGCGCTGGCAAAGCCCTGATGACGGACGACGTAAGCGAAGATACGCAGCAGTTTCAGATCGGGTAACGCGCTGGCCATGGCGTGTCCATGAAGGGATTTGGGCGCAGCTTACTCGATACTTCTGGAAAATCTGAACTAAGTATTTCGCGTGGGCGATTGTTCACCGATGGGCCGATCAACAGAATCGAGGCCACGCTGGAAGTCAGCTCCCCCCTTCTGATTCAATCGATGAGGCAATCCCGTGGACAAGATTTTTCACCAACCACTGGGCGGCAACGAAATGCCGCGCTTCGCCGGCATCGCCACCATGATGCGCCTCCCACATCTGCAAACCGCAGCCGGTCTGGACGCTGCTTTTGTCGGTGTGCCGTTGGACATTGGCACCTCGCTGCGCGCCGGCACACGGTTCGGGCCGCGGGAAATCCGTGCGGAATCGGTGATGATCCGCCCCTACAACATGGCCACAGGCGCAGCGCCGTTTGATTCGCTCTCAGTCGCGGACATCGGCGACGTGGCGATCAACACCTTTAACCTGCTGGATGCTGTGCGCATCATTGAAGAAGCCTACGACGGCTTTCTGGAGCACAACATCATCCCCCTGACGCTGGGCGGGGATCACACCATCACGCTGCCAATCCTGCGCGCGATGCATAAAAAGCACGGCAAGGTGGGGCTGGTCCATATCGACGCACATGCGGACGTCAACGACCACATGTTCGGCGAGAAGATCGCCCACGGCACAACGTTCCGCCGAGCCGTTGAGGAAGGCCTGCTGGACTGCGATCGCGTGGTTCAGATTGGCCTTCGCGCCCAGGGCTATACCGCCGAGGATTTTAACTGGAGCCGCAAACAGGGTTTTCGGGTGGTCCAGGCAGAGGAATGCTGGCACAAGTCGCTGGCTCCGCTGATGGCTGAAGTGCGCGAGAAAGTGGGCGGTGGTCCGGTTTACCTGAGCTTCGATATTGATGGTATCGACCCGGCGTGGGCTCCGGGCACGGGCACGCCGGAAATCGGCGGCCTGACAACCATTCAGGGGATTGAAATCATCCGCGGATGCCAGGGACTGCAGCTGATCGGCTGCGACTTGGTCGAAGTCTCCCCGCCCTACGACACGACCGGCAACACGTCGTTGCTGGGCGCGAACCTTCTGTACGAAATGTTATGCGTTTTGCCTGGGGTCGAGCGCCGCTGAGAGGACTCTCGCGTGCCATAACGTGACACAGAGCCGTGCTTTAGCCTACTCAAGCGCCTTCGGGCGCTTTTTCATGCACTGTTACAAAAAAACCATCGCTGCGCCGCATTCCGGTTTCCCCAGGATAGGCTAGCCTTGATTACACACTGCCAGCGTTGCGCAATGGCGCTGCGGCTTCTCCAGGGTGGTTGCTTACAGGGCATTGCCGCCACAACCCTCTGTATTTTGATGTTGGGGTGATTACCACTTAAATCAAAACAGAGACCTGCCATGAAGCGTACCGAAGTCAGACAGCACGTGATCGACACGATCGGCAAAATCCTCGTCGACAAGTCCCTGATTCAGGGACAGGACGACGTCATGCTCAGTGAACTGGAACTGGACGAAGCCGACTTCAAGGAGTTTTTCTGGATATTGCAGAACGACTTCAGTATTCACCTGGCGCCTCGTATCAAGGGCGATATAGCGGCAGCGTCAGTGCATTCGCCTTTCGGACAATTGACCCTGCAAGGGCTCATCGATCTTATTCTCATCGAACAAAAACAACGCAGCCACCACTGACCTGAGGTCAATCAGCGGGTAATTGTCCAGCGGATGATTGTCGCTTTGGGCATGGGGATGGCCAAATGGCCAGGATGAAATACGAGCGGGCTATCGGGCGATAGCACCGCTTTGCTCAGCCTGCTGTGGACTCACTCAGCGCCGTGGGCGACGACGTTCGTCATCGTTGGTGCGCACAGGAACGGGTTGCAGCTTGGGCGGCTCGATCAAACCGAGCGCGACGCCTACATCGTGAAGCCATTCTTGCAGTTTGCTGTTCATATAACGCCCCCTTCAGGGAAATACTCGGCAGCCAATGTCCGAACTGCTTAAGGCAGATCATAGTGCTAAGGCGCACTTTACGCCTGCTACCGAGTGTCGCGGCAGGATTTTTTTTGGCCTTGCATGATCATGTGACCGTCCAAATCCCTTTTGCGAAGCCCGCACGCGACCAACGGTATTCCGTCAGCCCGCCGCTGCGGGCGTCAACACCACGCATTCATGGGCCTGGCGACGTCTAGCGAAGAGATAGAACAGCCCGCCTCCCAAGAAACATCCTGTAAACCATGCAAAGTTGGCCATTGGCTGCAACGCCGGAATGAAGGTAATCGCGATACCGGCCACAGTTGCCAGGATCAGCGCCTTGACTGCCGTGTAGTTGACTCCGCCGCTGTACCAATAGCGCCCGGTCGGGCCGTCGTTGAACAACGCATCAACGTCGATCTGCTGTTTTTTGATCACGTAGAAATCCACCAGCAAGATGCCGAACAGGGGCCCGATGAACGCCGCAAGCACATCGAGGGTGTAGTGGATCACCTCAGGGTTGTTAAACAGATTCCAGGGCGTGATGAAGATCGACGCAACGGCGGCGATCATTCCACCTGCCCGCCAGCTGATCTTGCTCGGTGCGACGTTGGCGAAATCGAACGCCGGTGAAACGAAGTTGGCGACGATATTGATACCGATGGTCGCGGTGACGAAGGCGAATGCGCCCAGCAAGACGGCCACGTCGTTGTCGATACGCGCGACGGTGGCGATCGGGTCATGCAGCATCTCGCCGAAGACCGGCAACGTGCCCGAAACGATCACGACGGTCACCAGCGAGAACGCGAGGAAGTTGATCGGCAGGCCCCAAAAGTTACCTCGGCGGACCTCGGCCATGCTGCGGCAGTACCGGCTGAAGTCACCGAAGTTGAGCGTTGGACCCGAAAAGTAGGACACCACCAGCGCAGTGGCCATGATGACCTGGGAAACAGCCTCCCAACCGTTGAGTGATTTCTCGGACAGGGCAAAGCTGATATTGGCCCAACCCGCCTTCCACACGATCCAGCCGGCCAGTATGAACATCACCGTATAGACGACGGGGCCGGCCCAGTCGATGAAACGCCGGATCGAGTCCATGCCCGTCCAGAACACAGCAGCCTGAACCACCCAAAGGGCCAGGAAACCGAACCAGCCCAAGTAAGACAGGCCGGCGAACTGCGGCTCCGCAAACACTGACATCTGCGGGAAGAAGCGCAGCACTACGATGATCAGCGCGCTTGAAGCCAGGTACGTTTGCACGCCGTACCACGCCACAGCAATCAGGCCGCGAATCACCGCGGGGATGTTCGCACCGAACACACCAAACGCGAGACGGCAGATCACGGGATAAGGCACCGCCGCTTGCTGACTGGGCTTGGCGAGCAGATTCGCAATCACTTGAATGATGCAGATGCCGACCAGAAGAGCGATCAACACTTGCCAACTGGCCAGCCCCAGTGCGAACAGGCTGGCAGCAAATACGTAGCCGCCCACGCTGTGCACGTCGCTCATCCAGAACGCGAAAATGTTGTACCACGTCCACTTCTGCGGAACAGGGCCGAGGTCTTGGTTGTACAGGCGGGGGCTATAACCGTGGGGCATTGGCTCGTTCATCGCATTTCTCCCTTGTCGGATGAAGCGGCCCGCGCTCAACTGATTCTCACACTGGGTACGAGAGCAAGCACGGGTTGTATACGAACCAATACGCAGAATGCGTGCCACTCTCCGTTGAAAAGCCGGGCGAGGTGCTGAAACAGAGGGGTGCGCGGTACCCGCCTGCGTCAGGACAGACCCGGACTTCTGACCGAACGCATGGCAGAACGCCTGCTGGCAGTGCAGCGTGATCAATGACGGTGCGAGACAGGACAAAAGCGACGTAAGTCGGAGATGCGGCTTTTTGTATACGATTGGGGTGGGGCTGACCGTACAAAAGCCAGAGACGACAGGGTCATCCCTGGCTACAGGTCACTCCGGCAACTGCATCAGGCCTTCTGGATCTGTCATGGCCCGCTCCAGCAAGTCAGGCGACAGACTTTTACTGGCTCGCGCCCCCAACAGCTTGAGTTGCTCGCTGCGGCTGACGAGGTTGCCGCGCCCTTCGACCAGCTTGTTGCGCGCGGCACTGTAGGCCTTGTCGAGCTGCTGAAGCCGGTTGCCGACCTCGTCCAGGTCCTGAATGAACAAAACGAATTTGTCGTACAGCCACCCTGCCCGCTCCGCGATCTCACGAGCGTTCTGGCTTTGCCGCTCTTGCTTCCACAGGCTGTCAATGACCCTGAGCGTGGCCAGCAAGGTGGTCGGGCTGACAATCACGATGTTGCGGTCGAAGGCCTCCTGAAACATGTTCGGCTCGGCTTGCAATGCCGCCGAAAACGCCGCTTCGATGGGGACGAAAAGCAATACGAAATCGAGGCTGTGCAGCCCTTCAAGCCGTTTGTAATCCTTGCCCGAAAGACCTTTCACATGATTGCGCAACGACAGCACGTGCTGCTTCAGGGCCGCCTGCGAGATCACCTCATCGTCGGCCGAAACGTACTGCTGATAAGCGGTGAGGCTGACCTTGGCGTCCACCACCACCTGTTTATCACCCGGCAGCATAATCAACACGTCCGGTTGAAAGCGCTCGCCGTCAGGGCCTTTGAGACTGACTTGCGTCTGGTACTCACGGCCTTTCTCAAGTCCCGCATGCTCAAGGACACGCTCCAGGATCAGCTCGCCCCAATTACCCTGGGTCTTCTGCCCTTTGAGCGCGCGGGTGAGGTTGGTGGCTTCATCGCTCAAACGCAGATTGAGCTGCTGCAATCGCTCCAGCTCCTTGCTGAGCGAGAACCGCTCCCGGGCTTCATTTTGGTAACTCTCTTCGACGCGCTTTTCAAAGGATTGAATGCGTTCCTTGAGCGGGTTCAGCAGTTGCCCCAACTGCTGCTGGCTGGTCTCGGCGAAGCGTTGCTCGCGCTCATCGAAGATTTTCCCCGCCAGCTCGGCAAACTGCGCACGCAGCTCATCGCGAGAGCCCTGCAAATCGGTGAGGCGCTGCTGGTGACTGTCCTGCTGTTCGCGAAGCTCGGCGCCCAATGATGCGCACTGGGCGTCCAGGCGGCGCAGCTCGGCCTCACGGGCAGTCCGCTCGTGGGCCCATTGCGCCTGTGCCTCCCGCGCTCCCTCGTGCTGCTGACGCAATAACTCGACTTCACGGCGCAACGCCGCCAGATCTGCCTGCTTGACCGCATTGGCTTGAGCAAGATCGCTGATTTCGTCGCGGCTGGCGTCGAGCTGGGCGTTGAGCCCGTCCTGGGCCATCTGCGCATTACTCAAGCGCTCATCAAGTAACAGGCTGTCTGCCTCACGTTGTGCGAGGCGGCGGTGCAGTTGCCACGCTACTACCAGCAAGGGTACGCCCGCGGCTGCCAAGCCCAGTAGCAGGCTGGTTAAATCAAAAACCATAACATTGCGACTCCACGTTGATGCAGACCGCATTATGCGCAGAACCGATGCAGACGTCCGATCTCGATAAAACAACCCGCAAAAGGCTGCAAAGCGGAGATAAAGCTGGCGAGAGCCCCGAGGTAGAGCCAGCGGTTGGGACAATCCACAGAACCTGTGGATAAGTCAGTGGACAACACCCCTTAAGCTTCCGCAAACGCACGCAGAATGGGGCCTGCGTTCAAACTGACGATTTTTTCACCAGCGTAAAAAAACGATGGTTTTCATTGACTTAATAATTCGTTGCATTAAATCAAGCGGTTAGCGGCCGACGTGACAGTGACATGACAGATACCTTTCGCAATGTGCACAAGTCAAAATCTGCCTCCGATCAGGCGGGTTTTCCATCCGCGCACGCCCGTTGGCATTTGCGCAAACAAAGCGCAGAGCTACCCACCGTTGCGCCACCCTGCAGACACTTACACGCGCTGCCGGGCGTATTTAGTAATTCAATGCTTGCCATGTGTGAGCAAGTCCATTATCATCGCTGCCGTTAGTACCAAGCTGAAAGTCAATTCTGATCGACTAAATCCCCCAATCCCGGTTCGCCAACTGAGCGAACGGATTGAAAAAAGGGATCGATCACCTCGATGGTTTCCAGGCATGACCTCTCACCTCCTACCGGCAAAACGGAGGGGTGTTCAGACAACTCATGCACTGCTCAACCAGCCTGCAAATTGATCAGGATCTTCACCTCGAGCATCGAACCTTCGCTCATGTTGTGTTGCCTGCCCTCCGAAGTACCTACCAGTCAGCCCCGCGCCACATTTTATATGCGCTCAACTGGCTGCTTTTGTTCCAGACAGGTTCTGCGCCCTGCCACTGGCTCGCATTCGAGCATCGGTCCGCGTTTACTGGAACGTTTTTATATTGCACGCCTCTTATTGCGTGTCGATTCAGGAAACACCGAAACCATGACTACTCATATCCAGACTCAAAACGCTATTCGCACACTGACCAACGCTTTTGCTCCAATGAACTGCCTGATCATGGCAGCGCGCAAAGGCTGCTTCAGCTTCACCATCGTCAACGAGCACGGTATCGCCCGCCACAGCGAGCGTCTGTACCCGGATCAATACTCCAGCCCTGCGCCACTGCAGGCTGTGATCGAACGGACCCGTCAGGCACTGGTTGCCTGATACCGCCCGTCGGCATGTAAAGCTGCATCGACAAGGCCTCACCTCATACAGGTGGGGCTTTTTTGTGCCTGTTTTATTTAGAGAAAAGCGTCAGAGCTACCTCCGGCCTCCGGTTCGCGCGCTGCTCGCGCCGATGAACCCTCCTTAAAACAGCCCTTTACAGCGCAAATATCACACTACACTTCAAGTCAGCGGCGCAGGTCGCTGCCGGCGGGCCCGCTCCATTACTGCTGCCAAGCGTCGGGGTCCGCCGACCCACCAACCCCAGAGGGTTTTATGGGAATCGCCGCCAGTGAACTGTGTTCCTACGTTATTCGCCCGACTCTCCTGTACCTCGATCGATACAATAAGGCGGCAGAGGCCTTCTTGCTGGGCGTTGCCGCGTGTCAGTCCGCATTGGGCGCTGAACTGGACAGCCAGCGCGGTCATGGCCTCTACAGCATCGCTGACGCACAGCACCGCCGACTTTGGGACGAATACCTGGCGCTGGATCCGGACCTCGCCAGCCTCGTTCGAGGGCTCGCCAGCCAGCACGCCTTCCTGACCGGCCCCGATATGGAGCTTACGGTAAATTTGCGTTACGCCACCGCGATCGCCTGGTTAATGATCGAAGCCAGTCAAATTTCGTTGCCACACGCTGATGATTCGTTGGCCATGGCACAAATGTGGCGCGAGATATTTCAACCCGAAGGCCAGCTCCAGTATTTCACTTCAGCCTGGCAAACATGGGTCAGCCCACTGTTTCAGCCCTCGGCGGCCATTTCGTGACCCGCCGGTTTTAGTTGAAAACGCAACGAACTTTCAGGATTGTCCTACAAAAACCGCTCTAAATCGGCTGCTCCAGGCTATAGCGCGTAGTGAGAAATATTGGTAATTTCCGCGCGGTGATCAACAGGAGTTCTAACAATGAAAAAAACAATGATCAAATCCAGCCTCAGTCTCGCCATTACACTTGCCTCCACTCAGATTTTCGCATCCGGTTTTGCCCTCAATGAACAAAGCATCAGCGGGATGGGGACCGGGTTTGCGGGCCGTACCTCTTCTGTTGACGACGCCAGCATCGTGTACGGCAACCCCGCCGGCATGTCGCAGCTCAAGCGCGCGCAAGCGACCGTGGGGGTCGCTGCAATCGATGCCAAAACCGATATCACCGACACCAGCGGCAGAAGCACCGGCACAAACAAGGGCGACATGGTGCCTTTCATCGCCGTGCCGATGGGCTTCTATGTCAACCCGGTAGACGAACACTGGGCATTCGGCTTCGGTGTCTACGCCCCGTTTGGTCTGGTGACCGACTACGAAAACAGCTTCCAGGGCCGCAACTTCGGCAGCAAGAGCATAGTGAAAGTCGTGACGTTCCAGCCGACGGTCAGCTACGCCTTCAATGACAAAGTGTCGATCGGCTTCGGTCCGACCATCAACCGTATCTCCGGTGCGCTGGAATCAGCGCTGAACGTGAGCCCGCTGCTGGGTGCACGCACCGGCGACGGCCGTGTCCAGGTCAAAGGCGATGACGTAGGCTACGGTTTCAATGCCGGTATCCTGGTGCAAGCCACCGACACCACCAGCGTGGGTCTGACTTACCATTCCAAAGTGACCTACAAGCTTGAAGGCCACACTGAAGTGACCCCCGGGGCTGGCGTGCCTTCGGCCATCCTGCCAGGCGGTCGCTATGACGCGAAGCTGAACATCGACACTCCGGAAACCGTCGACTTCTCCGTCACTCAGAAAATGAATGACGCGTGGAAGCTGTACGCCGGTGCGACGTGGACACGCTGGAGCCGCCTGGAAGACATCACTGTCAAAAACTCCGGCATCACCCCGGTTTCCCGCCGCGACGCTACCCAATCTCTGGTCGGCACCATCAGTGAAGAGCAAAACTGGCATGACACCTGGGCCTATGCCGTGGGTACTTCGTACCAGTTGAACAAGCAGTGGGTGTTGCGTACCGGTCTGTCATTCGACCAGTCGCCGACCAACAACGAGAACCGCTCGCCGCGCATCCCAACGGGTGACCGTACGATCTTCAGCCTGGGCGCCGGTTACAGCCCGACCGAAGACCTCACCATCGACGTGGCTTATTCCTACCTGCAGGAAGAAGACGTCAAGGTCAGCGACGCCAATGCCTTGGGCCAGTCTTACAACGCCAAGTATGAAAACAGCGCCAATGGTTTTGGCGTGGGCATGACCTACCGCTTCTGATGCCGTTGGCGGGACAGGCACATCACCTGTCCGCCATACAGAAAAACCCCGCAGCCAGCGATGTCTGCGGGGTTTTTCGTTGGAGCGGGTTTAAAGCCGAAGCCAGTGGCAAAACGGGCTCAAGGCGCAGACGCGATCGCCTTCTCAATGGCTGAGATCAGCGCGGGGTCATCGGGCGCGGTGTTGCTGGAGAAGCTGGCGACCACATTGCCTTTGCGGTCCACCACATATTTGTAGAAATTCCAGCGAGGCGCACTGCTTTGTTGCGCCAAGACCTTGAACAGGTTGATGGCGTCGGCGCCGCTCACGGGCTGCGGCTCGGTCATGGCGAAGGTCACGCCGTAGTTCACGTAGCAGACTTTGGCGGTTTCGGCGGCGTCTTTGGATTCCTGCAAGAAGTCATCGGACGGCACACCGAGGATCTCCAGCCCCTCGCCCTTGAAGCGCTGGTTCAACGCCTCCAGGCCTTTGAACTGCGGCGCGAAGCCACAGAAACTGGCGGTGTTGACCACCACCATCGGCTTGCCTGCGAACGTCTTGCACAAATCGATGTTCTGTTTGGCGCGCAGCTTGGGCAATTCGCCCTGAAGCAGCGGTGGGCAATCAGCCGCCATGGCTGCGCCGCTGAGGGCAAGCAATAGCAGAGGCGCATGAATCCAGCGAAGGGGCATGGCGGTATCCGTTCTAGGTCGGGCAAGGCAAAGGGCGCTGATGACACGCTACTCTGCCGCGCCGCGAATGCCTAGTGATGCCTGAAGGGCGGCAACACAGCCGCGAGCGACCCTTCGCTGTTTAGCCAGTGAACGCTCGCTGCATGGCCTGCGGCGGCTCGCCAAAGGTGCGAAGAAACGCCTGACGCATTCGTTCCCGATCACCGAAGCCGGCCTCACGGGCGACCACCTCGATGGGGTGGCGACTGGTTTCCATCATGGCGCGCGCCACCTCCACCCGCAGGCACTCGACGGCTTTGGCCGGCGTCTGCCCGGTTTCCTCACGAAACACGCGACTGAACTGGCGCGGGCTCAACCGGGCAATCGCCGCGAGGGCGTCGATGGAAAGGTCGCTCGTGAGGTTTTCGCGGGCGTAGGCCAGGGCCAGTCGCACGCGATCAGATTTGGGGTCCAGCTCCAGCAGCGTCGACAACTGCGATTGCTCACTGCCACGCCGCTGATAGACCACCAGTTTGCGCGCAACCTGGCGTGCGATGTCGGCGCCAAGGTCGTTCTCCACCATAGCCAGTGCGAGGTCCAGACCTGCGCTCATGCCGGCGCCGGTCCAGATCTGGCCGTCCACGGTAAACAGTTTGTCGTCTTCCACGCGAACGTTCGGGTAGCGCTTGCGAAACTCGGGCGCGTGGAGCCAGTGCATGGTCGCGCGTTTGCCGTCCAGCAGCCCGGCCTCGGCCAGTACGAAGCCGCCCGTGCACAGCGACGCTACCCGGCGCGATTGAACGGACGCAGCGCGGACGAACTCAAGCAGGCTGAGCGTTGGCAATTGCAGGTCCATGTAGCCACTGACGATGGTGGTGTCGTAGCCGTCGGGCTGTAACGGCGTAGTGTTCACCGCAAAGCCCTCGGATGACATGACCGCCCCGCCGCTCTCGGACACCAGGTGGAAGGAGTACGCCGCCTCGCCTTGCATGAGGTTCGCGCAGGTCAGCACCGACCCGACTGACAGGCTGAGGGATTGGAATTGGGGGTAGACGACCAGAGCAACGCTATGCATGACACCTCTCCGGCTTTCCCGGTACACGATGAATTGAATCTATGAACGAAGCCTGGTGCGACCTCCGGCCCCGCTCTAGCACCGATGCTGACCGCTGCCTTGGTAACCCAAGCTGTAGAGCCTGATTCTGTCTGTAGGAACCGGCTTCCTCGCGAACGCATTGGCTCTGCGCCATCTCCATCGACTGACGAACGCATTGGCTCTGCGCCATCTTTATCGGCTGACACCACCGGTTCGCCAGCAAGCCGGCTCCTATAGGGATGCGTCGTATGGCACTCTTCGCCAATTTCATCTACGCCTTGTGTGCGCAGGCGGTAGGCCCCGATTATGGCCGCAGACCGTAGGAGCCGGCTTGCTGGCGAACGCGGTGGGTCAGCGCCATCTCTATCGGCTGACACCACCGGTTCGCCAGCGAGCCGGCTCCTACAGGGATGCGTCGCATGGCACCCGCCGCCAATTTCGTCGACGCCTCGGGCGCGCAGGCTGTAGGACCCGATTATGGCTGCAGACCGTAGAAGCCGGCTTGCTGGCGAACGCGGTGGGTCAGCGCCATCTTTATCGGCTGACACCACCGGTTCGCCAGCAAGCCGGCTCCTACAGTGATGCGTCGCATGGCACCCGCCGCCGATTCGTCGACGCCTTGGGCGCGCAAGCTGCAGGACTCGATTATGGCCGCAGACCGTAGGAGCCGGCTTGCTGGCGAACGCGGTGGTTCAGCGCCATCTTTATCGGCTGACACAACGTACGTCAGCGACGCGTCGTTTGCCATGGGCACGCCGCGTCTATCCATCTCACATCAGCGCCAATGTGACCAGCACCAGGGTTTCGAGCAGCTCCAGCATGGCCCCGGCGGTATCGCCTGTACTGCCTCCCAAGCGCCGGATCATTACCCGGCGCAGCCAGAAGAAACTACCGGTGCAGATCAGCAACACGCATACCGCAGCCCAGCCGCCCATGAATACGCAAAACAGAGCCACCGTCGCTAGCACACGCAAGCCGGCCTTGCGCGGCAGATGGTCGGCGAGCGCCTGGCCCAGCCCGCCGGGGCGAACATAAGGTGTGTTCATAAACAATGCCAGCATGGCCGTGCGGGCAATCACCGGGGCCAGCAACAGGCCAAGGCTGCAGTGCGCCTCAATCAGCGCAAGTGCAGCGCTGAACTTCAACAACAAGACCACCACCAGCGTGACCACAGCGATGGGGCCGCTGCGCGGGTCTTTCATGATGACCAGCGTGCGCTCGCGGTCACCGAATCCACCCAGCCAGGCGTCAGCGCTGTCGGCCAGACCGTCCAGATGCAGTCCACCGCTGAGCATCACCCAGGCGCCCAGCAGCAAGGCCGCATGCAACAGCAACGGCGAGCCTTCCAGGACTTGATCGAGCGCCAACAGCAGCAGGCCGAACAACAGCCCTACCAAGGGATAAAACAACAACGAGCGCCCCGATTGCTGCGGGGTCGGCATGCCCGGCAGACGAATCGGCAAGCTGCTGAGGAACTGCAAAGCGATCCAGAAAGGCAGCATTCAGCGCTCCATCAACTGACCATCGGCCTGCACGTCGAGGCGAAACAGGCCACCGTGAGGCACGCTGACCTGCAGCAGTTGCTCGCGCGGCAGGCCACGGGCGCGGGCCAACAACAAACGCATGACCCCACCGTGACTGATCAACAGCACGCGCTTGCCATCATGTGCATTCTGCAACCTTTCAAGGGCAGCGAGTACTCGGCTAGCAAATGCCTGCACCGGTTCGCCGTTGGGCGGGGTAAAGGCGTACGGGTCTTCCCAGAAGCGCCCCAGCCCCGCTGCGTCAGTTTCCATCAACTGCGCGGGGCTCTGCCCTTCCCAGTCGCCAAAGTGCAGCTCCTGAAAATCCGCTTCCTGCTCGACCGGCAAGCCCAGCTGCGCAGCCAGTTCCTCAGCGAAGCGCGCGCAGCGTTGCAGCGGCGAACTGACGATCACATTCCATGGCCCATGGTCGAGCACCGCCGCACGCATCTGCTGCCAGCCAGCGTCGGTCAGCGCGTCGTCGATGCTCCCGCGCAGCCCGCCACCCAATTCGGTCTCGCCATGGCGCAACAAGTCCAGGCGCAGGCTCATGCGGGACGGTCTGCCACGGCGGCTTCGGCAAATGTTGCCATGCCGTTGTGCAGTTCACAGGCCAGGCGCAACAGCGGGACCGCGAGCGCTGCACCGCTGCCTTCACCCAGGCGCAAGCCTAAATCAAGCAAGGGTTCGGCCTGCAAGGCTTCCAGCACCAGACGGTGGCCCGGCTCGGCGCCACGATGAGCGAAAAACAGCCATGCCCTACAGGACGGATTGATGCGCACTGCCACCAGCGCCGCCACCGTGCAGATAAAGCCATCGACCAGCGCTGCCATGCCCTCCTGAGCGCACGCGAGGTACGCGCCGACCAACGCCGCAACCTCGAACCCACCCAAGGCGCGAAGGCTGCCGAGCGGGTCGCCGATGGATTGAGCATGCAGCCGCAGTGCGCGGTCGATCACCTGAGCCTTGTGGCTAACGCCCTGCGCATCCAGGCCGGTGCCAGGACCCACCAGCGAGGCCGCCGGGCATTCGAGCAACGCACAGGCCAGCGCCGTGGCGACGGTGGTATTACCGATCCCCATTTCCCCGCCGATGAACAATTGCGCACCTGCCGCACTTGCACGTAGAACGCTATCGCGCCCACCGTCCAGCGCGGCTTGAAGCTGGGCTTCGCTCATCGCCGGGCCCTGAGCAAAGTTCGCCGTGCCCGGGCCGAGGTTGAGGTGCCGAACACCCGGCAGGTTGAGGGGCGCCACCGTACCCAGGTCGACCACATCCAGCTGCGCCGAGAGTTGCCGGGCCAACACGCTGATGGCCGCGCCGCCCATGATGAAGTTGTGCAGCATTTGACCGGTCACCGCCTGCGGGTACGCTGAAACGCCTTCAGCCACTACACCGTGGTCACCCGCAAAAATCGCGATCCAGACCTCGTCAACCTTCGGCCGCGGACGGCCTTGCAGCCCGGCCAGTTGCACCGCGACCTGTTCCAGACGCCCCAGCGAACCGCTCGGCTTGGTCAGTTGCTGCTGTCGGGCCAGCGCATCTTCGCGGCTGGCCTGATCGACTTCTCGGGCAGGTGTGAGCCACCAGACGTTGTTCATAGTGCAGGTCCTTTCAGGGTCATCGGCAGTCCGGCGACGGTGAACACCACGCGATGGCAACGTTCGGCCAGCGCCTGATGCAGCCAGCCGGCCTCATCGACGTAACGACGGGTCAGCTCTCCGAGGGGCACGACGCCCAGCCCGGTTTCGTTGCTGACAAAAATGATTTCGCCGGGCAGTTGCGCGAGGCAGTCGAGCAATGCATCGCGCGCCTCGGTGAGGCGTTGCGGATCGTCCAGCATCAGCAGATTGGTCAGCCACAGCGTCAGGCAATCCACCAACAGGCAGCGTCCGGCGCCGGCGTTGTCCCGGAGAACGCGCGCCAGTTCAACAGGCTCCTCGATCAGACCCCACTGCTCCGGGCGCCGCTGGCGATGCAACGCGACGCGCTGATTCATTTCGCCATCCAGCGGCTGGCTGGTGGCGATATAGATCACGTCCAGCCCACTGTCGCTGGCCAGTTTTTCGGCCAATCGGCTTTTGCCGGAGCGTGCACCGCCCAGAATCAATTGCAGCATCAGGGTTGCTCCAGGCCGCAGAGTTCACGCAGTAATTGGCCGTCCAGGTGGGCTTCCACCAGATCGGCCAAGCGCTCGATGTCGCGCTCGCGCAACGCGTGATAATCGACCGGCTGCACGTTTTGCAGCCCGGCCCAGCGAAGCAAGGCGCTGCTCGACGCCGGGTTCTCGAACAGCCCGTGCAAGTAGGTGCCCAGTACTTGGCCATCGAGACTGCGCGCGCCATCGCTGCGTCCGTCCGCCAACGCCACCAGAGCCTGCTCCAGCGCAGGACCCGTTGTCACGCCCGCGTGAATTTCGTACCCCGTCACCTCTGCGCCTTCTAGGGTCAGTCGACCGCTCACGTTGCGCAGTTGTTTCTCTTCTTCGAGCACCGTGTTCAAGGCCAACAGTCCCAGACCCGGACTGGACCCGGCAGCACCCTCGAGCCCCAGCGGGTCGTGCAACTGCTCGCCGAGCATTTGCAGCCCACCGCAAATACCCAGCACTTTGCCGCCATAGCGCAGGTGACGTTGAATGGCGGTGTCCCAGCCGCTGGCGCGCAGGTAGGCCAGATCACTGCGCACGCTTTTCGAGCCGGGCAGGATAATCAGATCGGCAGGCGGAATGGCTTGCCCCGGCCCGACAAACTGCAGGTTGACCTGCGGATGCAGCCGCAGCGGGTCAAAGTCAGTGTGATTGCTGATGCGCGGCAACACCGGGACCACGACATTGATCACCTGCTCGGCTTTATCCGTCTGGCGCTGGTCAAGTCCGTCTTCAGCTTCCAGGTGCAAGTCCATCACGTAGGGAAGCACGCCGACCACGGGCTTGCCGGTGCGCTGTTCAAGCCAATCCAGGCCGGGCTGCAACAACGCGATGTCGCCGCGAAACCGATTGATGATGAAGCCTTTGACGCGCGCCTGTTCGCTGGGCGACAGCAACTCCAGCGTGCCGACGAGATGCGCGAAGACCCCGCCGCGATTGATATCGGCCACCAGCAATACCGGGCAATCCACCGCTTCGGCGAAGCCCATATTGGCGATGTCGCCTGCGCGCAGGTTGATCTCTGCCGGCGACCCGGCGCCTTCCACCATGACCACGGGCCAGTTTTCACTGAGCCGCCGATGGGAGGCGAGCACCGCCTGCATGGCGATCGCTTTGTAATCGTGATACGCCACAGCGTTCATGGTCGTGACAGCGCGACCGTGAATGATCACCTGTGCGCCGGTGTCACTATTGGGCTTGAGCAGCACCGGATTCATGTCGGTATGCGGCGCGAGCCCGCACGCCTGCGCTTGCACTGCCTGCGCTCGGCCGATCTCGCCGCCATCCGCTGTCACGGCGCTGTTGAGCGCCATGTTCTGTGGCTTGAACGGCACGGTGCGTACACCCTGACGGGTCAGCCAGCGGCAGATGGCCGTCACCAGCGTACTTTTACCCGCGTCGGAGGTGGTGCCCTGCACCATCAGGGTCTTGCCGACGTTCATGCTCGATCCCGGGAGAATTCGCTCAGCACCTGCTCCAGACGCTGCCAGTCAGCCTCGTCGCGAGGCAGTCCGAAACGCAGGCTGCTGTTGTGGGTAAAGAGGCGTAGAAGGACGCCGCGTTGTGCGCAGAACTCGTACACATCCTCGGCCAGCGGCGTGATCAGCCATTGAAAAAGCGCGCAGCCGCCCATGGGGGCGAAGCCGTGGCGATCCAGCACCTCGACCAGCCGCTGACCCGCCTGCTCGGTGCGCAAGCGCTGGCGCTGGTGGCCTGCGACGTCATTCAGGCATGCCTGTCCGAGGATGCGGGTCGGGCCGCTGACTGACCAGGGACCGATCTGCCGTGCCATGACTTTCAGAAAACGCGATTCGGCCAGCACAAAGCCCAGGCGCACGCCGGCCAGTCCAAAAAACTTGCCGAACGAACGCAGCACGATGAGCCCCGAGCGCTGGGTGTAGGCGGCCAGGCTCAACTCCGGCGTGTTGTCCATGAACGCTTCGTCGACCACCAGCCAGCCGCCACGCTGGGCCAGACGTGCGTGCCATTCCAGCAGGCGTTCGGGCGGCAGGCTCAGCCCGGTAGGGTTGTTCGGGTTGACCACTACGAGCACGTCGATCAGGTCAATGAAACGCTCCACCTCATGCTCGAGCACCTCTCGCACCAGAAACCCGTTGCTGCGCCAGGCTTCGGCATGCTCGGCATAACACGGAGACAGCACGCCGACCTTGCCGGTCTGACGCAAGCGCGGCAGGGTCTGAATGGCGGCTTGAGAACCGGCCACCGGCAACACGTCCACGGCGCCGTAGTATCGGCGAGCAGCGGCTTCCAGGCCGTCTTCGGTTTCCGGCAGGCGCGCCCACGCAGCTTCCGGGATGGCCGGAACGGGCCAGGACCAGGGTGATATGCCGCTGGACAGGTCAAGCCAGTCCGCTTCATCAATGCCGTACTTCAGGACTGCTCCACGCAATCGGCCGCCGTGTTCAAGCATAAAATTCTGTCCCCAGACACAAGATCAGCAACCACAGCCACACGCCGCGCTGCACCAGTTGCCAACCGCGATCAATCGAGTCGGCGTCCGCCGGCACGCCGTCGCCCAAGGTCGCGCGATCATGCAGCTCGCCGTGGTAAATCGCCGGGCCACCGAGTTCGACGCCCAAAGCGCCAGCACCGGCAGCCATTACCGGCCCGGCGTTGGGGCTGTCCCACTTCGGTGCCTGGGTGCGCCAGCAACGCAGCGCAAGTCGTGTGTTGCCCAGCAGCGCGTAGGTCAGCGCTACCAGGCGGGCCGGAATATAGTTGAGCAGGTCATCGATTTTAGCCGCCGCCCAGCCGAAGCGTTCAAAGCGTTCGTTACGATAGCCCCACATCGCGTCGAGCGTATTGCTCAGGCGGTAAAGCACGACGCCCGGTGCGCCGAGCACAACAAACCAGAAGATCGCCGCGAACACGGCGTCGCTGCCGTTTTCCAGCACCGACTCGGTCGCCGCACGCGCCACTTCGGTGCTGTCCAGCTCCGCAGTCTGCCGGCTGACCAGATAGCCCACCCGTCGACGGGCTTCGTCCAGATTGTCGCTGCGCAGTGCCTCGGCCACCGGTTCGACGTGCTCACCCAGACTGCGCAAACCCAGCGCGCAATACAGCGCCAGCACTTCCACCAGCCAGCCAATGAACGGCAGCCAGCTGAGCAGCGTTGCAATCAGTGTCAGCGGGATCACAGCGATAAACCAGGCCGTCACGCCATGGCTGCGCCAGCCCCTGCCGGCCGCATTCAGGCGTTGTTCGATGCGCTCGGCAAAACGACCGAACGCCACCAACGGGTGGTTCCGTTTGGGCTCACCGAGCAGCGCGTCCAGCGCCACCCCGGCGACGCTCAATAACGCCACACTCATTCAGTCACTCCCCATGTGTTCTGGTACACCAGCTCTTGCACCGCGCGCGGCTGCGCCCAGCCCTCCAGCACCAGCATCGGTGCCGGGTAAAATTCCTTGACCGGGCCCAGACACAGAATGGCCAGGGGTTTCGAACCGGCTGGCATCTTGAGCAACTCGGCCAGTGCCTGTGGCTCGAACAACGACACCCAGCCCATCCCCAGGCCCTCGGCGCGCGCCGCCAGCCATAGGTTTTGAATGGCGCACGACAACGAGGCCATGTCCATTTCCGGCAAGGTCCGGCGGCCGAAGATATGCTTTTCACGGTCATCCATCAGCGCTGCCACCAGCACTTCGGCGCAGTCGGTGATGCCCTCGACTTTGAGCTTCATGAAGTCGTCGGAACGCTCGCCCAGAGCTTCGGCAGTGCGGATGCGCTCTTCTTCCACCTGGGCTTGTATCTGCGCACGCAGCGCCGAATCGGTGATGCGGATGAAGCGCCACGGCTGCATCAACCCGACGCTCGGGGCGTGGTGAGCCGCTTCCAGCAGACGATTCAACAATTGGGGCGCAACCACGCCGCCTGCGAAGTGACGCATGTCTCGACGCTCGGCGATGGCGCGGTAAACGGCGGCGCGTTCGGGATCGGTGAAGGTGTGGTCAGTCATGGATTGCCTGCCCCGCGTTTGATACACAGGAATCACCGTCGATGCAGCCATTGTGGGAGTGAGCTTGCTCGCGAAAGCGGTCACCTGAATAAGCAGCTAGATCTGACGAGCCGCCTTCGCGAGCAAGCTCGCTCCCACAGAGTGGGGCGATTGAATGGATCAGGCTCATGGCAAAAACAGCGCCGCCACCGCCTGAGGATTTGAGGGGAAGTAGAAATGCACGTAGGAAGCAGTCATGCGCCCCTCGCGGTACACCGCCTCAGCGCCACGCCCGCCGTTGGGGCTGAGGCCACGGGCGATAGGTGTGAGTTCGGTACTGGTCAGGGAATGGTGATACGTGTGGCCGCGCAGCGTGCCTTCCGGCAGCTCGACCGATTGCAGCGCCAGCGCCGCCAGCCGTTTTTGCATCACCGCTTCGCCCTTGAGCAAGCCAACCCCTTGAGCACGCTGACCGTCAACATCGGTCAGGGCGTCGAGCAGGTACAACATGCCCCCGCATTCCGCGAGGAGCGGTTTGCCGGCCGCATGATGGGCGCGAATGGCGGCACGCATCCCGTGATTTTCGGCGAGGGCCGTGTGGTGCAGTTCCGGGTAACCGCCTGGCAGATACAGGCCATCTGCGTCGGGCAACTCGCGGTCGCGGATCGGCGAAAAGAACAGCAACTCGGCGCCCATTTCCCGCAACAGGTCCAGGCTCGCGCCGTAGAAGAAGGCGAAGGCTTCATCGTGGGCGATCGCAATGCGTACACCGGCGAGTAAAGGTTCGGCAGGAACATGCTCCGGCGCGGTAAAGGTCACCGGCGGCGGCAGCGTGGCATCGCAGGTGCTGCCCAGCGCTGCGGCAGCGGCATCCAGGCGCGCGTCCAGATCGTTCAGTTCGCTGGCCTGAACCAGCCCGAGGTGACGGCTGGGCAGTTCGATGCCGGTCTCGCGGGACAGCGCACCGTACCAGCGCAGGCCCTCGGTCAAACTGCCTTCCAGCAACTGCGCGTGGCGCACCGTGCCGACGCGGTTGGCCAGCACACCAGCGAACGGGAGGTCCGGCTGATAACGCGCCAACCCCAGCGCCAGAGCGCCAAAGGTTTGCGCCATGGCCGTGCCATCGATGACCCCCAGCACGGGCACGCCGAAGCGCCGGGCCAGGTCCGCGCTCGACGGCGTGCCGTCGAACAGACCCATGACGCCTTCGATGAGAATCAGGTCCGCTTCGGCGGCGGCTTCCCACAACAAGCGGCGGCTTTCGGCTTCGCCCACCATCCACATGTCCAGCTGGTAAACCGGGTGGCCGCTGGCGCGCTCAAGAATCATCGGATCGAGAAAGTCGGGGCCGCATTTGAACACCCGCACCTTTCGCCCCTGATTGCGGTGCAAGCGGGCCAGTGCCGCAGTGACGGTGGTTTTGCCTTGGCCTGATGCGGGCGCGGCGATCAACACGGCCGGGCAATGCCGGGGTTGGCGATCACTCACAGCTCGATGCCTTTTTGCGCCTTGATGCCCGCTTGAAAGGCGTGCTTGACCACGCCGATCTCGGACACAGTGTCGGAAAGATCAATCAACTCTTGTTTTGCACCGCGACCGGTGACGATGACGTGCTGCATCGGCGGACGCGCCTGCAGGTCGCTCAGCACCTGCTCCAGGTCAAGATAGCCGTGCTTGAGGGCAATGTTCAGCTCGTCCAGAACCACCAGGCCCAGGGAAGCGTCGTTGAGCATTTCCCGGGTCACGGCCCAGGCAGATTCGGCTGCGGCAATGTCACGCTGCCGATCCTGGGTTTCCCAGGTAAAGCCTTCGCCCATGACGTGATAGCGCACTTGCTCGGGGAAGCGGCGGAAGAACAGCTCTTCGCCGGTGCTGTTGCGGCCTTTGATGAACTGCACGACGCCGCATTGCATGCCATGCCCCATGGCGCGGGCGAGCATGCCGAAGGCAGAACTGCTCTTGCCCTTGCCATTACCGGTTAGCACCAGCAGCAACCCACATTCGTTGGGTGCGCTGGATATGCGCTCGTCCATCACCGCCTTTTTGCGCAGCATGCGCGCCAGGTGGCGTTCGTCTCGTTCGGGGGATTCGCTCATCTCAGCTCTCCGCTTGAGGGCAAGTGTGGCAAACGGAGGGCGCAGGCAAAGACTGACAGCAGGCACCGGACACGGCCGGCCTGCAGCAGAGCATCGCCCTCCGTGATGCTGTTCGATGGATCAGGCCGGTCTCCGGACTCATGAGTTGCCGCCGAAGCGGGCGGGCCAGGCGCCTTCCCATGCTCAATGAACACAGTGGCATCGTGCGTAGCCTTGACTCATTTACCGTTGCGGAGGCAGCGCCGGGATTGATCGCAACATGCGGTCGCACCGGCTTCCCTGTTTCACCCTGCGGACCCATGAGTCCCGGGCACCTGAAACATGCGGCGAAGGTTAGAGGGTTGACTGGGGAGCGTCAATCGAGGGATCGCACATGGCGCACCGATGCGGCGCAGATACGATCGCACTGGCCATTGTCAAAACGCAATCTGCAGGAGCCACCGGTGGAGTGTTCGCTGGCCAACAGCCTTTGAACACGCTGCGTCAGGAGAGATCATTGCTTGGCGAGGTTTGATGGCTGGATGACGCGTTTGGCGTTCAGCCAGGCTTTCTGCCAATAAGGCTTGTCGAGGCTGTCGAGCTTGACCGTACCGCCGGTGGCCGGGGCGTGGACGAAACGCCCCTCGCCGACATAGATCCCGGCGTGGCTGACGTTCGAGCCTCCACCCGTGGCGAAGAACACCAGATCGCCGGTCTGCAGCTGGCTACGGTCGATATCGGGCCCACGCAGCGTGATCATTTCTCGCGTGGATCGCGGCAAGTTGATACCGGCAGCATCGTGGTAGACATAGCCGATCAGGCCGCTGCAGTCGAAGCCCGAATCTGGCGTATTTCCGCCCCAGCGATACGGAGTGCCCACCAGCCCGATGGCGCGCAACAGCACGTCGTCAGCGAGCGGTGAGGGAAATTGCGGAGGAGCGGAGACCACAGGTCGGTAGACGACCTTGCGTGGCGCGGGCGGCGGCGTGCTGGAACATGCGGCCAGCAGCATGGCCAGGAGAGCAACAGTCAGGCGAACCGTTAACGACATAAACACGACAACCTGTGCGGGATGCAGCTTACTTTGCCGGTAGCCGGAATCGCGCGCAAGCAGGGTTTAGCCCCTTTGCGCGCCCGGGATTAACGGTGTTGGCGCTTAATTGTAGTCGAGGTCATCGCGGTAGTGGTTTCAGGGACCGTTGAAGGTGCCATGGCCAGTGCGCGTTTGGCTTCGATGAAGGTACGGGACCAGTAGGCGTCGTCAAGGCTGTCAACACGAACGCCGCCACTGCGACGGCTGCTGGAATGGATGAACTGGTCATCGCCCAGATAGATGCCTGCGTGGCTGACGCGGCCGCGGCCGGCAGTGCTGAAGAACAAGAGATCGCCAGGCTTGAGGTCGTTGCGCTTGATCAGCGGTGCATCGATGTTGATCATTTCGCGGGAAGAACGTGGCAGGCTCATGCCGGCCTCTTCACGGAAGAGATAACCAATGAAGCCGCTGCAGTCGAAGCCTGAAGTGGTCGACGTACCGCCGAAGCGATAGCGCGTGCCTATCAAGGATTTGCCACGTTCAAGGATGCTGTCAGCCAGAACCGGCAAACGGTAAGGCTTGTTGTCAGCGAATTGAGCGAGTTCGTCTTCGGTGGCGACTTCGTCATCCAGCAGGGCGGATGCGTAATCAGCACGCTTGCTGGCGGATTGAGCGGTGGCAGCGTCCCGGAATTGCGGGCTCTGCGACTGCTGTTGCGACGCTGGCATCTGGGCCGCGCAGCCGAACAGCAGCGTTACGAGTGCGAGAGGCACGAGGGGTGCGAAGCGGTATAGCATGGGCACGACCGTGGCTGAGGTGTAAAGAAGCCGAGACTATGCCCTCTATCGTCATCATTTGCAAATTCAATCGAAACAAATGTGACTTACGATGTCTTCCATCACTTCTAAGGCTTTACACCTCAGAAACGCATCCATGTGCGCGGAATGATCGGTCGGCGAGGGATTGATTTCGGCAGTAAAGCCTCCCGCGACACGAGCACGCAACATAGGCTCATGGATGTAGGGGAAGCTGGCAGTGGTTCCGATGCTGAGAACAGCGTCAAAGCCTTTCGCCATCTCCTCCTCAAGCACGTTCAGTGCCAACTCCGGCAGCATCTCCCCAAATAACACCACCGGTGGCCGCAAAACGCCATTACAGCAGGCGCACAGCGGTGGGAGGGGTCGAGCGAGATGCTCACTCAACAGCGGATCCTCGGCGCCACAAGATTGACAGTACAGCGGCGCGAGCTGTCCATGTATCTCGATCAAGCGTTCGGACGGACTGCCCGCCGCACGATGGTAGCCGTCCACATTCTGCGTCAACACCCAGCACTCCGGGTTGCGTCGTTGCAATTCGGCGATGGCATAGTGCGCCGCATTGGGACGTCCTCCCAGGCAAGCGCTGCCCAATTGTGCGATGTACTTCCAGCAAAGGGCGGGATCGCGGCGCAGCATGGGGCCGGACAACGCCATCTCGATGGGCAGTCCGTCATCCGTCTGGCCGTTATACAAGCCGCCTACGCCGCGGTAAGTCGGTAAACCCGAATCCGCCGAGAGGCCGGCGCCGGTGATGATGAGAATGCGCGTCGCGTGGCGCAACGCCGCCGCGGTTTGCCGGACCAGTGCCGGGTCGACGGATGCACTCACCAACCGAGGGTTTCTTTCAGAAAAGGAATGGTCAGCTTGCGCTGGGCCTGCAACGACGCTTGATCCAGTTGTTCAAGCAGATCGAACAACGCGCTCATGCTGCGCTTGCCGCGGGTCAAGATGAAATGGCCAACTTCGTCGGTGAGGTGCAGCCCCCGGCGCGAGGCGCGCAATTGTAAGGCGCGGAGCTTTTCTTCGTCGGACAACAGGCGCATCTGGAACACCAGCGCCATGGTCAGCCGGGATTTGAGGTCGGCCAGTTTGACCGGCAGCTCCCGGGGCGAACATGAGGCTGCGATCAGCAGACGTCGGCCGCTGTCGCGCAGCCGGTTGAACAGGTGAAACAACGCTTCTTCCCATTCCGGCTTGCCGACCACCGCCTGCAGGTCGTCCAGGCAGACCAGTTCGTACTGTTCCAGATGATCGAACAGGCCGACCCCTTGATCGAGGAGTTCAGCCATCGGCAGGTAAACAGCCGGCTCGCCCATTTGTTCGAAGCGCAGGCAGGCGGCCTGCAACAAGTGGGTGCGCCCTACCCCGTTCTTGCCCCACAGGTAGATCAGGCTTTCTGTCCAGCCGGCCTCGGCTTCGCACAGCCGCTCGACGTAGCCGAGTGCAGCGGCATTGGCGCCTGGATAGTAATTGATGAAGGTGGCGTCATCCCGCAGACGCACACTCAGGGGCAGCTGAACTGGTTTCATGCTGGCTGAACGGTTCGAGACGAACCGCCAAAGGGCCTCTGTGAAAAGTGCGCAAAGTCTATACCCGCAGGGCTGCACGCACAATGCGGCAGACCGCCAGCAAAATCAAAGGCTTGCGTATGTCCTTGGCGGCGCTGGGTATTACACGCAAACAACGCCCGTGAAGACATCAGTCTGGAAGCGCGGATCGCGAGTTGACGTGACGCACCATCAACGAACCGCCTTGCTGGCGAATGCGGTGGGCCAGACACCACAAAGGTGACGGGGCCACCCGGTTCGCCAGCAAGCCGGCTCCTACGGATCGGGGCGTGAGCGAATCATGTGTTGGCGCATGGCACGGCGTCGGGGCATGACGCGAATCATGTTGACGCACGCCACCGGAATTGGGCATGACCCGAAACTTTGATCGACGCACCTCTGTAGGAGCCGGCTTGCTGGCGAATGCGGCGGGCCAGACACAACACATGTGAAGGGCCCACCCGGTTCGCCAGCAAGCCGGCTCCTACGGATCGGGGCGTGAGCGAATCATATGTTGGCCCATGGCACGGCGTTGGGGCATGACGCGAATCATGTGTTGGCGCATGGCCACGGGTCGGTGGGCTGACCCGGATCATGTGTTGGCCCATGGCACGGCGTCGGGGCATGACGCGAATCATGTATTGGCGCATCGCCCCGGGGCGGTGGGCTGACACGGATCATGTGTTGGCGCATGGCCCGGCGTCGGGCGTGACGCGAATCATGTTGACGCACGCCACCGGAATTGGGCATGAGGCGAATCGTTGATGGATGCACTTCTGTAGGAGCCGGCTTGCTGGCGAATGCGGCGGACCAGACACCACACATGTGACGGGCCCACCCGGTTCGCCAGCAAGCCGGGGCCTACAACATCAGGCGCAGCGGGGAGCTGCGCCTGCCCAGGCGCGGATCAGAGATCCGGGTCGTCCAGCCCGCCGTAGATGTCGGAGTCCTTGTACAGATCATGAACATGGCGCACCAATACCATGATCACCGCCGCCACTGGCAGCGCCAGCAGGATGCCGGTGAAACCGAACAACTCACCGCCCGCCAAAATCGCGAAGATCACCGCAACCGGGTGCAGGCCGATGCGATCGCCTACCAGCAAGGGCGTGAGCACCATGCCTTCCAGCGCTTGACCGACCATGAACACCGCGACGATGCCCAACATCGGGTAAAGATCACCGCCAAACTGGAAGAAGCCCGCCAGAATCGCTGAACCGATACCAATCACAAACCCCATATACGGCACGATGGCTGCCAGGCCGGCGATGACGCCGATCAACAGCCCCAGCTCCAGCCCGACCAGCATCAGCCCCGCAGCGTAAATCACGCCCAGAGCGACCATCACCAACAGTTGGCCGCGGATGAACGCACCCAATACTTCGTGACACTCATCTGCCAGCGCAACGATCTTCTTCTCGCGGTGACGGGGCAACAGGCTGCGCACCTTCGCCGTCATCACATCCCAGTCACGCAGCAGGTAAAAGCAAACCACCGGGATCAGCACCAGATTGGTCAGCCAGCCGATCAGCGCCAGCGTCGAGGTAGTGGCCTGGGCCAGCACGATGCCGACAATGTCGCCGGTCTGCCCCATGTGCTCCGAGATCGCCGCCTTGACCTTGTCGAACTTCCAGAAACCGTCCGCCAGACCCAGTTTGGCCTGTGTCCAGGGCAACGCAGTGTGCTGCAGCCAGTCGAGAATCTGCGGCGCCAACTCATACAGGCGGTAAAGCTGCTTGGCCAGCATGGGCACCAACACCAGCAACAGGCCCATGAAGATCAGGGTGAACAGCACAAACACCGTCACCACGCTCATCGACCGTGACAGTTTCAGCTTCTCCAGCCGGTCCGCCAGCGGATCGCCCATGTACGCCAGCAGCAGCGCCACGAGAAACGGCGTAAGAATCGAATGCAGTAACCAGACGAACAGGCAGACAAGAACAACTCCGCCTAACCAGAACCAACGACGCGTATCAGTCATTACTGCCTCTATCCCCGGGATGATGTGCTTCGTGCAACGTCGTTATGAACCTGTTCACCAGCGGAAGTGCAACGCTGTCGGTGAAACAGCAGGCGGTTGTGCGGGTACAGGCGCGCCGTCGGCCGCACCAGGCACCGGGTTGATCGGCGCGCTGGTGATTTCACTGGCTGGCACTTCCTGCAATTTCGCCAGGGCCAGCTGGGAACGCAGTTGATCGGGGCTGCCGCTGACGTCGAAGGCAATGCGATCACCCTCCGCTGATTTAAGCCGACCACCGAACGGTTCCAGCAGGCGCAGCAGTTGCGCGTAACGTTCAAGGTTCATGCCCTGGACGTTCAAAACCATGCCGGTCGATGCGCCCGGCTTGACCACGAAGCGTGGCGCCAGACGCTGACTTACTGCCAGCAGCACTGCGTCTGCCAGATCTGCCGAGCTTGCACCGCTGGCGCTGCCCTGCTCCATCTTGTCGCCCAGCCACAGGTGCCATTTGCCCTGCCACTGGCCACCGTTTTCCTGGGCGTGAACGGCCAGAATCGCGTCCGAGCCGTAACGTTCGGAAGCCTCTTTGAGCGGACCTACATTATTACCGTCCAGGGTTTTGGCGTTGCCGATGCCCTGCTCGCCGAGATCGGCCAATGGCAGGCGCAATGGCAGACCGCGGTGCTGAGCAGCGCGACGCAGCGGTTCGGCCGAAGCCTGGCCGTCGCCCACAAGATTGGCGCCGTCGGTTGCGTCGTTCAGCCACCAGGCCATGATTACCGGACGGTTGGTGCCCCACAGCGGCAAACCCGCCTGACGCATGACACGCTCGGTACTCGCCGGGTCGAAATCGACCTGCAGGCTTTCGGGCGGGCCGGCGTCATACCCGTACTGACTGATGATTTGCTGAGGGTCCTTGCGCACCTCGGCAAGCCCGCCGTTTTGCACAGCCTTGGGGTCGCCAGTCAGGCGGATGACCAAGGTTTCCAGCGCGGCCTGGGTGGCGCGGGTTTTCTCGTCCGGGGTCTGCCCGCTGACCGGTTCGCGCACTTGATAAAGGTTGTTCACTGTCTCGGCGACCGCCGGCAAACTCATTAATGAGAGACAACCCACGAACAGGCAGTTTTTTAGGCGCATGAATGAAGGTGGACGCATGAAAGATTCCCGCTGGGTAAAAAGGCAGCGCTATGAATAGCTGCATGAACATCAGTGACCCGACTCTGACCGCAGATGCGCCCGAATCGCTCACTCAGGCGCCAACGTTACACCGGATCGTTGCGGCGACGAACGGATCCGAGGGCCAAACCCCGTTATTTTTTATTCATCGCGGCCCAGCCGGTCGGCCCAAGGATGGCCGCTTGCGCCCAACCCTGATAAAATCGCGCGCCTTCGCAGACCGGCGATGACACGGCCCCGCGTCGTTGCCAGTCGGTCGTTACCCCGAATCCCCCCTAAAGGCCTGGATCATGAGCAAGCAACCCTCCCTGAGCTACAAAGACGCCGGTGTAGACATCGACGCCGGTGAAGCGCTGGTCGAACGCATCAAGAGCGTCGCCAAGCGCACCAAGCGCCCGGAAGTGATGGGCGGGCTGGGGGGCTTCGGCGCTCTGTGCGAGATCCCGGCCGGCTACAAGCAGCCTGTTCTGGTCAGCGGCACCGACGGTGTCGGCACCAAGCTGCGTCTGGCCCTGAACCTCAACAAGCACGACACCATCGGCATCGACCTCGTCGCCATGTGCGTCAACGATCTGGTGGTGTGCGGCGCCGAGCCGCTGTTCTTCCTTGATTACTACGCGACCGGCAAACTGAACGTCGACACCGCAGCCCAGGTCGTCACCGGCATTGGTGCGGGCTGTGAGCTGGCCGGCTGCTCGCTGGTCGGTGGCGAAACCGCTGAAATGCCCGGCATGTACGAAGGCGAAGACTACGACCTGGCCGGTTTCTGTGTCGGTGTGGTTGAAAAAGCCGAGATCATCGACGGCTCCAAGGTCGCTGCCGGCGACGCGCTGATCGCCCTGCCCTCCTCCGGTCCGCATTCGAACGGCTACTCGCTGATCCGCAAGATCATCGAAGTGTCGGGTGCCGACATCGAAACCATCCAGCTCGACGGCAAGCCGTTGACCGACCTGCTGATGGCGCCGACCCGCATTTACGTCAAGCAACTGCTCAAGCTGATCAAAGACACCGGCGCGGTGAAGGCCATGGCGCACATCACCGGCGGTGGCCTGCTGGACAACATCCCGCGCGTGCTGCCTGAAGGCGCGCAAGCCATCGTCGACGTGGCCAGCTGGACCCGTCCGGCGGTTTTCGACTGGCTGCAGGAACAGGGCAACGTCGACGAGCACGAAATGCACCGCGTTCTGAACTGCGGCGTTGGCATGGTTATCTGTGTGGCCCAGGAACACGTCGACGTCTCGCTTAACGCCCTGCGTGAAGCCGGCGAGCAGCCGTGGGTGATCGGCCAGATCGGCACTGCCGCCGAAGGCGCTGCGCAAGTAGAGCTGAAGAACGTCAAGGCCCATTAATGCCTGACATGCCCCAACGCTGTGATGTGGTGGTGCTGTTGTCCGGCACCGGCGGTAATCTGCAGGCCATGATTGACAGCCTGCAGGACCGGGCAAGCCCGGCCCGCATCTGCGCGGTGATTTCCAACCGCGCCGATGCCTTCGGCCTTGAACGTGCAGCCCGCGCGGGCATCGCCACCCACGTTCTCGATCACACCGCTTACGAGGGCCGCGAGGCCTTCGATGCTGCGCTGATCCAGGCCATTGATGCGTTTCAGCCCGCACTGGTGGTACTGGCCGGGTTCATGCGCATCCTCACGCCCGGCTTTGTCCGCCACTATCATGGGCGTCTGCTGAACATCCACCCTTCCCTGCTGCCGCTGTACAAGGGCCTGCACACGCACCAGCGCGTGCTGGATGCCGGCGATGCCGAGCACGGCTGCAGCGTGCACTTTGTCACCGAGGAACTCGATGGGGGGCCTCTGGTCGTACAGGCAGTTGTTTCTGTAGAGTTGCACGACACGCCCGCCACGCTGGCACAGAAGGTTCACGCCCGGGAACACCTGATTTACCCCCTGGCCATTCGCTGGTTCGCTGAAGGGCGATTGACCCTCGACGAACACGGCGCCTCACTGGACGGCGAGCCCCTAGGGCCCAGCGGCCACTTGATCCGATATTAGGAGAATCTATGCGTCGCGCTTTGCTCTTCGCTTTCGCCCTGTTTGCACTTCCCGCAGTCAACGCGGCCGACCTTCAACCTTTCTCGGCCAGCTACACCGCTGACTGGAAGCAGCTGCCCATGAGCGGTGGCAGCGCCAGCCGCAGCCTGGAAAAAAACGCCAACGGCACCTGGACGCTGAGTTTCAAGGCCTCGATGATGATTGCCAGCCTGACTGAGGTCAGCACCATCAAAGTCGACAAGGATCAGCTCCTGCCCCAAACCTACCATTTTGAACGCGGCGGCCTGGGCAAGAGCAAGACGGTCGATCTCGTGTTTGACTGGCCGACCAAGTTCATCACCGGTTCCGACCGTGGTGATGCGGTGAAAATCCCACTGAATGCCGGCGTCCTCGACAAGTCCACCTACCAGCTCGCCCTGCAGCATGACGTGGCTGCGGGCAAGAAGAGCATGTCCTATCAGGTGGTGGACGGCGACGAGGTCGACACCTACGACTTCCGCGTGCTGGGCACCGAGAAGGTTGAGACCAAAGTGGGCTCGGTCGACGCCATCAAGGTCGAGCGCGTGCGTGACCCGACCCAGAACAAGCGCATCACCGTGATGTGGTTTGCCAAGGACTACGACTACCTGCTGGTCCGCCTGCAACAGGTAGAGACCGACGGCAAGGAGTACAACATCATGCTGCAAGACGGCACGGTGAACGGTAAGTCGGTCAAAGGCAGCTGATTAACGCTGACGCTGATCGCAAAAACCCCGCCTCGATGGCGGGGTTTTTTATTGAAGGTCCCGCCATACCCCGCACCTTGTAGGGGCGCGCTTGCCCGCGATCGGCCGCGCAGCAGTCGTGAAACCTGGCGACTCGGTTCGCCTGATGCATGGTGAGCATCGTTTGCTGCCGCCTGACGCCAGATCGCGGGTAAGCGCGCTTCTACAATGCGATCCATAGCAATACCTCTCCAACATGAAAGATTCTTCACGCCCTTCAACCGAGTGTGACGAAACGCCGCAGGCCCTTCAATTACAAGCATTTAGCGCACTGTTACCGATTCGGTAAATAACTGTTGCCGGATGCGCGCGTTTACTCGGAGGGCGAGGCAAACCTATAAAGAAGGCCTGCGACGTCCTGCCGCAGATATTCAAAAGTCAGGAGTTTGCACTATGACCGTAACTGTTACTGAACGCGACGACGCCCACATCTCTCACGAAACGATCGCAGATGGCATTCAGATCTGGGATGTGCGCCAACAAGACCAGTTGGTAGGGATGTTCCACTATGAATCGGACGCACAGCGTTACGCAGCAGAGCTTGCCGAGCTAGAAGCGAAGCAGCAGGCCAGTCATTCGTAATTTCGGAATCGCAGCAAAACAAAACCCGCCTCGGCGGGTTTTGTTGTTTGTGCAAACGGTGTTGTCGCCAATCACCCATATGTAAGCCGCTCAAAATCGTCTGTAGGAGCCGGCTTGCTGGCGAAAGCGGCGGGGCAGTCACCATTCCCGGCCGCTCAAAATCGCCTGTAGGAGCCGGCTTGCTGGCGAACGCGGCGGGTCAGTCACCATCGGCGGCGGCTGGCACAACCGGTTCGCCAGCAAGCCGGCTCCTACAGGACGGTGTCGTGCCGGTCACATCGTAGTGGTCCGCGAGCCGGGCCCACAGAAACGAGGGTGATTACCACATCAGATCGTCCGGGATCTTGTACGCAGCGTACGGATCGTCGCCATCCGGCTCTTCTGTCGGAGCGCTGAGCATGACGATGCGGCGCGGGTCGCGTTCCTGCACCTTGAGCGCAGCTTCGCGGGGGATCACTTCATAAGTGCCGCCGTGGTGCACGATCGCCAGTGAGCCGTTGCTGAGCTTGCTGCGCATCAAGGCATTGACCGAAAGGCGCTTGACCTTCTTGTCGTCCACGAAGTTGTAGTAATCCTCGGTGGTCAGCTTCGGCAGACGCGTCGCCTCGATCAGCTGTTTGACCTGCGCGGCACGGGCCTTTTGTTCGATCTTCTCCTGCTGCTGGCGATTGAGCTCCTGGTCACGCTTGGCCTTTTCGGCCATTGCTTCCTGCGCCGCACGCTGGTGGGTATCGTCAGCGACCGCCTGGCCCTTGTGCACCAGGCGCTGTTCCTTCTGCTTGCTCTTGGTCGCCTGCTTGGCCTGTTTTTCATTGACCAGGCCTGCTTTCAGCAACTGGTCACGAAGGGAAATACCCGCCATCTGTCTTCTCTCTCTAAATAGTCCACTCAACCGCAGTTGGGCGTGATCTTTTCCTGACGCTTGGCTTCGCCCCAGAGCGCATCCATCTCTTCGAGGCTGCAATCTTCGATGGGGCGCCGGGTGTCGCGCAAGGCCTGTTCGATAAATCTGAAGCGCCGCTCGAATTTCGCGTTGGCGGCGCGCAGGGCATTTTCCGGATCGACCTTGAGGTGGCGAGCCAGATTCACGGCGGCAAACAGCAAATCCCCGACCTCTTCCGAGATAGCCGCGCCGTCGTTGTCGGCCATGGCTTCGAGAACTTCTTCCAGTTCCTCGCGCACGTTATCCACCACCGGCAAGGCGTCCGGCCAGTCAAAACCGACCTGAGCCGCACGCTTCTGCAACTTCGCTGCCCGTGACAGCGCCGGCAGCACGGCCGGCACGTCGTCGAGCAGCGACAATTGTTCGGGCGCGGCGGACTTTTCCGCGCGTTCCTCGGCCTTGATTTGCTCCCAGCGCTGCTTGACCTGGTCTTCGCTGAGGCGCGGCGTTTCCAGAGGCGCATAGAGATCGCCGGTCGGAAACACGTGAGGGTGGCGGCGAATCAGCTTGCGGGTAATCCCGTCGACCACGGCGTCAAACTCGAAGCGCCCTTCTTCACGCGCCAACTGGCAGTAGTACACCACCTGAAACAGCAGATCGCCGAGTTCACCGCGCAGGTCGTTGAAGTCACCCCGCTCGATGGCGTCGGCCACTTCATAGGCCTCTTCGAGGGTGTGCGGCACGATGGTCGCGTAATTCTGCTTTACGTCCCAAGGGCAACCGTATTGCGGATCACGCAGACGGGCCATGAGATTGATGAGGTCTTGAAGGCTATACATAGTCATCCCGTTGAACACCGTACATGTAGGAGCGCGCTTGCCCGCGATTGCAGTGTGTCATCGACTTATTCGTCGCAGACACAACGTGTTCGCGGGCAAGCGCGCTCCTACAAGGTCACGGCGTTCTGTTGCGCCGCGTCTCGATGATGTTCGGCAGTTGCGAGATGCGTCCCAGCAACCGGCCCAGTGCGTCCAGACCCGGAATCTCGATGGTCAGCGACATCAGCGCGGTGTTGTCTTCCTTGTTCGAGCGCGTGTTGACCGCCAGCACGTTGATCCGCTCGTTGAGCAGTATTTGCGAGACATCGCGCAACAAACCCGAGCGGTCATAGGCGCGGATGATGATGTCCACCGGATAGGTGAGCACCGGTACCGGGCCCCAGCTGACCTGAATGATCCGCTCCGGCTCGCGCCCGCCCAGTTGCAGCACCGAGGCGCAGTCCTGACGGTGAATGCTCACGCCGCGCCCCTGAGTGATGTAGCCGACGATGGCATCGCCCGGCAGCGGCTGGCAGCAGCCGGCCATCTGCGTCATCAGGTTGCCGACGCCCTGGATCTGGATGTCGCCGCGCTTGCCCGGCTTGTAGCCCGTGGCCTTGCGCGGAATCAGCTCCAGCTGCTCGTTGCCGCGCTCCGGCTCGACCAGTTGCTGGGCCAAATTGACCAGTTGCGCGATGCGCAGATCACCGGCACCGAGAGCAGCGAACATGTCCTCGGCGATCTTCATGTTGGCTTTTTCGGCCAACTTGTCGAAGTCCACCTGAGGCAGTGCCAGACGCGCCAGTTCGCGCTCCAGCAGCACCTTGCCGGCGGCGACGTTCTGATCGCGCGCCTGCAACTTGAACCAGTGCACGATCTTCGCCCGGGCGCGGGACGTCGTGATGTAGCCCAGGTTGGAGTTCAGCCAGTCGCGACTCGGCGTGCCGTGTTTACTGGTGATGATCTCGACCTGCTCGCCGGTCTGCAGGCTGTAGTTGAGCGGCACGATACGCCCGTTGATCTTGGCGCCACGGCAGTTGTGGCCGATCTCGGTGTGCACGCGATAGGCGAAGTCCAGCGGCGTCGCGCCCTTGGGCAGGTCGATGGCGTGACCGTCGGGGGTAAACACGTAAACGCGGTCGGGTTCGATGTCGACGCGCAGCTGTTCGGCCAGACCGCCGATGTCGCCCAATTCTTCATGCCACTCCAGCACCTGACGCAGCCACGAGATTTTTTCTTCGTAGTGGTTGGAACCGGATTTGACGTCGGTGCCTTTGTACTTCCAGTGCGCGCAGACACCCAGCTCGGCCTCTTCGTGCATGGCGTGGGTGCGAATCTGCACCTCCAGCACCTTGCCTTCCGGACCGATCACGGCCGTGTGCAGCGAGCGATAACCGTTTTCCTTGGGATTGGCGATGTAGTCGTCGAACTCTTTGGGGATGTGCCGCCACAAGGTGTGCACGATGCCGAGCGCGGTGTAGCAGTCGCGCATTTCCGGGACCAGTACGCGAACGGCGCGCACATCGTAGATCTGGCTGAATTCCAGGCCCTTGCGCTGCATTTTTCGCCAGATCGAATAAATGTGTTTGGCCCGGCCGCTGATGTCGGCCTTGACGCCGGTGGCCAGCAATTCGTCCTCAAGCTGGGACATCACATCGGTGATGAAGCGCTCGCGGTCCAGCCGGCGCTCGTGCAGCAGCTTGGCAATCTGCTTGTACTGCTCGGGCTCAAGGTAACGGAAGGACAGATCCTCCAGCTCCCATTTGACGTGACCGATGCCCAGCCGGTGGGCCAGCGGCGCATAGATATCGAAGACTTCCCGGGCAACCCGGTTGCGTTTTTCATCGTCGGTGTTTTTCACCGCGCGGATGGCGCAGGTCCGCTCGGCCAGCTTGATCAATGCGACGCGTACGTCATCGACCATCGCCACGAGCATTTTGCGCAGGTTCTCGACCTGCGCCTGAGTGCCCAGTACCAGAGACTGACGCGGGCTGAGACTGGCGCTGATTGCCGCCATGCGCAGCACGCCGTCGATGAGCTTGGCCACGGTCGGCCCGAAGCGCTGGTTGACGTCGGGCAGCGAGATTTTGCCTTCGCGCACGCCACGGTAAATCACCGCGGCGATGAGCGAGTCCTGATCGAGCTTGAGGTCGGCCAGGATTTCAGCGATTTCCAGGCCCGTCTGGAAACTCGACGTGCCTTCCGCCCAGAGGTTCTTGGCGGCGTTGTCCTGTTGCTCGGCAACCCGGGCAAATTCACAGGCCTCCTTGAGGGCCTGTCGGTCCACTGCGAGGTCGACGCTGACCACGTGATCAAGCCACGCGTCGAGGTTGATACTGCCGTCGGTGTTGATCGGCTGGTGTGCTCTCACCTGTACCATGTTGCTTACCTTCCCTACGGCGCGATGAAATGCGCCATCAGTCGCCGGCCTTCTTGAGCGCGTGCGCCTTGCGGGCCATGCAAGGCGCTCGACGCGCGGGCCAGTCGGATTAAACGAGACTCCGTGTAAGGCGACGTCATGTCCTGAGTCGCCGCCTCACTTACTCGCTTCAAATAACGCCATTGCCTCGACATGCGCTGTTTGCGGGAACATATCGAGGATTCCGGCACGTTTCAATCGGTAGCCCTGCTTGATCAGTTCAGCAGTGTCGCGCGCCAGCGTGGCCGGGTTGCACGACACATAAAGGACGCGTTCGGCGCCCAGCGATTTGAGTTTACCCACTACGTCAAACGCCCCGTCACGAGGCGGATCCAGCAGCACTGCGGCAAAACCATCCGCCACCCAGGCCGCCTTGTCCAGTGGCTGCGACAGATCGGCCTGATAAAACTGCACATTGCCCAAACCGTTATGGACCGCGTTGGCCGTGGCGCGCTGCACCATGGCATCGACGCCCTCCACTGCCACCACTTCACGCGTCATTTGCGCCAGGGGTAGAGCGAAGTTACCAAGCCCGCAGAACAAGTCCAGCACTCGCTCCTCCGCACGCGGCGCAAGCCAGGCCAGGGCCTGCTGGATCATCGCGGTATTGACCTGCGCGTTGACCTGCACGAAGTCACCGGGGCGGTACGCCAGAGACAGATTCCAGGGTTCCAGGCGGTAGCCCAGCTGCGCCGACGGGTCGACGGGCTGCGGATCACCTTCGCCGTGCAACCAGAGCTGCGCGGCATGTTCGTCGCAAAATGCCTTGAGGATCGCCACATCGGACTCGGGCAGCGGCGCGGTGTGGCGCAGCAGCACGGCATTGGCCGAGCCGCTGAACAGCTCGACATGCCCCAAGGCCTGAGGTTTGCTCAACCGGCGAAGCATCGGCGCCAAGGCTGTCATGATCGGTTGCAAGGCCTGTACCAGCACCGGGCACTGCTCGATGGCGATGATGTCCTGACTCGCAGCCGCACGAAAGCCGACGTCCAAGCGCTTGGCCCGCACGTCCCAGCGAACAGCCACTCGGGCGCGCCGGCGGTAGGCATATTCTTCGCCGGTCAAAGGCGCAGCCCATTCTTGCGGCTCGACCCCGGCGATGCGACTTAACTGCTCAGCCAGCATGCTCTGTTTCAGGGCAAGCTGTTCGGCATGGGGCATCTGTTGAGTGCTGCAGCCACCACAGCGGCCGAAATGCGGACACGCTGGCGGCCGCCGCAAGGGGCTCGCCTGAAATACTCGCTCGGTTCGCGCTTCAACGACCTTGCCGTGAGCGCCGAGCACGCGGGCTTCGACCTCTTCCCCGGCCAGGCTGCCCATGACAAACCAGGTACGACCTTCGACGAATGCGATGCCGCGACCGTCGTTGGCCAGCCGCTCGATACTCAGGCGTTGTTTTTTACCGGTCGGGACCTGCGCGGTCCGGGTGCCGCCACTGGGCTGGAAACGCAGGCCTGCATCACGCTTGGCCATCAGTTAGGCGCATCGTAAACGCCGGTCGACAGGTAACGGTCGCCACGGTCACAGATGATCGCGACCATGACCGCGTTTTCGACTTCCCGGGACAAGCGCAGCATGCCAGCCACGGAACCGCCCGATGACACGCCACAGAAGATGCCCTCTTCGCGCGCCAGACGACGCATGACGTCCTCGGCTTCGGCCTGGCCCATGTCCATGATGCGGTCGACGCGTTCAGCTTGATAAATGCTCGGCAGGTACTCCGTCGGCCAGCGACGAATGCCGGGGATCGATGCGCCGTCCATGGGCTGGAGGCCAACGATCTGGATGTTCGGGTTCTGTTCCTTGAGGAAGCGCGAGGTGCCCATGATGGTCCCCGTGGTGCCCATGGAACTGACGAAGTGGGTCACGGTGCCACCGGTCTGCTGCCAGATTTCGGGGCCGGTGCCAACGTAGTGAGCCTGAGGGTTATCGCCGTTGGCGAACTGGTCCAGCACCTTGCCGCGGCCTTCGGACTGCATACGCTCGGCCAGATCACGGGCGCCTTCCATGCCCTCCTCCTTGCTGACCAGAATCAGTTCGGCGCCGTAAGCGGTCATGGCCGCCTTGCGCTCGGCACTGGAGTTGTCCGGCATGATCAGAATCATGCGGTAACCCTTGATCGCTGCGGCCATGGCCAGGGCGATGCCGGTATTGCCGGAGGTGGCCTCGATCAAAGTGTCGCCGGGATGAATCTGCCCGCGCAGTTCGGCGCGGGTAATCATCGACAGCGCCGGGCGGTCTTTGACGGAGCCGGCCGGGTTATTGCCTTCGAGCTTGAGCAGCAACGTGTTGCTGGTGTTCCCGGCCATGCGTTGCAGACGCACCAGCGGGGTGTTGCCGACGCAATCGGCGATGGTTTGATACTGCAGGGTCATGGCGTGTTCGCGATCCAGACGTGCGGGGGTCGCTTATCATACCGGCAATCGCCGCCAGCCCATATCACGCAAAGTGAGGTCGTTATCGCTGAAAGGTATAAGTGGCCGGGGGACGGCCTCTGCAACTGCGCGTGTGACACCGGCCTTCAACCGTCCGGTCATCACCCCCCGTTCCGGGAAAGACTTGCCGCAAGCTCATCCTTTCGAAACGGCTTGTTCAGCCGTGGTATGTCCGGGTCGAGCCCTTCGCGCTCGGCATAACCGGATATCAGCAGGATACCAATGCCAGGACGCATGCTTTTGACCAACCGGGCGAGTTCGGTGCCGGTGATGCCAGGCATCAGGTGATCCGTGACCAGCACATCAAGCGTTTGCCCGGCCTCTACCAGGCTTAATGCCTCCTCGCCTGAGGCGGCCTCGATGACGTGGTAGCCCAGGTCGGCCAGCATGTACGACGTCGTCGCACGGACAAGCTCTTCATCGTCGACCAGCAACACGATGCCTTGCACAGACTGGCGGTCCATGGTTTCGCCCGAGGGCAGCACTGCAACCTGAGGAGTAATGCTGCGCGGGAGCCAGAGCTCCACGTGGGTGCCCAGTCCGGGGGAGCTCTGGATCGTGAGCGCGCCGTTCAGCTGGCTGGCAAGCCCATGAACCATCGAAAGGCCAAGCCCGGTACCCTTGCCGACTCCCTTGGTCGAAAAAAACGGTTCCACCGCCCGCGCAAGTGTGGCCGGGTCCATGCCTTCTCCGGTGTCGGCCACCGAAAGACAGATATATGCGCCTGCCGGGAGATTCGAGCGGTGGCCGCTGTCAACCCGCTCCTCACTGGCGGATATCCGTATCGTTCCGCCGTTGACCATGGCATCACGCGCGTTTACAGAAAGATTAAGGACCGCCATTTCGAGCTGGTTGGCGTCTGCCATTGCAGCCGGCAAAGCTTGCGGCGCATCGACGATGACCTTGATCTGCGGCCCGGTCGTGCTGGCGATAAGCTCGCCCATCCCGCTGACCAGCTTCGCCACATCAACCGGAACCAGCTGAAGCGGCTGACGCCGGGCGAAGGCCAGCAGCCGTTGCACCAATGTCTTCGCTCGATCAGCCGACTGCAAGGCGCCCGAGATCAGCCTTTGTTCCCGCTCGCCGCCCACAGACCGTCGCTGAAGCATGTCCAGGGTGCCAACGATCGGGGTCAGCAAGTTGTTGAAGTCGTGCGCCACCCCGCCGGTGAGCTGCCCCATCGCTTCCATCTTTTGGCTTTGACGCAAGGCCTGCTGGACGACTTCCCGTTCGGCGACGGCTTCGGCCACCCTCATCTCAAGCGTGGCATTGAGCTCGCGCAATTGCTCCTCGGCAACCTTGCGCGGCGTGACATCGACCGCAGTGCCCGTGAAGCGCAGACAGCGTCCGGCCGGATCGAATACCGCCCTGCCCTTGGCCGCGACCCAGCGAACGATGCCGTCTTCGCGGCCGATGGTGCGGTAGTCGACTTCGTATAGCGCCCGGCGTTCGGGGTCGACGGCCGCCGAGAACGCTTCGATGGTGGCCTCCCTGTCCTCTGGGTGCAGCCCTTCATAAAAATCACGCAACGTGACCGGCACGTCGCTGGAGATGCCGAACATCGCTTTGGTCTGGGCTGGCCAGATCAAGGTGTCGTGCACCATATCGACGTCCCAAAAGCCGACATCGGCGTGTTCGACGGCAAGCCGCAACCGCTCCTCGCTCTGGCGCAGCCGCATTTCGGCGCCGACTCGTTCAACGTGTGCCCAGCAGCGCTCGGCGACTTCTCTTACCAGTGAGATTTCCGAATGCGACCAGTCCCTGGGCGAGTTCTGGTGAACGGCCATCATGGCGGTCAGGTAACCATCTTTGACGAGCGGGCAGCAAATGATCGCGTTGATGCCGATTGCTTGAAATGTCCCCAGACCTTCAGTGGGCGTAAGTTCTGCCTCGACGTCGCGGATGATCAGCGTACGACCGGCGCGCATATCGGCGGCGGCCCGCGGTCCGAACACATCGAGGCTGTGCGCCCCTACAGAGGTCTCGACACCGGGAGCGCTGTAGTCACTGCGAATCCAGAACCGATCATGGTCGCTGTCGACATCGGCGTAGGCGCACCGCGACACGTCAAGCATTCGCCCGAGCAATCCGGTCGCGGCGACCATCGCGTCTTCGGCATGCCGGGTGTTGAACAGGCGAGCGTCCAGCTCATCGAAAAAGCGCAGCCGTGACGCGCTTTCTTCAAGCGCCGCCTCTGCCTGATGCTCGGCCGTGCGGTCACGGAAAATTTTCACAAAACCGCCGTGATCCAGCGCCAGCGGCATCATCAGCCCCGACCCCCAGAATCGCGAGCCATCCCTGCGAATGTGCCAGCGTTCGTTGACCGCCCGACTCTGCTGACGGGCAATTTCGAGCTCAAGGTAAAACACCCGCTCGACCTGATCGCCCTCTGTGTAAAAGAAATCGCCCCTGCGCCCAAGCATTTCCTCTGCGCCGTAACCGATTATGCGCTGTGCCCCGGCACTCCAGCTGGTGACGGCCCCTTGTGCGTCGAAGGTAATAATCGCGAAGTCTTCGGCGCCCTCGACGATCTGTCGGTAACGCGCTTCACTGACCCGAATTTTGCCCTCTGCCCTGGCACGGTGCAGGATGAGTCCGACGGTCTGCACAACAAACTCCACGATCTGGACGTCTATCGATACAGGCTCGTGCAGCTCAGGGTGGTACAGGACGAAGATGCCGAGCACAACGCCTTGTGCCGACAGGATCGGGAAAGATGAGCAGGCATGCAGGCCATGACGCATCGCGAGCTGCTCCAACTCGGGCCAGAGAAGGCCGTCGGGCGCGTCAGGCAGTGCCTTGGCTCCGTCGCGCAGGGCTGTAGCACCGACGCCTTCGGCTACGTCCGTCATCATGTTTTTGACGGCATCGTTGAATGCGTCAGGCAGACTGGGGCCTGCATGGCGCAGCCCTTGGTGCTCACTGTTCAAAAGCAGCATGCTGCCCAGAAACCGTGAAGCGGACAACGCTTCGACTTCCCGGACAATCGCATCCAGGGCGACATCGAGGGGCGTGTCTTCAACAGACAATTTCAAAATTCGGTTCTGCGCGTCCCCCAGAGCAGACGCACGATGACGCGCCTCAGTCAGTCGCGCGTTTTCAATCGAAATCGTGGCCAGACTGGCCAGACTCTGCAGCCGCTTGATCGTATTCTGATCATGGGTGCGCACTTCCGACCAGTAGGCGCCTAGCGCCGCCACCGCAACGGGCCGACCGATGGGGACCATGATGAGGCTACGGACGAACGTCGGGGTGTAGGCATCCTGAGGGATGCGCGGGTCCAGTCGAACGTCACTGACGGTGACCGTCTCCCTGTGCCGCATCGCCCATCCCGAGATGCACTGCTCAGCGGCAAACTTCTGCCCCTGCCAAAGCGGGGAGACAGCGTCTTCCGCCGCATAAAAACAGCGCCCTTCCTGCTCCAGAACAACCGATATGCCCTGAGCCCCTACCGCGGCACGGGCAGTGTCGCGAAGCACTGCGACGACTTCATCCACCGAGGTTGCCGCCGCCAGTCGCTCGCCGGCGTCGAGCACGTGAAACAGGCGATCTTCGCTTGCTGAATCCACGGGTGCAGTAGGCAAAACTATCTCCCAACGCCGGCTAACGTTTTCTTTGTACGAGCGGCTTTAATGACGTGGCTGTAGGGCCGATTCCGTTCATGACGGTACGAACAGGCATTATTTCGGTTATCGATCAGACGATCCAGTTTTCGATACAGCGACAGCGGTTTGGGCCACGCTGCGGATGAGCGTGAAACCTGCTTTTGGCCTGCGCTGACTCACAGGCGCCAAGATAGCCGCTTCGGGGGCAATGTGCCTATTGGCCTGCCGATGATCAGCGATGAGCGGGCGTGAATTTACTTTTTCCTCCGGCGAATCGAGCGTCTCGTTGATTTTGTTGGCCGGGGTAATGCTGTGTAAGAGGAGCAATCGGCGAGAAGTCAGCGACCTGCCTGATCCCGTAAGGCCTCCAGAAGCAGACGAAAAGCCGGTTTGTGCTGGCGCCGGCTTGGGTAGTAGAAATGGTATCCGGTGACGGTGCCAGTCCAGTCGTCCAGCAGCCGCACCAGGCGACCTTGCGCCAGATCTTCCTCGACCAAATGCTCCGGGAAGTACCCAAGTCCCGCACCTGCCCTGACGAAATCGCGCATGAGCCAGATGTTGTTACTCACCAGATGCCCGTCGGCGCGTACTTTTATTTCTCTTCCGTTTTTCGCGAAAGGCCAAGCCCACAATCCTCCCGAGGTGGGCTGGCGCAGGTTGATACAGGCGTGCTCGGTCAAATCCTGTGGGGTCATTGGTTTGGCACGTTGTTCCAGATAGGCGGGGGCGGCCACCAGTGCCATGCGAAAATCCCGGCCGATGGGCATGCTGATCATGTCCTGAGCCAGCTGCGCTCCCAGGCGGATACCGGCATCGAAGCGCTCTGCGACGATGTCGACCAATGCGTAGCTGTCATTTATTTCAACCTTGATGCCCGGATAGTCGGTCATCAATTGCAGCACTGCCGGGGCAAGGACCAGCGGGGTTGCGTGTTCCATGGAGGTGATGCGCAGGTTACCCACCGGTGTGCCGCTGAGTTCGCTCAGCTCGTTGAGCCCTGACTCGATCCCGTCAAAATGCGGCCCGATGCTGTCGATCAGGCGCGCTCCGGCTTCGGTCGGCGCGACGCTGCGAGTACTGCGGGTCAGCAATTGCACACCCAGGCGCGATTCCAGTTTGGTGATGGTGCGGCTCAGCGCAGGCTGGGAAACGCCAAGCTGCGCCGCCGCTTTGGTAAAACTGCCTTCACGGGCGACCCGCAGGAGGGCCAGGAGGTCGGTGACGGTGTCGCGCACGATTGATGCTCTGCGGTTATAGGTCTATTCCAACCATACCATCTAATCATTTGTAGGAAGGATGGCTAGAGTGTCGCCTTTGCTTTGCGGCGCTTTCAGGAATCATCTTTTCCATGAGTAAACAAACATTCGATGTGATCATTTTTGGCGCCACGGGGTACACCGGTCGGCTGGTCGCTGAATACTTCTTCGCTCAATACGGCGTCGATGGCCCTGTTAAATGGGCCATTGCCGGCCGCAACTTGAGCAAGCTGGAAGCCATCCGGGACAGTTGGGCGAACGCCGCAGCGCTGCCGCTGATCGTGGCCGACGCACAGGATCAGGCGTCCGTGCGCGCCATGGTTGCGGCGACCCGGGTCGTGATTACCACCGCAGGGCCGTTCTCGGTCTATGGCTCGGACCTGGTGGCAGCCTGCGCCGAGTTGGGGACGGACTACGTTGACCTTTCGGGGGAGATCCCCTGGATTGCCCGGATGATTGATAGCCATCAGGCCCAAGCCCAGGCATCGGGCGCGCGACTGGTGTTCTCCTGTGGTTTTGATTCGGTGCCGTTCGACCTCGGCGTATGGTTCACCCAGCAAGAGGTCATGAAAAAGTTCGCCCGCTACGCGCCTAGGATCAGGGGCCGCGTGCGGAACATGCAAGGCGTGCTGTCCGGTGGCACATTCCTGAGTGTCGATGCGGTAGTCGCAGCGGCAGCACAGGATCCTGCGCTTGGCGCACTGGTGGACGATCCGTTTGCCTACACATCAGGCTTCAAAGGTGCCGAGCAACCTGATGACCAGACTCCCTACCAGGATGAACTGGCGCAGTCCTGGGTCGGCCCTTTCATCATGTCGGGCATCAATTCCAAGGCGGTGCATCGCACAAACTTGCTGGAGGGGCACGTGTGGGGCACGTCGTTTCAGTACGACGAAATGCTGATGCTCAATGCACAACCTAGCGAAGACGACGAACGTGGCCTGGCGGGTTTCTCCTTTAATGAAGGCGGTCATCCGCAACCGGGGCAAGGGCCGACCCAGAAGGAGCTCGATGCAGGCTTCTATGATGTGCTGTTCATCGCCGAACTGGCAGACGGTCAGGTGCTCAAGGCATCCGTGAGTTGCGATGAGGATCCGGGCTACCTGTCGACGTCCAAGATGTTGGCCGAGTCAGCGATGGCGTTGGCGTTTGACGTGACACTTGATCAAACCCCAGGCGGTTGCTGGACGCCCGCGGCGGCGTTGAATGAGGCGTTGCTCAAGCGCCTGACCGAGAACGCCGGACTGAGGTTTACAGTCGAGGGTTGATTCGATGGGCAGCTAAACAGGCTGAATGTCTGTGACGTTCAGCTTTCAGAGTCTTTAGCTCACTCAACAATTAGCTCACTCAACAAAAGGTGTCCCATGAATGTGCCCGACCGTATGAACTACATCGAGATCACCGAACCCGGTGGCCCTGAAGTATTAAAGTTAATGCAGGCCGATGTGCCAACGCCCGGTGATCACGAGTTGCTGATCCGGGTTCACGCCGCCGGCATCAATCGTCCTGATGTCATACAGCGTTCGGGCAAATACCCGATGAAACCCGGCATGACGCCTGTGCCCGGGTTGGAAGTGGCCGGTCAGGTCGTTGGGGTTGGCGCAAAAGTGGCTGACTTCAAGCTGGGCGACAAGGTATGTGCGCTGACCAATGGCGGTGGTTACGCCGAGTACTGCGTTGTGGCAGCCACCCAATCGTTGCCGGTCCCCGACGGCGTAGACATGATTCAGGCTGCGGCCATTCCGGAAACGTTCTTCACCGTGTGGGCCAATCTTTTCGAACTGGGCCGTGCCGAAAAAGGCTGCACCGTATTGATCCATGGCGGCACCAGCGGCATCGGCACGACCGCGCTGATGCTGTGCAAGGCTTTGGGGATCAAGGCTTTTGCAACGGCCGGCAGCCAGGAAAAATGCGACCGAATCCGCGCACTGGGGGGCGAAGCGATCAATTACCGCGAGGCGGACTTCGCTCAGGAAATCGCCCGGCAAACCCAAGAGAAAGGTGTGGACGTGATTCTCGACATCATGGGCGGGAGCTATTTCGAGAGCAACGTGGCGTCACTTGCGCGACGCGGCCGACTGGTCGTTATCGGCTTTCTGGGCGGCAGCTCCGTCAAGGACTTCAATCTGCTGGCGTTGATGGAGAAGCAAGGCTCGGTGACAGGGTCGATGATGCGTTCGCGCAGCGCGGAGGAAAAAGCCGAGATAGCACGCGCCATACGGGCCAATGTCTGGCCGTTGCTCGGTCAAGGCGAATGCCTGCCTATCATCGACCGTGTCTTCCCGCTCGCCGACGCCGCTCAGGCGCATCAGCGAATGGAACAGGGCGACCATGTCGGCAAAATCGTGCTGCGGGTGTTGTAAATGAAAATCGCCCGGCGGGTGTTATAGGTTCCGCCGGGGGTTGTTCATTTTTTGTTTGTGGTGCCTGTGGTGTATGGGTGGGGAGCGGAGGCTTCTGTCTGGGTTTAGCCAGATGGTGAGGGGCGGCTTTGGGTCGAAAGCGGCCAATCGCGGAAGGCAGCTATCGACTCATAGCTACCTGTCACCGAAGGTGAATTCAGGTCAGCGGTGACCGTCGCAGCCTAAATACCCCATTCCTAAGCGAGTGCCGTCTAGCCAGCTATAGCTTTTTCTCAATAGCTTCGATGGCTGCAACATAAGCATCATTGCCAATCCCGACTTGGCCCCACACCTCACGTTCTTCTCCGCCTTGACGGTCATATTGTTCATCAGCATCCCAAAGCGTGAGTATCTGGTTCGGAAAGCAGTACTCATACCGGTCGAACTCATGGGAGCCAGAATCGTCCGAGGCAGCCATTAGTGAAAACAATTCAGTCGCAGATATGGAAAAAACATCAACCCCTCTAAACGTGAAGTTGAGCTGAGAGTTTCCGGAAACGCCTATGAACTGGACTTCATCGCCAGGGCCGTACTCAAGCTGGATGGAGGCTTCGCAGAAATAATCGACGCGGCCATAGGATCGTTCAAGCGGGAATCCATTCACAGACATTGCTTCCCTTGCTGCTGCGCGTGAAGCGCCAAGCCGCGCGGGGCCGATTGCTTCCAGCGGCAGAATTTCAAAAACAGGCATCCACAATGCTTCCTAAAAATGAACAATCTAATCATTAACCGGGTGCGATTTGAACATGTTAAAGCGTCGTTCCCCAAGACCGCTTTTGGCCGACTGCAGCCCTTCGCGACAGGCAGTTATCGATCTCAAAAGGACACCGGAGCAGATTATCTACCAGCAGTGTGTTTGGAGGTGTGTATTGTCGAATTTGCCGTTACCCTTCTGGGACATCACGCAATAAGGACTTGCACATGAATGTCGGAATGGCTCATGCGATTGAGGCCGCAGAAAGCGAGTATTTGTGAGCCCGCGTCGAGAGCTTGTCTAGGATAAGTGGAAACCCTTTTGGTGCTCGTGTGTTTTTCAACGAAGCTTTTCCATGCTTTCAGGTGAAGGCATCACCTAGCCCGATGCTCAATCGCATCTGCGGCGATAGTACCGACAGACCCAAGTCACTGCTGAGCTTGCTAAAGGAATCAGCAGAGTATTCGACAGTAACGCCTCTTATCGGAAAGGCCTCGGCTTTGGAACAGTACGCTTTGGTGGGTGAGAAGCGGCTGGAGCGGCTGAGGGGGTGGACGCATCTGCAACTAGCGTGCACCATCGAAAATGTGGTCTTGAATCACCACTCATTCGAAATCGAAGATGCCACCTCACAAACGCTTCCTGAGTTCGCAGCCGTGCATGCGAGTGGATTTCATACCAAGCCAGGGCATCTTCAGTTGAGCCAGGCTTCGTTCGCAGGACTGATGTCAAATGAACGTCTGAAAATCTACGTCCTTAAAGCTGATGGAAAGGTCGTGTCAGGAGCGTTGATGTACCTGGCCTGCAATGGAGTTGCCTACCTTGGGACGGCTGCCACCCGAAAAAATGCACGAGGCCAAGGCTACCATGGAGCCCTGATATCTCATCGGATAGAGCAAGCCAAAAAACACGGTAGTCTTGTGATCGCCGCAACCGCGCTTCCCAGCTCGCAAAGTAGCCGAAATTTGCAGCGTACAGGGCTAGCGACATCCCACGCTCAGGCGCTATATCGCCTGGTAGATAGCTGAAGTCTGCGCTTGGCCGAAACCCTCTATGAGGCCCGGTACAGAACGCCTGAGTCGCAAAGGAGCTTTATACCGCCATGGAAATTCAGCAAATAAGGCAGCTCTTGGCCCGTCCCGCTGTAAAGTTCAGCGCCGGTGGCTTCCGCCCTGCCGGTACTGACGAAGAAAGCTGGCTAGGTCGCATCTTTCTGTTTCGTCCTGATGAATATGTACCGACCAATCAAGCCGGGCAACCGATGCTTCCCTATGCACAGTTCTATCTGCCCAGCCTGCCCTTTACCAGCCCGTTACTGACAGGAATAAGTGTACTGACGGTGTTTATTTCAAACCCGTTTCCCGAGCATTTTGAGCCGATGGGACAAAACTGGGTCATCCGTGAATATGGGCCAGATGACGTGTTGGTACGCAAGGCATTGCCCGTGGAAGGGTCGTTCCTCAAACCCTTCCCACTAAACGCAGAGTTGGTGGCGGAGGACTTTCCGCTGTGGGATGGCGGTGGTGTCCCGGCGGACCTTGAGCAAGAGATATTGAAGCTGGAAAGCACGGGCGCGATACAAAGCTATTACGACCTGATCACCCACACCTACGAACATAAAATCGGCGGCTACCCCTCGTTTTGCCAATCAGGGGTCGATCCCGGTGAAGGCTTCGAATTTGTGTTCCAGATTTCGTCGGATGCGAAGATCAACTTGAACGTAATCGACAGCGGCAGCCTGATGTTCTGGAAGCATGTCGAAACGGGAAAGTGGGCGCTTTATTATGATTTTTACTAAAGGCAGGTAAGCAGTTCGCTAAGGCGATGAGGTCAGTGATGGCCGCTATGCGTCGAAATCAGACGTTCAAACCCCAATCACTGAGGATTTCACTGTAATTTACCGGTACCGTGCTAGCTAAAGGTTTCTGGCACATACCTCTGCCGATTCCGAGGCACTCATTGGTAAATGAACGGTCCGCTGGACGGGGAGATGCAAATTGCCCACCCTGATGGTGAAACCGCGTGAATGGGTGTGGAGACGTAAATCATGACAGGGCTTACTCGATACAACCCAACAATCATTGCCTTCGTACTGTATTGGATTTGCCGCAGCTTTTGCACCTCCGAAATCCGCATCGTTAGCAGCAGCCTTCCCGGTATCTACAAAGCCAGTTTCTCCAGAAACCAAACCTGAAGGGGTTGCTTTGGCACCAGCCAACTCTGCCCTCGCAGCAACCCTAGCCGTAACTTTTTCCGCCAGCAAGGCCCCACCCTTCAGCGCCCCACCACCGACCGAAAGAAACGCAGCCATGTCACTGATGAGCCTTCCAGTTTCCGTTCCAGCTTCAAATGAACCACTGGTCCCGGCCTCCTCATACTGCGCTTGTACGTGATCGAAACGGTCGAGATAGGACTGCTTGACCGAGTCCCAAACACCACCGCTCCCAACCACCGCTTTCAGCGCCGAATAAGCCTCCGTGAGACTACCAGCCGTGCGCACGATGCCATCAACGGTGTCGTTCAGCCCCAGAACGGCACCTGCGGCTATGCCTAATGTAAATCTCGCGTCCTGGGCGATATCAATCGCTGTCCATTTGGTAGCAGTGCCTGTCCTGCACACCACACTCGGACACCCCTCCATCTCCTTGTCTCTCTGGGCTTTCTGCGCTTTGCTCAGGTAGTTGTTCTGAACGGCGTTCGTCCCCGCCTGCGGGCCCGTCACCGCACCGCTTAGGTCACCGCCAGCAATCCCCCCAGCCAGCCCTGCCGCCAAGCCCGACAGCGCTGAGACCGTTTCTTTTGCTCTCGCGTCAGATCTTTCGCTTAAGCTTTAGTCGCTGAGCTTGACCTTGCAATAGCTATAATAGCTACCCATAAACAAATCCCAAATTTCAGGCACATATTATTACACGCTCTATTTCCAACCCAAATTTGGAAGTCTAAAAAATTTAGCTGTTTTATCGAAAAAGTAAGCGCCAAATTATTAAAGAACCAAATCTAGGGAGTTACCACTCCCCAAATAATCGCAGTCTGACCCGTTTTTCTATTTTTTTACTAATGCCTTCTCGATATCTTTCTTCAAGCATCGAGGAACTGGGGTATCCACATAGCGCTGAGCCATTTCGAATGGATCAACAATCCCGGCAATCACGCCTTCAAACGAAAAGTCGCCGACTACATACTTAGCAAATGTTGGTGACGATGGATCTTGATCAACCAACCAGAGACCGTCGTAGAGGCACACTAGGTACTCCCCGATGTAATACCCCATGCGAGTGATAAGCCAAACCCTATTTTCTTCACTGACAACAGCGTTCACAAAGCAACTGTCCAACATTGACAGAAATTTCTCAGGTCGATTCAGCACTTCGTGCGGCTCATCAAACCCCAAATTCTTACAAAACTCATGAAGTACCGGGAGTCGTTCTGCTTTGAATGAATGAAATCCAGCGACACGTCGTGCCAGTAGATCTTCTGGTGTTTCGCCAGCATTATTCATCATACACCTCAACAATCAGTTGTGAATAATCACGTCAATTTTGTTCAGCTGCAAATCCCGACACGGGTTATGATCACACCATCCCGAACATTTATTTTTGATTGTCGATGTTGGAGCGCCTGAGACGTTTGTTCCAATCACCTTACCTGTGTTGTACTCAATAACGTGCCCACCTGGGCCATTAGGAGTTACCTTCCCACATCTCAGCGCGTTATCAACATAACTAGAGACATCTTTAACAGATGTTCCTTGCGAGAACTTACTAACATTAGCAAATCCTGAGTCAGGTCCGTGGCGATAGAATACATGCTCAATACCTGTCATCAAACCGCCGTTGTTATAAGTGCTCGCGCTCCACGATGCATCTATTTGTCTTGGGGCTGGTAATGCCTTGATTGTGTCATCTACAACAGCCCCAGTTGCTTATGCACCAACTCATCAACTGTCGCTCTGATTCAAAATCTTTACCTCGCGCCAGTAAATATTTTCTGGTAAAGGCTGATTCTGATTGAATCGGGAGAAAACTTCGATCACATCGTCAATATTAAACCACTCATCTTTCTTTAATTGAACACGCCCTGCACCAAACGACAGCAAGCTCCCATCTTCAAAGTTCGTGCTGGAATTTGAATGATACCCTCTAAACAGAGCTTTACTTTTTGCGTCATATCTTTCAATAAAGCAAGTGAATCTGCCTCCTGCCACTTGCACATAATTACCGTCGTCGTCAGTTATGCATGCGTATGAGCTTGGACCGTAGCTTTTTAATTTTTTTAACACTTTTACAAGCTGCGCCTGGTTAACGTCAATTAATACGGGACTATTTTCGGCTTCGAGCTTCATATTCCTCACCTTCACGGCACATAAACTGTTGTAGCGCTTTCGATGACTTCGCCTTTTAGCCGTCCCTTCCCTTGCGCCCCAAACTGATTGACAAAATAATCGGTGAATTCTTGATAGCTGGTCTTACTAGCAGTTCCGCTTTTCACCTCAAGACCGTGTAATTTACCATTTGCGTCACGGACTACAATGTCATACCTACGATCACCGAGAGGCCCTTTAACGACCATCTCAGTGCCTACAACTTCCATTCGATTTGCTTCTAAATGCTTAGCAAACTCATCTGCCTTAACTGTTCCCGGAGGAGCTAGACCCTTCGGGCTAGCAAATTTTCCGTCAGGGGTTCGATAGCTTCCATCTGAATGCAGATTTACTTCGGGGGCTAGGTCGGTCTCTGGACCAACTTTCTTCCCGCCCGTCGCATCTGGGCTTACTACCTCTTTTGCACCGCCCGTCGCAGCTGTACCTGCTACCTCTTTTGCACCTTCCCCATAAGCCTTCAACAAAAGCTTACCAGTCCCCCGCAAAATAATCGCCTCGGCGACCGACTCAGCGGCATTTCTGGCCAACGCCGTCAATGCACTGTTGTCTGGCGTGTTGTTTGCGGGATTGAGAGAGCTGAGGACCCGTTGTCCCTCGGTTGACACATACGGCCCGGTGATAGCGCTTGCAGACTCGGCTGCACTGGTGAACGACCATGCCGCCACGCCGCCAAGACCGGCGGGAACCGCGCAACCAAAAATAGACACACATCCCGGCAGTGTTGCAGCGGCGCCCAGTGACGAACTCCCGCCGATGAAGGTATTCACACCGGTGCTGACAAGAGCGCCGGTCCGGGTTGCCGCCTCATCATGCCGGGCGATGAAGTCGTCGGCACTGTCCATGTAGCCGTAGTCAAACTGACCTGTCGCTTTCAGTTCAGCCAGTTCACGGGTGTAGCCCGCGCCTGCTGCTTCAAGCGCCTGCAGCTCATCATAGTGTTTGTCGGTGGTAGGTACGGAAGCGCTGCAATGAGCCAGGGCGCAGGCAGCCGCATCAAGTCTCACCGCACGGTCCGGATTCTCATTGCGCGCCTTTTCAAGCTCCATCGCAGCGGGTTGATGAAGACCCTTGTTGTACTGCGTTGCGTTCTGGGCAATCCAGCGGCCCTTCTCGAGTGATTTCGCATCCGCGTCGCCTTGTGCGGCTGCTGCTACCACGCCGACGATCTGAGAACTCATGTTCAACAGATTTTGATCGCCTTTGACCAACTCGTTCAGATACCCAACCAGAGCTTCATTGACCCCGGCCGCCAGTGCGCCCGTTCTGAAATCTCCACCCGTCGCTTCTGACAGCAGGCCGCCCACCATGGCGTGAATGATGACCTTGGGCGGTGTGCCATCCGAGATTTTGCCGTAGGTGTAGTCCCCTACGGCGTTAAAGCTGGCCGCTGCCAAGGTGTTGAACAGTGCGGTTTTCAGTGCATCACTGCCGCTACCGCCTTCACCCAGCGCATTGCTTAGCAGGGTTGACGTTCCGTTTTGCAGAACCTGATTACCCGCAAACTGGCCAACGCCTTCCCATGTGGAAAGATTAGGACCCGTAATCTTTCCGGTGTTTACATCGGTGTGAGTGCCGGTCAAATCATCAAAATACGCAGCGGTCAGGCCAGCGGTTACACCCGAGATGGCATACCCCTTCAGAGCATCGGACGATGTCACGTCCTTGAATACCGCTCCCAGGTTCCCACGGTTGTTGATCACACTCACAGTCGCATTAGTCGCGGCGCCTGCGGCCACAGCACCCGCTCCTGCGGTCAGGAACGCCGCAGTATTGACGCCCATCGTTCCGGCAGTGACCGCCGCGCCGGTAGAAGCACCTACCGCCCCCATTGCCATGGGGCCTACTACCGCTGCCATGACGATGGCAATAATGATCTGCGAAGCCGGCCCCAAACCTGAGTTGCTGTATTTGAAGCTGTCGTGGATCTCCTTGACCTGCCTCCAATCCACATCACCGCGCTTCTCGGCATCCTTGATCCACGCCAACTGCGGATCGGCTTTGATCATGGTGTCGATGGTCTGGCTGACGGTTTGCTGATTGACTTGCTTAACATCGATCTTCAGCCCGTTCACGGCCTGGATCACGGTCTGGCCCTGGGCAATCAGTTGGCTCTGGCGGACGGTCTCGTCGGTGTTTCCTTTACCTTTGGAAGAAACCCAGAACGCATTGTTATTGCTCTTCTCATGGCTCTCCTGATGCAGGTCCTTAACCGCCTCGAAGGTGATAGCGCCACCGCTGTCCGGGGTAATGTCCTTACCACTTTGAAGCTTGGCGAGTTGATAGGTCTGGTCGCCTCCACTGACAAGCGATAAGTCGCTCCCCGTCTTGATCTCAGTGCCGACATTGGTAACGCGGGTGACCTCATCGCGCTGGGTCTTTTTGGAACCCCAGCCGCTGTTTTTCTTCATGTCGTAGAGGGTGTGCGTGCTGTTCTCAGCCGCCAGCAAACTCAACTTATCCCCGCTGTACAGATAAGCCTCATTCCCCGCGCTGATCTTGCTCGCCACAATCGTCGTATCGCGCCCGGCCTGGCTCACAAGATCCCCACCCGCCGTCAACACGCTCGCCACTTGGGTAGTCTGGTCGTCCGCGGTCTTGATGCGTTCCTTGCCGTGTTTTTCCTTGCCCTCGACGTTGTGCATCTCGCTGACCGACGCCACGTTGAAGTCGCGGCCAGCCTGAATATTCAGGTCTTTGCCGGCCGTGGCCGTGCTGCCGATGATGTTGACGTCCTGTCCGGCCTTCATGTTGAGGTTGCCGCCCGCCGTCACGCTGGCGGCGAGGTTTTTGACGTCGGTGGTGATGCTGGATTTTTCGCCGCCGTCCCGAGACTCGTGCTTGACGCGGGTGTCGCTGGCGGCAATCAGGTTGAGGTCGCGGCCGGCGGTCAGGTTGGCGTCTTTGCCGGCGGTGAGTGCGCCTCGGTTGGTGAGGTCGCGGCCGGCGTCGATGGCGAGGTTCTCGCGGGCAACGATGGTGCTGGCGCTGCTGTCGGTGAGGGTGCGCATGCCGGCGCCGTCACGTACCTGGATGGCGGTGTTGTCGTTGGTGATGTCGCCCTTGAGGGCGGCGAGGCTGACTTGGTTGCCGCGAATTTCGCCGGCCATGGCGTTGCGGATGCTGTCTTGGGCCAGCAGGCTCAGGTTGTTGCCGGCTTCGATCAGACCGCCGGTGTAAATGCTGCCGCTGCTGACGGCGGTGAGGTTGTTGCTGGCGCGCAGGGTGCCGACGTTGATCAGGTCGGCACCGGTGACCAGGTTGAGATCGCGGCCCTAGATCAGGCTGTTGCCGCGTACGTTGCGCGATTCGGCCTGGGCCAGGTAGAGCACCGGCACGAGGACGGTCTGGCCGTCGACCACGCGGTTTTCCATCCACACAATGTCGTGGGTCAGGGCGCCGACTTGCTGGCTGGTGAGGGTGACGCCCAGGCTCAGGCGCAGCGCGTCTTTGCTCGCCAGGGCGTTGTCCATCAGGTAGCGGAACTGGTCGGCGTCGCTGTAGAGGCCGCCGGCGAGGAAGCGTTGGCCGTTTGATGCCTTGCACGTTTTTACGTTGAGGACTTAATAGTCCGCCGGTCGCCCACATGGCGATTCAGGCTTGGCGACCTGACGGTAGTAGTTGGGGGGCTTTTTTGCAGATACTTGCGCGACTGCCAAGTCGTTCTATAAAAAGCTGTGCGCGGGAGACCGTCGAGTCTGCCGGTTTTCTCTACTGCCGATTCGCCAACCTGCGTACAGCCTTCACCCATTCGTTGGCGACCTGTGAATGATGGCATTCACCACTTAGTAGAGAGTCCAAAAAAAAACAGATACGTGCCCCTGACAGGCCACGATTCAACCATCCTGGCGCTGGTGATCGACACGCATCGACCCTTGATGTTCTCTGTGACGCCGCTGCGTACCGCATCCATGCGGTGACGCTATTTCTGGACAATCTGGCATTTCGGGGGGGAATCAGCAGTGATGCGATTGTGCTTCATGAATTTGCGCTGTTGCTTGTTATTTCGCTGAGAGATGGGTGTGACTTGCTGGATGTTATCGGAGAAAAGTTGAATAAGTAAAAACTGTAAAAAAAGGGCGGCTAGTTGATAATCGCCCTACTTAAAATATCTCAAAATATGAAAATAAAACCAGGCTTTTAAAGAGCTATTGCAAAGTCGTCCTATGGCGGCTGTGCGCGGGAGACTTTCGGGTCTGCCGATTTCTCTACCGCTTATGATCCTGCAGGCAGGTTTCATGAATAGACTGGAAAGTTACCTGCTCATTTTTTAGCTGATTTATGTCCCACGCTACTGGATCGGTCGCCTTTTTATCGCACAGGCTCTTAAAGTTATCGTAACCGCCAGTCATAAGAGCATCTCCTGCCGACTTACTTAAAGCCAACATATATAGACTCTACCGTGGCTCGCCCCCCTAAATCGTTCATGTCAGGAGCATACAGCCTGACTGAGTTCTGATTAACGTTTATGCCAGTTTTACCTTTCTCCACTTCAAAATACACACCCTCAGCCACAAAGAAACTCTCAATATCCTCAATAGACAGACCTAAAATTTGCTTACCATCATAATAAAAAAAAGCATTAGGAAGATATACCTCCAACCCCAACAACTCATTAGAACGGTTGTACCAAACTTGCATTACACCCTCATCAAAGGCGTCAATTGAATTTTCTGAAAATTCAGATTTAGGAAAAACCTTATATGGTAAACCAATAACCTTCCTGACTTCCTCTCTACCTTGCCCGAAAAAGAAATGTTCGAGACCACTAGACTGGCTGTAAATCAACCTCATGAAATCTACCTCGGCTTAAAATCATCAGGATTAAGAATTTTTGAATATTTTATCATTTGCTCAACAGCTGCGTCGTATTTATCACCGAACTTACTTCGTATATCGTCGACATCCATTTTTATTGCTTCATCAAGCTTCCTTTGTTTTAGCAGCTCCTCTTGCTGCACTCTATAAGCTTTTGCAGAATCTGAATTTCCATTGCTAGCAGTAAACTTGTGGTCATTTGGGTCCATTTTGATCGCAGGACCATCAACAGAACTGATTGGAGCATCCGTATAACAGGATCTTGCAGGACAATGATAAGAGTCAAGGTTGTCGTTTACAGGTTTCGATGTATCGCGGTGCGCTCCACCCAAAACCTCGTTTGAACCTGATGCACCTTTTGTATCGAAGTTATCGCCCTTATGTCACAGGCTTAAAATCATCAATTGACTTGTTTTTCTCTTTCAATAAAGACGCAATGAAATCGGGATTAAAACTCATCAAAAAATCAATAGCATCATAAATTTTCCAGCGATGCACTTCGGGATGATCAATTATGGCGGCAAGATGCTCTTCAACGAGAGGCACATACTCTGAGTAGTTCTTCCTCTTCACAAAATCAAAAATAGTGGCTATTTCAAACGGCTTACTACTCGACAAAGTAATAATCTTCGATAGCGGAGAATAGATCTGGACTCTAGCCGCCTCGACTTCCCCACGATCAGCCACATTGGCAAAATACCGAGTAACAGCCAAGAGTATTTGACGATAAGTGTCGTCGTACCCATATAGTGGATGGAAATAGGTTCCTTCGATGCCTTCGGGTTTTTCCATACTCCCTTCCAAAGCGATCAAGCCTTCATAGACGCCCCAACTGGTCAGTAGTTTCGCAGCCAAGAATTGCTCCTCATTGTTACTCGCATGACGGAGCAAATCCAGCACAGCGTCAATTCTTTCCTGTGGAATATCCTCTGGATCCAAATCTCCTGCCGTCACGGCATAATCTGCATGCTCTGGAATGCTATTCAACAGTTCGTATGTTTTCGGCTCCATAAAAAATACCTATTTTTCTACTCTTTTAATATAATCAGCCGGCACACAGCCCATAACCAAACATTCTCCATCGCGCTTAGCGTTCCCCAGATCTCTCTCCGCGTTAATCAACGAATCGCTGTTATTCTCAGATGGGTTTCTTGTATACCTTGCACGGGCTGCATCCACTTTCGATTGCAATTCCGCTGTCACCTGTTGATTCGTCAAAAATTTGGTATCTGGCAGTGCGCCGGAATCAATATCCTGCTGTAAGCGCTTAACGTCGATCTCAATTTTATCAGTACCATAGTTTTTCGGGTTCGACGTTGCAATTGGATCAGTAACAGATATATAGGGCGAATTTTCAGAATTGCCACCACGCACGTGCGTTTGGACGCGGCCAGTCCCGTTGATGTTGGGTGGAACCAAATCGCCGTTTTCCTTGATATACACTTTGGGTTTGCCGTTTCCGTTGACCGTTGCGCTGAAATCGTTATCGCTGCGCACAACGATCTGGCCTGGCCCTTTTGCACCGTCAAGAAAGCTCTAAGAGTTCAACGGATCCCAAAGCACTCTCTTTACATACGCTATTGATTCCTCTTCAGTATCGAAGTCTTGGACTTCATAATCATCATTCAAAAGCATTTCTCTCCAACGCACACTCTTATCTTCGAACGCTGCAGCCAGCTCAGCTTTCATCTCATCCAGCTTTCCACTTGATATCAAGCCTCTTAGGTATATATTTTTAGCAGCTTCCTCCTGAAAACCAAAGTCTGCAGAAAATATAGTCTTTAGCATATAGCGAATATTTTCATACATTGTAATATCCCTCTATTTTGGCAACGGCGCTGGAAAAATAGTGATAGTCTCCCAAACATTTTTGCCAGGATTAAATTGATAAACACCTTCTACGCTGCGTAAGTTGCTTACTTTAGCAGGAGCGCCTAGAACTTCTAAATTTTTAGCTGTCTTACCGCTTGGCCAAATCCTCTTAAACCCTCTACCAAGGTCAGCCCCGACATCACCAACATCATCAGCCGTGACTCTAACTGTATCGCTGCCAGGATTACGAGCTATCGCTTTTTGCAAAGCGTTGGTTCGGACGAACTGATCAGCTTGAACCAACAAATCGTCAGAATGGAAGGCGGAGGACAATGGCGGAACCGATGGACCTATAGCGCCGTCCGGCTTTACACCGGTCTTTGCCCTGACCATCAGGTCTCCGTCAGTAACGTTACCACCGTGAACACCCAGTGAATGTGCGTTCGGATGAGTTGTGAGCAACTCAAGTTTTTGTTGATCAATTTCACTTGAGGTATTTTTTGGGCCGTCGAAATTTGTATCCTTAGCTGCAGTTTTACCTGTCCCCACAACTCCAGCTTCTCCAGAAACCAAACCGGATGGAGTTGCTTTTGGACCAGATGAATGCGCGCCTTTTCCACTTTTTAGTCTCAGCAGGCTTTTATGCCTAATCCGGCAGGGTGTAGGAAACATCTCCCGAGTCGCGCCAAATTCCATTCGCAAAGCTTATCGGCCGCTGTGGATAACATACCAACATCCCTTCGACGAACTGACGAAACGACAAGTCAAGTCGCGTTATCCAACGCATATTATCGATTTCCAACAATCGCCAGTTGTCTCCACTGTCGAAACCGAAAGCAGTCCCGGTGCTATCCCAGCCGAACAGCCACACCTCGCCCTTGGCACCCGATTCATAGGGTCCGTCTTTATAAAACCCATCATCACCAAAGTAGTCTGCCGCGGGACATAATGTGGGTTGAATCGTCAAAAGCGACAGCGCGCAGTCGTCCTCCTTTATCTCACCATGCCCCCGCTCCTGCATAAAAGCAAAGTACTCATCGGGAGCCGCTGGCCACTGCTGTCGCATCCCATTCACGTCACTAGAAGAAACAGGGTTCAGCCGCTCTAGTAGCACGCATGCGAGTGCATTGAAGGCCTCTAATTTTTCGTACATGGTCATGGGCGCCTCGGAGGGTTCTGCGGAAATGCTGTAGTTGTGGGACTTGCTGGGGCATGAACGCCACCTTGGTGAGCACTTCCACCTGGCACCGGATGCAAATTCCACCATTGGTTAGGTCCACCATACTGCTGTGGTATCACATGGTGCGCTTGGAAATCCACACCACTCTCCGTCTTGGGCCATGTCAAACCAGTATTCAATTCCCACTCACGCTTGAGATTATTTCGCTGGCTATTGTATTCACGCTGTAAGGCTTGATAGTCGCTTCTGGGCGCGACATAAGTGTGATCCACCTGACGCAGCTCCTCTGCTAGTTGCGTGCGCTGGTTAGAGGGCATAGGCACACCTGAATGGTACTCGACGTCCCGGACCACCGCGCGAGCGTCACTCGAGATGCTCGTCCATCCTGATGTGGATGTTGCTGTAAAACTCGCATCATTAGCCGCAGCTTTACCCGTACCTACAACTCCAGTTTCTCCAGAAACCAAACCGGATGGAGTTGCTTTTGGACCAACAACACTCTCACCGCTCCACGGAAACGCCACCCCATCCGCAGCCGAAAGACCATTGAAATACTTCCCTGCCAATCCAAACGCGCTCATTTCGAGCACGGACTGACCGGCGCTGGCCGCCAGGTCCTTGGTTATGCTCGACTCGCCTGGGAACGTGCCAAGGTTAAAAGCAGCCTCCACTCGACCAGGCTGGTCTGATGTGAAGTCGGAGGTGATCTGACTTGCCGAGTCCCACGCCCCCACCAGTTGATGGGTGCCCAACACACCTAACCCAGCCGGTAAAGCACACGTGAAGATACCTACACACACCGGCGACGTAACCATCATGCCGGCATAACTGCCTACTCCACCGACAATGCCTGAGGCGGTGTCCACGCTGGCATCAGCAGCTTGAACAACGTTGCCGTGGGCATTAAGGAAGTCATCGCTTCGGTCTGTCCAGCTACGCCCCTCGAACTCTCCAGTGGCTTGGAGCATTTCAATCTCGGTTGTGTAGCCCTCACCGCGATCCTGGCGTGCCTTGAAATTACCGTACCTCGGATCATCAACCGGAATCGAAGCGGCGCACTGGGACAATGCGCACGCAGCATCAGTCAGACGATCCGAAAGCTCTGGGTTGAGCGTTCTCAGTTTTTCCAGTGCAGTCGTTTGAGGCCTATGCAACTGAGCGTTATACCGCTCAACATTCCCCGCCACCCACGCGGCATCGTTCGGGTCTCCGTTGACCAGTGAGCCCGCCGCGATGCCAACGATCTGGGCTGTCGCGACCCGGAACTGATCGTCCGTTACAAAGCGAGTGTCCAGGTATTTGCCGAGATTATCCGTCGCGACGCCCGTCAGGCCCTCGGCAGCGCCAGCAGCAATTGCGCCAGTTTTGAAGTCACCGCCGCGTGCGGCTGACATCGCGCCGCCTAGCATTGCGTGCAGAAAAACTTTTTCTGCCGAGCCAGGGCTCAGGTCCATGTAGTCCGCAAAGTCGCCCAAGTTCTTATTGCCCACAGCGGCGGCCAGGTCAAAACCCTGCGACACCAGCGCTGAACCTAGATTGTCTCTCAGGCTGCCGCCGTTTATGGCCGTGGAAATACCGCTTTCGATAACGGCATGCGTGCCGCTGCGCACGACGGCATCCTGGGCTTTCTGCCAACTGAGCCATTGGCTGGAGTAGCCCGGATTTTGCACTGAGCCGCCCGTAATGACCTTTGCACCATTACCGTTTGCCGGGCTCGCGCCCTGGAACCAGGTGCTGTCTGCGTAGTTCAACGCGCCAGCGGTCAGTGCACCGATAGTGGCGTTTTTCAGGCTGTCGCTGCCAAAGGTGTCCTTCAGCGCGACGCCCAGATTGCCTTTGTTGTTGATGACGCTGACCGCGCCGGTACTGGCCATGGAGGTCAGCGCGGCGGTGGCCATTACGTTGCCCCAGCCGGCAGCCGTATACGTAGCGCCTGCTGCGAGAGCCTCAGTGGTAGTCGCCGCCGCCATGGCGGTTCCCGAACCTGCGGTCGCGCTTGCTGCGCCTCCTGCCAGCGCGCTTGCACCGCCCGCCGTCACGATGGTGACGATGATGATCACCGCCAGCATCGCTCCCTGGCCCATACCCGAGTTGCTGTATTTGAAGGAGTCATGCAGCTCTTTGACCTGCCGCCAATCCACATCCCCGCGCTTCTCGGCCTCTTTGATCCAGGCCAATTGCGGGTCAGCCGTGACCATCGCGTCGATGGTCTGGCTGACGGTTTGCTGATTGACTTGCTTGACGTCGATCTTCAGCCCGTTCACGGCCTGGATGACGGTTTGACCCTGTGCTACCAGCTCACTCTGGCGCAGAGTCTCGTCGGTTTCGCCTTTGCCCTTCATCGAAAACCAAGCCATGTTGCTCTTGCTCTTGGTATGGCTCTCGTCGTGATAGTCCTTCACGCCTTCAAACGTAATGGCGCCGCCGCTTTTCAGGATCAGGTCCTTGCCGCTGTTGAGCTTGGCGACCTGGTAAAGCTGGTCGCCGTTGCTGACCAAGGTCAGGTTGCCTGCGGTTCGGATGTCGGTACCGACGTTAGTGGTCTGGGTGACTTCATCACGCTTGGCTTTCTTCGCGCCCCAGCCACCGTTTTCCTTCATGTCATACAACGTATGAGTGCTGTCCTGCGCAGCCAGCAAACTCAACTTATCCCCGCTGTACAGATAAGCCTCATTCCCCGCACTGATCTTGCTCGCCACTACCGTCGTATCGCGCCCGGCCTGGCTCACAAAATCCCCGCCCGCCGTCAACACGCTCGCCACTTGGGTAGTCTGGTCGTCCGCGGTCTTGATGCGTTCCTTGCCGTGTTTTTCCTTGCCCTCGACGTTGTGCATGTCGCTGACCGACGCCACGTTGAAGTCGCGCCCAGCCTCAACGGTCAGGTCTTTGCCGGCCGTGGCCGTGCTGCCGATGATGTTGACGTCCTGCCCGGCTTTCATATTGATGCTGCCGCCCGCCGTGACGCTGGCGGCGAGGTTTTTGACGTCGGTGGTGATGCTGGACTTTTCGCCGCCGTCGCGGGTCTCGTGCTTGACGCGGGTGTCGCTGGCGGCGATCAGGTTGAGGTCGCGGCCGGCGGTCAGGTTGGCGTCTTTGCCGGCGGTGAGTGCGCCTCGGTTGGTGAAGTCGCGGCCGGCGTCGATGGCGAGGTTCTCGCGGGCGACGATGGTGCTGGCGCTGGTATCGGTGAGGGTGCGCATGCCGGCACCGTCACGTACCTGGATCGCGGTGTTGTCGTTGGTGATGTCGCCCTTGAGGGCGGCGAGGCTGACTTGGTTGCCGCGAATCTCGCCGGCCATGGCGTTGCGGATGCTGTCCTGGGCCAGCAGGCTCAGGTTGTTGCCGGCTTCCATCAGGCCGCCGGTGTAAATGCTGCTGCTGACGGCGGTGAGGTTGTTGCTGGCGCGCAGGGTGCCGACGTTGATGAGGTCGCCGCCGGTGACCAGATTGAGGTCGCGGCCCTGGATCAGGCTGTTGCCGCGTACGTTGCGTGATTCGGCCTGGGCCAGGTAGAGCACGGGCACGAGGACGGTCTGGCCGTCCACCACGCGGTTTTCCATCCACACAATATCGTGGGTCAGCGCGGCGACTTGCTGGCTGGTGAGCGTCACGCCCAGGCTCAGGCGCAGGGCGTCTTTGCTCGCCAGGGCGTTGTCCATCAGGTAGCGGAACTGGTCGGCGTCGCTGTAGAGGCCACCGGCGAGGAAGCGTTGGCCGGTTTGCGCGAGGACGGCGTCGCGGATCAGGCGGCTCTCGTATTGGCCATCGCCCAGGCGGCGCCAAGCGTTGTCATCGGTTAAGCCGAGTTTGCCGAGTATGTAGTCGGAGCTGAGGAAGCCTGATACGGAGGTGAACTCGGGGTTGGTCTCGATCAGGTAATGGCTGGTCGGGTCGGGGTTTTTGACGAACAAGCCGTACTCGCCCTTGGGCGTCTGGAAGTTCGGCGCGGTGGTGGGGTCGACCGGCGCGAACGGCGTGCCCGTGTAGTCCACGGGTACGAAGCCGCCGCCGGGGGCGACGCTGGCAACCGGCAACACGCTACCGGCGCCTTGGGCGCTCGGGTCATTGGCGTGTTTGCTCAGGTTGATGTTGATGCCGCCGACGGGGATGCCGGTCTGGTCGTCGCCCAGGGTGCCGGTCAACTGCGCCAGGGTGTTGTTGTGCAGCGTGCCATTTTGCAGTGTGCGCGCGACGTTGAGGTTGACGGTGCCGCCGGCCTGCATCGTGGCGGCGTAGCCTGGGCCACCGTTGTCGGTCCAGGTGGTGACGTCGCTTGAGTGGGCGAAAGGCTGGCTATCGGGTGAGCGGTTTTTCAGTTCTTCGAAGCGCGCCTTATCGAAATGCCCAGCCGCCGTGGCCGCATTGAACGCTGGAACGTCGACATATTGCATGCGTTCAAACAAGTCGTCGGAAACGTGACCTGGCGTGCTGACGACAATCTTGCGCTCCCCCGTGCGCGTCGCGGCGCCCTGGTTCAGCAGGTCACCGGCGGTGATACTCAGGTCGCCATTGGCGGCCATCAGGCTGTAGCGGTTCTGCACATTGTCGCCTTGCACCAGCATGTTTTTGCCAGCCACCAGGCGCGCCGCTACCGAATCCTTGGTCGCCGCCTCAAGGTACGTCTCGTAGATGGTGATCTCGCCACGTTCCCAGCTGTCTTTCTCGCCGCAGTGCTGGTAACAGATCCAACTCAGGCTGCCGGTGGTCAACGTCTGCCCGAGTTCGAATTCGTTTTTGGCGTTTTCGATAAAGCCTGCATTGATGCCGATGGAGCCTTCGCTTTCCACGGTGCCGGAGCGGTTGCTGAACAGCGCCGCCTTGCCGCCATCCGCCGCTGCAAAACTCAAGTCGCCCTTGCTGTAAACGTCGCCATACAGGTTGCTGAAGCCATTACCGCGCAACGTCATGTCGCCGCCGCTGAACAACAGTGTGTCCGCCGCATTGTTGATGCCGTTGACGGCCGTCAGGTTCACCGCGCCTTGAGCACCAAGGGTGCCCCGGTTATTGATCTGCGTCGCTGCGATGTCCAGCTGCTGACGCGCGGTGAGGAAACCGAGGTTGTCCAGAGTCCCGCCCAGCTTGACCTGGGTATTGAGGCCTGCGAGACGCCCTCCGTTCTGGCTGAGGTTATTCGCCGCCACACTCAGTGTTTGCAGGGCCGACACCCGGCCGCTGTTGGTCATGTCGCCGGTGGTGGTGATGCTCAAGTCACCGTCGCTGAGCAGTTCGCCGCCGTTGTCCAGGCTGGCTACGTCGAGGATCAAACCCTTGCCGCTGGCCATGCGATCGCCCGCCTTCAGGGTCAGGCCTTGGGTGCTTTTATAGGTGAGGACTTCGTTTAGTTGCACGCTCCCCAGGCCATCGACGGTGCCGAATGCCCAATCGGCGCTGCCCGTACCGTTGATGGTGCCTTGGCTACCGGTGAGGCTGGCGGTATTGATGTGGAACGCGCCCAAGCCCGCATGCTGCAACAGACCAGAAGTGTTGTTCAGGCTGGCGGCATCGAGGTTGAAAGCCGTGCTGCCGAATTCAAGGGTGCCGTTCTGGTTGTTGAGTGCGCCGCCGAGGTTGAGGGTGCTATTGGCACCGCCCAGAGCACGCAGTTGGCCGCCGGCGCTATTGTCGAGGTTGCCGCCGGTGAAGGTCAGACCCTGGTTAGCCTCGATCAGGCCGCCGTTGTTGGTGAGCGTGTCGCGTGAAGTCAGGTTGATCAGGTTGCCGCTGATCTGGCCATCTGCGCTGTTGTCGAGGCTGGCGCCGCTGACGGTGACCTGTTCTTTGGCGAACAGCTTGCCGCCGCGATTGGCCAGGGCTTCGACGGTCAGTTGCAAGTTGCCGAGCAAGCTTGCCATCAGGCCGCCGTCGCCGTTGTCCGCCGCGTTGGCGGTGACGGTCAGGGTATCGCCCTGCACGGTGCCACCGCTGTTGTTCAGGCTGCCGGTGTCCAGTTGGGTGTGCGCGCCTCCGCTGAGGATCAGGCCTTTACGATTGGACACATCGCTGCCGCTATAGCTCAGGCCTTGATCGCCAGCCAGCAGTTGGCCGCCGTCGTTGTTCAGGTGTTGGGCGGTAATGTCCACGCGCTTGCCGCGTAAAGTGCCGCCGCTGTTATCGAGGGTAGTGAGGGCCTTGACCAGAATGCTGCGCTCACCCGCATCAAGGGTGCCGCCAGCGTTGGTCAGCAGGTCGCTGACGTTGAAGGTGATGTCGCCGCCGTCGCTGACCAGTGCCCCTTTATTGCTGTTGGTGAAGGTCGGCGCAGTCACTTCGACCGACTGGCCGAGCAGGATCCCCGCACTGTTGTCGAGGCGCTCGCCGTGCAGCTGCAACAGGCCTTCGCTCTGAATGCGGCCTTGGGCGTTGAGCAATTGGCCCGGCCCTTTGAGCAGCAGGCTCACACCCTGCGCACCGCCGGCCAGCAGACCCGCGTCACGGTTGTCCAGGCTGGACGCGCGCACGTCGAGTTGATCACCCAGCACACGCCCGGAACGGTTGTCGATGTCACCGCCACTGGCGTCGAGCAGAATCTGCTTGCCAACGATCACGCCGCTCTGGTTGTTGAGTTTCGCAGCGTGCAGCTCCACGTTGCCCTGCCCGGATTGCAAGCGGCCCTGAGCGTTATTGAGCTGCTGGCCGGTTGCCACGGTCAACTTGCCGGTATTGGCGCTGAGTACGCCGTTGGCGTTGCTGCTGAGGCTGCCTGCGTTGAGATTCAGGTCAGTGCCGGCCTGGGCAAACCCCAGGCTGTTGTTGAAGGCATTGGCAACGGAGAGGTTCAGCGCGCCGTTGTCGGCCTGGATCAGGCCCTTTTGACTGTTGTCGAGGTCGCTGGCGTTCACCGTCAGCGCACCGGCGACCAGCACACCGTTCTGGTTGTTGAGACTGGCTGCGTTGACGGTCAGGTCGTTGGCGACGATTTGCCCGCCACTGTTGTTCAGGTCGGCGCTGCTGAGCACCAGGCTGCCACCGGCCATTTCAATGCGGCCCTGGCGGTTATCCAGGGAGGTAGTGTTGAGCGTCGCGGCCTGGCCTTCACCGAAGCGAATCAAGCCGCCCAGGTTGGCAATGGCCGGTGCACTTATTGCCAGGCTTTGCTCGCCGAAGATGCGTGCGGCGGCGCCCTGATTGGTCAGGTTGCTCGTATTGACGCTGACGGTTTTGGCCTGGACGATGCTGCCCTGGTTGGTCAGTGCCTGCGCGGCGGTGATCGCCAAGGCGCGGCTGGCCAGCAGGTCGCCACTGGTGTTGACGGTTTGCGCGTTCACCACCAGGTCGCCGGTGGCGTTGCGGCTGTTGTCCGCTGCCACGCCCGCTTCGATGATGCCGGCGTTGGTCACGCTGGCCGCGTTGAGTTCAATGCGTTGGCCGGCGGCCACGCTCTTCTGGTTGACCAGGGCTTGGGCGCTGGTGACGTTTACGTTGCCGGTGGCGTAAACCTTGTCAGCCAGATTGACGCTCTGCGCCGTAACCCTGACGTTACCGGTGGCGGCCGTCTGAGCCATGCTCAGGCGCCCATTGGCATCCAGTTGAATATCCCCGCCACTGGCCGCCAGCGTGCCGTCGAGCTTCACGCCCACACCCGCTTCGGTACCCACCAGCTTGATCGCGCCGGCGTACATCCCGCCCAGGGCCGACGAGTCAATCGCCAGCTCGGGCTTGGTGCTGCCATCGTCGGCGCGGGGTGTGGTTGCAAGGCTTTGGGCATCCACATCGTTGCGACCGGCGATCACATTCAGTTCGCGCGCATTGATCTGCGCGTTGATCTTGGCCGAGCGGGTGATGATGTCGAAGCGGTCGATGTTGCTGGCGTTCAAGCCTTCACCGTCGATGGTCACCGCGCCGCCGTCGACCTGGTAGCTTTTCAGTTGGCCGTTAGCGTCGAGCACGGGCTTGCCGGTGGTGAGGGTGACGTTCGGTGTGTTGATGAAGCCGCAGCCGCTGCAGGTGACGCCGTACGGGTTGGCAACGATGACTTTGGCCGACTGCCCCGCCACTTCGGTGTAGCCGCGCAACTGGCTGGGGTTGCTGCCGGTGACTTCGTTGAGGATAACGTTGGCCGCGCCGCCCTTGAGGTTGGGGTTGCCGACGATGTAGCCGCCCAACTGGGTGTTGGCCATAGTGCCGGTGGCATTGTTGAGGATCACGCCGTTTGCGCCGACGTTGTAGTCCTGGAACTTGTTATGGGACAGGCCGCTGCCGTTCGGCGTGGCGATGTTCACCACGGGCACGCCGTTGCCCGCCTGACCTACGGTGGTGCCCGGCGCACTGACCACGATGCCTTCGGCCTGAGCCAGCAGTGGCTGCCAGAACAGCGCGTTGATCAGGATCAGCACCAGGCCGCGCTTGGGCAGACCGAAGAACGAGTCCCGCGGCTTCAGCGCAGCAGAAGGTTGGCGGGCAAGGAAGGCAAACTGGCGAACGTCCATTGTCAGATTCTCGATGTAACGGGGCGTTGAATTACAGGAAGAAATCCATGCGGAAGTAGATCGGCGCTTCGCGCTCGGTGACCACTCCCGGTCTTTCTAAAGAATGGGCAAAGGTCACGCTGGTGCTGACGTACTTGCCCCGAGCGAACAGCTCCAGGGAATTACTGGACACGCGACCATGTACGTCGCCGTTGTAGCGGTCGTTGCTGATCACGCCCTGGTCGTAGCCGACGCTGGTGCCGTACTCGGCAAAGGCCGGGCGCATCCAATCCAGCGTTACCGGGCGTGCCCAGCGCACTTCGTTGCGCCAGTAACCGCCGCTGTCGCCGGTCAGTTGCTGGTCCTTGAGACCGCGTACCGAGGCCGAGCCACCCAGGCTAATGCGCTGCGGGCTGAAGAGAATGTCTTCACTGCGCTGACCGGTGGCCAGGCTGGAAAAGCTGAACGACTCGCCCCACAGCGTGAACGGCTGCAGGTAACTGACGGTGGCGGTGTATTTGCGGTAGCGCGAATTGGCCTGCCGGTTGCCTAACTCATCGCGTTCTTCTTCAGACTGGGCATCGAGTAGGCCGACGCCGTTCTGCATGCCCAGGTCAAGGTTGACGAACGCATTGCCGATGCGCCGACCGTGGTTGATGCCGAGCTGGAGTTCGCTGAGGCGGTTACTGCTCGGCTCGGTGCGCACGTCGAGAACGTAGTTGTTGGTACGCAGATGAGCCAGGCCGGCGTTCACCGAGGTCTTGCTCACGTCATCGCGATGGATCACCCGCTCGGCGCGCAATTGGTGGTTCTCGTTGTCGCCATTGAGCTTGAATTTGCTGCTGTCGGTCTCGCCGTAGGTGCGATAGTCGCTTTCGCTGTACGTGTAGCTGAAGTTCCACCAGCCCCACGGCACGTTGTAATACAGCATGTTGTTTTTCGAGGTTTTCTGGTGGTCGCTGACAGCGTCGTGGCCGCTGCGCAGTATCAATTGGTCGCTCAGACCCAGTGGGCTGTCCCATTCCAGCCCTGCGTCCCATTGCTGTTCACCGGTGCTTTCCTGGCCGTCGTTGTTACGCGACAGGCTCGCGCGCCAGGGCTTTTGCGGGACGTTGTTGACCACCACTTCACTGCCGCCGATCTGCTGGCCCGGGGTCAGTCGCATCTGCGCCTGCCTGGAGGGCAAACGGTTGAGCTGGTCCACCAGTTGTTCGATCTCGCGCAGGTCGAGCGCCTCGCCGACCTTGCCTGGAAAGGCCATGGCCAGCTCGCGGTCCGTCACGGTGCTGCCCTCGGCGGCTTTCAACGCTTCGAGTTTGCCTTCGACCACCAGCACCTGCAGGTGACCGCTGGAGAGGTCTTGTTGCGGCAAGTAGGCACGGCTGGTGACGCGGCCCTTGTCGATGTAGTAGTCGGTGATGACCTTGAGCAGTTCATTGAGCTGCGTCACGCCCAGGCATTGGCCGATGTAGGGTTTGAGCAGACGCGTGCGGTCAGTGTCGGACAGGCTGTCGGCACCCTTGAGCTCGATATCCTGAATCGGGAAGCAACGACTATCGGCCGGCGTGGCCGGGGCCTCGGGCTTGGCCTGTTTGCCGGGCAAGTCCTGAAGCTCTTGCAGGCGGCGGCTCTGCTCTTCGAGAAGGCGGTTCTGCCGGTCGCGGATCAGGTCCTGATCGCCGGGCGTTGGGGCAGCGGTGGCGCTGTTCAGGCTCATACACGCGAGCAGAAAAGTGCAAAGCAACAACCGAATCCGTGGCAATGACAAGGGCATGTTCGATCCGTCGAAAAATCAAGGGGCGGCAAATTAACATCGAATCCCGTTGATCCAAAGCGTTGGATCAGGTGGGCATTCGCGCCTGATAAATCTGCAAGGCTTTGATGGGCAGTAAAACAAGGCGCCAGGAAAGAGTTACAGCCTGTTACCGGAAAGTGCTCTCCGACAAGCGGCGGGCATCAGTTGAGGATCAGCACGCCTGATGGACTGCTACTAAATGGCCATCAGTCCGAAGAGATACCTTAGTGCCAGGCGATGCAGAAAAGTTCGCGCAGATTCTGTGAATTGGATCCCAATTATTAAATCACGGCACTGAATTCCAGACTCGCCCTGCATCCTGCGGTGCTTGTCTCAGCCACAACGTCAACGGATGCGTTCTTCTCTCACCCAAGAGAAGATCACCCCTCATCTTTTTACGGCCAATGCAGAGTCAGCTTCGGGTCGATAGCTGTCAGTTGCAGCTCTCTGGTTTCGACTCAAAGCAGCCGGTCGGGGCAGTTGAATAAGGCAGCAAGAATCAGATAGTAAGTACTGTGCGTCTTACAGTCTGATAGGACTCCGAACCAATAGGAGTCCGACCATGGCGTTCCGTATAACTGGCCTTGCCCCCGAGCCATTCCAGTCACTTTATGGATTGCCCGACCGGGATCTGGCATCTTTTGGAGTGAAGCGTTACATCGTCGACAGCAACCCGGGTTTTCCTGACCGTATCGAAATGAAAGATGCGGAACTGGGTCAGAGCGTGCTTTTACTCAACCATGTCTGTCAGCCAGCCAAGACGCCATACCGCGCTTCACACGCGATCTTCATACGGGAGTGGGCTACGCAAGCTTATGACGCAGTCGACCAGGTACCTGAGTCGATGCGCATCCGCCTGCTATCACTTCGTGCTTTCAATGATGATGGGATGATGCTGGAAGCCGAAGTAGCTGATGGAATGGTGATGGAACCTGTAGTCACTCGGATGTTTGCCAATCCAGAGGTAAGTTACATTCATGTTCACAATGCCAAACAGGGTTGCTACTCAGGGCGAATAGATCGGGCGTAGTTAACGCAGGTCTGTTTGGCCATTCCTTCTATCGAGTCTACCGGTTACCGACTGACCGCTCTTGCCCGCTGCGGCCGGTTGCAACTGACCGATCTTGTCCCAGAGTTGACTGTCAGCTGCACCCTTCTTCTCGTACCCATACTGCCTAGCCAGCTTGAACCACGTGGCCTTGCTGGAGTTGCAGTACGCGGTCAAATCCATGCAGGCCGGCATCTCGGATAAAGCACGTGAATCGCGCCCGATGCCACGCGGCGCGCGCCCTTCCGGATCGAACCGAGCGAGACACCTCAATCGAACCAATGCAGCCAGACACCGCAAGAAAAAATTTTACCTAACAATCGTTAGATAGGTGTTGACGAGGGTCATCTGCTTCGCTAAGGTTTGTCTACCTAACGAGTGTTAGGTAGACAAACCACCTCTTTTGCAGGATTAACCATGACTACTCAACTCCAGCTTTTCACTTCACCTTCGGCCTTCCCTAACCCGCAGCGTCTGCGCCTGTTCATGCACGAAAAGGGCATCGCTGACCAATTTGCCGAGACCATCTACGACATGTCCCCTGTCGGCGAACAGCGTGGCTGGCGTCATTTGAATATGAACCCGTGGGGCGAAACGCCCACCCTTCAACTGGCTGACGGAAGCTACATTTCAGAAACGGCTGCCATCGTTCGTTATCTCGATCAGGAGTATCCCGGTCGCAAGATCATGGGAGCGACCCCACTGGAACAGGGTCTGGACAACATGTGGGATAACCGGGTGTGGGTGCACATCCTGTACCGCATCGTTACCGCGTTCCATGTGTTGCACACCGGGCTCGGCTTCAAGCTGGAACTGACCAAAAACGAAGCCTGGGGCGAGCACTGCCGTAAGGAAGCGTTGGCTCACGCTGCACTGGTCAATCGTCATTTGTCAGACGGACGCGAATGGCTGCTGGGCGGCGATGCCCCGACCTTCTCGGACATTACCCTGGCAACCGCGATCGCCTTCTCGAAATTTCCGGTCAACGCTACCCCATTGGACGAGCGTTTTGAGTTTCTGGATGCGTACTGGCAGCGCTGGACCAAGCGTCCGAGCTTCCAGGCTGCCTACGCTGATGGCAACAGCGGCATTCCTGAACTGGATTCGCCAGCCCGATAACGGTATCTCAATGGAAACTCCGTACGCCGAGATCGCCACACGCAGGCTTTCTCGGTGACGGCAGTGGTCTCCTTGGTATCGGATGACGATGCCGCCTGCTGGACCTTGATGGAACGGCTGCTGTTTAAACATCCAACTCGCCTTGAGCTCGCTGCTCTCGATGGCAATCTACCGGTCACACGGCAGGCCTTTGCTGTAAATTAGCCACCCTGTTTAAGAGATCGTCCCAAGACGAAAGGCATCAAGATGAGCGTCAACGCCAAAGAGGCCATTTTGCTGGCTGCCAAGAAAATCGCCCAGTCGCAGGGCTACAACGGCTTGAATTTCCGCGACCTTGCGCAAGCCGTTGGTATCAAAGCGGCGAGTATTTACTACCATTTCCCAAGCAAAGCCGACCTGGGCATTGCCGTTGCCAAACGGTATTGGGAGGACGGCGCGCTCGCGCTCGAGACGATCGAATCTGAAAGTTCTTCCCCGATCGAGGCCTTGCGTCGCTTTCCCGAGATCTTCCGCAGATCGCTTGAGGCCGACAATCGTCTCTGCCTGGGGAGCTTCATGGGGGCTGAAACCGACACTTTGCCCACCGAGATGACGAAAGAAATTCAGACCTTTGCTGATGTGAACATTGCGTGGCTAACCAAGCTTCTATTGGCTGCGAAAGTGTGCGAACCCAGTGAAAGTGAATCCCGAGCACGTGCCATTTTTTCCGCTATTGTCGGTGCCCAGCTCTTCGCCAGAAGTCGCTCGGACATCTCGCTTTTCGATGCACTGGTCGATTCGTATCGCGCGTATGGGCCGTTGCCGGCGTAGCAAACGCCGCGCCGTGAGCTTTTCGACACGGGTTGAATAGCAGGCTGCCTTGGGGGCGAGCAGTTCGTAAATGACGGCTGAGGGTGTGCTTGCCCGATACACCTCTTTTCACGGGCTTACGCCCCTCCCCCCCACAGCCAGCCGCATGGTCATGCGCAGCCCCTGCCCCGTGTTCTGCGCCCACAGATCGCCGCCTTGCAGCCGCAGCGAATTGCGCGCAATGCTCAAGCCCAGACCGAAACCGCCGTCACCGGGGCGCGCGCCGTCCAGGCGGATGAACGGCGCGAAGATGCGCTCCAGGTCGCCTTCGTCGATACCGCCGCCTTCGTCTTCCAGCCAGAGCAGCCAGTCATCTCCGTCACGACGCCCGTCCAGGCGCACGATCCCTTGCGGGGGTGAATGCCGGATGGCGTTGCGCAGAATGTTTTCCAGCGCCTGTGCCAGCGTATTGAGATGGCCACTCACCCAGCATTCGCTGTCCAGATCGCAACGCAATTGGCGGGACGGCCAGCAGGTTTCGAAACAGGCGTCATCGACGAGCATTTCCCAAAGCGCCACAACCTGAATATCTTCACCGGGAAGTTTTTCGCGTTCGGTGTCCAGCCAGGCCAGTTGCAGGGTGTCATCCACCAGCCGGCGCATGCCGTCGACCTCACGCCGCAAGCGCTCGCGCAGTTCAGGCAGGCTTTGCTCGCTGTCGCACGCCACCCGCAGGCGACTGAGCGGCGTGCGCAGTTCATGGGAAAGGTCACGCAGCAATTGCTGTTGAACCTGCACGGTGGAATGCAGGCGCGCGGCCATGTGATCAAACGCGCGGTTCAGCTCGCCCAGTTCGTCGCGGCGCCCGGTCATTTGCGCCGAAAGACGGCTGGAGAGCCGATCAGCGCGCCAGGCGTTGGCCTGTTCGCGCAGTTGATTGAGCGGGCGAATCAGCAGGCGGTACAGCCCGACGCACAACAGCAAGGTGAACAGCGCAGGAATCAGCACGTTGGTGAGCATTTGCCCGATGAGCGCATATCGGCCTGGCTTGAAGCGTTCGGGTAATTCGATCACCAGACTGCCTGCGTCGGGGTTGCCGGGGAAGGCAATCTTGAGCCAGGGCACGGTCTTTTGGCGTGTGCTCATGGGCCAGTCAATGCCGCGCATGAAGGTCATGTGTTGCGACTGATCCCTTGTAAGCGGCGCGCTGCCCAGTGGCTGCAAATCGCTGCCAATCACTGTGATCCAGACGTCTTCCTGCTGACGAATGTGCGTTAGCCATGTGTCGATGCCCGCTCGCCCGCCGGTGTCCCAGGCCTGTTCAGCCTGGGCCGCATAGCCATTGAGTACCCTATGGGCTTCGGCGCTCAGGTAGGCGTTGCGGGTCTCTATGTAGCGGCCCCAATACCAGCTCAGCCAGATCATCAGCAGGCAGAATCCCACCAGCAGAATGGCCAGTTTCCAGAACAGCGAGTGGCGGCCGGGCAGCCGTTTGCGCACCTCAGGCATCCAGCACGACCGCCGTCAACACATAGCCTTTGCCCCAGACCGTACGCACCTGCCGCGCCTGGTATCCGATGGCCTTGAGCTTGCGGCGAATCTGGCTGATGTGCATGTCCAGGCTGCGGTCATGCTGTGAGTAGCCGCGCTGGAGCACATGCTGATAGAGAAAGGCCTTGCTGAGGACGTCTTCGGGATTGCGCCAGAGGGTGTCGAGCAAGCGGAACTCGGTGCCGGTCAACTGTGCCGGGGCCCCCGCGAACAACACGTCGCAACGCCCTTCGTCGAACGTCAGGCCGTGCGCATCTTCGGTGTCGTTATCGGGCTCCGGCGGGCTCACCGTCAGCGCGTGAAAACGTCGCTCGAGTTCGACCCGGCGCAGGATCGCCTCGATGCGCACCCGCAGCTCGTCGACGCTGAAGGGCTTGGGCAGGTAATCGTCGGCGCCGTTCTGAAAGCCGGTGATGCGGTCAGCCTCGGCACCCAGCGCCGACATCAGGATGATCGGCATGCTGTGGCGACGCCGCAGGTGGGTAAGAATGTCGAGGCCGTTCATGCCCGGCAGCAAGATGTCCATCAGCACGACGTCGAACGGCTCTCGCTGCGCGCAGGCCAGCCCTTCGGCGCCATTCTGGCACCAGGTCACCTGAAACCCGCAGCGGTCGAGCTGGTGGTGGACGAAAGCGCCGAGCACGGGGTCGTCCTCGATGGCGAGTATGTGGGGGCGTTGGGTGCTGGCGGGAGTCATTGGCGTCTGCGACTGATTCTCAAGACGCGGATTATTCAAGATTGAGCGTGCCGGGGCAATGCTGGCCCGCCGGTGCCGTGCGCTTTCCAGTGCTGCTGCGGTCAGGGAACAAGGCACCTGGGACACCGTCGATTTTCGCGGTGTTACCTCCAATGCCTTCCCGGCTAAAGCCGGTCCCACAATGCGTACGCGTTTCTATAGTGGAACCGGCTTCAGCAGGTCTCACAATGCGTACGCGTTTCTATAGTAGAGCCGGCTTCAGCAGGTCCCATCAGGCGTGCGCATTCCTGCAGTGGGCACGGCTTGAGCAGGTCCCGTAGGCCCACGCGTTTCTATAGTGGGACCGGCTTCAGCCGGGAAGAGGCCAGTTTGCGCACCCTCCATTGCGCGGTGTGATGACTGCCGTTTTCCCCACCTAAAGCGACTGCTGCGTGGGCAGTTTTCCGTCCATCAGATGCTCGCGCGATTCATCGGGCCAACCCTGGGGAAGCGCAAATGACTACACTGCGCAGATGATCAAGCGTTACGCGCCGCATTGACGCAGCCGTTGCTTGGATTCGTCGGAATTGCTGGAGAACACGTGTGCTGAGAAAAGTGGGCATCAAAGGCCGCGTCATGCTACTGACCCTGGTGCCGGCCTGCATGATGGCGGCATTGCTCGGGGGTTATTTCACCTGGATGCAGCTGTCTGAGCTGCAGACCCAACTGCTCAAGCGTGGCGAGATGATCGCCAACGAGCTGGCGCCCCTGTCTGCCGGTGCGCTGGCTGATGGTGATCAGGCCATGCTGGAGCGTATCGCCGGGCAAGTGCTGGAGCAGGCCGATGTGCGCGCGGTGTCATTCCTCGACGCCGACCGCGCCATGCTGGCGCACGCCGGGCCGAGCATGATCAACCAGGCCCCGGTCGGCAATAGCTCTCACATACAGCAGCGTTCGGAAAACGACGCCACGCGCTACCTGATGCCGGTGTTCGGGCGCAGTCGCCACCTGACCGGCAATGTCGTTCCGGCCGAGGCCGACCGCCTGCTGGGCTGGGTCGAACTGGAGCTTTCACACAACGGGACGCTGTTGCGCGGCTATCGCAGTCTGTTCGCCAGCCTGATCCTGATTCTCATCGGTCTGGGTCTGACCGCCATGCTGGCGTTGCGCATGAGCCGCACCATCAATGGGCCGATCACGCAGATCAAACACGTGGTCGCGCAGCTCAAAGACGGCAACCTTGAAGCGCGGCTGCCGCCGATGGGCAGTTACGAACTCGACCAGCTGGGCTCGGGCATCAACCGCATGGCGGCGACGCTGCAGAACGCCCAGGAAGAATTGCAGCACAGCATCGAGCAGGCTACAGAAGACGTACGCCAGAATCTGGAAACCATCGAGATCCAGAACATCGAGCTGGACCTCGCCCGCAAGGAGGCTTTGGAGGCCAGTCGGATCAAGTCCGAGTTTCTGGCGAACATGAGCCATGAAATCCGCACGCCGCTCAACGGCATTCTCGGTTTCACCCACCTGTTGCAGAAGAGCGAGCTCACGCCGCGCCAGTACGACTATCTGGGTACCATCGAAAAATCTGCCGATAACCTGCTAAGCATCATCAACGAGATTCTCGATTTCTCGAAGATCGAGGCTGGCAAGCTGGTGCTCGACGCAATCCCCTTCAACCTGCGCGACCTGTTGCAGGACACACTGACCATTCTTGCCCCCGCGGCCCACGCCAAACAGCTGGAGCTGGTGAGCCTGGTCTACCGCGACACGCCGCTGTCACTGGTCGGCGACCCACTGCGGCTACGGCAGATTCTGACCAATCTAGTCAGCAACGCGATCAAGTTCACCCGCGAGGGGACCATCGTCGCGCGGGCGATGCTGGAGGAAGAGCACGACACCACCGTGCAACTGCGCATCAGCGTGCAGGACACCGGCATCGGGCTGTCCAGTCAGGACGTGCGTGCGCTGTTTCAGGCATTCAGCCAGGCAGACAACTCGCTGTCGCGCCACTCCGGCGGGACCGGGCTGGGGCTGGTGATTTCCAAGCGGCTGGTCGAGCAGATGGGCGGCGAAATCGGTGTCGAAAGCACGCCGGGCGAAGGCTCTGAATTCTGGATCAGCCTGACGCTGCCGAAAACCCGCGACGACCTCGAAGACCTGCCCGCCCCGCCGCTGCTGGGCCGGCGCGTAGCGGTGCTGGAGCATCATGACCTGTCACGCCAGGCGCTTGAGCACCAGTTGGAGGACTGCGGCCTGCAGCCGATGGTCTTCAACAATCTGGAGAACCTCATCAACGGCGTAACGGTGGTGCATCAGACGCCCCACGCCATCGACATGGCCGTGTTGGGGGTGACCGCCCACGAACTGCCACCCGAGCGCCTGCGCCAGCAAATCTGGGACCTGGAAAACCTCAATTGCAAGGTGCTGGTGCTGTGCCCGACGACCGAGCAGGCGCTGTATCAATTGTCGGTGCCTGATGCGTACAACCAGCTGCAAGCCAAGCCGGCCTGTACCCGCAAGTTGCGCCGCGCCCTGTCGGAGCTGATCAATCCCAAGCAGTTGCGCAACGAGGTGCCGGAGCCGCTGTCGAGCCGGCCGCCGCGCATTCTGTGCGTGGACGACAACCCGGCGAACCTGCTGCTGGTGCAGACGTTGCTCGAAGACATGGGCGCGAAAGTGATGGCGGTCGACAGCGGTTACGCTGCCGTGCAGGCGGTGCAGGACGAACCTTTCGATCTGGTGTTGATGGACGTGCAAATGCCGGGCATGGACGGGCGGCAGGCCACCGAGGCGATTCGCGGCTGGGAAAGCGAGCGCCAGGCGACGTCGCTGCCAATCGTCGCTCTGACCGCCCACGCCATGGCCAACGAAAAGCGCGCGCTGTTGCAGAGCGGGATGGATGACTACCTGACCAAACCGATCAGCGAACGCCAGCTTGCGCAGGTGGTGTTGAAATGGACCGGGCTGGCGTTGCGCAATCAGGCGCCGGAGCGGCACGTCGAATTTGCCCAGAACGGCCTCAACCTGCAGGTGCTCGATCACGAGGAAGGGCTGCGCCTGGCGGCGGGTAAAGCCGACCTGGCGGCGGACATGCTGGCCATGCTGCTGGCTTCTCTGGCCACCGACCGGGAAGCGATCCGTAACGCCCGCGAGGCCAACGACACCGTCGCGCTGATTGAACGCGTGCATCGTTTGCACGGTGCGACCCGTTACTGCGGCGTCCCGCAACTGCGCGCGGCGTGCCAGCGCAGCGAAACCCTGCTCAAACAGGATTCTGCCGACAGCGACAAGGCGCTGGACGAGTTGGAGAAGGCGATTAGCCGGCTCGAGACCGAGGCCCGCGTGACGGCTTGATCTGGGTCATCGTGTTCGGTTTTTTAATGGATAGACTGCGGGGTTTCGGTGGTGGATCAGGATGAATAGCGAGTGCTGAAGGGCCCTGTTCGCCAGCAAGCCGGCTCCTACAGTGGATTGGCGTTAGCTTGATATTCCGCGTCCGCCGCCACGTCCGTAGGAGCCGGCTTGCTGGCGAACTCGGTGTGTCAGGCGATGACTAGGGCTCTGGCAGATCGCGATGTATCACGCGATGGCGATGGCGCTGAGAGATCGCGGTGTATCAGGCAATGACGATGACGCCGGCAGGTCGCATTCGCGGGCAAGCGCGCTCCTACAATGGATTTGGGTCATCCACCAGTTTCGCGTCTGCCGCCACGTCCGTAGGAGCCGGCTTGCTGGCGAACGCGGTGTGTCAGGCGATGGCGATGGCGCGGACAGATCGCGGTGTATCAGGCAAGTACGATGGCGCTGACAGATCGCGTTCGCGGGCAAGCGCGCTCCTACAGTGGGTTTGGGTCATCCCCCAATTTCGCGTCCGCCGCCACGTCTGTAGGAGCCGGCTTGCTGGCGAACGCGGTGTATCAGGCGATGACGAAGGCGCGAACAGATCGCGGTGGGTCAGGCAATGGCAATGGCGCTGAGAAATCGTATTCGCGGGCAAGCGCGCTCCTACAATGGGTTTGGGTCATCCCCCGATTTCGCGTTCGCCGCCACGTCCGTAGGAGCCGGCTTGCTGGCGAACGCGGTGGGTCAGGCAATGACGATGGCGCGGACAGATCGCGGTGTATCAGGCAAGTACGATGGCGCTGACAGCACGCGTTCGCGGGCAAGCGCGCTCCTACAGTAGGTTGGGTGACCGCCCCAACGCGTTCGAATCCAAGGCCCATCTTTTGAGGAGCAACCATGCGTACCCTTATCTACAGCAGCCAAACCTACGACCGCGAGAGCTTTCTGGCCGCGCAGGTCCCGGCGGACATCGAACTGCACTTCCAGCCCGCGCGGTTGACGCTGGACACCGTGGCGCTGGCCGAGGCGTATGAGGTGGTCTGCGCGTTTATCAATGACGACCTGAGCGCGCCCGTGCTTGAGCAACTGGCCGCTGGCGGCACACGGCTCATCGCCTTGCGCTCGGCAGGTTTCAATCACGTCGATCTTGCTGCCGCCCGGCGTCTCGGCCTGGGCGTCGTTCGGGTGCCCGCCTACTCTCCCCATGCGGTGGCCGAGCATGCGGTGGCGTTGATCCTGTCGCTGAACCGCCACCTGCACCGCGCCTGTAACCGGACCCGCGACGGCGATTTCAGCCTCCACGGCCTGACCGGTTTCGACCTGGTCGGCAAGACCGTCGGCGTGGTCGGCACCGGACAGATTGGCGCCACTTTCGCGCGCATCATGGCGGGCTTCGGCTGCAAACTGCTGGCCTACGACCCTTACCCCAACCCGCAAGTCGAGGCGCTGGGCGCGCGCTATCTGCCCCTCGACGCCTTACTCGCCGAAGCGCACATCATCAGTTTGCACTGCCCGCTCAACGACGACACCCGGCACTTGATCAACCCCGCGTCGCTGTCACGCATGCAACGTGGCGCGATGCTGATCAACACCGGACGCGGCGCGCTGGTCAACACGCCGGCATTGATCGACGCGCTGAAAAGCGGCCAGCTGGGGTACCTGGGGCTCGACGTCTACGAAGAAGAAGCCCAGCTGTTTTTCGAAGACCGTTCGGACCTTCCCCTGCAGGACGATGTGCTCGCCCGCCTGCTGACATTCCCCAACGTGGTGGTCACCGCCCATCAGGCGTTTCTCACCCGTGAAGCCCTGGGCGCCATTGCGCAGACGACGCTGGACAACATCAGCGGCTGGGCAGCGGGTAGCCCTCAGAATCAGGTGTAGCCCGTCATTCCCAACTGCGTTCTGCCTGCCGCGGTACGGCTTCGGCACAGGCCAGGGCACGGCAGATCAGCGCGGTCGTCCGCCGCGCGGCTGCGAGAACCCCGCCGCTAAGTGTTAGCATGCGCGCCTATTTGGAGACCCCCATGGCCGAACACGATTTTCGCTACAGCATGCTCACCCCTCAACACACCCTGATCGAATGCCGCAGCCTGGCCGTCGGTCGTTATCAAGTGACCGGCAACGGCGGCTCGATCAAGCCCGACGACGTTCTATTGGTCACCGTCAAAGGCAGCAAAGAGCTGTTCATGCGCCTGAACGTGGAAAAGGTCCGTCACCTGATCAACCCCACCGGCCAATGGGTAGCCGTGGCCAACGGCCCGGCGTTTACCGAGCTGGCGATCCACACCTGGAAGGTCAACTGCAACGACTGCGGCAAAGAGCGTGAAATCGAATTCATGGTCGATGGCAAAGACGGCAAAAAAGCCCTGAAACCCGCTGCCACCGCGCGCATTCAGGAGCTGGGCTGGAAGGTCGTCGGCGAGAACCACCTGTGCCCTGCCTGCGCGAAGAAAGCCGCATGAAATCGCTGTTGCTCACATTGCTCGCAGCCGTGCTGATAAGCGGCTGTGCCAGCGAGCCTTCACCTCTCAAGCAGGACCACGGCTACGTGCTGGAATGGATAGGCGAGCGTCCGTTGATCGACAACAGCCACCTGACCATGACCCTGGGCAACGACGGCCGCGCTTACGGCAACGCCGGCTGCAACCACTGGTTCGCGCCTTACCAATTGCAGGGCGAGACCCTGAGCTTCGGCCCGGTCGGCAGCACCCGCAAAATGTGCGCGCCGGCATTGATGGAGCAGGAGCATCGCTTCCTTGAAGCGCTGGGCAAGGTTCAGCGATGGGACATCTCGCCCATCGAGCAATTGCGCCTGTGGCCTGCCCAGGGCAAACCGTTGCGGTTTTGGCTGGAAGAGAACTGACCGCATCCGGACTCACGAATGCGCGTCGCGTGAGTCACCGGGTCGCCGGCAACGGCTGGAATTCCCCGCGCTCCAAATTCTGCACCCGGTTGCCCATGGCGTCCGTTGCATTGAGATCCGCACCTTTGGCGGCCAATGCCTCAAGAATGTCTTTGCGATGAAACAGCGCCGCGTACATGGCGGCAGTCTGACCGGCGTTATTGCGTTGATCGGCCGCGCAGTCAGCGGCGACCAGTTGCCGAGCGATGCTGAGCTCGCCTTTGAAGATCGCCCCCATCAAGGCCGTGTTGCCCCTTAGATCCTTGGCGCAGGGATCGGCACCCGCGTTCAGCAGTTGAGTAACGGCCGCTTGTTGCCCGTGGTAAGCGGCGAGAATCAGGGCGGTGTAGCCTTTTTCGTCCTGTACGTTCAGATCGAACCTGGCATTGACGAACTCGCTGAGCATGTCCTGGCGGCCGTCTCGGGCGGCCTGAAAGAACAGCTCCCTGAGCTGCGCCTGGGTGTCGGCGGCGGTGCCGGTATCAGACGGACTGGCGTGGGCCATGCCCGCCGTCATACACAGCAGCAACGCATACAGGGTTGTGCGCATGTGATGTCCTCCACAAGGTGATCGGTTCCAAAAGCCTCGGCCCGCCTTGCACGCGGGCCGAGGGGGTCGGTCAGTCCTGCAGTGCCGCGGCCAGTTGCTTGACCTTGGCCAGGTCGCCCTTGGCAACCTTGGCTACGCCGGTGCCGTATTCCGGGTCGGCCTTGTAGAGGAACGACAGCATGATGTTCTTGCTCTCGGTATCGGTGGTGGCAAGCGATTCACCAAAACTCTGGATCAGGTCCTTGCGGTCCTTCTCGCTATAGGAACGGTACAAGTCGCCCGCCTGCTTGAAGTTCTGCTCTTTCTGGATTTTGGCTTGCTGGGTGCTGCCGGACAACGGCAGTTGGCTGTAGCGCGCCTCTTCCACCGCTGGACGCGGGTTGAGTCGGCTTGGCTCGTAGTTCACGCCAGTCGTGGTGTGCCCGGTATTGAGCGGCCCGTCCTGGTTGCCGTTGTTGACCTTCACCCGTGGCGCGTTGATCGGCAGGCTCAGCACATTCGGGCCCACGCGATAGAGCTGCGTGTCGGCGTAGGAAAACACCCGGCCTTGCAGCAGGCGGTCTTCCGAAGGCTCGATACCCGGCACGACGTTGGCGGGCGCCATGGCGACCTGCTCGGTTTCCTGGAAGTAGTTATCCACGTTCTTGTTCAAGACCATCTGGCCAATTTTGCGCTCGGGGATATTTGGCCAGATTTTGGTGGCGTCCAGCGGGTCGAAGTCGAACTTCGCCAGGTCCTCAGGCTTGACCACCTGGACGTACAGGTCCCACTTCGGAAACTCGCCCTTGTTGATGGCGGCAACCAGGTCGTTGGTCAGGTGGCTATAGTCCTTTGACTGCACCTCGACGACTTGCTGTGGATCAAGGTTCTTCAGGCCCTGCAGGCTTTTCCAGTGAAACTTCACATAGTTGACTTCGCCCTTGGCGTTCACCAGTTTGTAGGCGTGTACGCCGTTGCCGTCCATGGTCCGGTAGCTGGCGGGTGTGCCTTCGTTGGAGTACAGCAACGTCAATGTGCGCGTGGCTTCCGGGACGTGCGAGAAGAAGTCGAAACGTCGCGAATCGTCATCCAGGTTGGTGCGCGGGTCAGGCTTGAAGGCGTGGACCATGTCCGGGAACTTGATCGCGTCACGGATGAAAAACGTCGGGAAGTTATTGCCGACCAGGTCCCAGTTGCCATCGGCCGTGTAGAACTTGGTGGCGAATCCGCGAGGGTCGCGCAGGGTTTCAGGGGAGTGGTTGCCGTGAACAACGGCTGAAAAACGCACGAATACCGGTGTGTGCTCGCCTTTGCGGAAGACCTTCGCTTTGCTCAGGTCAGAGGCGTCGTCGGAGGCGACGAATTCGCCGTGTACGCCCGTCCCACGCGCATGCACGACGCGCTCGGGAATGCGTTCGCGATCAAAGCGCTGGAGTTTTTGCAGCAATTGCACGTCTTGCAACAGGACCGGGCCATTGGGGCCGGCGGTTTGGGAGTTCTGGTTATCGCCGACGGCGGCGCCGTTGTCGCGGGTCAGGGTGTCTGCGTAAGCGGCAGAACTGACCATCAGGCTCGCGCCAATCAGGCTGGCGGCAATAGGGGAGCGGGGTAAGTACATCGTGGACTCTCTCTGTTTTGGTTGTTCTGAGAGTCAAAGCCTACGGTCCGAGCCCGTTATTCCTGAATTGGTTCTGGCTATGTGCTTGATAAATTAACAAATATTGACGCTGGCGTGGTTATCGGCGTAACGGCGGTAGAAGGACTCACTGCGTTAACCCGCCGGGACCATCCTGCGCCGCAGCAACTGCTTGCCCAACCCCTGCCCTTTGAGCTCGACGTAGTGGTAAGTGGCGCAGGAAACCGTCACCACCACCGCCAGAATCAGCAGCACCACGACGTTATTCGACCAGACATGACCTGTGTCCAGGTAACGGATATCCCCGATCATGGGCGCGGCTTCCAGGCCGGTTTTCTTCTGCACCACCATAAACCCTGAAATCACGAAGAACAGCACGGCCAGATGGGTCAGATAGATCGAATAGGACCAGCGCCCCAGACGCGCGAAGAATTCGTACCTGAGCACCCGCGAGAGCGCGCCGCCATCGAAGGCAAACAACACGATGGTCACACAGAACACTGCGCTGGCGGCCAATGATTTTTGCTGCAACTGACTGGTCAGCACTGCCCAGATCGCAATGGCTGCCAGCGCTTCCAGCACGCTGAGCAGCGCAAAGCCCGGCGCTATCCTGCGTCTGAGATGGTTAAAGCACACGTAAGCCAGGGTTCCGGCGAAAAAACAACCCAGACCCTTTTGCGCGTAACTGGTCAGCACGTCCGCCTGGCTGTAGAACAGCGCAAATCCGCTGAGGGCAATAACGGCCCACAGCAGGTAGCGGCCCGCGGACGCGGTGAGCATGGTTGCGGCGAAGACCATGTAGGTCCAGTACTCGATGCTGATGCTCCAGGCCGGGGTATTGAATGACAGGTTTTCCGTCAGGTGTGTCCAGCTTTGCAGCAGCAGGAGATTGGGCAGAATCTGCGAGGGCGCGTAGATGCCGGTGAACGGCGTCTGATTGAAGCCGAATCCGTGTTGGTAGGCGGCGTACTTGATGAACTCCAGGCCGACGAACACCGCGAGCATGACGGCATGCAGGGGCAAAAGGCGAAAGGTGCGAGACACCAGAAAGTGGTTGAAATCCAGTTGCGGCTTGCTGCCGTAGGCATGAGCCATGACGAAGCCGCTGAGGACGAAGAAGAACTCGACGAACAGGTCGGCATTGGAGAAGAAGGCCCACTCCGTGACGCTGCCGACCAGGTGAGTGTGGTAGAGCACAACCGCTATCGCGCAAATACCGCGCAGGCTGTCCAGCGCGTGAAATCGTCTCACCTCTTGCATACGAATCCCCGATCAGTTGCTATCGCTCGAAAGCGCCTAAAGCAACCCATCGGGTTCGGCCGCGTTAATACCTCAGGCCAGACGATAGCCCAGCATTGGTTTTGCGCAAGGGAAGTGGTCGAAGACGTGTGATGAAGTGAGGTCAAGGCATGTTGAAGGCCCCTCCCCCATGGGGAGAGGACTTCGATATGTGCGGGTTTGAGCCTGCTGGCGCCAGACCTACAGTGAACTCACCTCGGGATTCAACCGCTCCAGCACGCGCCTGCTATTGCCTCCTCCAAACACACTCATCAGGTCCATGACCCGTACCGGGTCTTTCGGGTCAATGCTCAACTGGATGCCGTCGTTTTTGCCCTTGAACAGCTTGACCATCAGCTCGCAGCCATCACTGAGCATCGGCGCATTCTGCCGCATGCCGCTTTCACAGTTCTTCTGCCAGTTATCCAGGCTTGTTTCAAACCAGGCCTGGCGCTGTTTATCGGCGCTGCCGGCAAGCGGGTCCAATGGTGTTGCGTAACGCTGCTGCAGCAGCGCACTGCGCTTGACCATCCCCTTGTCCTGGAAGCTGACTTTCAGCTCGCTCAACTCAGCCCTGGCGAATGCGCTTTGCAAACCCTGGGTTGCGCCGCCGAGTACCGCATAGGCGTCCGTCCTGCTGCCGCGTTGCAAGTCGCTGACCGTACGGTGAAGGTCCTTGACGTTGTCCATGCGATAGCTGGCACTGAAGGTGAACAGGTCAGGCATGTCTACGAAGGTTTCGCCCGTCGCCCGGGTGGCGTCGTCATCCAGGTCAAGGAACAGCGTGAGGTCGAACGGTTTGAGTTGATTGCGCCCGCTGCTCAGCAAAGGGCCAAAACCATTCATGCCCATGAAGCCTGCGCCCATCATGCTCGCCATGGCACCCAGGTTTTTGAGGCTCCGCAGAGAGCCGTCAGAAGCCTGAATACCGGCGGCTTCCAGGCGAACACGGGAACGGCTGTCGCTGTTGATCAGATCGGTCAACGTGACGGTGTCGGCATGTACACCGCCGGACTTGCCGTTACCAAACTCGACGCCTTTGATCACGACCTTGCCGCCGAAGGGCGACGAGCTCACCGACGCCCAACTGAGGCTGTCATTGAGATGGTTGTCGTACACAAAGTCGTCCAGACGCTTCTCGGCCTGCTTGCTGGCATAGGCACAGAGGCCAAAATAACCCGCGGCGAGAATCACCACAGCGGCAGCAGGGACAAGCAGTTTTTTCTGGATCATTGCACATCCCCCTCGATACTGCGGTCAGGCCAGGCCTGTTTGAATACCTGGCGCGCCGCGTCGGGTGTCCAGTTGTCGTCGCCCAACTGCATGCGCATGAGTTTCAGTGGATCGCGCAGATCGCTGCAGCCCTCTTCGGCGCACGGCTGAAGGTAACTGACAGCGACCAGGGTCAGTGGCAGGTCTTCCCCGTCTCGCTTGACCGGATCCAGCGTGACGTTGCCTTTGGCCAGAAACCAACCCTTCTCGGGTTTTGAATTGGCACCCACGATGTCCAGCTGAGATTCATAGGGATAGTCGGTTTCCCAACGTCCGTCCGACTTGCCGCTTATGTGCACAATCTGGCTGTAGTCGGCTTTGCCGCCGGCCACCAGGCGGGCATACCCTCCTCCCGACATGGGTGAATAACTGACGTCGTTCAGCAGTCGAGACTGGATCTTTTTAAGGTCTTTGGTTTCAGTTTTCAGCCGGGCAAATTGCTCAAGTTGAGTCTGCGCCTGGTAGCCAGCCTGCTGAAGCTTGAGCTGTTCTTCAAACTGGCGCTGATTTTCGGCAGCACGTTGTCGCTCGGCCATCTGCGCCTCATGCATGAAGAGGTAGTTGTTGGCGTTTTGCGGGTTGAACTGCCAGCCTTTGGTGCTCCAGCTACGGTTGATATTGATTTCGTAAAGCCAGCTGTCGCGGTCATTTTTCAGCAGGCCCTGCGATAGATCCCGAACGGCGATGAAGTTAACGCCTGAGGTCTTCGGCTGAACCTGGTCCAGCGCGCTCAGCGCACTGAACACAGTGGTTTTAATGGTTTCAAGCTGGCGGAAAAGCTCCTGATTCTCCGCGACAGCCACCAGCGCCGGGTTGCGTGTATCCCAAGAGCCACTCCAGCTGTAAGACGCTCGCAGCAGGTAATGAATGCGGCTGGCCGGGTCACTGGCAAGCAGCATCAGGGCGTTCTTCTGGTTGTCGAAACCCACGATTGGCAGCGCCGGCGCCTGGCGATTGAACGCGATGCCCTTATGGAAGCTGCCCTCATATTCCTTCAGCTTCACCCCGTCTGCGCGCATGAGCACCACTGCCCCTTCGCCTGTGGCGTAGCCATCGGAGCCACAGGTCACACCGGTGGATTTGGCACTGACAAAGTTGGCGTCACCGTCCGGCTTGTAGGTGGTCCGAAACAGGCAGCCGTTCTGGTCTTTGAGCTCGTAGAAAAACGTCGCAGCCTTGATCGCATCGGCCTCGGCGGGCGGCGTCCAGCCGGACACCGCAAAAGCCGGCGCCACACGGGCGTTCGTCGCGGGCGCAGGTGATTCGGGCAGCGCAATCGGATCAGCCGCTTGTGGCGTTGCAGCAGCGGGTGCGGCTGCAGGCGGTGCAGGGGCTGGAGCTGGAGCTGGGGCTGGGGCTGCAGCCACTGCAGGCGCAGGTGGCGGAACTGGATCTGAAGCCGCAGAGGCTGCAGGTGCAGGATTTGCTGCCGCAGCAGGTTCAGGTGAAGGCACCGGGTTCGCCGCCGTAGCCGCAGCGAGTGCAGCGGGTGCAGCGGGTACAGCGGGTACAGCTGCAGGTGCGGGCGCAGGAACAACCGGTGCGGAGGCCGGTTCTGGCTCAGGCACACGTGCGGCAGCGCTTTCAGCGCCCGATGCAGCCGACGCAGGGCTCGCCGCTACGTGGCTGGACCAATCTTCAGCCTTCGCGGCCGCGCCATTGGCAACAAGCTGACCTTGGGCGTTGTAGCTTTTCCAGATCACCGTCGCAGCGCTCGGGCACTGGCTGGCAAGCAGGCCGCCCAGTTTAGGCAGCAGGCGCGCCACCGCTGCGTTATCCGGCGAGCCTGCGAAGGCAAAGCGCAACGCAAGCGGGTTGGTGCACCACGGCTGGTTGTCGGCATGGTCAACGAACACTTCGACGTTTTCGCCCTTGGAAAACGCCAGTCGGTACGCGGCCGCATGGACGTTCGCGCAGACGGCGAGCCCCAGGAGGGCCAGCGGCAATTGTTTACTCAGGTTTTTCATCAAATCTGTTCCCAGGCGCCGTCGCCCGCCTGGCAGGCCTTGACAGTCTGCTTCTCGGCTTGACTGTCCTTGGCTTTGACGTCGTAGGTAATCGTGCGGCAGGTGGTTTGTGCAGTGAGCTTGTCTTCCACCGGCTTGGCATCGATGGCATCAAGATCTACGCCCTGTTTGGCGGCGCTGGCAGCGTCGAGGTTGTCCAGATCGGTGGCGCTGTCGGCAGGCGCCTGTTTGGCAGCATTGGCGGCAACCATGACAGGCTTGGGCGCCACGGCTTCCACCAGTGGGGCGTACACGTAGCCTACGGTCACGCCGCGGCGGCCGACCATGATCCAGTCGTTGTGGGTGCGGCCCAACGCCGTGAAGGTCGAGCTCGGCGGTAACCCACCCACTTTCTCGGCATTGCTGTCCGGCGCGCTGCGCAGGTTGGCCGATTTGATGGTCCGGTAGGGTTTGTTCAACACGGTCATGTCGGTGACCGGCTGGATCTTCGGCAGGCGCTTGACCGCTACCTGGCGCGCCTGGGTCTCGGTACTTACCGGGGTAATTTGTGCGGTGCTGCCGCTGTGATCGGACTGCCAGCTGCTGGCCTGCCCGTCCTGGTTTCTGCTGAGCACTTGCTGGGTCTGGACGGCGAGCTCCGCACGGTCAGCCTCATCCATCTTCGCGCCGATGGTTTTACCCAGCAATGCGCCGCCGAGGCCGCCGATCAACATCGCTGCGGTTCGCCCGCCGCCCGAGCCAATGCGGCTGCCGATCAGCACACCAGCGGCGCCGCCAATGACCGTGCCGATGTTTTCCTTGTTAGCCCAGTCGGGACCCGACGTGGCGCAACCGGATGAAAAACCAATGCTCAATACGAGCAACGCGGCAGCGGTTTTTTTTGCAAGATCCATCGCACAGTCCTCTGGCGTAAAAGAGAAATCTGCAGGGATGGATCAGCACATCGGTGTGATCAAGCGGCCTTCATCCCTGAAGAAGTGCGCGGATTACACACAAATTCGAAAAGAGTCACAACAAGTTTCATGGCTGTCAGGCGGTCCGCAGCCAGCGCATTGGGCCGCGGACTGCAGAGAAAGCCTGTGCCTAAGATCGATCATCGACCCCGTCACAGGTGCCGAAACAATGCGCGAGGGCCGGTGGAACTCTCGACCTCACCCCTTGCCCTTCAGCTCCGCCAGTTTCTGCATGACGCCCGCTGCCGTCTGCTCGCCCATCAGTTGCTCGCGCACCTTGCCCTTGTCGTCAATGATGTAGGTCACCGGGAGGGCTTCGCTTTTGGGGAGGTCGTAATGCTCGGCGGGGTCTTGGGCCAGCACAGTGAATGTGATGCCGAGTGCCTTGCTGGCGCTCTTGAGGTCTTCACCTTGCAGGTTGTCGAAATTGACACCGAAGACGCTGACGTTCTGATCTTTCAATTGCTCGGACAGCCGGTTCAGTTCGGGGATTTCCGTCCGGCACGGGCCGCACCATTCGGCCCAGTAATTGACCACCAGCCAGTGCTTGTCGATGCGGTTGCTGGCCACTTTCTGGCCGTTCTGGTCTGTGCCCAGGTCCACGCCGCAGCCGCTGAGCAACAGACTTCCCACCAGCGCTACTACCGCTGCCAATCGCCTTGCCATGATGCCGTTTCCTTCTGCGTGCTGTTTATTCCGGCTCTTCGCGGTGCCGGTTGTGCATCGTTCACCGCTCGATACCGGTCATTGCCGTGACGAAGGTAGAATAGCCGCCACCTCAGGCAAGATGCGACCTGCAAATGACCGAACTGACGCTCTACCACAACCCGCGTTGCAGCAAATCCCGTGGCGCGCTGGAATTGCTCGAAGCCCGCGGCCTGACGCCGACCCTCATCCGTTACCTGGAAACCCCTCCCGACGCGGCGCAATTGCGCGACCTGCTGAGCAAGCTCGGCATTGGCGCGCGTGCACTGATGCGCACCGGTGAGGAGGAGTACAAAACCCTCAATCTGGCCGACACCGACCTCAGCGAAGAACAACTGATCGCTGCGATGGCGGCGCATCCCAAGTTGATCGAACGCCCGATTCTCGTCGTTGGCGACAAGGCCGTGATTGGCCGCCCGCCGGAAAACATCCTGGAGATCCTGCCGTGAGTGCGCCTTATATTCTGGTTTTGTTTTACAGCCGCAACGGCGCGACGGGCGAGATGGCCCAGCAGATCGCCCGCGGTATCGAGATGGGCGGGATGGAGGCGCGGTTGCGCACCGTTCCGGCCGTGTCCACCGACTGCGAAGCGGTGGCCCCGAGCATTCCGGAGACCGGCGCCTTGTACGCCACGCTGGACGATCTGAAAAACTGCGCCGGCCTGGCGCTGGGCAGCCCGACCCGCTTTGGCAACATGGCCGCGCCCTTGAAGTACTTCCTCGACGGCACCAGTAACCTGTGGCTGACCGGCGCGCTGGTGGGCAAACCTGCCAGCGTGTTCACCTCCACCGCCAGCTTGCACGGCGGCCAGGAAACCACGTTGCTGTCGATGCTGCTGCCGCTGCTGCACCACGGCATGCTGATCAGCGGCCTGCCGTACAGCGAAGCGGCATTGGTCGAAACCCGTGGCGGCGGCACGCCTTATGGCGCGAGCCATCACGCAGGGGCCGACGGCAAGCGCGCGCTGGATGAGCACGAAACCGCGCTGTGCCGCGCACTGGGCCAGCGTCTGGCGAAAACCGCGCTGCTGCTGGATCCTGCCAAGGCCTGACAACCGTAGGCAGTGCTCGCGCGCGATTGTTGGAACCCCTTGCTCAAACCGGGTCGAATGCACAGCTTTGTGAACGCGCACCGGGGCTGGGCCGCAGCGACCTGTCCGAGACGTCGTCATCGACTGATACGACGATTCTTGGATGCGGCCCAGACCCAGCGCGCCCCTGCAAGGGGGCGGCGTCAACATTCGTAACGGTTTTTGAGCAGCGATCGCGCACATGAATTTTGTTTTGGAGAGGGCATGCAAGACTACAAATGGCTGAATGAATACTGTCTCAACCGCTTTGGTTCCGCCGCCGCCCTTGAGGCGCATCTGCCCACCCCTGCCACGCCGAAGAAACTCAAGGCCCTGACTGACGACCGCTACCTGTCGACCATGGCGCTACGGGTGTTTCGTGCCGGCCTCAAACACAGCCTGGTGGACGCCAAATGGCCGGCCTTCGAGCAGGTCTTCTTCGGCTTCGACCCGGAAAAAGTCACGCTGATGGGCGGCGACCATCTGGAACGCCTGATGCAGGACGCGCGGATCATCCGCCACCTGGGCAAGCTCAAGAGCGTGCCGCGCAACGCGCAATTGATCCTCGACATCGCCCATGAACACGGCAGCTTCGGCAATTTCATCGCCGACTGGCCAGTGACCGACATCGTCGGGCTGTGGCGCTATCTGTTCAAGCACGGCAACCAGATGGGCGGGCTGTCGGCGCCCCGTTTCCTGCGCATGGTCGGCAAGGACACATTCATCCCCAGCCATGACGTGGTGGCTGCGCTCAACGCCCAGAAAATCGTCGACCGCGTGCCGAGCAGTCAGCGCGATCAGGCAGCGGTGCAGGCGGCGTTCAACCAGTGGCACGCCGAGAGCGGCAGGCCGATGAGCCAGCTGTCGATGATGCTGTCTTACACCGCCAACCACTGATCGCTTTCCCGGCAGAGCAAAAAGACACAGCGCGTAACAAATCGGCGGTCGTATACAATATTCGCCATCCGTTCCTGCCGAGTCATTCGCGTGCCTTTTCTTCTTTCTGACGCCCCCAACCTCGGCGTCGCGCCCTCCGCGTCCGAGGTGATCTCTAAATACCTGCGCGAGTCGATCATCTCGGGGCAATTCGCCGAGGACGAGCCGATTCGCCAGGACGACATTGCCCGGGTGTTCAACGTGAGCAAGATCCCGGTCCGTGAAGCCCTGAAGCGCCTGGAGGCCGAAGGACTGGTGCAATTCCAGCGCAACAAGGGCGCCGTGGTCACGCGGATTTCCGAGCCGGAGCTGGCGCAGATTTTCGAAGTGCGGGTGCTGCTGGAGGTCCAGGCCATACGCCTTGCAGTGCCAAGAATGACCGCCGCCCAGCTTGATCGGGCTCAGGCGATTTGCGATGAGTTCATGAGCGACGACGACATCGGGCGCTGGGCAGAGCTGAACTGGGCGTTCCACACCTGCCTGTACGAGGCGGCGCAACGGCCGTTTTTGCTGAACATGATTCGTTCGATCCACGACAAGGTCGAACGCTACCTACGCGTGCAGATGAGCTTTGACGAGGGCAAAGAACGCGCCGATCAGGAACACCGCGAGATCCTCAAGGCCTGTGCCGATCGTGATGTCGAAAAGGCCGCCGAATTGATCGAGCATCACATCATCGGTGTCTGCCGAACGCTATACGCCCACCTCCCCACGCAGTCCTCAGCGAAATCTGAGCGGTCAGCCGCTGTGCCGATTTCGTCATCGTGACGGGCGAAATCGGTCAAGACCCCGGGCCTGCTTCGCGGCACTCTGATCGGAATCGAAACGCAGCGCGCTGCTCTACGTGGCAGCGGATAGGTACGCAGTGCTCTACGTGGGACCAGAGATGTACGCAGTGCTCTAAGTGGGACCGGCTTTAGCCGGGAAAAAGCCAGCGGCAACAACCTGAATTTTGCAGCGTGACGGCCAATGCCTTCCCGGCTGAAGCCGGTCCTACCTCACGGCGCTGCCAGCTCCCGGGATGTACGCAGTCCTTTAAGTGGGACCGGCTTTAGCCGGGAAGACGCCAGCGGCAACAACCTGAATTTTGCAGCGT
>Ga0308170_10000171_pt1 | contig 118833 bp, 110 predicted proteins | sample PhyBR2_2_FD_202136 | JGI IMG/M metagenome (GOLD analysis project Ga0308170, IMG submission 202136) | Phyllosphere microbial communities from UC Gill Tract Community Farm, Albany, California, United States - DLSLSB.R2 | ecosystem: Host-associated > Plants > Phyllosphere > Unclassified | place... | reverse complement strand
ATTCAAGCATCTGAACCGAAGCATTCCTCGCTGCTTACTTCGTCCAACTCTTTGATTACCAAGGAGTTTTCCGTTTCGTCTGCGCCGGAAGTGGGGCGAATTATAGACAGATCCAGAGGGGCGTCAACACCTAATTTGAACTTTTGGTGAAAAAGGTAAAACTTCAGGAGAATCAGCAATTTCCTTCTGTTTATATGGGCTCCCGGACAGCCTCCTGTTAAAGGACGCCAGCCTCACGTAGAGCATTCACTTCGGAACTGGACAATCCCAACACGCCGGCAAGCACTTCCAACGTATGCTCCCCCAGCAACGGCGGCGCATAGCGGTATTCAACGGGGGTTGCGGATAGGCGAATCGGACTTGCGACCTGAGGCACCGTACCACCCAATGAGTGAGGCAACTCAACCTGCAGACCGCGCGACAGAACCTGCGGGTCAGCAAACACTTCGGCAACATCATTGATAGGCCCGCAAGGCACGCCCGCTCGCTCCAACGCCGTTACCCATTCTGCGGTGGTCTTGAATACTGTGGCCTGTCGGATGAGTGGAATCAGCTCCGAACGATGGGCAACACGCGCCTTGTTACTCGCGAAGCGAGGATCGTCAGCCCATTGGGGATGGCCTGCCACTTCTGCAAATTTGCGAAACTGGTTATCGTTGCCCACCGTAAGAATGAAGTCTCCATCGGCCGTAGGGAAATCCTGGTAGGGCACAATGTTTGGGTGCGCGTTACCCAAGCGCCTTGGCGAGACCCCTGTCGTGAGGTAATTCATCGCCTGGTTCGCCAGACACGCCACCTGCACATCAAGCAGAGCCATGTCGATATGCTGCCCGGGGCCACCCTGATCCCGATGCGCTAAAGCAGCGAGGATGGCGGAGGTCGAGTAAAGCCCTGTAAGGATATCTGTAAGGGCCACACCGACCTTGACCGGTCCGGCACCATCCTCATTCTCGGCGCGGCCGGTTAAGCTCATCAGCCCGCCGAGGCCCTGAATCATAAAGTCGTAACCTGCACGCTTGGCGTAAGGCCCCGTCTGCCCAAAACCGGTAATAGAGCAGTAGATCAGCCTGGGATTCTCGACCTGCAGCGCCTCGTAATCGAGACCGTAAGCCTTCAATCCTCCAACCTTGAAGTTCTCGATGACAATATCGGACTTGGCCGCCAACGCCCGGACCAGCCTTTGCCCTTCAGGCTGGGTAAAGTCGATGGTGACAGACTGCTTGTTGCGGTTGGCTGAAAGGTAATAGGCCGCTTCGGAAGTGTCCTCTCCGCACGCATCCTTCAAAAAAGGCGGCCCCCACGCGCGCGTGTCGTCACCATTCCCAGGCCGCTCGATCTTGATCACCTCGGCCCCCAAGTCAGCCAGTATCTGACCCGCCCAAGGCCCTGCAAGGACCCGAGACAAGTCCAATACACGTAGATGCGATAACGCGCCCATTGCAGGCTCCTTAATAGAAGGCCTGAATGCCGGTCTGCGCCCGGCCAAGGATCAGCGCGTGGACGTCATGGGTGCCCTCATACGTGTTGACCACCTCCAGGTTGACCAGATGTCTGGCGATACCGAACTCGTCAGAGATCCCATTGCCACCAAGCATGTCGCGCGCCATACGCGCGATATCCAGAGATTTACCACAAGAGTTGCGCTTCATGATGGAAGTGATTTCGACCGCTGCCGTGCCTTCGTCCTTCATCCGACCCAGGCGCAAGCAGCCTTGGAGCGCCAATGTGATCTCGGTTTGCATATCTGCGAGCTTTTTCTGGATCAACTGATTAGCCGCAAGCGGACGACCGAATTGCTGGCGATCCAGCGTGTACTGACGCGCGGTGTGCCAACAAAATTCAGCAGCCCCCAAGGCGCCCCAGGAGATGCCGTAACGAGCAGAGTTCAAGCAGGTGAATGGCCCTTTAAGGCCTCGGACGTCCGGGAAGATGTTTTCTTCCGGCACAAAAACGTTGTCCATCACGATTTCACCGGTGATCGAAGCGCGAAGCCCAACCTTGCCGTGAATCGCGGGAGCAGTAAGCCCCTGCCAGCCTTTTTCCAGCACGAAGCCGCGGATGTCCCCAGCGTCGTCTTTACCCCACACAACAAAAACGTCAGCGATCGGGCTGTTGGTGATCCACATTTTGCTGCCGGTCAGACGGTAGCCGCCTTCGACACTCCGAGCACGGGTGATCATCGCGCCGGGATCCGAACCATGATTGGGCTCGGTAAGGCCGAAGCAGCCAATCCATTGACCGGACGCGAGTTTTGGCAGGTACTTCTGCTTTTGCGCTTCAGTGCCGAACTCGTTGATAGGCACCATGACCAGAGATGACTGTACGCTCATCATTGAGCGGTAACCGGAATCGACGCGCTCGACTTCGCGAGCGATCAGGCCGTAGCACACATAGTTCAGGCCGCTACCGCCATACTGCTCCGGGATTGTCGCGCCAAGGAGACCTATCTCACCCATCTCGCGAAAGATCGCCGGATCTGTCTTCTCATGACGGAAGGCTTCGAGCACACGTGGCGCAAGCTTGTCCCTGGCGAACTGCTCGGCACTGTCGCGAACCATGCGCTCTTCTTCGGTAAGTTGCTGGTCCAGCAACAGGGGGTCGATCCAGCTGAAACTTGCCTTACCGCTCATTATCCTTTCCTCAACGAATGCGCTTCCGGACATCCCGGAGTGTAATAGAGCCAGCCTAGGCCTGAACCCTCAGTGGAACAAACGACGATTACGCATCAGCTTGTGCTAATTTCGCACTCCGAAGTGCGTTAAGCGCTACGAGAGCCGTAGCCCAGAGTGAGATAAAGGTACATGCGCCGCAAGATCCCTAGCACCGCTGCGCTGGTGAGCTTCGAAGCAGCCGCGCGACATGAGAGCTTTACCAAGGCGGCCGAAGAGCTTTCGCTGACCCAGAGCGCGATCTGCCGACAAATCGCAAGCCTGGAAGAGTTCCTGAATGTAGGCCTGTTTCGACGTTCACGGCGAGGTGTGAAGCTCACGGAGGCAGGCCTTTCCTACAGCCGACGCATCGCAACACAGCTCGACGCCGTTGAGCGCGACACGCTGTCTGTAATGGGTCATCAGGGCGTCAACATCATTGAGCTCGCGGTGGTGCCAACATTCGGCACGCAATGGCTTCTTCCACGCCTGAATGATTTTCAGAAGAAATACCCTGACGTCACTATCAACTTGACCAACCGCACACGACCTTTTTTATTCGCGGACACTGAATTCGATGCGGCGATTTACTTTGGTGATGCGGATTGGTCCGGTACCGAATCCCACAGACTGATGGGCGAAAACCCGATGCCGGTCTGCAGCCCCACATTGCTGGGCGCGCGATACTGCCTCAGCCCTCAAGAGCTGGCCGAGATGCCGCTGCTCCAACAGACTACTCGACCCTATGCCTGGCGGCAGTGGTTCAACTCGCTGGAAATGGGCGTGGCCCGCGACATGACAGGTCCGCGTTACGAGCTCTTCTCCATGCTCGCGCAGGCAGCCATGCACGACATGGGCGTGGCGCTGATCCCGCCGTTTCTTATTCAGCATGAACTGGCTGAGAAGCGCCTGGTGATTGCCAACCCTCACCACTTGTCGAGCACGAAGGCGTACTACTTGATGATTCCGGAGCGCAAGACGGAATCGGCGTCACTGAAAGCGTTCCGCGACTGGCTGCTTCAGCAAGCCGGGACCTATTCGCTGCCCTGAATGACTACTACAACCCGTCGGCGGCGGTGTAGCGCTAAAACCTGTCAAACTACATATATCTTTATCTGTCGCATTACGACTCCTCAGTATTTGTGCCTCCGCGCTTCAATAGTCATACAAATAGGGCTCTGTAGCCGAATTGGCGTTTTTTTTTGATTACCTTCGGCAGACGGGTCATCACAGGCTACAAATCCACTAAAAATTATTTATTATCAATTACTTAACCGCAGATAAGCCTTGCTGGTCACGGGATGACTTGTAGTACATTTTTAGTTCAGTTACAGAAATCCTTGAAGGCCTTTGGTATCCCCTGCAAAATGCCGCGCCTGGCGGTTTTAACAGGCGTAGTGATCGCAATTCCAGCCCTCGTGCCATCGCGCGCTGGCCTAATTAAAGACAATAAGATCACGCAGGAGATTTGACGTGCATATTGGAGTCCCTCTCGAAACCCAGCTGGGTGAAACTCGCGTCGCTGCCACCCCCGAAACAGTCAAAAAGCTCATTGCTCAGGGTCACACGGTTACAGTGCAAACAACCGCGGGGATTGCCGCAAGCGTGACTGACAGCGCTTATGAGGCCGCCGGAGCAGTGATTGGAACCGCCACTGACGCATTCAGCTCCGAACTGATATTGAAGGTCGCCGCGCCCAGTGATGCTGAACTCTCGGCGATAAAGAGAGGAGCAGTGGTCGTAGGGATGCTCAATCCTTTCAACAACGATGCAATTGCACGGCTAGCCGAGCGCGGTGCCACCGCGTTTGCGCTGGAGGCAGCGCCACGCACGTCTCGCGCGCAGAGCCTCGACGTGCTGTCGTCCCAGGCCAACATTGCCGGCTATAAAGCAGTGCTGTTGGCGGCGCATCACTATCCGCGGTTCATGCCGATGCTGATGACTGCGGCAGGCACTGTGAAGGCCGCGCGCGTGCTGGTTCTTGGAGCCGGCGTAGCGGGCCTGCAGGCGATCGCAACCGCCAAGCGGCTGGGCGCCGTCATAGAGGCCTCGGACGTGCGTCCTGCGGTTAAAGAGCAGATTGAGTCTCTGGGGGCCAAGTTTGTTGACGTGCCTTATGAGTCTGATGAGGAACGGGAGGCCGCAGTAGGCGTGGGCGGCTATGCCCGTCCAATGCCGGCCAGTTGGATGCAGCGTCAAGCGGTGGCCGTTCACGAGCGCGCCAAACTGGCGGATATCGTGATCACCACGGCGCTGATACCCGGTCGCAAGGCGCCCACATTGTTAAGCGCTGAGACCGTCGCGCAGATGAAGCCTGGATCAGTCGTCATCGACCTGGCCGCAGCGCAGGGAGGGAACTGCCCTCTGACGGTTGCCGATCAGGTAGTGGTTGAGCACGGCGTGACAATCGTTGGCCACACCAATTTGCCTGCCCTCGTTGCGGCGGATGCTTCGGCGCTATACGCACGCAATCTGCTGGACTTCATGAAGCTGCTCTTCGATAAAGAAGGCCACTTCCAGATCAACCTCGAAGACGACATCGTCGCGGCGTGCCTGATGTGCCGTGACGGCAACGTCATTCGCAACAACGGCTGAGGATAAAAATAATGGAAGAGTTCATCTCGCCCGGCGTGTACAACCTGATCATCTTTGTCTTGGCCATTTATGTCGGCTACCACGTGGTCTGGAACGTGACGCCTGCGCTGCACACGCCCCTGATGGCGGTCACTAACGCTATCTCGGCCATTGTCATCGTCGGCGCAATGCTCGCTGCAGCGCTGACCGTAACGCCGCTGGGCAAAACCATGGGCACACTCGCCGTTGCGCTTGCCGCAGTTAACGTTTTTGGCGGTTTCCTCGTCACCCGGCGCATGCTGGAGATGTTCAAGAAGAAAGCGCCGAAGGCAAAAGACGAGGCCAAGTCATGAGCATGAACCTTGTGACCTTGTTGTATCTCGTGTCGGCAATTTGCTTTATTCAAGCACTGAAGGGCTTGTCCCACCCGACTACGTCCCGCCGGGGCAACATGTTCGGCATGCTGGGCATGGGGCTGGCCGTGCTGACCACAATCGGACTGGTGTTTAAACTGGCCGCTCTGTCCACCGACGGAGCGAGCGCTGGTATTGGTTACATCCTGATCGGCTTGCTGGTGGGCGGCACCGCTGGTTCGATCATGGCCAAGCGCGTGGAAATGACCAAGATGCCGGAACTGGTGGCGTTCATGCATAGCATGATTGGCCTCGCAGCCGTTTTTATTGCGATTGCAGCGGTGGTGGAGCCGCAGTCTCTGGGCATTGTTCATCACCTGGGCGATCCGATCCCTGCCGGCAACCGTTTGGAGCTGTTTCTCGGCGCAGCCATCGGCGCAATCACCTTTTCCGGCTCGGTCATTGCTTTTGGCAAGTTGTCAGGCAAATACAAGTTTCGGCTGTTCCAGGGCGCACCGGTGCAGTTCACCGGCCAACACACGTTCAATCTGGCGCTGGGTCTGGCCACGCTTCTGCTGGGTCTGACCTTTATGCTCACAGGGAGCCTGCTGGCGTTCAGCCTCATGTTGATACTGGCATTCGTGATCGGCGTGTTGCTCATCATCCCGATTGGCGGCGCGGACATGCCGGTTGTGGTGTCGATGCTCAACAGTTATTCGGGTTGGGCAGCGGCGGGTATCGGTTTCTCGCTGAACAACTCGATGCTGATCATCGCCGGCTCTCTGGTTGGCTCGTCTGGCGCGATTCTGTCGTACATCATGTGTAAGGCCATGAACCGCTCCTTCTTCAATGTCATCGGTGGCGGCTTCGGTGGCAGTGCAGATATCAGCGCAGTCAGCGGCACCAAGGAAGCCCGTCCCGTCAAATCCGGTTCGGCTGATGACGCGACCTTTTTGCTGACCAATGCCGATACCGTCATCATCGTCCCGGGCTACGGTTTGGCGGTCGCCCGAGCGCAACACGCCCTAAAGGAGCTGACGGAAAAGCTGACTCACGCTGGAGTGACGGTCAAGTACGCCATTCACCCGGTCGCTGGCCGGATGCCAGGGCATATGAACGTGCTGCTGGCAGAAGCCGAGGTGCCTTATGACCAGGTCTTTGAAATGGAAGACATCAACTCCGAGTTCGGTCAGGCCGACGTTGTTCTGGTGTTCGGCGCTAACGATGTGGTGAATCCGGCTGCTAAAGATGACCCTAAATCACCTATTGCCGGTATGCCTATTCTTGAGGCGTACAAGGCCAAAACAATCATCGTCAACAAACGCTCCATGGCCAGCGGCTACGCTGGGCTTGATAACGAGTTGTTCTACCTGGACAAGACCATGATGGTTTTCGGCGATGCGAAGAAGGTCATCGAAGACATGGTGAAAGCCATCGATTAGCGCTCAAAAGAGCTCGTCTATAAACCCTCGGCGCATTTCATGGCCGAGGGTTTTTTACAGATCAGGTAAAAGTGTTTTGCACTGAGAGGCCCTGATTAGAGCCCTTCATACGACCTTGGTAGCGGGACGCACGCAGACCAAATCTCTAGACTTCCCCCACGAATTTGTCTAGAGACCCAATACCATGCACCGTGAACGCATCCGCCTGCCCTCGTTGACGAGCAAGATTATGAGCGCCGCCGACGCCGCGTCCTTGATAAAGGATGGCATGACCATCGGCATGAGCGGCTTTACGCGCGCCGGGGAGGCCAAGGCGGTTCCCAAAGCACTGGCTGAACGGGCCAAGGCAACACCGTTGAAGATCAGCCTGATGACCGGTGCCAGCTTGGGCAACGACCTGGATAAGCAGCTGACTGAGGCAGGCGTGCTGTCACGTCGTATGCCATTTCAAGTCGACAGCACCCTGCGTAAAGCCATTAATGACGGAACCGTGATGTTCATTGATCAGCATCTGTCTGACACAGTTGAGCAGCTGCGCAATCGCCAGATAAAAGCAGTGGATATCGCAGTAATCGAATGCGTGGCGATTAACGAAGAGGGCCATTTGGTGCTCAGCACGTCGGTCGGCAACTCTGCCAGTTTCGCTATCTTGGCCGAGCACGTGATCGTCGAGATCAATCTCGCACAGCCAATGGCGCTTGAAGGGCTGCATGACATTTACATACCCACGTACCGACCAACACGTCTACCGATTCCGGTACTCAAAACTGATACGCGGATCGGCGGACAGGCCGTAAAGATCGATCCGGCTAAAATCGTCGGCATCGTGATCAGCAATCAACCTGACTCCCCGTCAACGGTGTTGCCCGCAGATACCGACACCCAAGCCATCGCCGGGCATCTGGTGGACTTCTTCAAGAACGAAGTACGGCTAAACCGCCTGACCAATCAGCTGATGCCGTTGCAGGCTGGCGTCGGCACAATTGCAAATGCGGTGATGACCGGGCTGATCGATTCGCCCTTTCACGGCATGACGATGTACTCGGAGGTCTTGCAAGACTCAACCTTCGACTTGTTCGAGGCGGGCAAGCTGGATTTCGCATCGGGTTGTTCGATGACATTGTCCGAACGCAAACACGCCGCGCTCTACGACGATCTCGAGCAGTACAGATCCAGATTGTTATTGCGTCCTCAGGAAATTTCCAATCATCCTGAAATAGTGCGGCGGTTGGGTATCATCGCCATCAACACGGCGCTTGAATTCGATTTGTATGGGAACGTTAACTCGACCCACGTCGGCGGCACTCGGATGATGAATGGCATCGGCGGCTCCGGTGACTTTGCCCGAAACGCTCACCTGGCGATTTTCGTAACCAAGTCCATTGCGAAGGCGGGTGCCATTTCGAGCGTGGTGCCCATGGTTAGCCACGTGGACCACACCGAGCACGACGTAGACATCCTTGTGACAGAAGTGGGTTTGGCAGATTTGCGTGGCCTTGCACCGCGTGAGCGGGCGCGAGTCATCATCGACAACTGCGTACACCCGGCGTATCGGGATGCACTGAATGACTACTTCCGCCGAGCCTGCGCGATCGGTGGCCACACGCCGCACGTTTTGCGAGATGCGCTTAGCTGGCACCTGAATCTTGAAGAGACCGGACGCATGATCGGGGTCTGACAGTACAGTTGCGTTGTGGCAGTCCCGCTCAGCTCGCGCGTTGGAATAGCTGCTCTCTGACATGAGAAAAACTGTACTGCTGTACTGGTCATTAAGCAGCAGAGTAGAGGCTTTTTAAAGCCAAATGCGCACGAAAAGCACTCTATTGGTGCAGACCCATACAGTTGCCCCACTTATGAACAAAACAGTGGGGCTGAACAGATAACTGGAGCAGCGCAATACAAATGAACTGTGTCTAGAGAGAAGGGGACGATGAGAGGAATATTGTCACCAATCAAGTCACTCTCTAATCCCGCCACAAGCGGAAGGAAGAAGCATCATGGAACGCACCCTCAGTTCCGAACTGTTCTACGAAGACACCGCAAAAACCGCACAAGCCTCGTTGCCGCTGCGCATGTTCGCTAACCTGATGCTATGGCAGCGCCGCCTGTCCAGCCGCCACCAACTGGCTCGTCTGGATGCACGCTTGCTCGCCGATGCCGGTATCAGCGAATCCCAGCGTTACGAAGAGCTGAGCAAGCCGTTCTGGCGCTAAGTTAAGCGCCCGCTGGTTTCAGGCTAATAGCCTCTCGCCAGCACCTCGAATTGTTCAAACAAAACCCGCCGCATTCATTTGCTGGCGGGTTTTGTCGTTTTAGGGATCGATACCGGTACAGTTTTTAGAGATCGGCGATCAACCTATACAGTTCTCCATTGCGCAGGTGTATTGGGGCTAAACATTGGACCGCTGCTCACATGACCACGCGATATCCCAAGCCGTGATGGTGAGCGGGCCCAGATATAAGCTAATCTTGCGCCACCTAAAATTGTGCACCTGCGTCAGCTCTCGCTGAGCTTAGGCAAACGGTCCATGATTTTTGAATCCTGTTATTTTGGAGTACCCGTATGTCTCGCGTTCGCCTGCTTAGTGCTGCCTTCCTGATTGTTGCTGCAACGGGAGCCCAGGCTTCCAGCTTCGTGGTCACCACTGACACCATCGTCCGTGCTCTCGACGCATCATCAAATGCGACCTCCAAGATCTCGTCCTCTTTTCACGACGACAAAATCGTCCTGGCCGCCCGCGACGACGCAGCAAGCTTCGTTGCCAGCCAAGGCGAGATTCGTGGCGTTAAACTCCAGGGCGCCCTGCAGCACATCCGCGAGGTCGCGCCGACTCTGCAGGCGTCCGATGCGCAGCTCGCCGAAGCGATTCTTGCCATCTGATTCAGGCTGGAGACAGGTTTCTCGTGAGCATATCCGGGCCTCGGCGCTGGCCCTGTCCCGGGCGTTGCGCTAGCCTTGCGACTCGTTTCGCAGATCCTGAATCCCCATGCCTTTATTGACTCGGCTAATGGCAGTTTTTGCCGCCACGATAAGTGTCTCGACCCCCGCTCTGGCGCTGGATGTGACTACCCAAAGCCTGGTTAAAACCGGGTATGCCACCAGCCAGGTAACGACCGGACCCTTCGCCAGCAAGTTGATCATTGCCGCTCAGGACGATGCTGCGGTGTTTGTTGCCACTGATGGCCAGGTGCGCGGGGCTCGGCTGCAGGCAGCGATGGCTTACATACGCCAGTCCCAGCCAAAACTTCATGCAGACGATCTTGAACTGGCGCAGGCAATCCTCGTCCAATAGTCACTTTTTTCCAGTCACATCCGTATTTTGGAGAGGTTCCATGCGTACCCCATTGATCGCTGCCGCCCTTGGCTTGCTCTTGCTGACAGACATGGCACAGGCACAAACCCTGAAGGCCACCAGTAACATCGTCGTTCGTGCCCTCGGCCGCAGCATCGACTTTACCTCTGACACCACGTCGTCGGTGCGCAACTGGAAGCTCGTGCTTGAAGCCCGTGACGATGCCGCAAGCTATGTCGCCAGCAACGGTGATATCCATGGGGCGTTGCTCGACGCAGCCTTCATCACGCTGCGCGACCGCTTGCCTGAAGCCCGTAACGCCAGCGACCAGGACCTCGCCGAGGCCATTCTCGCCCTGTGAAACGCCTTGCTGTCTGGCTCCTGATGTCGGCGCTGTCGCTGATGTGCACGAATGCCTTCGCCGACCTCAGCCTGTCGCTTCATACCGACGGGCTTAGCCCTGCACAACAAAAGGCCAGCCAGACACTGCTGGACGAAGCCATGGCGCATTTGCCGCCACTCTTTGTCAGCAAGCTCGATCGCAAGGTTGAGGTGCATTGGACCGACGACATGCCGTCCAATGCCTACGGCCGAGCGGACGGCCCCTATCGGCTGGACCTGAACCAGCACCTGCTTGCCGGATTGACTGACGGCAGCGCTGCGACGACCCGAACCAGCCGTCCTCATGGCACCGTGCGCGAAGAAATGCTCGCCACGGTGCTGCACGAGCTGACCCACATCTATGATCACGCACAGCTATGGTCGCCCGAAGACCGCAAGCTGATTGTGGCATGTGCCCGACAGGGTAAAAGCGTGGGCAAGGTCGGCTTGCGTGACAGCTGCCGGGGGCAAACTGACCGGCGCTTCACGCTGAGCGATGATCCGCGCCTCCTGGACCTGGCGGGATGGCCGCAGTACGTCGGCCGCCGTGGCGAACGAGAGGATCGCAACGGCCAGGTCGCCCGCAGCCCCGACATTTACGAGATCAGCAGCCCGCTGGAATTCGTTGCAGTGAACATGGAGTACTTTCTTCTTGATCCTGCCTACGCCTGCCGCCGCCCGGCGCTGTACGACTACTACAAATCCCGGTTCGACTGGGCACCGAAGGCGAAAGCGCAATGCCCGACGTCGTACCCTTACCTCAACGCCGGCAACGATTTTGCTCGTGAACCGCTGGGCAAACTTGACCCCGAACGCGTGTACGAAGTGGACTACCTGCTGGCAGAGGCCAATCAGAACCTGGCCAGCCGTTGGGGCCACAGCATGTTGCGCCTGGTGATCTGCAAGCCTGGTCGCCCACGCGGACCTGATTGCCGACTGGATCTGGATCAACACCTCGTGTTGTCTTATCGCGCGTTCGTCAACGACCTGCAGCTGTCGAGCTGGAGCGGCTTGACTGGCAAGTATCCGTCGCGCCTGTTCGTCCTTCCGCTGGGTCAGGTGATCGATGAATACACCAAGACTGAGCTGCGCAGCCTGTCCTCAGTACCGCTCAAACTGTCCCGTGAGGAGATCAACGGCCTGGTTCAGCACTCTGCGGAGATGCATTGGGCCTATGACGGGGACTACTGGTTCCTGTCGAACAACTGCGCCGTCGAAAACTTGAAGCTGTTGCGCAGCGGTACTCATGATCCGCGCCTTGTCGGGCTGGACAGCATCATGCCCAACGGGCTGCTGGAAGTGCTGAAGGGCAGGGGTCTGGCGGACACCAGCGTGCTGGATGATCCGAAGAAAGCGCTGCGCATGGGCTACCGCTTCGATTCCTACAGAGACCGTTACCAGGCGATGTTCGACGTGCTGCGCAAGACGACGAACGTCAAGCAAACCACGGTAGAAGACTGGCTGGCATTGACCGCAGAGGAGCGACGTCCGTATTTCGCTCAGGCGGACCTGCGCACCAGCGCCGCAATGTTGCTACTTGAACAGGCCGGGCTGCGTCGTCAGCTGCTGCTGGCTCAAGATGAGGTAAAGCAACGATATCTGAGCGCTGTGGAGCAGAAAGACAACGGCGTATCAAAGGCAACAGGCACGCTGCAGGACATACTGGCGAATAGCGGATTCCTGAGCCGCCCGGCCGAACTGCTGGGGAGTGGCGGCTACGGGCTGCCGCAAGAAGGTGAGTGGCAGCGTTTGGAAAACGAAAGCAGCCAACGTCAGAAACAGCTGCAGCGACTCAGCGGCGATCTGGATAAAGAGGTGAGGGCGCTACTCGACCCCGCCCGCGCCGCCGAGATAGCCGCGTCCGAAGAGAATCTCAAGCAAGTGGGCGAACATTTGCGAGCACTGCACAAGGCGGCAGGTGGCTTGGAGCTGCCTTAAAAGCTGAAGCGGCCACCGTGATCACGCGCTTTCTTCAGGCTCCCCCGGCAGATGCTCATCCACGTGCAGCCAAGGCAAGCGGCTGTCAGTCCAGATATGTCGGTTGGCAGGTGTCAGCTCCGGGTGATCCAGAGTGGCAATGGTTACGTCCATCATCTCCGGGCTGTTGCGGCTGAACAAGGCGACCTGAGCGCCACAGTTGTTGCAGAAATACCGTACGCATGTCGGGCCCGAGTCATACGTTGTAGGGCTTCCAGCCAGCCATTTGAAGGCCTCAACCGGCACACTGGTCCATGTCATTACGATGCCGCCGGACGTGCGCCGACAAATCGAACAGTGACAGTGCGCAACGTCATCGACAGGCGCATCGAGTTGATAGCGCAGGTTGCCGCAATGGCATCCGCCGGTTTGCAATTCGCTCATGGTCACTCTCCGGATTATGTATGCAGGTCTGACCGCGCATTGGGGTCGATAACTCCATCTTCCGCTTGCTCCCTATCTGGGCGACGAAAGCTGGCTGAAAGCTTCTCCCTTTAGCATCACCTCACCGCCGGCAACAGACCGGTCAGCCAGGACGAACGCGCATGACGTTCTCCGGCCCATCTACAACAACAATCAGGTGATTTCCGATGCTCGCATATGCCCCGCAAAACCTCTGCGCAATTCCCCAACTTTACGCGCCGCTCGTTCTGAGCTGATCGACTCTTCTCGTCTGTCCCATGCCGCGTAACACTGGAGTATTGCTATGTTGACCTTCCTCGGCTTCGCCATGGTCGTCGCCTTCATGTACCTAATCATGAGCAAGCGCTTGTCGGCGCTGATTGCACTGATCATTGTTCCTATTGTCTTCGCCCTGTTCGGCGGCTTTGCGTCCGAAATCGGCCCGATGATGCTTGCCGGGATCACCAAGCTTGCGCCAACGGGCGTGATGCTGATGTTCGCCATCCTTTATTTTGCGCTGATGATCGATTCAGGCCTGTTCGACCCGGCCGTGCGCAAGATTCTTAAACTGGTCAAAGGCGACCCGGTCAAAGTGTCGGTCGGCACCGCAGTGCTGGCGTTGGTCGTCTCGCTGGACGGTGACGGCGCCACGACCTACATGATCTGCGTGGCGGCCATGCTGCCACTTTACAGCCGCCTGGGGATGAGCCCGCGCATTATGGCTGGCCTGATCATCCTGGCTGGCGGGGTCATGAACATGACGCCATGGGGCGGTCCGACTGCACGCGCGGCGAGTGCCCTGCATGTCGATCCGTCTGACATCTTCGTACCTATGATTCCGGCAATGCTTGCAGGCGTCGTGGCCATCCTGGTCATCGCCTACTTCTACGGTAAGCGCGAGCGCGCCCGTTTGGGTGAACTGCACTTGCCGGGTGATGAGGTCGATCACAGCGAGATCAGCGTTTCTCAGTTCCCCGAAGCCCGTCGTCCGAAGCTGATCTGGTTCAACGCAGCACTGACTCTAGTGTTAATGGTCGCGCTGATCATGGGCCTGCTGCCGCTGCCAGTGCTGTTCATGATCGCGTTCAGCATCGCGATGATCGTTAACTATCCTTGCCTGCAAGCCCAGAAAGACCGCGTGGCCGCTCATGCCGGCAGCGTGCTGGCAGTGGTCGGACTGATTTTCGCTGCAGGGATTTTTACCGGTATCCTGTCCGGCACCGGAATGGTCGATGCAATGTCGAAGAGCCTGCTGGCTGTGATTCCCGAGGCGATGGGGCCTTATCTCGCCGTGATCACCGCCGTTGTCAGCATGCCGTTCACCTTCTTCATGTCCAACGATGCCTTCTACTATGGGGTGCTCCCGGTATTGGCCGAAGCTGCGTCGCATTACGGCATCAGCCCGGTGGAGATGGCACGTGCCTCGATCGTTGGACAGCCCGTCCATCTGTTGAGTCCGTTGGTGCCGTCAACCTACTTGCTGGTTGCACTGGCGGGTATTGAATTCGGTGATCATCAGCGTTTCACCCTCAAATGGGCCGTGCTGGTGTGCGTGTGCATCTTGATCGCCGCGCTGCTGATGGGGATTTTCCCGCTGTTCAGCAGTCTATAACGCAACATAACGCTCCCGGCGGCGCAGTCGCGGCGGTGGGAATACAAAAGCTCAAAGGAATACGTAATGGAATGGCTGACCAACCCTGAGATCTGGGTTGCTTTCTTCACGCTGACTGCTCTGGAAATCGTTCTGGGCATCGACAACATCATCATGATCTCGATCCTGGTCAGCCGCATGCCCAAGGCAATGCAGCCGCGCACCCGGATCTTCGGCCTCGCGCTGGCAATGGTGACGCGGATTCTGTTGCTGCTGTCGATCACATGGGTCATGCGCCTGACCGACGATCTGTTCGTGGTTCTGGGACAGGGCATTTCCGGACGTGATCTGATTCTGTTCTTCGGTGGCCTGTTTCTGCTGTGGAAAAGCTCGCAAGAGATTTACCACGGCATGGAAGGAGAGGAAGAAACGCCGGACGAGCCCAAGGGCAAAGGCGGCATGTTTCTGTACACCATTCTCCAGATCGCGATCATCGACATCGTGTTCTCGCTGGACTCCGTTATCACGGCCGTCGGCATGGTTTCACATGTGCCCGTGATGGTCGCAGCGATCATCGTGGCGGTGTTGATCATGATGCTGTGCGCGGGCGTTATCAGCGACTTCATTGAGAAGCACCCTTCGCTGAAAATGCTGGCCTTGTCGTTCCTGATTGTCGTCGGCACCGTGCTGATCGCAGAATCGTTCGACGTGCACGTGCCCAAAGGCTACGTCTACTTCGCCATGGCGTTCTCGCTGGCGGTGGAGGCGATCAACATAAAGATGCGCACATCGGTGGCGAAGAAACGTGCGATGCAGGACCCGACGAAGCTGCGCAAGGATGTTCCAGAGCAGTGAGCTTGATCGTGTGAGGGATAACAAAACGGGGCGATTGCCCCGTTTTCTTTGCGGGCCTAATCACGCGCTGCTCGCAAGCCCCTTGCTTTGTTACAGTTTTGTTTCAACGAATAATCCGCTGTGCCATGCTGGCATTCGGGCCACAGGCCAACTAAAGCTTAAGTGGGCACGCTGCGGGTCTGTCACCAATACCTGCGTTTACTACTCGCTGGACCTTTAACTTTGCCCAATGGGCAACCACAGGGGGCTCTCCATATGCTGACCCTGCTCGATTTGCTTTCCGCCGTCGCGCTGCTGATCTGGGGCACACATATCGTTCGTACGGGCATTCTGCGCGTCTATGGCTCGCAGCTGCGCCGCGTCATCGGGCAAAACATGTCCAAGCGCCCGCTGGCTTTCGTCGCGGGGATACTCGTAACGGCAGTCGTGCAGAGCAGTAACGCCACAGCGATGCTGGTGACGTCATTCGTGGGCCAGGGGCTGATGGGGCTAACGCCCGCACTGGCAATCATGCTCGGCGCCGACGTCGGTACGGCCGTCATGTCGCGAATCCTCACCTTCGACCTGTCATGGCTGTCACCTCTGCTCATCTTCCTCGGCGTGATCTTTTTTCTCTCGCGCAAGCAGACCCGGATCGGTCAAATGGGTCGAGTCGGCATCGGTCTGGGCCTGATCATTCTGGCATTACAACTGATCGTCACCGCTGCGGCGCCCATCACTCAGGCGGCCGGGGTCAAGGTACTGTTCGCGTCACTGACCGGCGACCTACTGCTTGATGCTCTGGTGGGTGCGATGTTCGCGCTGATTTCCTACTCCAGTCTCGCAGCCGTGTTGTTGACCGCGACGCTCGCCGGCGCGGAAATCATAAGCCTGCCGGTGGCGATCGGCCTGGTCATTGGTGCGAACATCGGCAGCGGTCTGTTGGCGTTCCTCAGCACCAGCATGCAAAACGTCGCAGGTCGTCAAGTTGCGCTAGGCAGCCTGTTGTACAAACTGATCGGCCTGGTGCTCATCACTCCCTTGCTCACCCCACTGGTCGCGTGGATGGACACACTCAATGTCAGCCCGTCCAGCCTGGTGATCAGTTTCCATGTGATCTACAACTCGCTGCGCTGCCTGATCATGTTGCCGACGGTGGGCCCGATGGGCCGCCTGTGTGCCTCGATCCTGCCCCGGCAGGCTGAGATCAACGGCCAGACCAAGCCTCGACATCTGGACCTGACCGCACTGGCCACGCCAAGCCTGGCACTGGCAAACGCAGTGCGTGAGACCCTGCGCATGGGTGATCTGATAGACAGCATGCTCAATGCCATGCAGGAAGTACTGCGTGGCAACCAGACGGCCGTGACGCAGGAGGTGCGCAGGCTCAATGATGATGTCGAGGTGCTTTACAACGCTATCAAGCTGTATCTGGCGCAGATGCCGCGTGATGAGCTAAGCGATCAGGACAATCGCCGCTGGGCGGAGATCATCGAACTGGCAATCAACCTTGAGCTGGCCAGTGGCCTCATAGAGCGCATGTTGCGCAAGGTCCAGCAGCAGAAGACGTCGCAACGACGGTCTTTTTCAGACGTCGGTCTGGAAGAGCTCTCAGGGCTGCATGAGCAATTGATGGCGAACCTACGGCTGGGCTTGTCGGTGTTCCTGAGTGGCGACCCGGAGAGTGCGCGTCAATTGTTGCGTGAGAAACGTCGCTTCCGCGCGCAGGAGCGCCGCCTGGCACACGCCCATGTCAGCAGGCTGCAACGCAAGATCGTGCAGAGTATCGAGACCAGCTCTCTGCACCTTGAGCTGATATCTGACATGAAACGCCTGAACTCGCTGTTCTGCAGCAGCGCCTATGCGGTCCTCGAAACCTCCGACACAGGTGCCTTGGCCAGCGACAGTCAAGCGGACTGATGAAGGTGAACGCAGCGCCGGTTGTGAAGTCTGTTACACATACCGGCCCGCAAGGAAGCCCGTTTTGATGCGTCGCCTGCTGTTCGTTTGTTTGTTGCTCACATCCCTATCTTCGATGGCACTCGACCGGTTTCAGGTCGAGGGCTATGTGCTGCCCAATGGTTTGCAACTGCTGCTCAAGCCGGGGGACAAAGGCCACGTTGCGATTCGTCTTGTGGTGGGCATCGGCTTTGACGACTTCAAGTGCGAGGACAAGGAGCTGCCGCACCTGCTGGAGCATCTGCTTTTCAGTGGGATCGACAACAGCGGGGAAGGCGGCCTTGAGCAGCAGATGCAGGCCCTCGGCGGCGAGTGGAATGCTTTCACCAGCAACACCGACACGACTTTTGTCATTGAGGCCCCAGCCCAGAACCAGCGCAAGGTCCTCGACCTGTTACTCAATTTGCTGACCCATACGCAGCTCAATCAGGCCAACCTGGACACCGCCAAGCGTATTGTTGCTCGTGAGGACGGTGGCCATTATTCACATCTGCAACGCTGGCTGGACAAGCGCGACGTTGGCCACGGCGCCGGTAATCAACTCGCTGTCGAGCTGGGGCTCAAATGCCCGGAGCGGCCTGAGGTTGATCATCTGACCCTGGAGCAGATCGAGAACATCCACGACAACTGGTACGCCTCCAACAACATGACCCTGATCATCGTTGGAGACCTCGACAAGCTCCTGCCGGCGTATCTGGACCGCACGTTTGGCCAGCTCAACGCTGTCGATCCGACTGAGCATCCTCCCCTCCGCTCGATTTCCGAAAAGGCAGAGCCTGAACGGACATTGGTACGCGGTGCATTGGGCGATGGCGCGAAGCTGCATCTGTTTTTCCCTGAGCCGGACATGGGCGAGCAGCATGACGAAACCTGGGATCTGGTGAAGGCCTATCTGGACTGGGCGCTCTACAGCGAACTGCGTCTGGACAAAGGCTATTCTTACGGCCCGTGGGCTGACCGTGAAGCCTTCGGTGACACCGGATTTCTTAGCCTCAATGCCGACCTGAGCCGTGACGACGTGGACCCGGCCACCGCAGCGGTGCGCGCAATGCTTCAGCGGCTGCGCAAGGAGGGCATGGACCCGGCCACCTTCGCGCGACTGCAGCAGGCGTCGATCGCCAAGCAGGCCTGGACCGTTCAAGGCAACAGCGCGCTGGCCGACTATTACTGGGGAGCTTTGAACGACTACGACGATGGCCGCTTTCAGGATCCGGCCAAGCGCACCCGGGGCGTTAGCCTAGATCTGGCGAACGTGGCGATGCGTCAATTGCTGGCACAACCGGGTTACGTTCGTGTTGAAGAACCATTGCTGAGCTACGACGAGCTCTATGGGATCGGCGTGGTACTGAGCGCAGTGTTAGCGTTGCTGGTCCTCTGGCGCTGGCGCGCCTACAAAAAGCGGCCGCTTTAACGAAACAACCCGGCATGCTGGATTCGTTCAGCGCTGCCTCTCAACCCCAATACCCAGAGTGACATTCCGAGATGCCAGACATTAACGCCATCATTCAGCACACGCTGGTACAGCGCGTACTGGAGTTCATCAAGCGTTATCCCGGTCTGATCGCGTTTTTCGGATTCTGCTCAGGCATCGGCAGTTTCATTCTGGTCGATCGCCAGGCCAAACTGGCGACGTGGATCGCCGTCATTCTTCTGGTGAGCTGGATTTGGCTGATGGTAGAAAACAGCGCTGTCGCGTTGTTCGCCAAGATGTTCAAACGCGAGATTCCCCAGCCGCTGCTGCGCTACGCAACGCAAATGATTCACCAGGAGAGCCTGTTCTTCGTCCTGCCATTTTTCTTCGTGACCACCACCTGGAACAGTGGCCAACTGGCATTCACCGGGCTGCTGGGTGCAGCTGGCCTGATCTCGATCATCGATCCGCTGTATTACAAATGGCTGGCACCGCGGCGCTGGCTGTTCATGGGGCTGCATACGCTGACGCTGTTCGCGGCGTTGCTCACGGCACTGCCGATCATTGTTCACCTCACCACCGCCGAGAGTTACAAGCTGGCACTGGGCATTGCCATGCTGTTGTCGTTTCCGAGCCTGGCTTCGGGCTACCCGATCAATAACTGGAAGCGCGGCGTCGGCCTGGTAGTGATGACACTGGCAATCGGCGGCGCGGGCTGGCTGCTGCGGTTCTGGGTGCCGCCGGCAACGCTTTGGCTGACCGAGGCCGCGATCAGCACACGCTTCGATAACCAGAACCGAACGCCTGGCGAAAGCATTCAGGAGATCGGGGTCAATCAGTTGCGCAGCGCGGGGCTTTACGCGTACACCTCGATCAACGCACCGCGCGGGCTGAACGAGCGGATTTATCACGTCTGGCGCCACAACGGCGAGGAAATAGAGCGTATTGCTCTAGACATTCGTGGTGGCCGTGAGGAAGGCTATCGGGCCTGGACGCACAAGCAGAATTTTCCGCCGGATGTCCTTGGCAAATGGCAGGTGAGGGTACTGACCGAGGACGGACAAATGATCGGTGTGCTGCGCTTTGAGGTGACTGAACGCGATCAACCTGCGGTCACTCGCAACAAGACCAAGCCGGCAGGTTTGAAACCGGGCACCGACGCCGTGGGGCCGGATGACAGCGCTGCCAAAAAACCGGGGAACAGCGCGCCAGCAGAGACCCCATCCGCGCCAGCCGAAACCAACTAAGCTCGTCGCTATGACACTACTGAACACCTCGGCGGCTCCCCCGTCCGCGACGGCGGGAAGCCTATCACTGGACACGTCCAGCGACCCCGTACGGTTGCGGATCAGCGGAGACTGGACGCTCGCCCACTACCGCGAGCTCAGGCGGCAAAGCGATGCCTTGAGCGCAGGATTCGGGCCCACCACCGATGTCGACATGGACGAGCTTGGCGCGCTGGATACCGCAGGCGCCTCGCTGCTGGTAGAGCTGCTGGGGGCACAGCGCCTGCGACTGCTCGCGGTACAGGCCCCCCATTTGCCGGAATCCAGCCGCGCGCTGATGCAAACCATCCAGAGCGCATTGGCGGACTATTGCAGGCCCGTTCGAGAGCCCGACGCTGCCGTTGGCATGCAGTTGCTGGCGCGGATCGGCGCAGCAGTGGACGTGATCTGGAAGGACACCCTGCAACTACTGGGTTTTATCGGGCTGATCCTGCAAACCTTTGCCTCTATGCTGTTTCGTCCGAGGCGCTGGCGAACCACTTCCGTTATCGCCCACATCGAGCAAATCGGCCTGGACGCTGCGCCCATCGTAGCGCTGCTGACGTTCATGGTCGGCGCCGTCGTGGCTTTTCTCGGCGCCACCGTGCTAAGAGCGTTTGGCGCCACCATTTTCACAGTGGACTTGATCGGGTTTTCGTTCCTGCGCGAGTTCGCGGTGCTGTTGACCGCCATTCTGTTGGCCGGTCGCACCGCCAGTGCTTTCACCGCGCAGATCGGCTCAATGAAGGCCAACGAAGAGCTGGATGCTCTGCAGACCCTGGGGTTGAGTCCTACAGAGCTGCTGGTGCTGCCCCGCGTACTGGCGTTACTCATCTCCCTTCCTATCCTGACGTTCCTCGCGATGATCTGCGGCATCGTTGGCGGTGGCGTGGTGTGCGCGCTGTCACTCGGTATTTCCCCGGCAATGTTTCTGTCGTTGATGCAGGCCGACATCGGGGTGCAGCACTTTCTTGTGGGCATCGCCAAGGCGCCCCTTTTTGCTTTTTTCATCGCCGCCATCGGTTGTCTTGAAGGCTTCAAGGTCGAAGGCAGCGCTGAGTCCGTAGGCGCTCACACCACATCGAGCGTGGTGCAGTCCATTTTTGTAGTGATCGTGCTGGACGCACTGGTGGCAATGTTTTGCATGGAGATCGGCTGGTGACCCGACGTTGCGTACAACCCGTCGAGACGGTGATCGAGGTCCGCGGCCTGAGCAATCGTTTCGGACCGCAAGTGGTGCATGAAAACCTCGACCTGGATCTGTATCGCGGCGAGATACTCGGTGTAGTGGGCGGCTCTGGCGCGGGCAAATCGGTGTTGCTGCGCAGCATCGTCGGCCTGCAACGGCCCGCGGCGGGTAACGTCCGCGTGCTGGGTCAGGACTTGCTGAATCTGCCCGACAAAGCGCGCTCTCAGGTTGAGCGACGTTTCGGCGTACTGTTTCAGAAGGGTGCGCTGTTCTCCTCGCTGACCATTAGTGAGAACGTCGCATTGCCTCTGATCGAGCATGCCGGACTGAGCCGTGAAGAGGCGGAGCACCTGGCCGGGATTAAGATGGCACTGGCCGGGTTGCCTCTTTCAGCCGCGCACAAATACCCGGCGTCCCTATCAGGGGGCATGATCAAACGGGCGGCGCTGGCGCGAGCGTTGGCTCTGGACCCGGACATCCTGTTTCTTGACGAGCCCACCGCCGGACTCGATCCGATTGGCGCAGGCGCGTTCGACCAGTTGATCCTGACCCTGCGCGATGCGCTGGGGTTGAGCGTATTCATGGTCACCCACGATCTCGATACGCTTTATACAATCACCGACCGCGTCGCCGTGCTCGCGCAGAAGCGCGTGCTGGTCGCGGACAGCATCGATCGGGTGTCCGCCACCAAGGACGCCTGGGTTCACGAGTACTTTCACGGACCGCGCGGCCGCTCGGCCTATTCAGCGGCCACCCACCCACACGAGGTCTCATGATGGAAACCCGCGCCCATCACGTTTTGATCGGCCTGTTCACGGTCATCGTGGTCGCCGCTGCCTTGCTGTTCGGCCTGTGGCTGGCCAAGTCCAGTGTCGACTCCGCATTCAAGGACTATCAGGTCGTCTTCAATGAAGCAGTGACCGGGTTGTCCCGCGGCAGCCCGGTGCAATACAGCGGGATCAAGGTCGGCGACGTTGTGCAGTTGCGCCTTGACCCGCAAGACCCACGCCGCGTATTGGCGCAGATCCGCGTCGCCGGTGAAACGCCCATCAAACGCGACACGTTCGCCAAGCTCGCGCTGGCCGGCATCACCGGGACGTCGCTCATCCAGCTCAGCGGGGGCACGCCGCAGAGCGAGGCGCTGAAAGGTGAGGGCGGCAACTTACCGGTGATTATCGCTTCGCCGTCGCCCATTTCGCGGTTGCTCAACGACAGTGATGACCTGCTGAGCGGGACCAATACGCTGCTGCACAACGCCAACGCGATGTTCTCCTCCAATAACGTGCAAACCCTGTCACGCACGCTTGAACACCTGGAGCAAACCACCGGGGCCATCGCCGATCAACGCGACGATATTCGTCAGGCGCTGAAGCAGATGACGCTATTGAGCAAGCAGGCCGGCGCAACGCTGGAGCAGACATCCACGCTGATGCGCAATGCCAACCAACTGCTGACAAGCGACGGCAGGCAAACCATGGCCAGCGCCCAACAGACCATGAAGTCCCTTGAGCAAAGCAGCCAGACCATCAATTCGCTGCTCAAGACCAATCAGAATTCGGTAAACGAAGGCCTGCAGGGGCTGGGCGAATTGGGTCCGGCCATTCGAGAGTTACGTGAGACCCTGAGTTCGTTGAAAACCATCTCGCGGAGCCTGAACGCCAATCCCAGTGGTTACCTGCTGGGCAGCGACAAGAACAAGGAGTTTGAGCCATGAGGTTTGTCGGTCAGTCTTTCACTGGACCGTTGTTGGCGGCGACATTGTTGTCATTGAGCGCCTGCTCCATCCTGCCCGAACAGCCGCCTTCGGATGTCTACCGTTTGCCGGCAGCGCAGTCGGCAAGCAGAGAAACGACGCCGATGCTGTGGTCGTTGCGGGTAGTGCGGCCCAAGTCGAGCGAAACCCTGGACAGCCCCCGGATCGCAGTTTTGCCTCAGGGCAATATCATCAGCAGCTACAAGGGCGCGCGTTGGAGCGATCCGGCACCGCTGCTACTGCGCAATCGGCTGACCGACGCCTTCTATCGTGACGGACGCGTCACGTCGATCAGCACCGATGACAGCAATCTGCAGGCTGACTTTGAATTGGGCGGCGAGCTGCAGGCGTTTCAGAGCGAGTACGTCGGATCGGCAATCGAGGTGGTGATTCGTCTGGATGCAAGACTTGCAGATGACCGTCAGCGGATTGTGGCGAGCCGGCGGTTTGAAGTGCGCCAACCGGTGGCGGACAAGCAAGTGCCAGCGGTTGTTTCGGCGTTCGGCCAAGCCAGCGATACGCTGGCAGGCCAAGTGTTGCAGTGGACGGTCGAGCATGGCCAGCGGCGTTACGCTGCCGAGCCGAAGAACCAGTAGCAAACGGCGATTGCAGCAACGACTCCGGCGAATTCCGCCAGCAGCGCGCAACCTACAGCGTGTCGTGCCCGTTGAATGCCCACAGCGCCGAAATACACCGCCAGAACGTAGAAAGTGGTTTCAGTGCTGCCCTGAACGGTCGCTGCGACGAGTGCAGGGAAGCTGTCGACGCCTTGGGTTTTCATGGTTTCGATCAGCATTGCCCGTGCGGCGCTGCCGGAAAATGGTTTAACCAGTGCGGTCGGCAGCGCATCAACGAAGCGGGTGTCCATGCCCAGCCACTGTATCGCGTGGCGAACGCCTTCCAGGATGAAGTCCAGTGCGCCCGATGCACGCAGCACACCCACCGCGCACAACATCGCAACCAGATACGGCAGCAGATTTTTGGCGACATCGAAGCCTTCTTTTGCTCCTTCGACGAAGGTTTCGTACACCTTGACCTTGCGCAGTGCGCCGATCACCAGAAACAGCATGATGATGCCGAACAGGGTGACGTTGCCCAGCACCGAAGAGAGGCTGGACAGCGCAGCGGCAGACAGCCCCGCCAGCACGGCCATGAAGCCGCCAAGCAGGAGCGCTCCGGGGATGAGGTAAGCGAGCACTACCGGATCCCACAGCTTGAGCCGCTGCATGAACGCCACCGATAACAGCCCGACCAGCGTCGACGCACTGGTCGCGAGCAATATCGGCAGAAACACCATTGTAGGGTCAGCGGCACCTTGCTGGGCGCGATACATGAAGATGGTAACCGGCAGCAACGTCAGCGAAGAGGCGTTGAGCACCAGAAAAAGGATTTGTGCATTGCTGGCAATGGTTTTACTGGGATTGAGCTCTTGCAGTGAGCGCATCGCCTTGAGGCCAATGGGCGTGGCAGCGTTGTCCAGGCCCAGTGCGTTGGCGGCGAAGTTGAGGGTGATAAGGCCCAAGGCCGGATGACCGCGGGGCACTTCGGGCATAAGGCGATGAAACAGCGGAGCGAGGACTTTACCGAGCCAGTCGACGATCCCGGCCTTCTCGGCAACGTTGAGAAAGCCCAGCCACAGGGTCAGCGTACCGAATAGCAGCACCATGACCTCCACAGACAGCTTGGCCATGGCGAAGATGCTCTCGACCATCGCAGCGAAAACGCCCGCATTCCCCCCGACGAGCCACTGCGCCAGGGCAGAAATCGCCGCGACCACGAAAAACCCGAGCCATAGGCCGTTCAGCATACAAATCCCCTCGCAAGATGCGGCGATGATAACGGCGGGGGAAGAAACAACAAACCCCGGCGGTGGCCAGGGTTTGTTGATTCAGGCTAAGCAGCACTCAGTCCAGGGTTGATTGCCCTGCAGGCAGCGGCTCTTTGCTGCGCCAGTGCGGCAACGAGTTCCAGTAGCGTTCGCCCTTGGCGTCGTCATACATGCCCTCCCAGCGGGAGATCACCAGAACGGCAAGTGCGTTGCCGATCACGTTGAGCGCCGTACGGGCCATGTCCATGATCCGGTCGACGCCGGCAATGAACGCCAGTCCTTCCAGCGGGATGCCAACGCTGCCCAGGGTCGCCAAAAGCACCACAAACGACACGCCCGGCACGCCGGCGATGCCCTTGGAGGTCACCATCAAGGTCAGAACAAGCATCAGCTGCTGGCCGATCGACAGGTCGATGCCGTATAGCTGCGCGATGAACAGCGCGGCGATGCTCTGATACAGCGTCGATCCGTCGAGGTTGAAGGAGTATCCAGTCGGCACTACAAAGCTGCTGATGGCCTTGGGAGCGCCATACGCTTCCATCTTCTCGATCACACGTGGCAACACGGTTTCGGAACTGGCGGTGGAATAGGCCAGGACCAGCTCATCCTTGAAGATGCGCATGAGCTTAAGCACCGAAAAGCCAAACAGGCGTGCGATCAGGCCAAGCACCACGAAAGCGAAAAAGGCGATCGCAACGTAAACCAGGATCACCAGCTTGGCCAATGGCAGCAGCGAGGCGAAGCCGAAGTTGGCGACTGTTACAGCGATCAGCGCAAATACGCCAATTGGCGCGTAGTTCATGATCATGTGCGTGACCTTGAACATTGTTTCCGAGACACCCTGGAACACCTTCACCAATGGGTCGCGCACTTCCGCATTCAGGCTCGACAGGCCCAGCCCGAAGAACACAGAGAAGAAGATGATCGGCAGCATGTCCCCACGCGCGACGGCCGCGAATATGTTCGAGGGGATCAGGTTGAGAATGGTCGCAACGAACGCATGGTCATGCTGCACTTCTGCAGTGGTTTTCTGGTACTGGGAAATATCCACGGTTCCCAGCGTGCTCATGTCGATCCCTGTGCCGGGATGGAATACATTGGCCAGCCCCAAGCCTACGACGATGGCGATCGTGGTAACGACTTCGAAATAGAGGATGGTCTTCAGACCGATGCGTCCCAGTTTTTTCGCATCGCCGACACCTGCAATGCCCACCACCAGGGACGAGATCACGATAGGGATAACGATCATCTTGATCAGCCGGATGAAGATATCACCCGCCGGCTGCAGGATATTACTGATCCACCAGGCCTTCTCGGTGCTGAAATGGTTGAGGAGGGCGCCGATGGCGATTCCTAGAACCAGGCCAATGAGGATCTGCCAGGCGAGGCTCAGCTTTGCCTTCTTCATGTCATTACCTTGTTGTCGTTGCCGGGACATCCTCCAACCATGCGTCGTCATGAATGTTTATCCAGCTGACGCCGCATTTGCCGTTGGAGCTGTCCAGTGGGATGGCCGCAGTTGAGCATCCGAGCTCTGAGCAGGCGAAAAAGGCGCAACTATTCCCACGCCGACTGGCAGCGTCTAATGCCGTAAACGACTACCCTATGCCGAATCGGCATGATGTAAATCAATGACTTAGCAGTATGGCCGCGCTAACAGTCCAATTGCAGATTCAGTTAAAGGAGCTCAGAAGCGGCTACGCCGGCGTCTGCAGCTTAAGACTTCAGCTGCGAAAACAGGTGACGGATTGGTCATCTATGGCAGACGTGGCGTCTATAGAGAACGATTTTGACGCGATGTACGGTCGTAGGACGCAGGAATGGTCGTTGTAGGACTTGAGAGCGAGGAGATTTGGAGGGGAGCGGAATGTGACAGCGACGAATTTGCGCCTCACAAGTCCACTGTCGGATACGAGCTCAGGCCGTATCGGACGATGGACTTGCGTTGCGGCTTGCCTGACCCGGCCCACGAATGGGAGTACTCCCTGTACACCTAGGCCGCTTCAATCACTCCATTGATCAAAACGCCCCGACCCCTTGGTCATACGCGCACCGTCTTCGGGCTGCGCGTCTATCAGGAAAACCGGTGTTTACAGGTCTTCCATCATTCGAATCAGTACCAGTTCGGATCTTTCTTGAGCTGCTCTTTCAAAAGCCCTTGCATACCCTCATCCGGTTTACCCAGGAAGCGGTAGTCCGCATGACGCGTAGGCGATTTGTCTGCGGGGAGTCCTGCAGGCACTTCCACCAACATCGCGTATGCGTGAGATTTATCCAGGCTGAACGCCACGATGAGCCGTTCATTGATGCAGGTTTCTTTGGTTTCGCAAAGCGGCCCCACCAGATACTTGTCACCGTCTTCCGTAACAGCGTTCATCTGCTCTGAGGCGCCAGAGAGGTTGATAACCCAATCGGGTAACCGCTCTTCTTTCTTGACCACGCTCGACCACGTCTCGCGGTAGTCAGGGTCAGCGCTTAACAGCTCATTGACCCGGGACTGCCCGTCGTTAGCAGCCCAAGCTGTAACGCTGGCGCTCGCAAGGAGCGCCAATGCCAGTGCATGGAGGTGCTTGGAGCCCATACTCAGCCTCGGCCGCGACGGCCAAAGAAGAACGACACCACGAACATGACCAGGAAGACTACGAACAGGATCTTGGCAATGCCGGTCGCAGTACCTGCGATACCACCAAAACCAAGGACGGCTGCAACGATAGCGATGATCAGAAATGTGATTGCCCAACTCAACATGGTGACTCTCCTTCAGTTTATTGATTTTCTTGCTACGTCGAGGCGTCGGTATGACCCTCGGGGTAGATCGCGTCTTCGACCCTGAGGATCAGAAAACCCAGCTTTGCTGACGTGGCGCTTCGTCGTTACTCGCGGCCGCGTCATCAACTTGGAGACTCAGCGCAACATCCGACGCTTTCAACGCGCTGGCCTTTGCAAAAGGCGCAGCATGAGCGTGGGAATAATGAGCCTGAGTCACTTCTTGATTTTGATTCCAGTGATTGAATTGCTGAACGACGATAAGCGTGACCATCAGCGCCAAGCTGGCAAACAAACCCTGCTGCACGTGCAGAGGGGAGATACGCAGTTTGTTGGCGAGATGTTGAGCGTTCATTCAGCTGACTCCTGGCAATCTTGTCGGCCGTCTGTCCGGCCCGTGTTACCAAGAACATTGCACGGCGTGTGCCAGCTTTTTACGTGCTAATAAATCGTTTAAAATCAATTACTTATGAATAGAAGGAAACCTGGCACTGCACGCAAGCTGCACGATTGAACATTTGCCATCGTGCGGAATGCACGAATACAGAGACAGCAGGTGGCATCATGAATTCAATCAGCATCGAATTGTGATTGTCGCACCCGCCGTTTGCGCTTGTTCGACGCTCTAGCCTGCACTTCGCGCGGTAACGCGCAGGGTATCGGCATCAACTCCCTTCACCCCGCGAATGTTGCGTGCGATTTCCACAGCCAGCTCCTTCTCGGCGTAATTGGCGACAACGCCATCGAGCGTCACAACGCCATTCCTGGTCTCGACCTTGATGTTCAAGCCGTCAAGAGTGCGGCTATATATAAGGCTGGATTTCACCTTGCTGGTAATCCATGCGTCACTGAATTCCTCCCGGACGCTATTGGCCTGCAGTTCGCTCTGCTCCTTGATCGCCTGGGTATCACGGGCACTGACACTGATGAGGTTGTTAACCTCAGTCACACCGTCGGTGTTCGTGGCGAGGCTCCCGGCCAGTTGCTTGGCATCCGCATCCTTGGCCTGGCCTTTGAGCGTAACCACGCCTTGAGCCGCGCTCACGTCGATATTCAGAGCTTCCGTTACGCTGTTCCAGAGCAGTTTGGATTTGATGGTGGCCGTAAGCGTAGCGTCATCAAATCGCTGGGCCATGGTGGCTTTAGTGCCAGGGTCGGCCGCCACTTGCGGATCAATCTCCAGCTGATTGTCGACTTTGTTGATGCCTTGAATATCACCTGCAATTTGCGCAGCCAGATCCTTGTCCACCTGGTTTTCGACCTTGCCCTTGAGAATTGCGGTGCCTTGCTCGACATCGACGCTGATCTTGAATGGACTCAAATGGCGATTCAGCGCGAAGGCCGTCCAGATCGAGCCTTCCTGACGCGCTTCGGCCAGTTGGGTTTGCACATCGGCGGCGGCAGCTTGTGCCATGACCGGCGCCAGTCCGAGCAACCCTGCGGCGGCGAGGGCCAGGGTGATTTTCTTCAGTGGGGGCATGGGGGGTCTCCAGGCAATTGCAAAAAGGTACCTCTGGACAGACTGGTCATTTGGCCAGACGTTCTCTATTGAATACCTCTGATCAGCCTCTGGGAGACCTGACCAGCGTCTGAGCAGGGTCGGGGTGCGGATCAGCAACTCAGGTTTTTAAGAAGATCGCTATCATCCAGCGCAAAGAATCAATCAGAATGAACCATGCAACTTGCCCGATCTTTCCGGGACTAACACAGACTATTCATTGAGGAGCGTAGGAAAAATGGAAGCAGCCGCTGAGAATCAGGGCCGTATTCTGCTTGTGGATGATGAATCCGCCATCCTTCGCACCTTCCGTTATTGCCTGGAAGATGAAGGCTACAGCGTAGCCACTGCCAACAGTGCGGCGCAGGCAGAGGCGCTGCTGCAGCGTCAGGTGTTCGATGTGTGTTTTCTGGACCTGCGTCTGGGCGAGGACAATGGGCTGGATGTCCTGGCGCAGATGCGCGTACAGGCGCCATGGATGCGGGTTGTGATCGTTACGGCGCACTCCGCTGTCGACACCGCAGTGGACGCCATTCAGGCAGGCGCGGCTGATTATCTGGTCAAGCCTTGCAGCCCGGATCAGTTGCGTCTGGCCACCGCCAAACAACTCGAAGTTCGCCAGCTGTCCGCTCGACTCGAAGCGCTTGAGGGTGAAGTTCGCAAACCGAAGGATGGCCTGGATTCCCACAGCCCGTCGATGATGGCGATTCTGGAAACAGCACGTCAGGTGGCGAACACAGACGCCAATATTCTCATCCTTGGCGAGTCCGGTACCGGCAAGGGTGAACTGGCACGGGCCATCCACGGTTGGAGCAAGCGCGCTAAAAAGGCCTGCGTGACCATCAACTGCCCGTCTCTTACCGCCGAGCTGATGGAAAGCGAGCTGTTCGGTCATAGCCGCGGCGCGTTCACCGGCGCCAGCGAGAGCACCCTCGGCAGGGTAAATCAGGCAGACGGCGGGACGTTGTTTCTGGACGAAATCGGCGATTTCCCGCTGACCTTGCAGCCAAAGCTGCTGCGTTTTATTCAGGACAAGGAATACGAGCGCGTCGGCGACCCGGTCACTCGACGCGCTGATGTGCGAATTCTGGCGGCAACCAACCTCAACCTGGAAGACATGGTTCGCGAAGGGCGTTTTCGTGAGGATTTGCTGTATCGCCTGAACGTGATCACCTTGAACTTGCCTCCCTTGCGCGAGCGAAGTGAAGACATTCTGACGCTGGCCGATCGTTTTCTGGCCCGTTTCGTCAAGGAGTATAGCCGCCCCGCACGCGGGTTCAGCGAGCAGGCGCGCAGTGCCTTGCTCAACTATCGCTGGCCCGGAAACATTCGCGAGCTGCGAAACGTGATTGAGCGGGCGAGCATTATCTGCCCTCAGGAAAAAGTCGAGATCACCCATCTGGGTATGGCCGAACAGCCTGTGAACAACGCCCCACGCGTTGGCGCCGCCTTAAGTCTGGATGAGCTGGAAAAAGCCCACATTGGCGCGGTGCTGGCCACGAGCGACACGCTGGATCAGGCGGCACGCACGTTAGGCATCGATGCCTCGACGCTGTATCGCAAACGCAAGCAATACAACCTTTGACAGGGCGTCGATGATGTTTGCGATGAAGTTGCGCACCCGGCTCTTTCTGAGCATATCGGCACTCATCACCGTCGCCCTGCTGGGGTTGGTGTTAGGGCTGGTCAGTGTCATGCAAATGGCTAAATCTCAGGAATCCTCAATTCGGCACAACTTCATCACCCTCGATATCGGCCTGAGGCTGCGACAAAACCTGGGTGACCAACTGGTCATGATGCTCAAGGACAATCCCGATCAGGCCGAGCTGCAGCGCAACCAGCAGCAGTTCCAGAGCCTGCTTGATCAAGGGATCGAGCATGATCAGCAGACGGGCGTTCCAAGCGGGTTCGAAACGGCGCGGGTGAATTACGCCCGGTTTATCGAGACAATCACTCAATCCAGCGAACGTGCAGACGCCATACGCGACGATCAGTCCGTAACGCAAGCGTTCAATGTGCTGCGCAACGGGCTGCTCGACGCCCACCGTCAGGCGCTTGAGAACATCAGCCAGGCCGAGAGCGCCTCAAGGTCGCGGGCACTGTGGGTGGCCGCGTTACTGGGCCTGGTTGGCCTGGCAGTGCTGGTGATCGGCTTCATTACGGCCCATGGCATTGCCCGGCGTTTCGGTGGGCCCATCGAGCAATTGGCCAAGGCGGCGGACCGGATCGCCCAAGGGGATTTCGACGTCGCGCTTCCTACCTCATCGTCCGCAGAGATGAACCTGCTTACCCATCGATTCGGGATGATGGCCGACGCACTGCGTCAGCACCAGAAAACCAATGTCGATGAACTGCTTGCCGGCCAGCAGCGTTTGCAGGCGGTCCTGGACAGCATCGATGACGGGTTGCTGATGATTGACCGCCAAGGGCGTCTCGAACACCTCAACCCCGTCGCGCAGCGTCAGTTAGGCTGGGAAGAAAGCCGGCTGGGTCAAGGCCTGGGCGAAGCGCTGCAGCGCCCGGAGCTGGACGAACAGCTGTATCTGGTATTACGCGGCGGGACTCTGGAGCGCGCGCCCGATGATCTTTCAATCGAGATCGATGGCGAAACGCGGCTGCTGACGTATAGCCTCACGCCGGTCAGCCATACCAAGGGTCACATCGTTGGCGCGGTCATGGTGCTGCATGACGTCACTGAGCAACGAGCGTTTGAGCGGGTTCGCAGCGAGTTTGTATTGCGCGCTTCCCATGAGCTGCGCACGCCCGTCACCGGCATGCACATGGCCTTCGGTCTGCTGCAAGAGCGCGTACATTTCGCCCCGGATTCTCGGGAGAAAGACCTGCTCGACACGGTCAATGAAGAAATGCAGCGCCTGATGCAACTGATCAACGACCTGCTCAATTTCTCGCGCTACCAGAACGGCCTGCAAAAGCTGACGCTGGAGCCCTGCGATATCGGGGAATTGCTCGAAGCGGCACGTCAGCGTTTCGCTGATACCGCCCACGACCAGGACGTCATGGTGCTGTTGGAAACCCAGGAGCCGTTGCCACGAGTACAAGCGGACAAAGCGCAGCTAGACCGAGTACTCGACAATCTCCTCGACAACGCACTGCGCCACACGCCCAAGTCCGGCCTGATTCGTCTGCAGGCCAGGCGGCACGGTGAACGGTTGATCATTAGCGTGGAAGACAACGGCGAGGGCATCGCTTACGGCCAGCAAGCGCGCATTTTCGAGCCGTTTGTCCAAGTGGGACGCAAAAAAGGCGGTGCAGGGCTGGGGCTGGCGCTGTGCAAGGAGATCGTCCAGTTGCACGGCGGACGGATGGGCGTCTATTCACGGCCTGGGCAGGGCACGCAGTTCTATATGGCACTACCGCTTTAACGCCGACTTGAAGACCTAGGCCACATCATCCGTACGGCGGCCGCCGCTGCGCCTGCCACCAATCACCAACTCGATGAACTTGGTCGCAGTCAATGGTCGTGCAAACAGCCAGCCCTGGCCATAAATCACCCCTTCGCTCTTGAGCAGCAGCGCCTGAGACTCGAATTCGATGCCCTCGGCAATCACCTTCAGCTGCAGCGCATGAGCCATGCGGATGATGTGGGGCGCCACGCCGCTGCTGGCTGCATCGTGGCCCAGCGCGTCGATGAATGCCTTGTCGATCTTCAGGCAGTCCACCGGCAGGGTTTGCAGGTAGGCCAGACTGCAGTAGCCGGTTCCAAAGTCATCGATGAGCACTTGGTGCCCCCGGTCGCGTAACGCTTGCAGATGATTACGCGCAACGACGACATCCACGAGCCCGCGCTCGGTCACTTCAAATGCGATCTGTCGCGGTGCCACACGGTGCAGCGCAAGGAGCTTGGCGGTAACCCTGCCGATGCGAGGGGCGATGACATCACAGGCTGCCAGATTCACTGACACGTACAAATGGGGATTTGCCCGCAACAGGTGCCCCAACTGCTCAAGCAGCTGCTGAAGGACGAAGTCGGTGATTTGACGGATCTGCCCGGTGTTCTCCGCCAGCGGAATGAACAGGTCGGGGCTGGTCAGCGTACCGTCGGGTCTGCGCCAGCGCACCAGCGCTTCAGCGCCAACGCACAGCCGGGTGTTGAGATCGAATATTGGCTGATACAAAACCTTCAGCTCGCCTCGACGCAGCGCGCCGTGCAGCTCGCCGCCCAACGATTGCCGCTGACGCACCAGTTGCAGGACGAGAATCCCGATGCACAGGGAAATCAGCAGGCTCGTGGGCACCAACAGCCACCACGCGCCGGTGATCTTCTGTTGCAGGCCACTGCGCGGGGTAATCAGAACGAGCTGATATTCGGGGCTTTGAGTCGGCATCCGGTAGACGAGCTTGTCCTGGGTCGTCATCAACGTTGCGTCAGAGTTGGGAGCCCAGTCGGGGGTAGGGGGCCATTTTTGGGCAGGTCCCAGGACTGGGACCGCTTTGGTGCCATGGTCGAGTAAAACGACCAGGCTGCCCCCTGCGGGTAAATCGACCACGTCCGTGAGGTGCCCGCGGGAGGTCGATACTCGAAAATCTCCACGACCCAGCATCAGTGAAGCGAGGTTATCGTCAGGCTGCGTTGAAGTGTTCAACCAATAGTCGTAGGTGGGGCCGCGAATGTCCGCTGGCCTTGCTTTGCCGATCAGGCTTTGACGGGTCCAGCTTGAGCAGAACTGGCGCTCGGTGACATACGCCACTTCGTAGATAAAGCGGTAGCGGGAATTGACCTGCCTCAACTGCTCGATCATCTCGGGGCTGCAGCCTCGCAAAGGCTGAGCTTCCAGTTGATCGAGCCCGGCCCTGAGCTGACCGAAAAGCTGCTCCAGACGGACGAGAAATCGCTCGCCCTGGGCGTTCATCTGCGCCCGCTCGTCCTGCCGGGCCTGGTGCATTGCCAGGCCAAAACTGCCCACCAGCAAGACGGCCGCGCTCAGCACCGCGGCCAGTAAAGCCAGAAGCCATGGGCGGTAAATGAAAGAGCGCAGTGGCGGCGTCGCCGTGAACATCAACAGTCATCCAGATGGCTTTCGGTTCGAGAAACCTTGAGGTGCGGCAACAAGCGTGGAAATAGCCCGATGAACACAGACAACTAGGGGAATTTAGTGCCTGAGGTTAAGTACTTGCAGCATAGCTGCACTTTGCAGATCCGGCTCACCGTCAAATTTTTGTGGTCGGTAATGCATTTGAAAGGCTGCCAGCACGTGCCGAGTCGCAATGTCCAGCTCTCCGGTCTGCGGTGTTGGATAACCCAATAGCGCCAATTGCTGCTGGAACCAGACGACACTTGGGACGATACCCATGAATTGGGCCTGGCGCTGGGCCACTTGTTGCTCATCCGGCCATATCCCCAAACCTTCCTGCGCCAGCCGTTTCCAGGGAAACAGCGGCCCCGGATCGAGCTTGCGAAGCGGGGCGATGTCGCTGTGGCCGATAACATGCCGCGGCTCGATATGATTGCGCTTGACGATGTCTTTGAGCAAAACGATGAGCTTCTGGATCTGTGCTTCGCTGTAGGGATACCACAGCCGCCCCGTCGGCGTGTCGCGGTACCCGGGATTGACGATTTCGATGCCGATGCTGCTTGAGTTGAGCCAGGTTCGACCGTCCCACTCACTCTCTCCGGCATGCCACGCGCGCTGAGACTCGTCTACCAGCTTATAGACCGTCGCTGGGCCGTCGCCGATCAGGTAGTGCGCACTGACCTCACCATGGGTCAGCAACGCCAATGAACGGTCCAGCGACGCAGACGTGTAATGGACCACTACAAACTGCGCACGACTGTCGTAGTTCACCGAGGGGTGGCTGGTGTCAAACGCTGGACCACTGCTACACGCGGTCAGCAGCATGAGCAGGATCGGAGCAACAATAAACTTCATGGCGGCACGACGCGTAGGAAATTAATGCAACAGTGTAACGTAACGCCGCGAACGCATTCAAAAACCACATGCATGCGTTCATGCGACCCGTGGACAGCCTCAGCCTTGTTCGATCCGATTGCGGCCCTCATGCTTCGCACGGTAAAGCGCTTGATCCGCGCGTTTTAGCACCCCGTCGCTGCGCTCACCCGGACGGAATAACGTGATCCCCATCGAGACCGTGACCGTCACTCGCTCGCCTTTGAAGTGAAACGGGCACTGCTCGATGCCCTCACGCAGGCGCTCCAACAGTGCCATTCCCTCATCCATCGGCGTGGTGGGCAATAGCAGTACAAATTCTTCACCGCCGAAGCGCGCAATGAAATCCGAAGCCCGCAAACGTTGTCGCAGCTGGCCAGCAATGATCTTGAGAACTTTATCCCCCGCCAAATGGCCGTAACCATCGTTGATGCGCTTGAAGTGATCCAGATCCAGGATGCCGAGCAATAAGCTTGAGGGCTTTCTCTGCAACTGATCGATTTCATGCTCAAGCCGTTCATTCCAGGCCGCCCGGTTTGGCAGGCCTGTCAACGTGTCGATCAATGCTCTTTGCCGTTGCTCTTCCAGATGAGCACGGAAACCCAGTGCTTCCTGCTCCATCGTCGCAACACGGCTGGCGAGGGATTGAAGGCGCGTTGCGACCTCCTGTTCGCGCTGATCACGCTGCTGCTGATGTTCATCCATGGTGCCGATCAGCCGCTCAAGCCGATTCTCCAGAACCTGCTTCAAACTGGTGAGATCCGCTGCTTGCTGCACGCTGGTTTGCAAGTCGTCTACGTGTTCGCGCAACTGGTGGTCCAGTTGACGCGAGGCAGACTGCTGATCTGCATGGCCTTCGCTGGCGGCCAGCAAGTTGCTCTGAAAAGACTCGAGGCGCTCGTTGAGCTGCTTGAGATAAGCCTCGAATTCATGTTGCCCGCTGTCGGTGATGGCCAGCATCAACACAGCCAGGTCATCAAGAATCGGCAGCAGTTCGTACCAGTTCAGTCCGTGTTCAAGCCGAGCACGCATAGCCTCAGCTTGTGGACGATGATGCTCGGGCAGCGTCAACTCATCGAGCAGGCCCAGGAGCGTTTCTTCGATGTGGGCGGCGACAGAGCTGTAGCTGGGCTCGGGCGACGAGGGCAGCGCATAGGGGCCTTCCTCTTCGGCGGCATTTTCAGGCTCATTGACGTTCAGGTCATCGTCGTCGAGCTGATCGTCACCCGGGTCATCGTCGCCGGCGTCCGTCTCGGCAGTCGCCAGAGCGGGCTCTTCAACCGACGCCGGAACGTCCTGCTCTAACGGTTCGCTTGCTTTTTCAGGCGCAGGCTCTGTCGCGGAGGGTTGAGAAGGGCGGTCTTCGGGGCTGTGCCGTGGATCGGGCGCATCGCCTTGAGCGACGCTCTCCTGCATGCTCATGGCCACGGAGGGTATGGCTTCAGCCGGGCTATCGGCGCTGGCAGGCTCGGGGGCTTGAGCCGACGAAAGGCCCACCGGCGCGCTGTCGACAGCCACCCCAGCGTCCTGGGCGGTCGGGGCTCCCTCAATGACCGAATCAGATACAGCCACGGCGGGCGAAACGAGCGGGACTGGTTCGGTGATGGCAGCAGGTCGTTCAGCGGTGTGTTCATCATCGCCGGTTGGCTCGCGATGACTGCCGAACAATCGCTGCAATAAACCGGGCCGGGACGCCTCGTCAGGGTGGTCGATCTGGGACAGCGCCTGGCCCTGAAGACCGCTCAACTCGCTCAGCAGGAGCGGCAGCTCGCGTGCCTGAGTAATACGATCCTCAAGACTCTTGGCGAACCGCTTGAGTGGTTTGCTGACTTCCTTTGGCAGCGGCAATGCCTGTAGCTGCGCCACTAGAGAGGTCAACGCGGTGCCCATTTGCTCAACACGCTGTTCCCGACGCTGCTCGGAATCCAGCACGGCTTTTTCCAGCCGCGGAATCAGGGCCGCCAACCCTGCGTCCATATCGTCCTTGCGAACGATTTCGCGCATTTCTTTCATGCACTGATCGACCGCCTTGTCGGCACCTTCGGCCGCCAGGCTGCTACGCACCAGGCCTCGACGCAGCAAATCGAGCCGCGCGTTCCAGCGCCGCTCCAGTTTGTCTTGCTGCTCGATGCTCTTGAGGTACTTTTCTTTCCAGCGCTGCGCTTCGTCGGTCATTCCACAGGTCCGCGAGGAGATGTGCTTGTTATCGGCAGGGAGTCACCGATTAATGAGGCCGGCAAGCGAATCTCCACCGCGACGGGCAGATGATCGGAGATGGGCTGAGCCAGCACCTGGACCTTTTCAAGGGTCAGAGTGGGGCTCAGAAGAATGTGATCAAGGCACCGCTGCGGGCGCCAGCTTGGAAAGGTCGCTTCGATTTGCGGAGCCAGCAAGCCCAGATCCCGTAGCGGCGAGGTTTCCAGCAGATCAGTGGCATGGGTGTTCATGTCACCCATGAGCACCTGATGCCGGTACCCGCCAATCAGCTCGCGAATGTAAGCCAGCTGCAGCGTTCGGGTCCGGGCGCCGAGCGCGAGGTGCATGACGACCACGACCAAAGCATCAGGACCTTCACCAAAACGAACCAGAATGGCGCCTCGCCCTTTGGGCCCGGGCAACGGGTGATCTTCGATGTCCCAGGGACGCAGTCGGCTGAGCACGCCGTTACTGTGCTGGGCCAGGCGCCCGAGGTTGCGGTTCAGCTGCTGATGCCAGTAGGGAAAGGAGCCGAGTTGAGCGAGGTGTTCGACTTGATTGACGTAGCCTGAGCGGATGCTGCCGCCATCGGCTTCCTGCAACGCGACCAGATCATAATCACGCAGCAGATCGCCGATCTTCTGCAGGTTGCCGGCTCGACCGTTGTGCGGCAGCAAGTGCTGCCAACCCCGGGTCAGGTAGTGCCGATAACGCTCGGTGCTGATGCCGACTTGGATATTGAAGCTGAGCAGGCGAAGCCGGCCGTCCGCCGGCAACCCTGTTTCGAGAAGATGACGCTCATTGATTTTTGCTGCGTGCCGGGCAACGACACGTTCAGTAGTTCCCCAGCGCGCCATGGCCAGCGCTTACTTGGCGGTCAGCGTCGCGCGCTCTTTGGCGATCAATTGATCGGCCACCTGCAGCGCTTGCTCAGGACCACCGGCAGTGCCCAGGTCAAAGCGGTATTTGCCATTGACGATCATGGTCGGAACGCCAGTGATCTCGTACTTCTTGGCCAGTTCCTTGTACTGAGCGATCTTGCCCTTTACAGCGAACGAGTTAAACGTTTCGAGGAACTTGGTCTTGTCGACGCCTTGAGTAGCGACGAATTCGGCCATGTCGTTCGGATCGGTCAGACGCTTGCCGCCTTTCTGAATCGCGTCGAACACGGCAGTGTGAACTTTCTTTTCCACACCCATGGTGTCGAGGGTAATGAAGAGCTGACCGTGGGCGTCCCAAGGGCCACCAAACATGGCAGGAACGCGGATGAAGTGGACGTCAGCGGGAAGTTTTTCGGCCCATGGATTGATGACTGGCTCGAATGCGTAGCAGTGCGGGCAGCCGTACCAGAACATCTCGACAACTTCGATTTTGCCTGGCTCGGAAACAGGAACAGCGCTTTTCAGCTCGACGTACTGTTTGCCGGCTTCGATAGGCTCTGCTGCTTGAGCGGTCAGACCGAACAGGCTGGTAAAAATCAGAGCGGCGCTGAGAATCAGATTACGCATGCTTAACTCCTGGGCATGGAAGGTCACCTCGGTGGACGCAGTTCGACCGGCCGAGGCGATACGAGGTCGCAAGTGTAACGCCTGCGGCCATAAAAAAGAGCAGCCGTTCGCTACCCTTTTTGGCCCGTCCGGGCAGGACTGCGTGGGATTATGTGACAAACCGTGTGCGTGAGACCCGTTGCTCGACCGGTCATTCAAGACCCTGAATAAAAGCTGCCAAGGCTTCGATGTCTCCGTTGCTCAGCTTGGAGGCAATGGTGCGCATGACCTGAGTCTCGCCATCATTGGTGCGCTCGCCTTCGCGAAAGGCCATCAGCTGTTTTTTGATGTACGCGGCGTGCTGGCCGCTCAACTGGGGAAACCCCGCGCTCGGGATGCCTGCTCCGCGTGTGGAATGACAGCCGATGCAAGCCGGCATGCCCTGCCCAAGCTTGCCGCCGCGAAAAAGCGCCTCGCCTTGCGCGGCGAGATCGGGGTCAGCCTCGAGGCGCTTTGCCTTCTGACCAGCGTAGTAAGCGCCAATGTCAGCAAGGTCACGTTCCGTAAGCGAAACAAGCAGGCCGGTCATCTCCGGTACGACACGCTTGCCGTCCCGGATTTCGTGCAGCTGCTTGAGCAAATAGCGCTCACCCTGGCCTGCGAGGTTCGGGAAAACAGGCACCAAGCTGTTGCCGTCGGGACCATGACACGCGCCACATACGACTGTTTTAGACTGCCCGGCAACGGGGTCAGCCGTTACAGACTCACCTGCCTGCACGAATCCGCTCATGCACAGAATCAACAGCAGGCTCGAAAGAGGTAAGTTCATGGGCTGATCCGATGCGACCAAAGGCGCCGCCTTCGTGACTGCTTGTCGCGAGCGGCTTTTCGGTGAAGGTTTTGATGCAAATGCCGGACGCGGTTCGCTTCAGCAGCACCTTTGCGGGGGTGACGAGGCATACATGAAATCTGCGGCATTATATACTCGCGTCCATTGAACGGAAAACGACACTCCGTTGCCGCGCACGCCGCAACGCCCTCACCGGATATCCCATGCAACTCAAAAACCCAATTCTTGGCCTGTGCCAACAAGCCAAGTTCATGCTCAGCGCTGCCAAAGTCGATCAATGCCCGGACGACGAAGGCTTTGAAGTCGCCTTCGCCGGCCGCTCCAACGCGGGCAAGTCCAGCGCGCTGAACACCCTGACTCACGCCAGCCTTGCGCGAACCTCAAAGACACCAGGGCGTACTCAGCTGCTGAATTTCTTCAGCCTTGACGATGACCGCCGCTTGGTCGATTTGCCGGGTTACGGTTACGCAAAGGTGCCTATTCCGCTCAAGCAGCATTGGCAGCGCCACCTCGAAGCGTATCTGGGCAGCCGCGAGAGTCTGAAGGGGTTGATCCTGATGATGGATATTCGCCACCCGATGACCGACTTCGACCTGCTGATGCTCGACTGGGCCATCGCCAGCGGCATGCCGATGCACATTCTGCTGACCAAGGCGGACAAACTGACTTTTGGTGCCGCTAAAAATACGCTGCTCAAGGTCCAGTCGGAGATCCATCGTGGCTGGGGCGACGCCGTCACCATTCAGCTGTTTTCCGCGCCCAAGCGCATGGGGCTCGAAGAGGCCTACACCGTGCTGGCGGACTGGATGGAGCTGGAAGACAAGGCGCCCGCGGCCTGAATCGCGGGCAAAAAAAACCCCGGACTTCATGTGGGGAGGGGAAGTTCGGGGTCTAAGTCCAGCCCCCTCGGAAGGGTTCCGGATATCTGCCAACACTTAACACAACATAGGAGCTTGAATGGCTGCTTCAGCCATTCGCAACCTCAGACCGGGATTAGTCCGCCGAAGTTCAAAACCGGCGGAAATTTAGTGCCTGGCGCAGTTCCGATTCCGCGAAGAATCGAAACGACAAGCCGTTCTAGTGGGCCTCATCCCAATTATTGCCTACGCCCACTTCGACCAACAGCGGCACATCCAGCTCGGCCGCGCCGCTCATGTGTACGCGGATGTCCTGGCTGATCTGCTCGACCAGATCCTCGCGCACTTCCAGAACCAATTCGTCGTGCACTTGCAGGATGACCCGCGCATCCAGACCTGAAGCGTCCAGCCATCCGTTCACGGCGACCATTGCGCGCTTGATGATGTCGGCCGCCGTGCCTTGCATTGGTGCGTTGATCGCCATGCGCTCGGCACCTTTGCGCAACGCCTGGTTCTTGGCATTGATGTCCGGCAAGTACAAGCGGCGACCGAAGATGGTCTCGACATAACCTTGCTCGGCAGCCTGAGTCCGCGTGCGCTCCATGTAATTCAATACGCCGGGGTAGCGCGCGAAATAGCGATCCACATACGCCTGCGATTGCTTGCGATCGACGCCGATCTGCTTGGCCAGCCCGAATGCGCTCATGCCATAGATAAGGCCGAAGTTGATCGCCTTGGCGCTGCGGCGCATGTCGTTGGTCACGTCAGGTAACTCGACGCCGAAGACCTCGCCCGCCGTCGCACGGTGTACGTCCAGGTCGTTGCGGAAGGCATGCAGCAAACCTTCGTCCTTGGCCAGATGCGCCATGATCCGCAACTCGATCTGCGAGTAGTCCGCTGCCAGCAGCTTGTAGCCCGCCGGGGCAACGAATGCCTGCCGAATGCGGCGGCCTTCGGCCGTGCGAATCGGGATGTTTTGCAGGTTTGGGTCGCTGGACGACAGACGCCCGGTGACCGCCACCGCCTGATGATAGGAGGTGTGGATTCGGCCGGTGCGCGGGTTGATCTGTTCCGGCAGTCGATCGGTGTAGGTGCTTTTCAGTTTGCTCATCGAGCGGTACTGCATCAGCACCTTGGGCAGCGGATAATCCTGCTCGGCCAGTTCCGCGAGCACCGCTTCAGCCGTTGACGGCTGGCCGGTAGCGGTTTTACTGATGATCGGCATGCCAAGCTTTTCGTAAAGAATAACACCGAGTTGCTTGGGCGAGCCGAGGTTGAATTCCTCACCGGCGATGGCAAACGCTTCGCGCTCAAGCTCGGTCATCTTGTTGCCCAGCTCGACGCTTTGGTTGCCCAGCAGGTTGGCGTCGACCAGCGCGCCTTGCCGTTCTATACGCGCCAGCACAGGCATGAGCGGCATTTCGATATCGTCGAGCACCGGCGCCAGAGTCGGCGTCTTGGCCAGCTTCTCTTGCAGCACCTCGTGCAAACGCAGCGTCAGGTCCACCTCTTCAGCTGCGTAGGTGCCGGCCTGCTCCAGTGCGATCTGGTCGAAACTCAGCTGTTTCGCGCCTTTGCCTGCGATGTCCTGGAAGTTGACCGGCGTGTGAGCCAGGTACTTGGCAACGAGGCTGTCACGGTCATGGCGCGTCGCCGTAGAGTCGAGCACGTAGGATTCGAGCATCGTGTCGAATTTGACGCCCTGTACGTGGATGCCCTGGCTCTGGTCGCCGTCGATTGCGCAGTTGGCCAAAAGGTTGATGGCAAACTTGGCGTGCTGCCCGACTTTGATCTTGCTTGCGTCTTCCAGCATGGGCTTGACGGCTTTGAGCACCTCATCACGATCGAGCTGTTGCTGCACACCCATATAAGAATGGGTGAGCGGGATGTAACAGGCCTCGTGGGTTTTGATCGCGAAGGACAGCCCGACGATTTGAGCGCGCTGTGCATCTATCCCATTGCTCTGCACCACGAAAGCGAACAACTGCGCCGCCTCAAGCCTCTTCAACCAGTCGTCAAACTGCGTCTGCTCAAGAATGAGCTCGTATTTGGCCTCGATGATCGGCGCCGGCTCGGCAGCAGGCACAATTTCGGCGCCTTCTTCTCGCGCTTCACGCTGCAGGTCGGTGATCCAGCTTTTGAATTCGAGCTCGGTATACAGCGCCATCAACGCTTCCCGATCAGGCTCGCCGCAATGCAGAGCGTCGAGCTCGATGTCCAGCGGCACGTCAATCTTGATGGTCGCCAGCTGGTAGGAGAGGAAGGCCATCTCCCGATGCTCTTCCAGCTTGGCGGGCAACGACTTAGCCCCCCGAAGCGGCAATGCCGGAATCTTGTCGAGGTTGTCGTAGAGCTCTTTCAAACCGCCATTGATGCCGACCAGCAGGCCCGCCGCGGTTTTCTCACCGACGCCGGGAACGCCAGGAATGTTGTCGACCTTGTCGCCCATCAATGCCAGGTAATCGATGATGTGCTCGGGCCCGACGCCGAATTTCTCTTTCACTCCGGCAACGTCCAGCACGCTGCCGGTCATGGTATTGACGAGCGTGATGTGGCCGTCGACCAATTGCGCCATGTCCTTGTCGCCGGTCGAGATCACCACCGGTCGATCCGCCGCCGCACTGCTGCGCGCCAGTGTGCCGATCACATCGTCGGCCTCAACACCTTCAACGCATAACAGCGGATAGCCCAGGCCTCTGACGCAGTTGTGCAGGAAGTCGATCTGCACGCGCATGTCATCCGGCATGCTCGGGCGGTTGGCTTTGTACTCGCCGTACAGCTCATCGCGGAACGTTCCGCCCTTGGCGTCAAAGACAACGGCAAACGGACTGTCAGGATATTGCCTGCGCAAGCTCTTGAGCATGTTGAGCACGCCCTTGACCGCACCGGTTGGCAGGCCCTTGGAGGTCGTGAGCGGCGGCAGCGCGTGGAAAGCGCGGTACAGGTAAGAAGAACCGTCCACCAGGACGAGGGGCGCGAGACTCATGTGCAAGATCAACCTTTTCGGCGGGGTCGGCGCTAGAATGCGTGGACCGTTAACGACAAAGGCACAAGGTTATCATGCGCGCGCTCAATCGCCTGTTACTGGTCGGCGGGTTGCTCGCCTGCTCGTCGCTGGCGTTTGCCGCAGATGACGAGGCGCCCTCGGCCGAGCCAGACGTCACCATTCGTCAGAGCGGCGATGATTTTGTTCAAGAGTACCGCGCGAACGGATTCGTTTACGCGGTGAAGATCACGCCAAAGCACGGCAAGCCTTATTATCTGGTGCGTGCCGATGGTACAAGCGGTCAATTCATACGTTCGGATCAGCCGGACATGCTGATACCCCAGTGGGTAATATTCAGCTGGTAACGCCTCACATTCACTCTCTTGCTGGCAGTCTTCTATGTCCGTTTTTACTCCTCTGGCTCGCCCCGAGCTGGAAGCTTTTCTTGCCCCTTACGGGCTTGGCGCCCTGCGGGATTTTCAGGGCATCGCCGCTGGAAGTGAAAACACCAATTTCTTCATCAGCCTGGAGCAGGGCGAGTTTGTACTGACGCTGGTCGAACGCGGGCCGGTTCAGGAAATGCCCTTCTTCATCGAGCTGCTGGATGTCTTGCACGATGCCAGGCTGCCCGTCCCCTACGCGCTGCGCACCACCGAGGGCCAGGCCCTGCGCGAGCTGAAAGGCAAACCGGCATTGCTTCAACCGCGCCTGTCTGGCAAGCACCCTGCCGAGCCCAACACTCAGCACTGCGTGCAAATCGGTGAGTTCATGGCGCATATGCACCTGGCCACCCGCACCCAGACCATCGAGCGCAAAACCGACCGCGGCCTGGACTGGATGCTGGAGGAGGGCAGTAACTTCATCTCGCATCTGGACTCGGCACAGGGCGCGCTGCTGACCAAGGCGCTCGGAGAGATACAGCGTCGCAAGCCGGCCATCATGGCGCTGCCAAGGGCCAACCTGCATGCCGACCTGTTCCGCGATAACACGTTGTTTGAAGGCACCCACCTGACGGGAGTGATCGATTTCTACAACGCCTGCTCCGGCCCGATGCTCTATGACATCGCCATTGCCGTGAATGACTGGTGTTCGTTTGAAAACGGGACCATAGACGCGCCGCGAGCGCGGGCTTTTCTTGGGGCTTATGCCGCACTGAGGCCATTCACTGCCGCCGAAGCCGAGCTGTGGTCGACCATGTTGAGAGTCGGCTGCGTGCGCTTCTGGCTGTCGCGGCTGATTGCCGCTGAGACCTTCGCCGGCCAGGACGTTTTGATTCACGATCCCGACGAATTCCGCAAACGCCTGGAGCAGCGCCAGCAAACGCACATTCCGTTGCCGTTTGCGTTGTAAGGGTCTTAAAAGCCTCGTGAGCAAGTTCACTCCCACAGGGTCAATGCTTCAACTGTGGCAGAGAGCTGGCTCGCCTAGGCGTTGGCCCAGAAGTCAAAGACTCTCCAGGCACCCCGCCAGGTCATCCGCCAACTTGCTCAGCAACTGCTCGTAACCCTGCGCAGTGGCGGGGGTGTAGCCGCCTAAACCGTCCAGCTCGGCCAGTTTCACCGGCAGGCCAGCACTTAATGTGTCGGCAAGACGAGGACGCAGGGGCGGCTCGCTGAACACGCAGGTTTTACCAAACTCCGTCAGACGCGCACGCATGGCAGCAACGTGCTGAGCGCCCGGTTGAACCTCGCTGCTTACTGCAAACACACCTGCATGTTTGAGCCCATAAGCCTCTTCGAAATAATCGAATGCTTCATGGAACACGAAATATTGCTTGCCCGAGATACCTGCAACCCGCTGTTTGATCTGGGCATCCACTGCATCAAGGCGTGCATCGAACGCTTTTACGTTGCTCTCGTAACGGGCCGCATTGGCCGGGTCCGCTTCGCTCAAGTCAGCCGCCATCTTCGCAGCGATCACTCGCGCATTGGCGGAGGACAACCACAAATGCGCATCGACGCTACCCGGCTTGTGGTCGTGGTCATGCTCGTCACCTTCGTCATCATGGTGATGATCATCGCTGGCCGTGAAATGCCGCAGATGCATGCCCGTCAGCGACTCGACCGGAACGGAAGGCTTGCTGCGCCCGGTCAGGACGCGAGGCAGGAAGGTCTCCATATTCGGGCCAATCCAGTAGAGCAAATCAGCGTCTTTTACCCGCCGTACGTCGGAAGGGCGCAGCGCGTAATTATGCGGGGAGGCGCCCGGCGGAAGCAGCACTTCAGGGACTGCAATGCCATCCTGCACTGCAGCAGCGATCAGCTGCAGCGGTTTGATACTGGTCAGCACGCGGACATCGGCCTGGGCGGGAGCGATGGAGGCGAAACCGGTAATAAATACGACAAAAAGTAAAAAAAGTCGGGACACGATAACCACTCATGGGGGCAGGAACGGGTAACATAATAACGTCTCTCTCAAAAGCCGTCGCCGCTCATGTCTAAAACACCCCTGGCCAGTCGCCCCCATGATCACTCTCACTGCGTGCACAGTGCACTCACTGAAGCCGACTCGCTGTGCGCCGGCAAAGGCTTGCGCCTGACCGCCTTGCGCCGTCGCGTATTGGAGCTGGTCTGGCAAAGCCACAAGCCTTTGGGCGCCTACGACATCCTTGCCGTGCTCAGCGAAGAAGATGGCCGTCGCGCTGCGCCGCCTACGGTGTACCGCGCGCTGGACTTCCTTCTGGAAAACGGCCTGGTGCACCGCATTGCGTCATTGAACGCGTTCGCCGGCTGCAACCACCCGACCCATGCGCATCAGGGGCAATTTTTGATTTGCCGCGAATGCCATGCCGCTATCGAGCTGCAACACGGCGCCATCAGTTCGGCCATTGTGGACGCTGCCAACGAGGTCGGGTTTGACGTCGAGGCTCAGACTGTCGAAGTCGTCGGCGTTTGCGCCGGGTGCAAGGCCGCCTGATGAGCGACGCGTTGATCCGCCTGAAAGACGTCAGCGTGAGTCGCGCCGGTCAGAGCGTGCTTGAAAATATCCAGCTGAGTGTCAGTTCCGGCGAAATAGTCACGCTGATCGGTCCTAACGGCGCAGGCAAAACCACGCTGGTGCGTGCAGTTCTCAGTCTGCTCAAACCCGACTCGGGCGAGATCTGGCGCAAGCCTAAATTGCGCATCGGCTACATGCCGCAGAAGCTGCACATCGACGCCACGCTGCCGTTGTCAGTCCTGCGCTTTCTGAGACTGGTGCCCGGCGTCGATCGGGACACCGCGCGCGCGGCGCTGATCGAGGTGGGCGCAGAACGGGTTATCGACAGTCCGCTGCAAGGCATTTCGGGCGGCGAGATGCAGCGCGTCTTGCTGGCGCGAGCGCTGCTGCGAAAGCCGGAACTGTTGGTGCTCGATGAGCCCGTACAGGGTGTGGATGTCGCCGGGCAGGCCGAGCTGTATGCCCTGATCACTCAGCTGCGCAACCGTCATCGGTGCGGCGTGCTGATGGTGTCCCATGATTTGCATCTGGTCATGAGCACTACCGATCAGGTGGTCTGCCTCAATCGCCACGTTTGCTGCTCCGGGCATCCCGAGCAGGTCAGTAACGATCCGGCATTCGTTGAGCTGTTCGGCCACCATGCGCCCAGCCTGGCGATTTATCACCATCATCACGATCACGCGCACGACCTGCATGGCGAAGTCTGCCAACCCGCTACGACTCACGATCACGTTCATAACCATAATCACGATCACGGGGACAGCTGCAAGCATGGCTGATTTTCTTCTTTACGCCTTGCTCGCAGGCCTCGCGCTGGCCGTAGTAGCCGGCCCTCTGGGGTCGTTCGTGGTGTGGCGACGCATGGCTTATTTCGGCGACACGCTGTCCCATGCCGCTTTGCTCGGCGTGGCACTGGGCTTTTTGCTGGACGTCAGCCCGACAATCGCCGTGACTGCGGGTTGCCTGCTGCTGGCGGTCTTGCTGGTCACCCTGCAGCAGCTTCAGCCGCTTGCTTCGGACACGCTGCTGGGCATTTTGGCGCCCAGCACCTTGTCATTGGGGCTGGTGGTCTTGAGTTTCATGCGTGATGTGCGGATTGACTTGATGGGTTATCTGTTCGGCGACCTGCTGGCCATCAGTCCAAATGATCTGGCGTGGATTCTGGCAGGCAGCGCCTCGGTCCTGATTCTGATCTGTGCGCTTTGGCGCCCCTTGCTGGCAATCACTGTGCATGAAGAGCTGGCAACGGTCGAAGGGCTCCCGGTAGCCGCTCTGCGCATGACATTGATGCTGCTGATCGCCGTGGTCATCGCAGTGGCCATGAAAATCGTCGGCGTGCTGTTGATCACCTCGCTGCTGATCATTCCCGCTGCTGCGGCACAGCGTCACGCCCGCTCTCCCGAGCAGATGGCGCTGGGGGCGAGCCTCATCGGGGTGGTCGCAGTGTGCGCCGGACTGGCATTGTCCTGGTTCAAGGACACACCGGCGGGCCCGTCTATCGTGGTTTCGGCAGCTACGCTGTTTCTGCTTAGCTTCCTTTTGCCCAAGCGGTAGAACCTTGGGTGGCAAGCAGAGTCATACTCCGCAATAATCGAATAGCGGCAATGTGCAATGACGCTTGCCCAGCCCCGGTGCTGATCAGTTATTTTCGGTGCAGGTCACTTATGTGTAGACTTGCTCGTTTTTTGCGCAAATAGAGAATCGCAGGAATGAAGCCGTACGCATCCCGTTATCTGCTGCTTGCTGCATTTTCCATCCTGATGAGCGCTTGCCAGAGCAAGCCTGTGGAGCAGCCTGCACCTGTGGCTGCGCCCGACGCCTATCAGCAGCTGGAACAAAATATCGCAAGCAGCGAACTGGCGACTGCCGAAGATCAGTTGGCCGCGCTGCAAAGTAAATCCCCGGATGATCCTCGACTCGAGCAATACCAGCGTCAGCTGGCCGAGGCGTATCTGAGCCGCAGTCAGATCGTGCTGCAGAAAGGCGACATGAACGCCGCCGCCACTGCACTGAGCCGTGCTCGCGCATTGATGCCCAAAGCACCCGCGCTGACCAGCGGCGTCAACGGCGCTATCGCCAATGCACGCAAGGCCGAGCTTGAAAAGGCAGAAGCCGAGCTGCGGGCAGCGGAGGCGAAACGCAAAGCCCGGGTGATCGACCCGAGTGCGGAGAGCACAACCATCGATCTGAAGATCAACGACATGAAGCAGTTGCGCCGGCAGCTCAGCGACATTGCCGAAGATGTCACTGCGTTCAACTGCGCCGTTACAGTGCAGGTACCTCGAACGGACGATTATCCGTGGTTGGCTACGTTATTGACCAAGCGCGTCGGGAAGATCAACCCGGATTTCGAGCTGCAAATGCAACGTGTAATCGAGCGCACCAAGCCGGCGAAGATTGTCTTGAAGCCCGCTCAGCTCTGATCGATTTTTGATCAAAAGAAAGGCGTTGCCCTCGCGGGCAACGCCTTTTTTGTTACGCGCTACTCCTGCAAGTTACGCAGGAATGGCCTTCGCTTTTGGCTCACGAGCCCACACCCGGTGTTGCTGGATGGCTGTGAAAAACGCTTTGAACGAAGCGCTGTCAGAAACGGCCAGCAAGCCGGCATCAGCTTCCAGGCGCAGCAGGTCAATCAGCTTCTGTGCGTCACCTGCGTAAGCAATGGCTTTGAGGTGCTTGTAGGCCTCAAGGACATAGTGCAGCGCTACGCCGTCGCCGCTCAGGGCCTGAATCGATGCATCGCCACCCGGGATGAACACCGCGTCAAACGCGACAGATGGCAAACCTTCCATGGAAGCATCAACCGCCAACGGAGCGCCGCTCGCCGTTTTGACCGGTGCGGACGTCGGGCCGAGGACCTTGGCGTGTGCGCCTTCGGCTTCCAGAGCCGCCTTCATGGTAGCTACGGCTTTATCGTCCACACCATTGGCAACGAGGATGGCCACTTTGCGCGAAGCAATGTCGGCGGGCAGCAGATTCGCCTGACTCAGGAGTGGCGACTTGTCGACAGTCAGTTTGCCCGTGCTTTGCGCTTGTACGGTCGGTGCCGATGGCGCTGGCAGACCAAGGTTCGCAGCGACACGTTGAGCCAGGGTAAGGTCGATATTCGCGAGGATCTCGTTCACCTGACGGGCACGAATGTACTCACGCTCCACCTTGCCCAACTCGAAGCTATAGGCCGCGATGATGTGCTCTTTCTCGTGCTCGCTCATGCTGTTGAAGAACAGCGTGGCTTGGGAGAAGTGGTCGCCGAACGAAGGGCTGCGCTCACGCACTTTGTGCGCTTCTACGCGCTCCGGATACGTCTCGAAGCCACCATCCTGCGGACCGGCAGGGGTTTCTTTCGGCCAGCCGCCGTCAATCGAGTTGGGCTCGTAGGAAGCACGACCTTTATCGATGGTGGTGCGGTGCTGCGCATCACGCTGGTTGTTGTGGTTCGGCGACACCGGACGGTTGATCGGGATCTCGTGGAAGTTCGGCCCACCCAGTCGGCTGATCTGCGTATCGGTGTACGAAAACAGACGCCCTTGCAGCAATGGGTCGTTAGAGAAGTCGATACCCGGCACGACGTGGCCTGGGCAGAAAGCGACCTGCTCAGTCTCGGCGAAGTAGTTGTCCGGGTTGCGATTGAGCACCATTTTGCCCAGCGGCGTTACCGGGACCAGCTCTTCCGGGATGATTTTGGTAGGGTCCAGAAGGTCGAAGTCGAACTTGTGCTCGTCTTCCTCGGCGACGATCTGCACGCCCAGTTCCCATTCCGGGTAGTCGCCCATCTCGATGGACTCCCACAGATCGCGGCGATGGAAGTCGGTATCTTTACCGGCAAGCTTCTGCGCTTCGTCCCACACCAAAGAGCAAGTGCCGTACTTGGGCTTCCAGTGGAATTTGACGAACGAGGATTTGCCTTCGGTATTAATCATCCGGAAGGTGTGGATGCCGAAGCCCTGCATGGAGCGCAGGCTTTTCGGAATTGCACGGTCAGACATGGTCCACAGCACCATGTGCGCGGATTCAGGTACCAGCGAGACGAAATCCCAGAACGTGTCGTGCGCCGAACCACCAGTAGGAATTTCGTTGTGGGGCTCAGGCTTCACGGCGTGTACGAAATCGGGAAACTTGATCGCGTCCTGAATGAAAAACACTGGCATGTTGTTGCCGACCAGGTCGTAGTTACCTTCGCCGGTGTAGAACTTGACCGCGAAACCGCGTACGTCACGCACGGTATCGCCAGAACCGCGTGGGCCCTGAACAGTGGAAAACCGGACGAACACCGGGGTTTTCTTGCCCGGATCGCGCAGGAACTCGGCTTTTGACAGCGCAGAATGGTTCTCGTAAGTCTGGAAGTAACCATGGGCCGCTGTACCGCGTGCGTGAACAATGCGCTCAGGAATGCGTTCATGGTCAAAATGCGTGATCTTCTCGCGCATGATGAAGTCTTCGAGCAGCGATGGGCCGCGCGCTCCGACTTTCAGGGTGTTCTGGTTGTCGGAGATCTTTACGCCCTGATTGGTGCGCAGAGCCTCGCCGGTCGCATCGGAGCGAAACGTCTCTAGGCTTTCGACCTTGGCGTTGGTATTGCCGCGGTCCAGCGTGTCGGTGCCGGCCAGCTCACTTTTGGCATTCGGGCTGACAGGGGGATTGGTGTTGTTACTCATCAGGCAAAGCTCCTCGGTTCAGGCGGCTCCTTTTTCGCCTCCAGGCGGAGGCAACAGGAGCTCGTTGACGGAAATGCCTGACGTACATAAGCCAGGCGAAATTCACGCGCTATGTAAGTGACTGACGATGAAAACAGCCGTTCCGTTTGTTTTCCCGATTCCATGATTTACGCCGTCAAACTGACAGTCGGCCATCGATATGACCGTTCGGCAGGTGCAGTGTGAAATAAATGCTAAGAAGGCTGGGCCCAATCAGCATTCCACAGGCTAAAATGCGCGCCCGGTTTACCCAGCCGAAGCCGAAATGGCATCGCTCAGCAGCGTGATGAGTGCATGAATTCCACGCTGATCTTTCAACGCGCCCCACAAGGTTCGCTCCGTGATCGAGTTCCAAAACGTTCATAAGACCTATCAGGTCGCCAACCGGGAAATTCCCGCGTTACACCCCACCAGCTTGCGCATCGAAAACGGCCAGGTGTTCGGTCTGATTGGCCACTCCGGCGCGGGCAAAAGCACCCTGTTGCGCCTGATCAACCGCCTTGAAGCGCCCAGCGGCGGCAAGATTCTGGTGGATGATGTGGACGTCACCGCCCTGGAGGCCGACGGTCTTCGTGGCTTTCGCCGTCAGGTCGGGATGATCTTCCAGCATTTCAATCTACTGTCCTCCAAGACCGTGGCCGACAACGTGGCCATGCCGCTGACCCTGGCTGGGGACATGTCCCGCGCACAGATTGATCAGCGTGTGGCCGAGTTGCTCGCACGCGTGGGCCTTTCGGACCACGCCAGAAAATACCCCGCGCAACTGTCCGGTGGGCAAAAGCAACGCGTCGGCATCGCCCGCGCGCTGGCGACCAAGCCGAAAATTCTGCTCTGTGACGAGGCCACCAGTGCTCTCGACCCGCAGACCACTGCGTCGGTGCTGCAACTGCTGGCCGAAATCAACCGCGAATTGAAGCTGACCATCGTCTTGATCACCCACGAAATGGATGTGATTCGTCGCGTCTGTGACCAAGTGGCGGTGATGGACGCTGGCGTGATCGTCGAGCAGGGCGCTGTGGCCGATGTGTTTCTGCACCCCAGCCATCCGACCACACGCCGCTTTGTTCAGGAAGACGAGCAGGTCGACGAGAACGAGCAGAACAGCGATTTTGCCCACGTCCAGGGCCGCATCGTGCGCCTCACCTTTCAGGGTGAAGCCACTTACGCGCCGTTGCTCGGTACCGTCGCACGCGAGACCGGCGTGGACTACAGCATCCTGGCGGGTCGAATCGACCGCATCAAGGACACGCCTTACGGGCAACTGACGCTGGCCATTACCGGCGGTGACATGGACGCTGCGTTTGCACGTTTCACCGCAGCTGACGTTCACATGGAGATCCTGCGCTGATGGATACCCTAAGCACCCTGTTTTCAAACGTCGACTGGTATGAAATCTGGCTCGCAACAGGCGACACCCTGACCATGCTTGGCGTCTCGCTGGCATTCACGATCCTCTTGGGTTTGCCGCTTGGCGTGCTGATGTTTCTCACCTCGCCGCGACAGTTGCTTGAGAACAAGCCGGTCTACGCGACCGTAGGCTTGATCGTGAACATGCTGCGGGCGCTGCCGTTTATCATCCTGCTGATTGTGATGATGCCGCTCACGGAAATCATCACCGGCACTTCACTGGGTATCCTTGGTACCTTGCCGCCGCTGATCGCGGGCGCTACGCCGTTCTTCGCACGGCTCGTGGAAACAGCACTGCGTGAGGTAGATAGAGGCATCATCGAGGCCATTCAGGCCATGGGCGCCACCACCCGACAAATTGTGATCAAAGCGCTGTTGCCCGAAGCGCGTCCCGGCATCCTCGCCGCCATCACTGTTACGGCGATTGCGCTGGTGTCGTTTACCGCCATGGCCGGCGCGGTCGGTGCAGGAGGCCTTGGCGATCTGGCGATTCGCTACGGTTATCAGCGTTTCCAGAACGATGTGATGTTTGTGACGGTCGTACTGCTGCTGGTCCTGGTGCAGATTCTGCAAACCGTCGGCGACAGACTGGTCGCGCATTTTTCACACCGTTAACCGAATTCGCCGGTCGCTGGCCGGCAGATGCATGCGCCTACGCATGCATTCAGGAGTAAAAAAGATGAAAAAGTTACTGGCTGTATTCGCTGCTGTAGCGGCCCTGTCTGCCCACGCTGATGAGAGCCTGACCGTTGCGGCCACTGCCGTGCCTCACGCGGAGATCCTCGAGTTCGTGAAGCCGATGCTGGCCAAAGAAGGTGTGACACTGAACGTGAAGGTCTTCAACGACTACATTCAGCCGAACGTGCAGGTTGTTCAGAAGCGCATGGACGCAAACTTCTTCCAGCATCAGCCGTATCTGGATGAGTTCAACAAGGGCAAGGGCACGCACCTGGTCAGCGTTGCCAAGGTTCACATCGAGCCGTTTGGCGCGTACTCGGACAAGTTGAAGAGCCTGGCCGAGCTGCCGGATGGCGCTAACGTCGCCATCCCGAATGACGCCACCAATGAGGGCCGGGCGCTGTTGCTGCTGGTCAAGGCCGGTTTGATTACTCTTAAAGATCCAACCAGCATCACCGCCAAGCCAAGCGACGTGCAGCAGAACCCGAAAAACCTGAAATTCCGCGAGCTGGAAGCGGCGACCCTGCCGCGCGTACTCACGCAAGTGGACCTGGCGCTGATCAACACCAACTACGCTCTGACCGCCAAGCTTGATCCGACCAAAGATGCGCTGATCATCGAAGGGGCGGAATCACCATACGCCAACATCCTGGTGACCCGCGAAGACAACCAGGATGCACCGGCGATCCAGAAACTGGTCGCCGCGCTGCACAGCCCGGAAACCAAAGCGTTCATCGTTGAGAAGTACAAAGGCGCCGTAGTTCCAGCGTTCTGATCGAGCTATTTTTACGCAGTTAGCCAGACATTACGTAATACTCGATTCATCCGCCACGCATGCTTGTGGAGCGAGATTGCTCGCGAATCGGTCGGCACACCCCGTCAATTTTTAGGGGCTGAAAAACCGCTTCGTGAGCAAGCTCACTCCCGCAGTCCGTGTTCGCTGCCGACAACGCGGCGGCTGGACCAAAGTGCATCTGCTAGAACGATCAAGCCCAGCACCAAGGTCGGCGGCTGCTACTTCCTTTCAACCAGCCCCGGCAACTGCGCCACCAGTTTCTGGCTGTTCAGCGGCGCGCGGATAAAACCGCGCTGAGTTCCGTCCGGGCCGAGCAGGGCGAGGTTGCCGGTGTGGTCGACGGTGTAGTTGGGCTTGCTGGTGTCCGCGGGGAAGTAAGGGATGCTCACGGCATTCGCCAGCTTCTGCAGCGTATCGACCGGCGCCCTCAGACCAACGAACTGCTTGTCGAAATAACCCAGGTATTGCTTGAGCTGTTGCGAGGTGTCGCGATCAGGATCGACGCTGATCAGCACAATGCGCAGATTCGCGACGGCGTCAGCGGGCAGTTCGCTTTTGATCTGACGCAACTGCGCCAGGGTGATTGGGCAAATGTCCGGGCAAAAGGTGTAGCCGAAGAACAGCAAAGTCCATTTGCCCTTCAATTGGCTCAATGAAAGGGGCTGACTGTCCTGATCGGTGAATGACAGATCCGGCACAGCGCGGCTTTGCGGAAGCAGGATTATCCCTGCATCAACGAACGCGGTCTGGTCGCCCTGATCCTTTCCGGACAGCGAGCGGTAAACGGTGAAGCCAAGCGCCAGCGCCACAATGGCGACCAGGATGAAAACGGTTTTTTGGGTTCGAGTCATGGGCTCAGCGCATGTGGTTTCTGCGGAGTGGCGATTATGCACTTAAGCGTTAGCCTGTTATGACAATTACGTCTTAGCCTCCTTCGTGGGCAGGCTAACGTATGACTTCTCTATAATGACCGTTTGGTTTCACTGCCTATGGAGCACCCATGAACACTGCCGCATTGCGCGAGCAAATCAGCCGAGCTCAGAAACACGAAAACCAGTCGGGCCAGCTATCACGCCAGCTCGAGTCGCAACTTCCTCATCTTCATCCCTCCATTCATGTCCCGGAAGTAGACGCACGAGGCGTGCTGACGCGCTTCGTCATTGCCTACATCAGCCAAGTGCCGGATTTGCTGGACGCCGCCCATGACGTCGCATTACAGGCCGGGATCGAAAGCCAGATCAAGCCGGTGCTGAAAATTGCCGAACAGTTTTTCAGTGCGCCGCCGGCCATTATGGTCGGCCATGAAGGCCTCGACGGTCTGCTGGACGAGGCGTACCTGGCCCACCGTCTGGTGGAAGAAGTAAATGATCTCTACATCAAGCATCTGGGTCAGCCGTTGATCCCGGTGAACACCACCGTGGCCAGCGTCATTGCTCATCAGTTGATCGGCGAATCGTTCGCCAACCAGCTGGACGAAGTGGTGCATCACGCTATCGACGAAATGCTTAACGAGGAGAGTTTCTCGCTGGAATCAGTGGAAGCCTACCGCGAGCGCCTTGCCAGCCCGGATACCGAAGCAGCCTGGAAGCGCTGGCCCAGCCTGTCCAGGCAACTGGGTGTCGGACTGGAGCTGGAGTGCGGGAACGACTAGCCCCGCACTCCCTGCGCTGCGCCCTCAATGCAACGCGGCGCCTCCAATGGAAGTGCGGATCCGTCCTTCTACGCGACGCTTGAGCAATCGCTGCTCCAACAGCAGACGCGAACCCTGTGCCGCATTGGCCCGCCCCCATTCTTCCAGCAACTCCAGGCAGGAATGGTCAATGTAGGTCAGATTGCCCAGCGGCACGTGCAATGTGGTGCCGGGCGGTACGGTTTCCAGCGTCTGCGTCAGCGCCGGGACCTTGAGGAAGGTCGCCGACCCATTCAGGCGCAGCTCCATCTCACCGTCTTCCGGCAGGTCCACGAGATTGATTTTCAAGCGCGATGCATTCAGTGCCAGCTTGACCAAGGTGAGGCCGAAGCCGATCAGTACGCCGGTCAGCAGGTCTGTCAGGACAATCGCGCTGGCCGTCGCGCCATAGATGAACATCGGCATCCGGCCGTAGCGTCCCAGCCCCTTGAGCGCTTGAATGTTGACCAGCTTCACGCCGGTATAAACAAGCACACCGGCCAGGCTCGCCACTGGAATACTCTGCAGCACGCTGGACAGCAACAGCACGAACGCCAGCAGCCACAGACCGTGGAACATCGCAGACAGGCGAGTCTTCGCACCCGCCTGGACATTGGCCGAGCTGCGCACGATAACCCCAGTCATTGGCAATGCACCTACAAGACCGCACAGCATGTTGCCCACGCCTTGCGCGCTGAGCTCCTTGTCGAAGTCCGAACGTTGGCCATCGTGCATGCGATCTACCGCTGCTGCCGACAGAAGCGTCTCGGCGCTGGCGATAAAGGCCACGGCAATCGCCGCGATCAAGATGGCAGGGTCCGCCAGATTCATCAGGTCAGCCGGGCGCAGCCAGTCGATGGCTTCAGCGAGGTTGGCCGGAACTTCGACGCGCTTGACTTGCAAGCTCATCACCAGACTCACCACCGTTGCGATGCCGACGCCAAGCAACGCGCCCGGCACAAACCGCAGCGCGTGGGGACGGCGCTTTTCCCATAGCCACATGATCGCGATGGTGCCCAGCCCCAGCAAGCCCGCCTGGATGCCGCTGCCCGCGCCGGCGGCACCGAGCAGGGTCTGCGGGAACGCCACCAGATTGTCCAGCCCCGAGGGCTTAGGGCCACTGTCGAACATGACATGGACTTGGGAAAGCACAATCAGCACGCCGATGCCCGCCAGCATGCCGTAGACCACCGCCGGCGCCGTGACGCGAAACCAGCAACCGAGCTTCAAGCGCCCCGCCAGTAACTGCAATGCACCGGCAAGCAGCAAAATAGGCCCCAACATCGCCATCCCGTGCTCACGCACCAACTCGAACACCAGCACTGCCAGACCTGCTGCCGGGCCACTGACCTGCAACGGCGAACCCGCCAACCAACCCACCACCAGACCGCCAATAATACCGGTGATCAAGCCCTTGGACGGTGGCATGCCGGAAGCGATGGCGATGCCCATGCACAGCGGCAGGGCCACGAGAAAAACCACCACGGAAGCCAGCAGCTCCCGTGGTAACAACGCTTTCAGATCAGTAGTAGCCATGACGACTCTCCGGAATTCAGACGTGACAACGCCCGGCGGCACGCGCAATGCGCGGCCGCTACGAGCTTGTATGAGGGTGGAACCGTCAGGGCCGACGCCGCTGCGCTCAGGCGCAGCGGGTCAGCCAGCGATCAATATCGCCCGCGGGGGATCGACGCCATGGGCACCGGATGGTCGCCATCCAGCGGCAGGAAGCAGTCCTGCTCGGCATCGTATGCGCGGATTTCGCTGGTTTCGATGTCGTAGACCCAGCCATGGATGAACAGCTGACCGCTGGCCAGTTTGGACGCCACGGAAGGGTGTGTGCGCAGATGCTGCAACTGCGCGATGACGTTTTCTTCGGTCAGGACGTGCATGGTTTCATGCTCGCCGGTGCAATTGCAGTTGTCTTGCACCACCGTCTTGGCCACCTCGGCGTGGCGCAGCCAGGCCTTGACCGTCGGCATTTTTTCCAGCGTATCGGGGTTGAGAACAGCGCGCATGGCACCGCAATCGGAGTGGCCACAAACGATGATGTGCTGCACACCCAAGGCCAGGACAGCGTATTCAATAGCCGTCGATACGCCGCCATTCATTGGACCATAAGGCGGGACGACGTTGCCCACGTTACGGGTGACGAACAGGTCGCCCGGCGAGCTTTGGGTGATGAGTTCCGGGACGATGCGCGAGTCGGCGCAGGTGATGAACATGGCCCGGGGATGTTGGGCGGTGGCGAGTTTCTTGAACAGCTCTTCCTGCTGAGGGAAGACGTCATGGCGGAAATGCTTGAAGCCATCGACGATGTGCTGCAGCGCCATTTCGGCGGTTTCCACCTGAGGCGTTACGCCTGCGGTTGCAGCCTTTGGCTGCTTATCCTGGTCACTCATGTTTCATCCTCTCTGACGGATTGAAGTGGACTGTCCGGCGAATCCTGTGGATGACCCACTTTACGGCCTTCGTGCGAAACTTTTCCTACGAGACCAATCGGTCACTTCCGACACACCTTAACGACGCAAACTTAATTGAAACTGAATGCGTGGCTCTAGCTCGCGGGTCTCGCGCGGGATGTTCCGACGGGACCCTTTCAGCGTCGGCTCGATGGCGATGAGACGCCTCGCGAGTCACAGCAGCGACATCTGACCGCCGGGCGGGCAAAAGGCGCTGCAGTCCAGCTGAAAGCTCTCTCTGCGGTTCAGACCATACTTCTTGATCGCCAGGCTGTATCGCTGCGCCAGCAACTCCGCAAAGACCCCTTCGCCGCGCATCCGTGAGCCAAAGCGGCTGTCATAGACTTCGCCGCCACGGCTCTGCCGGACAAGGCTCATCACGTGTTCGGCCCTTTGCGGATAATGCGCCTGTAGCCACTCTTCGAACAACGGGGCAACTTCCAGTGGTAACCGCAGCATCACGTAGCTTGCACTCAACGCACCCGCGGCCTTGGCCTCGGCCATCAGTTTTTCCAGCTCCATGTCATTGATCATCGGAATCATCGGTGCAAGCAGGACACCCACGGGCACGCCCGCTCCGCGCAAGACGCTGATCGCCCGCAGTCTGGCCTTTGGCGCGGCAGCGCGAGGTTCGAGGATGCGCTTGAGTTCATCGTCCAGGGTCGTGAGGCTGATGAACACCGACACTAGCCTCGATTTAGCGAGCTCCGCCAGCAGGTCAAGATCACGAAGAATCAGCGAGCCTTTGGTGATGATCGTCACTGGATGACGGTAACGCAGCAGGACCTCCAGCGTCGCCCGGCTGAGCGCGTACTCGCGCTCTATGGGCTGATACGGATCGGTATTCGCACCCAAAGTAATGGGCGCCACGCTATACCCGGGCTTGGATAGCTGTTGCTCCAACAAGGCTGCCGCATTGGTTTTCGCGATCAGCTTTGTCTCGAAGTCCAACCCTGGCGACATGTCCCAATACGCATGGCTTGGCCGGGCGTAACAATAGATACAGCCATGCTCGCAGCCCCGGTAGGGATTGATCGAGCGATCAAAGGGGATGTCGGGCGAGGAATTGCGCGCGATGATGCTTTTGGCGGTCTCCAGCGTAACGGTCGTGCCTTGAGTCAACGGCGCTTCCTGATACCAGCCGTCGTCTTCAGCCACTGACCGATTGGGTGCGAACCGGTTATGCGGATTGGTCGCGGTGCCACGTCCGCGTGGAGGCAAATGAATAGACATGCTGGCTTCCCGATAACTGTTCATACATACAGTATCGCGAAACGCCGGGTGCCTTCACGCGCAGGCCCCGAAAAACATCCTGGTCCCGATCAACGGCTTTCACCAACTTTTGACGTACGTCTCACAGCGCATTGACTGTGAGGAGACAAAACTCGGCGTGCCGATATTGGCTGGTTTCGACGGTAGTCTCCCCATGCGTCTCCGCCCGTTTGCTGCTCAGTTGTTGGTTCTGCTTACTACGTTGGTGACACCCCTTGCACACGCTGAAGAAGCTGCCCCTGTGCTATCGACGCGTCCTGACCAATGGGCCCAACTGGTCGATCGTCACTACAACCTCTACAGAATCACCCCAACGCTGTACCGAAGCCGTCAGCCCGACGCCGCTGCCCAGCCGCTTTTGCAACAACTGGGCGTGCACACCGTGATCAATTTTCTCAAGGACAGTGACAGCAAATGGCTGTCCGACCCTTCCATCGCCAAGGTGCAGATCCCGTTGCAAGTCGTACACATCGATGACGCAGACGTGATTGAAAGCCTGCGTGCTATCCAGAGCGCGCAAGAAAACGGTCCAGTGTTGATCCATTGCAAGCACGGTTTGGACCGCACCGGGCTGGTGGCGGCGATGTATCGCATCGTCGCTCAAGGCTGGAGCAAACAGGCCGCGCTGGATGAAATGGAGCATGGAGGTTACGGCGACGAAGACAGCCTCAAGCGCGGGATCGACTACATCAACAGAGTTGATGTAGCAGCCTTGAAGTTGGCGATGGACACTGGCGCGTGCAGTACAAGCGTATTTGCCCTTTGTTCTATCAAAGACTGGTCGCACAAGGTTGGGGTTATCAATTAAAAGCATCGGCTTCCAAGTTTCCGATGCCAATCAAATTAACCGCAGAGTTCCAACCACCGCTCGCATCTTGCAACACACCCATTCGGAGAACAGGTGGCGCTGACACAAAACACAACTACTACTAAGCAGGTGCCGAGCTAGGCATGAATGAGCTAACCCCGTACCTGAAACATATCGAAAAGGATTTCGACAATGACTCTGAAATATCCAATGTGCTTGCTGGCGACGCTTTTAAGCGCCACCACACTCAAAGCAAATGCGACAGTGCTCGATTCGCGAGACAAACCATTTAATGAGTACAGTTGGGTCACCACTCACAACTCTTATGAAAAGATCAATCAAAATCTGAAGGAAATGCCAGCGCAACTCAACGATGGCGTGCGCGGGTTTATGCTGGATCTTTACGTCGAGCATGCAAACCCTCGCCCCGAAGCACGTATCAAAGTCTGCCATAAGCAAATTGCCTGCTATGGACCGTTAGCTGCCCACTTGAAAAACGAATTTTTGCCATTCTTGCAAAGAAACCCTAGCGAAGTGGTCACGCTGTTCCTTGAAACCTACGTCGAGCGCGAGCACCTTCAGGAGGTGTTCAATACATTGCCAGGACTGGCGGACGTCTCGTTTGATCCCGCCAACTTTGCGGGGGACCGGTGGCCCACGCTCAACCAGATGGCTACCCGCAATAACCGTCTGATTATGATGACGGATAAACCCAATGTCGCTGGCGACTACTGGGTTCAGGGGAAAAGGATCAAGGTGCTCTACGATCACGACTGGATTGTGCAGAATCATTGGGCGACCTTGGGCAATGTTGCCAGCAACATAGAGAGCGCGCATAACTGGTCGTGTCCCACTCGCTGGGGGAATTTACCGCTCAGTACCAAAACAGTTGCAGCATCGACAGGGAAGCAATGGAAACGGCTCTTCCTCATGAACCAGTTTCATCCCGCCACCTCCACCACCCTCGATTCGGCAGCTTACGACAATAATCTCACCCACCTTAAGCGCCGCGAAGACAACTGCGGTGTGAAGCCTAACTACGTGGGTATCAATAACTACAAAAGCGGTGAAACCGAGCGCTACACCAACGCACTGAACAATGGCGGCATCTATTTGCATGAAGGCCCGAATGCGACAAGGGCACAAGATCTCGTTTGCGTAATCCCGGTGCGCCCGGGCGTGGTCAATCTGAGCGCGAATGGCTGTGAAAATGATGAAGCGCGATCGATGTCCCTGTCGGGTGTCGCAAAAGGCACACGCATCCAGTTATATGACAACGCCTCGGGCAACACTCAGGACGACCACATGACCGTCGATATCATGCGAGATATAGGCATCCACGAGCGGGTCGTGCTCCCAAGCTTTGAAGCAGACGTCAGCAACTCTCATTACAGAGCGGTTTACAACCGAAACAATGGACTAAACGGCAAGGTCTCACGAGTTGTCATCGGAAAAACGCCCACGGACTTCTCCGACGCAACTGTGGCGTTCTATGAAGGAAACAACGCCTCCCAGAACCTCGATTGCGTCATTCCCTTCAATTTCCAATACACCATGAAACTGAGCAGCAGATACGGCTGCTCCAACGACGAAATCAAATCTGCAAAAATCATCAAGGCCAAAGCGGGTACGTCCTTCACGCTAACGGGCAGTCCTGAAGGGGGCTACAGTCAAGGCCGAGTGAGCGTGCAGATCATGCGCGATATTACGTCGCCTATCGTTATCCCGACCTTTAACAGCAGCTATTCAAACGCCGATGTTAAGGTCACGAATTACAAGGAGCCGGTCAGCGGCAAGGTGTCGTTCGCCTATATAAACGGCGCCCCGTAACCACCAAAAAGGGATGCTCGAAGAGCATCCCTTTCTTTCTGCGTCATTCACTTCAGCTCGGATCAATCGGCTTCTTCAATTTGGGATTCGGGAAGAACTGCACGCCCTGCACCTTTGGATCGGCCGGCTTCACAGCAGGTTTGTTTACCCGTGTGCCAAGCTCCTTCGGAATTGACTGCCCCTGTGCATTGAGCGTGTCGGAATAACCGCAGTGCACGCATTCACGGTGCGGCACGTCGTCTTCGTTCCACATCATCAATTTGTCAGGCTCGCTGCACGCCGGGCATACAGCCCCGGCGATGAAGCGTTTTTTGGTAATCAGCTGCGGTGTTTCGGTCATGCTGCGGCATCCTCACTCAAGCCGGAATGGCGCAAGAGTGCGTCAATCGAAGGCTCGCGTCCGCGGAAGTCGACGAACAGCACCATCGGCGCCTGCGAACCACCGCGCGCCAGAATGGCCTCACGGAATGCACGACCCGTCTGCTCGTTGAACACGCCCTCTTCCTCGAACTTCGAGAACGCATCGGCAGACAACACTTCGGCCCACTTGTAGCTGTAATAGCCGGCCGCATAGCCGCCTGCGAAGATGTGCGCGAAGCTGTTCGGGAAGCGGTTGTACGCAGGCGGACGCATCACCGACACCTCGTCACGCACGCCTTCGAGTACTTGCAGCGTGGTGCGGCCGTCGCCATGGGTGGCATGCAGCTCGAAGTCGAACAGCGAAAACTCCAACTGACGAACCATCATCAGGCCGGACTGGAAGTTTTTCGCTGCCAGCATCTTTTCAAGCAGGTCTTGAGGCAGCGGTTCGCCGGTTTCGTAGTGGCCGGAGATAAGCGCCAGGCCTTCCGGCTCCCAGCACCAGTTTTCCATGAACTGGCTCGGCAGTTCGACTGCATCCCAGGCCACGCCATTGATGCCCGACGCGCCCGCGTGTTCGACGCGGGTAAGCAGGTGGTGCAGCCCATGGCCAAATTCGTGGAACAAGGTGGTCACTTCATCGTGCGTCAGCAGCGCAGGCTTGCCACTGTCCGCAGGGGTGAAGTTACAGACCAGGTTGGCCACGGGGCTTTGCAGTGTGCCTTCGGCGGTGCGACGACGATCACGGGCACCGTCCATCCAGGCGCCACCGCGCTTGTTGGCACGTGCATAGAGATCGAAAAAGAAGCGTCCGACGTGCTGGCCGTTTTCCTTGATTTCGAACAAGCGGACGTCCGGGTGCCACGTATCGAAGCCCTTCTGCTCGGCTATTTCGATGCCGTACAGTTTTTGCACGATCGCGAACAGGCCGGTCAGCACTTTGTCGACCGGGAAGTACGCACGCAGCGCCTCTTGGGAAACGCTATAGCGCTGTTCGCGCAGCTTCTCGCCATAGAAACCGCTGTCCCAGCTTTGCAGGTCCGGGCAACCTTGTTCGGCGGCATAGGCTTTCAGCTGCTGCAGATCCTGAACAGCAAACGGCTTGCTGCGTTTGGCCAGATCACGCAGGAAGCTGAGAACCTGATCGCTGGACTCGGCCATTTTGGTAGCCAGGCTCAGCTCGGAGAAGCTGGCAAAACCCAGCAGCCTGGCCAGCTCCTGACGCAAATCGAGAATCTGCTCCATGATCGGGCCGTTGTCGTTTTTGCCAGCGTTCGGGCCCTGGTCAGACGCGCGGGTGCAGTACGCGGCGTAAACCTCTTCACGCAGCGCGCGGTCTTGCGCATAGGTCATGACGGCGTAGTAGCTCGGGAATTCGAGCGTGATGAGGTAGCCTTCGAGGTCTTTCGCTTGAGCTGCGGCGGCCATTTGCGCCTTGGCCGAATCGGTCAGACCTGCGAGGGCAGCTTCATCAGTGATGTGCTTGCTCCACGCTTGGGTGGCGTCCAACAGCTGGTTGGAGAACTGGCTCCCCAGTTCGGACAATTTGCTCTGTACCTCGGCGTAGCGTTTCTGTTGCTCCGGCGGCAGATCAATGCCTGACAAGCGGAAGTCGCGCAGAGACTGTTCCAGAATGGTCTTCTGGGCAACGTCGAAATGTGCTGCCTCCGGGCTGCTGGCCAAGGCTTCGAAGGCCTGGAACAGCTCACGGTTCTGGCCCATCTCGGTCGAGTACGCGCTTAATGCCGGAAGGCATGATTCATAAGCCTCGCGCAGTTCCGGACTGTTGCACACGGCGTTCAGATGACTCACCGGGCTCCAGGCGGCGCCTAGGCGATCATTGAGTTCGTCCATCGCCAGCACCAGGCCAGCCCATGTAGGCTGCGAACCTTGTTTAGCAAGAATGTCTGCGATCGCAGCGCGGTTGTCGGCGAGAATCTGTTCGATGGCAGGTTTTACATGCTCGGCGCGAATCGCCGAGAAAGGTGGCAGGTCGTAGGATTGCAACAGAGGGTTGTTCGCGCTCACGGTTTGGCACCTTGGCTAAAAGAAACACCCACGCATCTTAATTACAATCGTCGCCGACCGCAGCTATCGGCGCCAGAGAAGGAGGCTATCGTGGCCATTCGAACGTTCCAGAATCACACCCCGGCCCTTGGCGAACGGGTGTTCGTTGACCATTCGGCGGTTGTGATCGGAGATGTGGAAATCGGTGCCGACAGCTCGGTCTGGCCGTTGACGGTTATCCGCGGCGACATGCACCGCATCCGTATCGGCGCGCGCACCAGCGTGCAGGACGGCAGCGTGTTGCACATCACCCACGCCGGGCCGTTCAACCCCGACGGGTTCCCGCTGTTGATCGGCGATGAAGTGACCATCGGTCACAAGGTCATGCTGCACGGCTGCGCGGTCGGCAATCGCATTCTGATCGGCATGGGCACCACGATCATGGACGGCGCAGTGGTGGAGGATGAAGTGATCATTGGCGCAGGAAGCCTGGTACCGCCGGGCAAACGTCTCGAGAGCGGGTTTCTCTATGTCGGACGTCCGGTGAAGCAGGTGCGTCCGCTCACCGAAAAAGAAATAGCGTTTTTCCCCTACAGCGCCACCAACTACGTGAAGTTGAAAGACCAACACCTGGCTGAAGGCTTCGACAAACCCTGCTGAGAGTACCCATGCATTACCAGAATATTTTGTTCGACCTGGACGGTACGCTCACCGATCCACGCGAAGGCATCACCCGTTCCATTCAGTTTGCACTGACCAGGCTGGGCATCGATGAGCCTGATATCACGCAGCTTGAGCACTTCATCGGGCCGCCGTTGTTGCAACAGTTCATGCGGACTTACGCCTTCGACGAAGCCAAGGCCTGGGAAGCTGTGGGCTTTTACCGCGAGCGCTTCAAGGTGACGGGTCTCTACGAGAATCTGGTGTTCGACGGCATTTTCGAATTGCTGGACACACTCTCGGATCAGGGCCGTACGCTGTTCATCGCCACATCCAAGCCCTGGGTGTTCGCCCATGAGATCGCCCGGCACTTTGATTTCGCGCGCCATTTCAAACTGATCTACGGCAGCGAGCTGGACGGCACCCGCACCGACAAGGTCGAGCTGATCCGGCATTTGTTGGACGAGGAGCAGCTCGATCCTAAGCAAACGCTGATGATCGGCGACCGCAAACATGACTTGATCGGCGGCAAGCGTAACGGTTTGGACGTGGCGGCGGTGGGGTATGGGTTTGGCAGTCGTGACGAGCTGGAGGCCGAGGCGCCGACATATCATTTTGATTCGGTGAGCGTCCTGCATCGGGCATTTCTCGAAAGCTGAGCGCATTCAATCGGGTTAGAAATGATCACATCAGAGGCTATGCACTTCTCCTTGGAGGAGTGCGCTTGCCCGCGAATGCGTTTTTCCATTGACCAACCTCGTAGCCGACATGACGCGTTCGCGGGCAAGCGCGCTCCTACAGTCCCGGGATCACAGAGACTTACTGGCCAGCCGCTGCAACGCTGCTTTTCGCTCTATGAGGGGAAGTTTGCCCAGCTTTTCCACAGCCGAATAGAACGCAGGCCAATTCCCGTTCACCTGCCGGAACAACGCTTCGAACGCCGGGACCCACTGGTCGTACAAGCCGATGGGCAGGAGGCGTGCGTTGTTCATCGGCGCGTACACCCAGTTGTCAAAACGCTTGTCACCGCCCCACTGGCTATCACGCAATTGTCGATAATCGCTGCGCAAGCGCTCGAACTCGGCGGCTTTGCGTTCGCGCATGACTTGTGGGCTCAATGGCTGAGCGTACAGCGCCTTCAAACGGTCGCGGGTGTCGAGGGCCAGTTGCATTAATTGGTCACGCCGCTGAGCCTCCGCCGCTCCATCCTGCGCGGGCAGGCCGCGCGCGGCACGCCATTGGCGCGTGCCTTCCTGCTCCACGAAAGAGGCGTAGGACTCATTGAATTCGGTGTCGTCTTTCACGTAAAACCGCTGATGGGCCAATTCGTGAAAGATCAACGTGGTCAGGCGCTCGTCGCCCCAGTTCATCATCGAGCTGATGATCGGGTCATCGAACCAGCCTAACGTCGAGTATGCCTCCACGCCGCTGACATAGACGTCCATGCCCTCGCGTTTCTGCAGGGCCGCGTCCCCTCGTGCGGCGCCCTGGCTGTAATAGCCGCGATAAGCCACGCATCCGGCGATGGGGAAACAATGAGTGACGGGATCAAGGGAGAATTCGCCCGTTGCGAAGACATTCCAGACGACATAGGGCCGGTGGATGTCTGCATAAAGCCGATAACTGCGGTTGTCCGGCAGGTGCAAGTGCTCGCTCGCAAACAACCGCGCCTGCTGTGACCTGAGCAGATGTTCGCGCAGTTGAGGACTGCGCTGCGGGTCGGCAAGGACATTGGCGACCGGCTCACGAGCCCGTAGCAGGGACAGTTGGCCGCTGGCCAGTTGCGAATAATAGGACAGACTGGAACAGCCGCCGAGCAGGAGTATCGTCAGCAACGGCAGGCCAAGCGAAAGCCAGTGCTTTTTTAATCGAATCATGCAGCGGCCTTAGCGTCGATATTGAACATCAGCAACGATCAGCGTTATGCCGGACAACCCGCCTCTGACGCAACCACCATCGTTAATCACCCAAGGAGTTCGTCATGCGCTTGCCACTGTCCCTCGTCGCCCTGGGTTTTCTGGCTGGTTGCGCAGGGCCATTGCCCGCCGTCGATCCCCAGCAAGCCTGGGTCGATCTGCATACATTCACTGGTAAAACGCTGATGGCCGACAAGCTCGATGGGGGGCGTACCTACGACGGTCGCTTTTTTCAGGTAACCCCAGGCAAACACAAGCTCGAAGTGCGTTACGACTATGAGTACGCGCCCGGCGCATTGGGCCTTTCGATGGATATTTACAACGAACGCACCTGTTACGTGACGATCAATTACGACCACTTTGAAGCCGGCCGCCGTTATCGTCTGGATGTCCGTCACATCACCAACAGTATCGACGCGCAGCTGAGAGACGAGCAGCGCAACGTCCTGGCGGAGGAGGGGGAGATCTTCTGCATCCCATGATGCTGACGAAACCTAGGCGCTCGGATCCCGTCTCATCGGATCACGTTCAGAACGTGCCGCCTGCTACCGATCGTTGTTTTGGTAAATGATTTTCTTCGTGCCGTTCTCGCAGGTGCCTACAACCATATTCTGGTCATGAACGTCCTCGTTGGTCACGACTTCCAACGTGTAAGAGCTGACGTTCTGTGCCTGGATCTTGGCTTCGATTTCGTCCTTGAGCTCCTCGCATGGCTTGGGCGCTGCGAACGCGCTGGAGGTCAACCCGGTGAGAATGAGCAATGCGGCGATACGTTTCATGTTCGACTCCTTCGACACCGTGCGATGCGCATCGGGCCTTTCATGTGACACTCAGGCGGCACTCAGGTTCTGAGCGGGCAAAACGACGATGGCCCGCAATTGCGGGCCATCGAGTGAAACAGCTTTCGAAAAATCAGCTGACCAGCGTGGCATCCAGCGTGATTTTGGCGTTCAGCACTTTCGAAACCGGGCAGCCTTCTTTGGCATCGTTGGTCAGTTTTTCAAACTGCTCCTGGGTTGCGCCCGGGATTTTGGCCTTCAACGTCAGGTGAACTGCAGTGATCGCGAACCCGCCATCGACCTGATCCAGTGTGACGTCAGCGGTAGTGTCAATGCTGTCGGCTTTCAGGTTTGCATTGCCGAGGATCATCGACAGGGCCATCGAGAAGCAGCCGGCATGTGCCGCGCCGATCAGTTCTTCAGGGTTGGTGCCTTTGCCGCCTTCGAAGCGGGCTTTGAAGCCGTAAGGCGCTTCACGCAGCACGCCGGTTTCAGTAGAGATGCTGCCGATACCCGACTTCAGGTCACCTTCCCAGTGGGCGGATGCTTTCTTGACGATGCTCATGGTGTCTCCTCATGAAAAGTGCGATTTCGCTCGCACGCGGACCAAAGTTCTGAGGAGTGTAGGCAAGAGTTAGTTCAACGCCTGTGTCACATGTGCTTTTTTGCCGGGAGGCCCATCGCTAAATCCGACCAATTTAGTAGGAAATTTTACATTGCCCATTGCAACTCAAAAATCCGGCCTTATCCTATGGCTTAACGCAAATATTTAGTCTTAATGCCGGTTTGTCCAGGCGACGCTCCTTCCGGGAACGCGCCGATCAAGCCCAAGAGGATCAACAACGGCCTATGAAACGACTAACTGATGTGAAGATTTCGACGCTCGATCTGGTGCCCGTCCGCGAAGACCAAGGCCCGGCCCAATCGCTGCGTAACGCTCTGGACCTTGCCCAACATGTCGAGAAATGGGGCTACAACCGTTTCTGGGTCGCTGAGCACCACAATATGGATGGCATCGCCAGTTCGGCAACCTCTGTGCTGCTGGCATACCTGGCAGGCGGGACATCGACCATTCGCGTGGGATCAGGCGGCATCATGCTGCCCAATCATGCGCCACTGGTGATCGCTGAACAGTTTGGCACCCTGGCGAGCTTGTACCCTGGCCGTATCGATCTGGGCCTTGGCCGCGCGCCGGGTTCTGACCAGATGACCGCACGTGCACTGCGTCGCGAGCGATCAGGCAGCGCAGATGACTTCCCGGATGACGTCACCGAGCTGGTCAACTACCTGGGGCCACGTCAGCCCCACCAGCGAGTGATCGCCGTGCCAGGCACCAACACCAACGTGCCGATCTGGCTACTGGGTTCGAGTCTGTTCAGTGCGCAACTGGCCGGTGAGCGCGGCCTGCCGTATGCGTTCGCGTCGCACTTTGCGCCTCGCTTCATGCACGAAGCCATTCGCGTATACCGCAATCACTTCCAGCCTTCTGAGGTACTCGACAAGCCCTACGTGATGCTGGGTGTACCGTTGGCCGCTGCCGACACCGACGAGCAGGCGGAATATCTGGTGACCTCGGTTTACCAGCGCATTCTGAGCCTGATGCGTGGGCAGAGTCTCATGCAGAAACCTCCCGTCGACAGCATGAACGGCCTGTGGTTGCCGCACGAGCGCGACGCAGTCATGGATTTCCTGGGGCTGGCTGTAGTTGGCGGCCCCGAGAAAATCCGCGCGAAACTGGACGTGCTGCTGGAACAGACCGATGCAGACGAGCTGATTTTCACGTGCGACATGTACGAGCACGCTGATCGTCTGCGCTCTTACGAAGTTCTGGCGCAAGCTGCCAGGGGCTAACCCACCCGCGTCAGCTTTTCAGTGCCCCATAAAAAAACCGACGCCAGGTGGGTCGGTTTTTTTGTCACCGCATGCTTGCATCAGCCGCGTTTGTACACGATTTCCTTACTGCCGCCTTCGCAGGTGCCAACCACCTTGGCGTCCGCAGCGCTGCCTTTCTCGACAGCTTCCAACGTGTAGTTGGCTACGCCTTTGGCTTGGATCTTGGCGTCGATGTCGGCTTTTACGTCATCGCACGATTTGCCAGCCGCCATAGTGGTGCCGGCAATACTCAACAGGCCAATGGCCAACAGAACTTTTTTCATCGGTATATCCCTCGTCAGGCGCATTTTCTGGAACAACAAGGCCGCTTCAAAAAGCGGCCCGACTACATGAACCTGCGTCATGAACCTGCGTCGATTCACGACTGCGCGGTAGGTATAGCGAAGGTTGTGGCACTCGGCCACTGCAAAAGTTCAGCAGCTCAGCTGTTGTCGATGCGGAAACCCACTTTGAGGGTCACCTGAAAATGGCCGACTTTACCGTCTTCGATATGACCGCGTGTTTCCAGGACTTCAAACCATTCCATGAGCTTTACAGACTTGGCAGCCTGAGCAATTGCATTCTGAATCGCGTCGTCAATGCTCACGGTCGATGAGCCGACCAGCTCCAGCATTTTGTAAGTGTGGTGATCAGTCATGGCAGTTCTCCTGAGGGCCCTTGCTCGGTGGCAGCGCCTAATGGTGTGTTCCCTATCTCTGTGCCGAAAAGCCGGCTAAAAGTTCAGAAGAAACGGCAGTTTGTAAGACGCACTGCACTTTCCGAGAACCTTGTAGTCGGAACAACACACGCCACTCATCACAGCAGGAGAGTCATACCATGGCATTCACGTCATCCCGTAAAGCGTCGTTGCAAAGCATGGAAGCCGAGATCGAGAGTCTGCTCAAGTCGCTGGAAGGCTTGAAGTCCGACGCTTCCGACGAGTCGCGCAAGACCCTGAAAAACCTGAAAGCCAATGCTGAAAGTGCGCTGAGCCACTCGCGCAGCCTGTTGAGCGATGTTTACGAAGACGTCAAAGTGAAAACCCGCGAAACCAGCGTTGCCACTCGTGACTACGCACAGGAGCACCCTTGGACTACCGCAGGCGTTGCCGTTGGCGCAATCGGTCTGCTGGCTGCCTACCTGCTGTGCAAGCGCGGCTGATCAAGCCCGCCCCGATCGCTCAAGTTCCTGCTTGAGCCATCGAGCCAGGTCCTGAGCACGTCCATCTGCGGCGCGCTTGGGTACCCATAACGCCAGCTGCGCCGGGGTTTCACTGAAGCCCCATGGCGCAGCCAGGCGTCCGGCTTTCAAATCCTCAGCCACTAACGGCTCCGGCGCGATCGCCACCCCCAAGCCTGCAACCGCCGCCTCCAGCAAATAATACAGATGCTCGAAATCCTGACCATAATTCAGTTCATGCGGATCGATGCCATTCTCTTTGGCCCACGTTGGCCAGGCCTGTAACCTTGATGTCGTTTGCAACAGCGGCTCGTCAAGCAGCCGTTGCACCGGCGCCCGCCGGAGCTGTTCAAACTGTGCGTAACGCGGGCTCATGACCGGCCCGATACGCTCCCTGGCGAGCTCAAACACCTGCATGTCCGCCGGCCAGGGCGGCTCGGCAAATATCAGCAGTGCATCGAGCCCGGGCCGTCGGGGATCCAGGTCGCCTTCGCCCGCCGACAGGTGCAGGCGCAGGTCTGGGAGGTCTGCGTTCAAGCGTCCGAGTCTGGGAATGAACCAGCGTGCCAGCAGGCTCCCGGAGCAGCCCAGCACGAAAGGCGCATCTGCGCTGCCATGGCTAAGCTCAGCGCAAACACCGCGCAGGCGATCAAGCGCGTCGGCGCTGACATCGCGCAGCCGTATGCCGGCATCTGTGAGTTTCAGGCCGCGGCCATCCTTGACAAACAGGCCGACGCCCAGATGTTCTTCAAGGACTTTCAACTGACGGCTTACCGCACCATGGGTTACGTTCAATTGCTCTGCCGCCAAGCTGACGCTGTTCAATCGGGCAGTGGCTTCGAAGGCACGTACGGCATTAAGCGGAGGCAGATCGCGGCTCATGATATGTGTGAGTTTTCCTGACAGGTTGCAGCGATCTTATCGGTTTTAATCTTGCTTGGCGCTGGTTAAAGTGTGATCACTGCCTGACGGCTAACCTAATTCGCATCCCGGAGGTCCCCATGACCCAGACTCAAACTGCATACCGCGAAGGCCCGGATGACCGGGGCATGTTCGGCGCCTTTGGCGGTCGCTACGTTGCCGAAACCCTGATGCCGCTCATTCTCGACCTGAACCGCGAGTACGAAATCGCCAAGAACGATCCTTCTTTTTTGAAGGATCTGGCCTATTTTCAGCGCGATTACGTCGGCCGTCCCAATCCGCTCTATTTCGCCGAGCGCCTGACCGAGTACTGCGGCGGGGCGAAGATTTACCTGAAGCGCGAAGAGCTCAATCACACCGGCGCGCACAAGATCAACAACTGCATCGGCCAGATCCTGCTGGCGCGACGTATGGGCAAAAAACGCATCATCGCCGAGACCGGCGCCGGCATGCACGGTGTTGCAACGGCAACCGTTGCAGCGCGTTTCGGTCTGGAGTGCGTGATTTACATGGGCACTACCGACATCGAACGTCAGCAGGCGAACGTGTTCCGCATGAAGCTACTGGGCGCGACGATCATTCCAGTGGTCGCAGGCACAGGTACGCTGAAAGACGCGATGAACGAGGCGCTGCGTGACTGGGTGACGAATGTCGATAGCACGTTTTACCTGATCGGCACCGTCGCAGGCCCGCACCCATATCCAGCGATGGTCCGCGATTTTCAATCGGTCATCGGTAAGGAGACCCGCGTGCAGATGCAGGAGCAGGAAGGTCGCCTGCCGGACAGCTTGGTGGCATGCATCGGTGGTGGCTCCAACGCGATGGGCTTGTTCCATCCGTTCCTGGACGACACTTCGGTGCGCATCATTGGCGTGGAAGCGGCCGGCCACGGCATCGAAACCGGCAAGCACGCTGCCAGCCTGAACGGCGGCGTACCCGGTGTCCTGCACGGCAACCGGACCTTCCTGCTGCAGGACGACGATGGCCAGATCATCGACGCCCATTCGATTTCCGCCGGCCTCGACTATCCAGGCATCGGCCCGGAGCACGCCTGGTTGCATGACATCGGCCGCGTCGAATACACCTCGGTGACGGACGATGAAGCACTGGCGGCTTTCCATAAATGCTGCCGTCTGGAAGGCATCATCCCGGCGCTGGAAACTGCCCACGCGTTGGCCGAGGTCTTCAAACGCGCACCCTCCCTGCCGAAGGATCACCTGATGGTGGTCAACCTGTCCGGTCGTGGCGACAAAGACATGCAAACCGTGATGCACCACCTGGATCTGTCCCAGCAGGAGAAACATTGATGAGCCGTCTGCAAACGCGTTTTGCCGAGCTGAAAGAACAAAACCGCGCAGCGTTGGTGACCTTCATCACTGCGGGCGACCCGGGCTATGACACCTCGCTGGCCATTCTCAAGGGCCTCCCTAAAGCCGGTGCTGATGTCATCGAGCTGGGCATGCCGTTCACTGATCCAATGGCGGACGGCCCGGCCATCCAGCTGGCCAACATCCGCGCGCTGAACGCCAAACAGAACCTGGCAAAGACGCTGCAGATGGTTCGTGAGTTTCGTGAGGAAGACAGCGCAACGCCTCTGGTGCTGATGGGTTACTACAACCCGATTCACAATTACGGGATTGAGCGCTTCATCTCGCAAGCACACGCCTGCGGGGTCGACGGCCTGATCGTTGTGGACTTGCCACCGGAGCACAACGCAGAGCTGTGCGACCCTGCACAAAGTGCCGGGCTGGACTTCATCCGCCTGACCACGCCGACCACCGACGACGTTCGCTTGCCGACCGTGCTCAACGGCAGTTCCGGCTTCGTTTACTACGTGTCGGTAGCGGGTGTAACGGGCGCGGGCTCGGCGACGATTGATCACGTTAAAGACGCCGTGCAACGCCTGCGCCGCCACACCGATCTGCCGATCAGTGTCGGCTTCGGGATTCGTACGGCTGAGCAAGCCGCCGCCATTGCGCGTGTTGCCGATGGCGTGGTCGTCGGCTCGGCATTGATTGACCAGATCGCCAGCGCGACTTCGGCTGAGCAAGCAGTCAGCGGTGTGCTCGGCTTGTGTTCACAGCTTTCTGGAGGTGTACGTAAAGCCCGCGTAGCGGAAGGTAAAGTTCCTGATACAGAGGAATCTCAGGCTCTGGCAGCACACTAAGCCGTACAGCGAAGGGGTTCAGGACCACGTCCTGAACCCCTTTTTGCTGCCCCGTATTTGCTCAGGAGTGCGCCACATGAAGGTCTCGAATCGTTTGATCGCAGGGTTGGGCGTGTTGGTGCTCAGCGCCAGCACGCTGGTGCAGGCTGCACCGCCGGATCAGCGAGGCGGCGATGACAACGGCCCTGGGCAGCATCAGGATCATGGCCAGCAGGCAGGTCCACAGGGCGCTCACGGCAATGGCAATGGCAATGGCAATAACAACGGTAATGGCAACGACCATCGCAATGAACCGCGTGCCGACAGCCGCGGCAATAATCAGCGCGGTGGTCGTCCTCCTGCTGATTTCGGCGATGTACGCCGGACCATCAGCGAGCACCGGGAAATCATCGGTCGCGGTCAGCCGCTGCCCCCTGGCGTCCACATCGTGAAGGGCCACCCGCTGCCCCGCGGTTATGGCCGCCGACTGGACCAACGCTCCCTGCAATACCTGCCCCAGTACGATGGCTACGAATGGCGCCGTCTGGGCCCGGACGTCGTGCTGATTGCGATCGGCAGCGGGATCGTCTACGAAATCCTGGATGGCGTGCTGAACTAAGGGCGTTCAGAAATAGCGCCCATTCACGAGATGTGGGGTGGACGCTAATCCTGTAGGAGCGAGCTTGGCCGCGAAAGGGCTTTCCAGCCGCTAAAAAACTTAGCGGACTACCGACTATTTCGCGGGCAAGCACGCCCCTACAAGCTGCGCGTGCCAGGCTCTAAACCGCAATCGATGGCAGCGCCTTGCCCTTCAGCAAATCCCCGCTCACCGCCTGCTCACTTCTTAACCAGTCCACAAATCGCTGCACGATCTGCACCCGCCTTTTGCGTTGTGGCAGCACTATGTAATAACCGTATCCAGAGACGGCGCTGGCTTCGATCGGGCGACACAACAAACCTTGCTCCAGCAAATCGTCCACCAGGTGCCGCCAGCCGATAGCCACGCCCTGGCCGCCGATTGCCGCCTGAATCAATAGCGTGTAGTTGTCGAATCGCAGCTGCCCTGGCGCAGGTGCCTGCGCAATATTCAGAGCGCGGAACACCCCACTCCAGTCAAACCAGTTGTTGCTGCCTTCGCCGCGAAGATGCAGCAGCGCAAAGTCTTTCAGCGCCTCAGTGGGGAAGGGTAAGTCGCGGCCTTTCAGCAATTGCGGACTGCAGACCGGGAACACTTCCTCGCTGAACAGCCAATGGCTTTCCCCCTGCTTGAAACGCCCGTCACCGAACAACACGGCCACATCGATATCCGCACGCAACATGCTGTGACTCCGCTCGCTGGTAACCAGGCTGACGTCGACGTCGGGGTTGTCCTCATGGAAACGATGCAGACGCGGCATCAGCCAATAGGCAGCGAAGGCGAAGTCAGTAGCGACTTGCAGCACCTCATGCTGATGCTGATCGGTGATTGCGTTGAGACCAGCGTCCATCGACTCCAGCCCGGTCTGTACGTAACTGAACAGGATGAGCCCCGCTTCGGTCAGCTCAATGCCGCGGTAGACGCGATCAAAGAGCCGGGTCGCCAGTTGTTCTTCCAGTCGCTTGATTTGCTGGCTGATAGCCGGCTGAGTGGTGCCGAGCTCCATGGCGGCAGCGGTAAAACTGCGCAACCGTGCGGCGGCCTCAAAACCGCGAAGCAAATCCAGCGATATGACACCAAGGGATTCAAACATAAGCTGCACTTATCCTAGCCATTGCCCCTCATGGGCTTTACCTAGGGCAGCTTGGGCACCATCCTCGGTCGAAGCACTTTCGCATAAATAATGACTATGGGATGCCGCGAATACATGAAGCGCAAAAACATTCTTTTTATCATGGCCGATCAGATGGCCGCGCCCATGTTGCCGATGTACGCCTCTTCTCCCGTCAAGATGCCGCATTTGAATCGCCTCGCCGCTGAAGGCGTGGTGTTCGACGCCGCCTACTGCAACAGTCCCCTGTGCGCGCCGTCGCGTTTCACGCTGGTCAGCGGTCAGCTGCCGAGCAAGATCGGCGCCTACGACAACGCCGCAGACTTTCCGGCTGACGTCCCAACCTACGCCCACTACCTGCGCCGTCTCGGCTACCGCACGGCGCTGTCCGGCAAGATGCATTTCTGTGGCCCCGATCAACTGCACGGCTACGAAGAGCGCCTGACCAGCGACATCTATCCAGCCGATTACGGTTGGGCCGTGAACTGGGACGAACCGGATGTGCGCCCCACGTGGTACCACAACATGTCATCGGTGCTGCAAGCCGGGCCTTGCGTGCGCACCAACCAACTGGATTTCGATGAAGAAGTGGTCTTCAAGGCCCAGCAGTATCTGTTCGATCATGTGCGGGAGGAGGGCGATCAGCCGTTTTGCCTGACCGTATCGATGACTCATCCGCACGACCCGTACACCATTCCCAAGTCCTATTGGAATCTGTACAGCGATGACGACATCCCGATGCCCCACGCGCCGTTGGCCCAGTCCGAACTGGACCCGCATTCCCAGCGACTGCTGAAGGTGTATGACCTCTGGGACAAGCCACTGCCGGCGAACAAGATTCGCGACGCGCGACGCGCCTATTTCGGCGCGTGCAGCTACATTGATGACAACGTCGGCAAACTGCTCCAGACACTGGAGGACACAGGGCTGGCAGAGGACACCATCATCGTGTTCTCCGGCGATCATGGCGACATGCTCGGGGAGCGCGGGCTCTGGTACAAAATGCACTGGTTTGAGATGTCGGCGCGGGTACCGCTGCTGGTGTACGCTCCAGGCCAGTTCAAAGCCCGCCGTGTAAAGGATGCGGTGTCTACCGCCGACTTGCTGCCGACCTTCGTCGCCTTGGCGCAGGGGCAGCTTGATGCCGGTTTACCGCTGGACGGCCGCTCACTCTTGCCGCATCTGCAGGGCGAGGGCGGTCACGACGAAGTGTTCGGCGAGTACATGGCTGAAGGCACCAACAGTCCACTGATGATGATTCGGCGCGGCGCGTACAAATTCATTTATTCGGAGCGGGACCCATGTCTGCTCTATGACCTGCACAACGATCCGAAAGAGCAGGAGGAGCTGAGTCAATCCCTCGCTCATCAGGACCTGTTTACTGCGCTCCTGGCCGAAGCCAGGGCCAAATGGGACATTCCGGCGATACACCACCAGGTGCTCGCCAGCCAGCGTCGTCGGCGTTTCGTCGCCGAGTCGCTGGCCATCGGCAAGCTGAAGAGTTGGGATCACCAGCCGCTGGTTGACGCCAGTCAGCAATACATGCGCAACCACATTGATCTGGACGATCTGGAGCGCAAGGCCCGTTATCCACAACCTTGACCCTGCCAACACCTAGAAAACCAAAAAGGGGCACACCATGAATAAGCTGTTCACAACGCTGGCGGTTGGGGTCTTGAGTATGAGCAGCGTGGCGGCCTTCGCCGCTGACGCTAGCTGTAACACGGTGCGGATGGCCGACCCGGGCTGGAGCGATATCGCCGCCACCAACGCTACCGCAGGTTTTTTGCTGGACAGTCTGGGCTACAAAGCCAAGATCGACACCTTGGCGGTGCCGATCGCCTACGGCGGCCTTAAAGACGGGCAACTCGACGTTTTTCTGGGCAACTGGATGCCAGCGCAACAGGGTTTCTACGACAAGTTCATCGCCACCGGCGACGTTACCCAATACGCGAAGAACCTCGAAGGCACCGAATTCACCCTTGCCGTTCCGGATTACGTTTACGACGCCGGTGTGCATAACTTTGCCGATCTTCAGAAATTCGCCGACAAGTTTCACAAGAAGATTTACGGCATCGGTTCGGGCGCACCGGCCAATGCCTCTATTCAGGAGATCATCAAAAAGAATGAGTTTGATCTGGGCGACTGGAAGCTGGTCGAGTCCAGTGAGCAGGCAATGCTGGCTGAAGTGCAGCGCAACGTGAAGAAGAAGGAGTTCGTCGTGTTCCTAGGCTGGACCCCGCACCCCATGAACGTGCAGATCAAGGGCATGCACTACTTGAAGGGCGGTGAGAAGTACTTCGGGGACACTGGCAGTGTTTACACCGTGACGCGCAAAGGCTATGCCGACGCTTGTCCGAATGTGGCCAAGCTGCTCTCCAACCTGGTGTTCACTCAGGACATGGAAAACTCGGTCATGCAGACCGTTGTGGATCAAAAGGTCAGCAACACCCAGGCGGTCAAGACCTGGCTGAAGGCTAACCCTGCGGTGCTGGACAAATGGCTGGACGGCGTGAAGACCGTTGACGACAAAGATGCGCTGCCGGCGGTGAAGGCCAAGTTGTAAGCACAGACGAGAAGTATCGCGAGCAAGCTCACTCTTACAGGGCCCATATCCGCGTGTGGGAGTGAGCTTGCTCGCGAGAAGTCGGTACATTCGCTAGATGTTCAGCGGTTGGAATGGCGTCTTCGCGGCCAAGCGCGCCCCCACAGGGGGATAAGTATGCAGAGAGCCTTATCCGTTCTGAGCCATCAACCGCCGCAGTTCCGCCAACACGGGCGCTGATTCCGGCCGCACGCCGCGCCACAGATAAAACGCCTCGGCGGCCTGCTCGACCAACATCCCCAATCCATCAACCGCCTGACCGGCGTCGTGCTGCACAGCCCAACGGCAGAACGCGGTTGGCTCCTTGCTGTACATCATGTCGTAGCAAAAGGTTTCACCGGGCTGAATCAGGCCAGGCGCAATTGGCGGCACTTCGCCGGAAAGGCTCGCCGACGTCGCGTTGATAATGAGGTCCACCGGCTCTTCCAGCCAGTCATAGCCGGCGGGCAACACCGGGCCAATGTCAGCGAATTCCTGGGCCAGTTTTTCAGCCTTTTCAACCGTGCGATTGGCAACCACCAGCACGTAGGGATCTTCCGCCAGTAGGGGTTCGAGCGCACCGCGCACAGCACCGCCAGCCCCCAGCACCAGAATGCGTCTTTCCTTGAGCGTGACGCCATGATTGACCTTAAGGTCCCGAACCAGGCCTGCGCCGTCAGTGTTGTCGCCCAGCAAGCTGCCATCTGCTTGCACGGCCAGGGTATTGACCGCGCCCGCACGGCGGCCGCGCTCGGTCAACTGATCGGCCAGCCGGTACGCTTGTTCCTTGAAGGGCACAGTGACGTTGGCGCCACGGCCTGTCTCGAAAAACGCTTTGGCGAAGGCAGTGAAGCCGTCCAGCGGCGCCAGCGATGTCTGGTAATCCAGCGACTGCCCCGTCTGCTCGGCGAACAGGCGATGGATCAATGGCGATTTGCTGTGCGCGATGGGGTTGCCGAAAACGACGTATTGATCAGTCATCACTCCCCGGCCTCGGCGAGCCAGTCGCGATCCTGGAGGAAGTACTCCGTCAGGCGCGCTTCCTCGCTGCCCGGCTCGGCTTTCCAGTCGTAGCCCCAGCGCACTTGCGGCGGAAGCGACATCAGAATTGATTCAGTGCGGCCACCCGATTGCAGCCCGAACAACGTGCCTCGGTCGTACACCAGATTGAATTCAACATAACGGCCGCGCCGGAATTCCTGAAATTCACGCTGTTGCGGGGTGTAGGGCGTGTCTTTGCGGCGCTGAACGATAGGCAGGTACGCCTCAACGAACGCATCGCCGATGGCACGGATGAAGGCAAAGCTGGTGTCGAAATCCCACTCATTGAGGTCATCGAAAAACAGCCCACCCACGCCGCGCGGTTCATTGCGATGCTTGATGTGGAAGTAGCGGTCGCACCATGCCTTGTAGCGCGGATACACATCCGCCCCAAAAGGCGCGCAAGCCTGCTCGGCGACGCGATGCCAATGGATGCAGTCTTCCTCCACACCGTAGTAGGGCGTCAGATCGAAGCCGCCGCCGAACCACCAGACCGGTTCTTCGCCTTCTTTTTCGGCGATAAAGAAACGCACGTTGGCGTGAGCGGTCGGCACATGCGGGTTGTGCGGATGCATCACCAGCGAGACGCCCAGCGCCTCAAATCCCCGCCCCGCCAGTTCCGGACGATGGGCGCTGGCGGAGGGAGGCAGGCCGGCACCGAAGACGTGGGAAAAGTTGACCCCGCCCTTTTCAAGGATGTGGCCGTTCTCGATCACCCGAGTCCGTCCGCCACCACCCGCAGGTCGCTCCCAGGCGTCTTCGACGAAACATGCGCTGCCATCTTCGGTTTCCAGCGCGGCGCAGATCCGGTCTTGAAGATCGAGCAAGTAGGCTTTGACGGCATCGGTGCGAAAAGACATGGCGGTACCTGAGTTGACTGAGACGTGCGTGGCAAGCGGGCACTGAGCGATCGCGACGATCAAGCCGTCACCCTCGCAGAGCAAAACCCGACTGCGAAATCCGGGCGGTAGCATATCACCGGCATGGCGGATGCCGCAGTTGACGCAGCGCGAGCGAAGGAGTCCGATAGACCCCTTTGGCATCGACAGTCATCCCCTGCAGTTCCGATCAACGACGGAGTAAGCAAATGGCAAAACGTATCCAGTTCGACCAATACGGCGGCCCGGAAGTGCTCAACTATGTTGACTTCGAGCCCCCTGCGCCAGGCCCCAAAGACGTGCGCGTGCGTAACAAGGCGATTGGCGTGAATTTCATCGAGACTTACTTTCGCAGCGGACTCTATCCGGCGCCCTCGTTCCCGTCGGGGCTAGGCAACGAAGGCGCCGGCATTGTGGAAGCGGTGGGCAGCGAAGTGACTCACGTCAAAGTTGGCGACCGCGTGGTCTATGGCACAGGCCCCTTGGGTGCGTATGCAGACGTCCATGTAACGCCGGGTGCGAACGTAGCCAAGCTGCCTGACAACATCAGCTTCGAGCAGGGCGCCGCCGTCATGCTCAAGGGTTTGACCGTCCAGTACCTGTTTCGCCAGACCTACGAAATTCGTCCCGAAGAAACCATCCTGTTTCATGCCGCTGCCGGTGGCGTCGGTTCGATCGCCTGCCAGTGGGCTAACGCGCTGGGCGTGAAACTCATCGGTACAGTGAGCTCGGCCGAAAAGGCCGCGCATGCCAAAGCGCTGGGTGCGTGGGAAGTGATCGATTACAGCAAGGAGGATGTCGTTCAGCGCGTGAAGGAATTGACGAACGGCAAGAAGGTGCCAGTGGTCTACGACGGCGTAGGCAAAGACACTTGGGAGACGTCACTTGATTGCCTGGAGTTGCGAGGCCTATTGGTCAGCTTCGGCAACGCATCTGGAGCCGTAACCGGCGTGAACCTCGGGGTCCTCGCCCAAAAAGGCTCGCTCTACGTCACCCGTCCGACGCTGGGGTCATACGCAAACGGGCCGCAAGCCCTGCAGGCAATGGCGGATGAGGTGTTCGAGATGGTGGCCAGCGGGAAGGTCAAAGTCGACAACATCCAGCAGTTCGCGCTCAAGGATGCAGCGCAGGCGCACACCGAATTGGCGGGGCGCAGAACGATGGGGTCGATCATTCTGGTCCCTTGATTCCGCCTTTCTCTTTGTAGGAGCGCGCTTGCCCGCGAAGGCGGTGTGTCAGTCACTTAATGCTTACCAGACATATCGCTTTCGCGGGCAAGCGCGCTCCTACAGAGGTTGCGGCGTAGCGCTAGCCGGGCAGACGTTATCCAGCCCGTACCACCTCAGCCGTCACCAGATCCCTGATGACACTTGGGTTGCGGCGACCGCCCAGACTGCCGCCCAGCACCATGTCCAACTGCTCGTGAAAATACTGCTCGACCCGCAGCCGCGAACGCGCCGCGGGTCGGCCTGCCGGGTTTGCGGAAGTCGACACCAGCGGACCGGTCAACGCGCACAGATCGCGAACGGTCGGATGATCGCTGACGCGCAGAGCAACGGTGTCGTGCTGCCCGGTTATCCACTGAGGCAATAACCCTTGATGGGGCACCAGCCAGGTGTTCGGTCCGGGCCATGTGCTGGCCATTCGATCAATCCAAAGCTCGGGGAAGTCTTCGAAGAGGAAGTCGAACTGACGGATGTTATCGGCAATCAGGATCAAGCCTTTTTCCACAGGCCGTGCCTTGATCGCCAGCAGGCGATAAACGGCCTCCGCGTCCCAAGGGTCACAGCCCAAACCCCACACGGCTTCGGTTGGGTAGGCAATCACCGCTCCGGCTCGAATCTCTCGTGCGGCTTGCTGCACTCGCCAGCTGCTGACCATCGCTTGTTCTCCCAAATTACGCTGGCGGGCAGTTTAACCTCAGCGCGCCCGGGCAAACCATCTTCCGGCTTCACAGGCCACGCTGCTGTCCAGCTCAAGTTCAGTCAAGGCGGCCAGCACTTTAGGCAAGGGCCAACCGCTGTTATGGGCCAGTGCTTCGCCCGTTTGAGGCGCGGCGTGCAATAGCGCCAAAAGCGGATGCAGTGCCGCCTGAGGCTGTGCGGCTGTGACATCAGCTGGACCGACATTCTTCCATCCTTGCAGCGCTTCAAGAATGTGATCAATGGTCTCCACGAGCACAGCGCCCTCGCGAATGAGCTGATGACAACCCCTGGCACCTGGATGATGGATCGAACCGGGTATGGCGTAGACCTCGCGACCCTGCTCGGCGGCAAGACGCGCCGTGATAAGTGACCCGCTGGCCACGCTGGCCTCGACCACCAACACTCCAAGGGACAAGCCGCTGATGATTCGGTTGCGCCTGGGGAAGTTGCTGGCATGAGGTGCGGCGTCCAGCGGCAGCTCGGAAATGACAGCGCCTCCATTGGCCACCATGTTCGCTGCAAGCTGACGATGCCGCTGTGGATAAAGTTTTTCGATCCCAGTGCCGAGCACACCGATCGTCCCGCCTTTTACGTCCAAAGCGCCCTGATGCGCCGCGCCGTCAATGCCAAGCGCCAGCCCGCTGGTTATGACAAATCCTGCCCCGGCCAAACTGCGCGCGAAGGCTGCGGCGGTGTCCAGTCCTGGCCTTGAGGCCCGTCTGCTGCCGACCATTCCCAGCTGCGGACGGTCAAGCAATGAGCGGTCGCCGGCGATGAATAGCATAGGCGGCGGATCAGGAATTTCAGCCAGCAGCGCAGGGTAGTCAGGGTCGTCCCACATCAGTAAATGCTGGCCTGAACGCTCTAACCAGGCCAATGCAACGCTTGCGCCGTCGCGCACCTCCGCGCTGCGGCGAGCATCCGCACAGGCCGCTGGCAGGCGTAATGATCGCCACGCCGAAGCGGGCGCACTCAGTGCAGCAGAAGCGCTGCCGAAGGCATCAATGAGGGTGTGAAAACGTTTTGGGCCTATCTCTGGAAGCCGGTGCAAGCGCAAGCGGGCTTCCAGTTCGGCAGGTGACTGACCGGACTTTTCGAACAACGGCATGCGATCTTCCTTGATCCATGGTTCACCTCAAACGGTGCACCAACCTGTGGATAACTCTGTTAACAACAATTTGATAAGTGAAGCACGCCGGTGGAGAAAAGTGATTTACACCTGATACATAGCATTACGGGTTACGCACTTTGTCCTGAACCGCCAAAGATCGGGAGGCGTGCAATACCATCGCGTAGCTCAGTCGCTCGTAGGTACGGAAGACCATCAACAGCCCGGATCGCTCGTCGGGAATTTTGACCTGGTCACCACTGACCCGGTCACGGACCGTCTCGCCAGTCTTGTAAATGGCCAGCACGTTTCCTTCGGCCAGGCCATCCAGACGACCTCGATCAAGGGTCACTACGTCAAACTCGCCAATCTGAGTCACACCCCTTGGCACGTCGATGATGGTGCCATCCACCGCCTGCTGCGGTTCGCTGGGTACAAATGTCGAATTGATTCCGCGCTCTTCACTGACGAAAAGGCGGTCGCCCAGACGCACTTCCTGAGTCGAGCGCTGCATCTGCAGCGTCGCCACGTCGCCTTCACTGGCTACGATCTCTCCGCTGCCGATGTCATCGGCATTGATCCCCAGCACCACACCTGTCACTGGATCGACGTACGTCTTGCCCTTGCGATAGATGCCATACGCAACGTGCGTCGGCTCAAAGCGGCCTCGCGCATAGATGCGATCGCCGGCACCACTGAGCACTCGTTCGCCATTGCCCGCCACCACATAGGGGGCGACCTCAAATTGATGGGCGTTGTCAATGATCCTGTTATTCAGCAGAAACGCATTGATTGCACCCAGCGGAATCGTGGGAATCGCCTCTGCAATCGGCGTGCTGCGCACCCTCGGGGACAATTTGATAGTGCCTCGAGACTCGCCACGGTTGACCGTGATTCGCGGCTGGCCGTCGACATAGGTGAGCGTTAGCGTGTCCCCGGGGTAGATCAGATCAGGGTCGTGAACCTGTGGATTGGCGCGCCACAGTTGCGGCCACTTCCACGGCTGGTTCAAAAATTTTCCGGATATGTCCCAAAGCGTGTCACCGGCGACAACGGTGTAACTCTCTGGATGGCCATCCCTGAGCTGTACTTGCGCCTGGACAAGGCCTGTCGCGGCCAACAGCAGCAGGGCGAGTAGTGATTTCCTCATGCAGTGAATCCCTTTATCATGTGGCTTCGCGTGAAACGCCGAGTCTTGCAAGACTTCCGCTTTTACAAGGGCTGCGCGCTTGTGACGTCCCAAGCCTAGCAGCCGATTTTGACTTTACCCTACAGTGCATCCCTTACGTATATGGCCATACTAAACATCCTCGAATTTCCCGATTCGCGCCTGCGCACCATCGCCAAGCCGGTGGCTGAAGTGGACGACGGCATTCGCCAGTTGGTCGACGACATGTTTGAAACCATGTACGAAGCGCCTGGCATCGGTCTGGCCGCGACGCAGGTTAACGTACACAAGCGCGTGGTAGTGATGGATCTCTCCGAAGATCGCAGCGAGCCCCGGGTGTTCATCAACCCCGAGATCGAGCCGCTCACCGACGAGATGGATCAGTACCAGGAAGGTTGTCTGTCTGTTCCAGGTTTTTACGAAAACGTGGATCGCCCGCAACGCGTCAAGGTCAAGGCGCTGGGTCGTGATGGCCAGCCCTACGAAATGATCGCCGAGGGCCTGCTCGCCGTGTGCATTCAGCATGAGTGCGACCACCTGAACGGCAAGCTTTTCGTCGACTACCTGTCCAACCTCAAGCGCGACCGGATCAAGAAAAAGCTGGAAAAACTTCACAAGCAAAACGCCTGATCCAGCCATCTCCTTTCTGCTGCAGGAGCGCATTAGCCTGCAATGGGGCGCCAGCCGATAGTGTCGTTGCCGCCCCTTGGCGCTATTCAGCCAAATGCCCCCTGCCGCCATATCCTTCAAAGAGAAGCCCATGACTGAGCCAATGCGCATCGTGTTCGCCGGCACCCCTGAATTCGCCGCCGAGCACCTGAAGGCCCTGCTCGACAGTCCCTATGACGTCATTGCGGTCTACACCCAGCCAGATCGCCCTGCCGGTCGTGGTCAGAAGCTGATGCCAAGCCCGGTCAAGCAACTTGCCCTCCAACACGATATTCCAGTCCTGCAGCCGCCTACATTGCGCGCGCCCGACGCTCAGGCCGAGTTGGCCGCACTGAAGCCTGATCTGCTGGTGGTAGTCGCTTACGGTCTGATCCTGCCGCAAGCAGTGCTGGATATTCCACGCCTGGGCTGCATCAACAGTCACGCATCACTTCTGCCACGCTGGCGGGGTGCCGCGCCCATTCAACGCGCAGTGCAAGCTGGCGATGCGCAAAGCGGCGTGACTGTGATGCGTATGGAAGCGGGCCTGGACACGGGCCCGATGCTGCTCAAGGTAAAGACACCGATCACGGCCGACGACACCGGCGGCACACTGCATGACCGCCTTGCTGCTCTGGGCCCGACGGCGGTGATTCAAGCCATCGCAGGACTGGCTGAAGGCACGCTGGTCGGCGAGGTGCAGGACGACAGTCTCGCAACGTATGCGCACAAACTGAATAAAGACGAAGCACGCATCGACTGGGCCCGCCCGGCCGTCGAGCTGGAGCGGCTGGTGCGCGCCTTCAATCCCTGGCCTATCTGCCACACAACGCTCAATGGCGAAGCGCTCAAGGTTCTGGAAGCGCGGATCGCGGAGGGAGCGGGCACACCCGGCACCGTTCTTGAAGCCAGCAAAGCAGGTCTATTGGTTGCGTGTGCGGACGGCGCCCTGCTTCTTACTCGCGTGCAGTTACCGGGCGGCAAACCCCTGGGCTTCGCTGACCTGTTCAACAGTCGCCGGGAGAAATTCTCCGCCGGCACTGTGCTCGGCTTGACGGTAGATGCGCAATGAACCCGCGTCTGGCTGCTGCCAAGGCCCTCGCGGCTGTATTGAGTGGCAAAGCGTCCTTGAACAGCTCGTTGCCGACGCAGCTGGACAAGGTTGAGGACCGCGACCGGGGGCTGACCCAGGATCTGGCATTTGGCACCGCGCGCTGGGAGCCAAGGCTGTCCGCGTTGGCAGCCAAACTGCTGCAGAAACCCTTCAAAGCCGCTGATAACGATGTTCAGGCCTTACTGCTGGTGGGCCTGTATCAGCTCTTTTACTCTCGCGTACCGGCCCACGCCGCCATCGGCGAAACCGTGGGCTGTGCTGACAAACTGAAAAAACCCTGGGCGAAAGCATTGCTCAACGCCGTGTTACGTCGGGCCCAACGTGAGGGCGAGGCTTTGCTGGTGGAGCTGGAGCACGATCCAGTAGTGCGCACTGCCCACCCGCGCTGGCTGCAAAAAGCATTGAAAGCTGCGTGGCCTGAGCAATGGGAAGCCATTTGTGCGGCCAACAACGCTCACCCACCCATGATTTTGCGGGTCAACCGCCGGCACAAAACGCGCGAGGAGTACCTCCGGCTGCTGGTGGACGCAGGCATCGGCGCGACGCCCTGCACGTTCAGCCAAGACGGGATCGTACTGGCTGAACCGGGCGATGTGCGCTCACTGCCGGGCTTTGCCGACGGTTGGATCAGTGTTCAGGACGAGGCCGCCCAACTGGCCGCCGACCTGCTGGAGCTGGGCCCGGGTCAGCGTGTGCTTGACGCCTGCTGCGCGCCGGGTGGCAAAACCTGCCATCTGCTGGAAGTGCAATCCGGCCTGGCCGGGGTCGTCGCGGTGGACTTGGAAGCCAAGCGCATGGTGCGGGTCAGAGAAAACCTTGACCGTCTGGGCCTCAGTGCCGAACTTATCGCCGCCGATGCCCGCGCCACGGATCAATGGTGGGACGGCAAGCCCTTCCAGCGCATTCTGCTCGATGCCCCGTGTTCGGCAACCGGCGTTATTCGCCGCCACCCTGACATCAAGCTGACCCGTCAGGCGGATGACATTGCCGCACTCGCCACCCTGCAGGGCGAATTGCTGGATGCGCTTTGGTCAACGCTGGAGGTCGGCGGCATCTTGCTGTACGCGACATGCTCGACCCTGCCGACCGAAAACACCGAAGTCATCGCTGCATTCCTGACACGCACGCCGGGCGCGCGGGAGCTGGACATTGCCGGACAACAAGGCAATCCGCCTCCAGGCCTGAAACAACCTCATGGCCGACAACTGCTGGCGCAAGAGGGCGGGCATGACGGCTTTTATTACGCCAAACTGATCAAGATCGCTGCGGTCGCCTGATCATCAATTCAAGGAGAGACTGATTGAAGATCATCATTCTCGGCGCAGGGCAGGTCGGCGGTACGCTGGCCGAGCACCTGGCCAGCGAAGCCAACGACATTACTGTCGTTGATACCGATCAGGACCGTCTACGTGCATTGGGCGATCGCCTTGATATCCGCACCGTGCATGGTCGTGGCTCGTTCCCGACCGTGCTGCGTCAGGCCGGCGCGGACGACGCGGACATGCTGGTGGCCGTCACCAGCAGCGACGAGACCAACATGGTTGCCTGCCAGGTCGCGTACACGCTGTTTCAAACCCCGACCAAGATCGCGCGCGTTCGCGAGTCCGCTTATCTCACCCGCTCCGGCTTGTTCGCCAACGCCGCCATCCCGGTGGACGTGCTGATCAGCCCTGAACAGGTCGTGACCCATTACATCAAGCGGCTCATCGAATACCCGAGCGCGCTGCAAGTTATCGATTTCGCGGGCGGAAAGGTCCAGATGGTGGCGGTCAAGGCGTACTACGGCGGTCCCCTTGTAGGGCAGCAACTGCGCCAACTGCGTACACACATGCCGAATGTCGACACTCGTGTCGCTGCTATTTTCCGCCGTGATCGTCCGATCATTCCTCAGGGCGATACGGTGATAGAAGCAGACGACGAGGTCTTCTTCATCGCTGCCAAGGCCGATATTCGCGCCGTGATGGGCGAAATGCGTAGGCTGGACGAAAGCTACAAGCGCATCGTGATTGCAGGCGGCGGGCAAATCGGTGAGCGGTTGGCGGAAGCCATTGAGAACCGCTACCAGGTCAAGATCATCGAGATGAATCCCGCACGATGCCGACACCTTTCCGACACGCTGAACAACACGGTCATTCTTCAGGGGAGCTCGTCCGATCGAGACCTGCTCATGGAAGAAAACATCGATAACGCAGACCTTTTCCTCGCACTGACCAACGATGATGAAGCGAACATCATGTCCTCGTTGCTGGCTAAACGGCTGGGCGCGAAGAAAGTCATGACCCTCATCAATAACCCTGCTTATGTCGACCTGGTGCAGGGCGGGGAAATCGATGTGGCGGTCAGCCCTCAACTCGCGACTATCGGGACGTTACTGGCGCACGTGAGGCGCGGCGACATTGTCAGTGTGCACTCATTGCGGCGGGGCGCGGCCGAGGCCATCGAAATTGTCGCCCATGGCGATGCGAAGTCCAGCAAGGTGATTGGCAAGGCGATCATGCACATCAACCTTCCGCCCGGCACGACCATCGGTGCGATTACACGCGCTGACCAGGTGCTCATCGCCCATGACAGCACGGTGATCGAATCCGGTGACCATGTGATCATGTTCCTTGTGGATAAGAAGTACATCCGGGACGTGGAAAGGCTATTTCAGGTGGGCTTGAGCTTTTTCTGATTCGAACCAGGCACGCTGACTGGAGGAGCGCGCTTGCTCGCGAGGGGTTTCCCTGGAATGGATGTGGTGACCGCCACATCGCATTCGCGGCCAAGCGCGCGCCTACAAGTGCTTCAACGTATCGGGCAGTGGTGGAAGAGGCTGGCATTGCGCCGGTGATCAATACCAGCGCTTTTCGCCTTCGGGGCGTTTTTTGAAGCGCTTCATGGTCCACATGTACTGGCTTGGGTAGGCCCGCACGTACCTCTCGACTACTTTGCTCATGGCCGCCGCCGACGTTTCAGTGTCGGTGCTGTACATGTCATCGGGCGCCGCTTCGAGCACCACTTTGTAACCCGAGCCATTCTCCAGACGCATCGCGTGAAGAAACACGCCTACCGCTTTGCCACCTGCCAGCATGTTCGGCACAAACTTACTGGTGAGCGCCATCGTTCCGCAAAACGGGACGAAAATGCCCGCTGACTCGGCAGGCTCAGGATCTGCAGGGATGCCAACCGAGCCACCTTTGCGCACCTCCTTGATCACACTGAGAATGCCTTCCTTGGTAGAAGCCGCCACGCGATTACCCAATTGCACGCGCTGTTTGCGCAGCAGGTCATCCACGGCCTTCAGTTTGGGCGGCCGGTAAAAAATGATCGGTTTGCACTGACTGCAGTAGAAGTGATTGAGCACTTCCCAGTTGCCCAGATGACTGGTGATACCCACGACGCCTTTGCCCGATGCCAGCGCGTCCTTAAGTACCTGGAGCCCTTCGACCTCACGCACCAGGTTGATCGACTTCTGCGCCGGCCAGATCCAGGCGCAAGCGCTCTCGGTCAGCGTCTTGCCTATGTCCATCAAACTGCGGCCGACCAACGCTTCAAGCTCGGGCGGACTCAGCTCGGGAAAGCATTTGGAAAGGTTGATGCGCGCGACATCGCGAGAGCGATTGGGCAATTTCCACATCAGCCAGCCGATACAGGTGCCGACCCATTGGACCGCGCGCCATGGCAACAAGGCAAACAGCCGCAATGCCCCAACCATCAAGGCGCCTTTGAACTTATCCACAGATCACTCCCGAATACATGAGGCGGTCATTGTAACCACCGCGCGAATCAATCGCCCGCTCATCCTGCTTTATGGTCAGGCACCGGCCAGTTCCGCATACCGGTCGCAATCCACTGTGTGGTCCATCACCATCCCTGTCGCCTGCATATAGGCATAACAGATGGTCGGACCTACGAAAGTGAATCCGGCTTTTTTAAGCGCTTTACTCATGGCTTCGGCTTCCGGCGTGATAGCCGGGACTTCACTACGGTCCTTGAAATGGTTGATCTTCGGACTACCGCCAACAAAAGACCAAAGGAGGGCAACCGGATCATCCAGCCGGAGCCAGGCCTGGGCGTTCTTGCGGGCGGCATTGAGCTTGAGACGATTACGCACGATGCCCGGCTCCAGCATCAGCGCCTCTATCTGCGCATCGGTCATCGCGGCAATGCGCTGGACGTCGAACCCGAACATCACTTCGCGGTAGCGCTCGCGCTTTTTGAGGATGGTGATCCATGACAGTCCAGCCTGGAACCCTTCGAGCAACAAGAACTCGAACAGCATCTGCGCATCGCGCAACGGCACACCCCACTCTTGATCGTGGTAGTCCATGTAAAGCGGGTCTTCGTTGCACCAAAAGCAGCGTGGCATAGGGCTCCCAAGGGTGGAGGCGCGGCCGAATCGGGTATACTCCCGCTCTTTAAATCGCAGCCCCCCAGTACAGGTGAATTTCGTGAGCCAGCCTACGCCAGCCGTGCGTACCTTCCAAGACTTGATCCTCGCCCTCCAGCAATACTGGGCTGAGCAAGGTTGTGTGGTACTTCAGCCCTACGATATGGAAGTGGGCGCCGGCACTTTCCACACCGCAACGTTTCTGCGCGCCATCGGCCCGGAAACCTGGAACGCCGCCTACGTACAACCGAGCCGTCGTCCTACCGATGGCCGTTATGGCGAGAACCCGAATCGCCTGCAGCACTATTACCAGTTTCAGGTCGTACTCAAGCCCAACCCGGACAACTTCCAGGAGCTGTACCTCGGCTCGCTGAAGCATGTCGGCCTGGATCCGCTGGTGCACGACGTTCGCTTTGTCGAAGATAACTGGGAATCACCCACCCTCGGCGCCTGGGGCCTGGGCTGGGAGATCTGGTTGAACGGCATGGAAGTGTCGCAATTCACTTATTTCCAGCAAGTTGGCGGCATCGAGTGCTATCCCGTAACGGGCGAGATTACTTATGGCCTTGAGCGTCTGGCGATGTACCTGCAGGGCGTTGAGTCAGTCTATGACCTGGTCTGGACCGACGGGCCATTCGGCAAAGTGACCTACGGCGATGTCTTCCATCAGAACGAAGTTGAGCAATCGACGTACAACTTCGAGCACGCCAATGTCGACAAGCTGTTTGAGCTGTTCGACTTCTACGAGAGCGAAGCCGTACGGCTGATTGAAGTCGAGCTGCCACTGCCGAGCTACGAGATGGTCCTCAAGGCCTCCCACACGTTTAACCTGCTGGATGCCCGTCGCGCGATTTCCGTGACTGCGCGTCAACAATACATTCTGCGCGTCCGTACCCTCGCTCGCTCCGTGGCCCAGGCGTACCTGACGGCCCGGGCCAAGTTGGGCTTCCCGATGGCTGCGCCTGATATCCGTGATGAAGTGTTGGCCAAGCTGGAGGCAGCGCAATGAGTGCTCAAGATTTTCTGGTCGAGCTGGGCACCGAAGAACTGCCACCCAAAGCACTGAATACTTTGGCCGATGCGTTCATGGCCGGTATCGAAAAGGGCCTGCAGGCTGCAGGTCTGACCTACAGCGCCAAACAGGTTTACGCAGCGCCACGTCGACTGGCCGTGCTGATTACCCAGCTCGCCACCGAGCAGCCTGACCGCAGCGTTAACCTGGACGGGCCACCCCGCCAGGCAGCGTTCGACGCAGAGGGCAATCCCACCCAGGCCGCATTGGGCTTCGCCAAGAAGTGCGGCGTCGATCTGAGCGAAATCGATCAAAGCGGTCCGAAGCTGCGTTACAGCCAGAGCATTCCGGGCAAACCAACGCTGAGCCTGTTGCCAACCATCGTCGAGGATTCTCTCAACGACTTGCCAATCCCCAAGCGCATGCGCTGGGGCGCGCGCAAGGAAGAGTTCGTACGGCCGACTCAATGGCTGGTGATGCTGTTTGGCGATCAGGTCGTTGACTGCACCATCCTCGCTCAGACCTCCGGCCGGGAATCGCGTGGCCATCGCTTCCATCATCCGGAAAGTGTGCGTATTACCTCGCCAGCCAACTACGCCAGCGATCTGCGCGCCGCTCACGTGCTTGCAGATTTCAACGAGCGTCGCCAGCTCATCAGCAAGCGTGTTGAAGAGCTCGCCGCTCAGCATGAGGGCACCGCCATTGTGCCGCCGGCATTGCTGGATGAGGTGACGGCGCTGGTCGAATGGCCAGTGCCGCTGGTGTGCTCGTTCGAGGAGCGCTTCCTAGAGGTGCCACAGGAAGCCCTTATCATCACGATGCAGGACAACCAGAAGTATTTCTGCCTGCTCAATGCCGAGGGCAAGCTGCTACCGCGTTTTATCACTGTCGCGAACATCGACAGCAAGGACGCATCGCAGATTGTCCTGGGTAATGAGAAGGTTGTGCGCCCGCGCCTGACCGACGCCGAGTTCTTCTTCAAGCAGGACAAGAAGCAGAAGCTTGAGACCTTCAATCAGCGCCTGCAGAACGTTGTCTTCCAGGCCCAGTTGGGCACGGTTTTCGACAAGGCTGAGCGGGTATCCAAGCTGGCTGCGTTCATTGCCCCACGCATTGGCGGCGATGCTCAGCGCGCCGCACGTGCGGGTCTGCTGTCCAAGTGCGACCTGGCCACAGAAATGGTTGGCGAATTCCCGGAAATGCAGGGCGTGGCCGGCTACTACTATGCCTTGGCCGATGGTGAGCCCGAAGACGTCGCGTTGGCGTTGAATGAGCAATACATGCCACGTGGTGCTGGCGCTGAACTGCCAGGTACGCTGACTGGCGCAGCTGTGGCCATCGCGGACAAGCTCGACACCCTCGTCGGGATTTTCGGCATCGGCATGCTCCCGACCGGCAGCAAGGACCCATACGCATTGCGCCGCGCGGCGCTCGGCATCTTGCGCATTCTGATCGAGAAAAAGCTGGACCTGGACTTGGTCAAAACCGTGCAATTCGCGGTCGCTCAGTTCGGTGTGAAGATCAAACCGGCCGGCCTGCCGGAACAGGTTCTTGAATTCATCTTCGACCGCCTGCGCGCTCGCTATGAAGACGAGGGCGTCGACGTTTCGGTTTACCTTTCGGTTCGCGCCTTGCAGCCGGCTTCCGCCCTGGACTTCGACCAGCGCGTTCAGGCTGTGCAGGCTTTCCGCAAGCTGCCCGAGGCTGCAGCACTGGCCGCAGTCAACAAGCGTGTGTCGAACCTGCTCAGCAAAGCGGACGGCAATATCGCTCACACGGTAGAGCCGAAATATTTCGATAACGCCAACGAGTTTTCGCTGTACTCGGCGATTCAGCAGGCAGATCAGGCCGTAGCGCCCATGTCCGCCAGCCGCCAGTACAACGAGGCGCTGACACGTCTTGCCGCACTTCGCGAACCTGTGGATGCGTTTTTCGAAGCGGTAATGGTGAACGCAGAAGACGCCAGTGTGCGGGCCAATCGTTACGCCTTGCTCGCCCGTCTGCGCAATCTGTTCCTTGGCGTTGCCGACATCTCCTTGTTGAGCTGATTGCGAGGGATATGCCAGTGAAGTTGCTGATTCTCGATCGGGACGGGGTGATCAACCAGGACTCCGATGCCTACATCAAGTCGGTGGAGGAGTGGGTTCCGATTCCTGGTTCGGTCGAGGCCATCGCGCAACTGAGCAAGGCCGGCTGGACGGTGGCGGTGGCCACTAACCAGTCCGGCATTGCTCGCGGCTACTACGATCTCGCGACACTTGATGCCATGCATGCGCGTTTGCGTGAACTTGTGGCACAGAAGGGAGGCGAGGTCGGACTGGTTGTTTACTGCCCCCACGGTCCGGACGCTCGCTGCGATTGCCGCAAACCAAAACCTGGCATGCTGAAGACAATCGCTCGCCATTACGCCGTCGATTTAGCCGGAGTTTGGTTTGTGGGCGACAGTAAGGGTGACCTGGAAGCGGCAGCCGCCGTCGATTCACAACCTGTACTGGTTATGACGGGCAAAGGTCAGAAGACGCGAAGCGGGCCACTACCTGCCGGCACGTTGATTTTTGAAGATCTGGCGGCGGTCGCCGCAGAACTTATTCACAACAGCGAACTGTTGGAAGGCTGAGGCCTGTCCAGCAGACCGCTTAATTCGGGCTATCGCCCCGTAACGGTATAAGCAGCTATGTCGATTGTGCAGGCCATCAGGATCTTCTTCTTTTACCTGCTGCTGGGCACCAGCGCCCTGCTGTGGTGTTCGCTCAGTTTCTTTATTGCGCCTTTCCTGCCATTTCGCGCTCGTTATCGCTTTATCAACGTCTACTGGTGCCGCTGTGCACTATGGCTGACGCGCGTGTTGCTCAACATCAAAGTCAACATCACCGGCCAGGAAAACATTCCCGAGACGCCATGCGTCATCGTCTCCAATCATCAAAGTACCTGGGAGACGTTTTTTCTATCGGCGCACTTTCAACCTTTGAGCCAGGTACTCAAGCGCGAGCTGCTGTACGTACCTTTCTTTGGTTGGGCCATGGCGATGCTCCGTCCAATCGCGATCGATCGCAATAATCCCAAAGCGGCGCTCAAGGTCGTCGCAAAGAAAGGCGACGAATTGCTCAAGGATCGCGTTTGGGTGCTCATCTTCCCTGAGGGCACGCGGGTACCTTACGGCCAGATTGGAAAGTTCTCACGCAGCGGTTCGGCACTGGCGGTTAATGCAGATCTCCCCGTCTTGCCCATCTCACACAACGCCGGCCGGTATTGGCCCAAAGAGGGCTGGGGGAAGAAGCCTGGGACTATTGAGGTCGTCATTGGCAAGCCGATGTATGCCGAGGGCACTGGCCCTCGCGCAATCGCTGCGCTGAACGATCGCGTGTCGGCCTGGAACGAGCAAACGCAGCGCGATTTGGGATCACCTGCGGTGCCTGCTCCCCTACCGGAAAAATCCGCCGTCTGAATTTGTGGATAACCTGTGCACTAAATGTCGCAAAATCTCGGAATTACACTGCTAACTCATTAATTCTAATGCTTATTTCTCGCAGTGCTTACGGCGACAAAACCGTGCATAAGTTTTTCTTAGCCTTTGTCGATTGCTTGAAAAGGCCGGTCTTGAGCCTGCGCAGCCAAGACCGTATGTGATCAAGCGGTCTTAGCCGACGCTGTACTGTAACGCGTGCATAGCGTCCCCATACCGACTAACGCAATCCCGCCGCACGCCGCTGCGACAAATCCCATGGCAGGTGAAACGCTGTCGATCGCAAAACCCACAATCGGCGCCGACAGCGTCTGGCCTATGCGGTAGGCCGAATCATGCAAGCCCATCACTTCTCCTCTGACGCTTGAAGGCGCCAGCTTTGCAACCGCTTCCGAACCTGCAGCCAGCGTCGGAGTGCACAGCAGGTTGGTGGGTAGCAGCGCGAGCATAAGCCACCACCAGACGTCATCAAAAAAGACTACGGGTAGCAGCAACACGCTCATCGCCAGAGCGAGCTTCATTTGCGACCAAGACCTGTGGACAACTCCGTGGACATACCCGCCCACGATGGATGCAATGGACATGGCAGCGATGACATAACCGGTAAAGGCAAGTTGATCGCTGGCACGCAATACGGCAATGAGTGCCAACTCTGTGCCGTACAGCACGAATAAAGCACCCGCACTGACAAACATGACGGCTAATAAACGGCCGCTCATCCAGGTGCGAAGTTTGGGTCGGACGCGATCTGGATTCGCCGCGACTTCATCCAGATTTCGGGTAGGCCAGTTCAATACATACAGTACGACGTAGGAGAGTGCGCGCCAAAGGCCTATGCCCGCCAGAGTGGCAGTCGCCGAATAGGTGGTGATCAACAGGATGCCGCTGGCGGGCCCGATCACGAATGAGAGTTCCATGAGCATCATGTTCAGCGAATACGCGGGACGGCGCTGATCTTCCGGAACCAGACTGGCCACGAACTGCCGCGCAAGCGATCCTGTCGGCACGGTAAAAAGACCGGCTATAAAAGCCAAGAGGACATAGAGCAAATAGCTCACCATAGGGAGCAGTATCCACGCGAGCGTCGACAGCGTCCCGCACACAGCCACCACCGGGCGTAAGCCATGACGGTCGATCATCCGGCCGAGCAGGGGAGAGCCCACCGCGAAACCCAAGGCAGTCGCCGTCCCCACCACGCCCGCATCAAAATAACTGCCGCCCATTTCGTTGAGCACATGCAGGCTCAGCGTGAGCCCCATGATGGTCAGCGGCAGACCCGCGACGAACATGAATAACGTGGCAGGACGCACTCGAGGGATTGCCAGGACTTTTTGGTATTTGCGAATCGACATATGACTGAAGCTCCTTGGTCTTTCACTGTCCTGATGTTGCGGTGCAATTAACGGGTACTTCGGCTCATGTTGGCGTGGCTCGCTAACAGAAACTCAAAACACTGTCCCGCGTATCAAAAACTATCGTTCAGGATTCCGGGCCAAAATATTGGCTGACAGGGCGTGCAGGTTATCCACAGCACGATTAGGGAAGGCAATTAGACGCCCAGAATTCCCAGTGTATTGTTCATGCTCAACACCATTTACAACCCTCTCGATATCGCGCGTCCCCGACGCCGTAAGTGTCACAGCGGTGAATGGATCGAATCGGTACGACCCTGATCGCGCGCGGAGGCAGTATGAATACGTTGGGTGACCTGGCGTCCAGACGGGACAACAACTTTAACCTCATCAGAATAATCGCCGCAGCAGCGGTACTGATTTCTCATAGCTATCCTCTTGCGCTCGGCGATGATGCGGTAGAACCACTCTCTGACCTGATCGGGCTTTCCCTTGGTGAGGTGGCGGTAATCACGTTCTTTTGCGTCTCCGGCTTTTTTATCTCGCTTAGCCGTGATCGCGCAGGCAGCACGATCAACTTCTTCACCGCTCGATTTCTGCGCATCTATCCGGGACTGACATTCGTACTGCTGGTCAGTGTGTTTTTGATCGGACCTTTGTTTACGACACTGAGTACCTCGGAATATTTCCGCTCAGGTGAAACATACGGTTATCTCACCCACAACCTGATGCTGTTCAACATGAAGTACCGGCTGCCTGGCGTGTTTGAGATGAACCCTTGGCCAGGTATAAATGGGTCACTCTGGACGCTTTTCTTTGAGGTCGCCTTTTACATTCTGGTCGGCGCGCTGGGTGCATTCTCTGTCTGCAGCGAGCGACGCAGATTCTCCGGGTTTCTTGTTTTATACGCCGCGCTGTACATCACGTTCAAAGGGTTGAGATTGAACAGTGCGCTGTTCCATGACTTCTACGGCACCGAAGCTTTTTTCATGTGGAGCTTGCCATTTGTTCTGGGCATGTCCTTCTACCAATATCGTCAGCATATCCGCCATCGTTTATTCGGCCTCCTGCCTTTCGCTGTTTTGGCGGCCTGCACATGGCGCACCCCGTTTTTCTTCGAGTGTGGGGTGCTGGCGTGGACATATCTGATTTTGTACCTGGGGTTCGCTTCCCAGCCTGTGATCGCCCGTTACAGACACCTGGGCGATTACTCCTACGGTGTTTATATCTATGCCTTTCCGGTCCAGGAAATCCTTGCCCTCCTTTTCAAAGGCATCAGCCCTGTCAGCATGATGCTGCTCGGTTTCCCGGTTGTATTACTGGCAGCCGTATTCTCTTGGCACTTTATCGAGAAGCCCGCCATGGCAAGGCGCGGCAGCGTTGCCGACTTTATCAGCAGTCGTCTGGACACAATGAAAAGGCCTCGGGCCACAGTTGGGAAAGGTAAAGCATGATCGCCCGAGCCCGAAGTTCGGGCTAAACGCGTTTGGCATGTATTCAACAGGGAGTTCACGATGAAAAGATTTCAAGTGCTGGACGGGTTCAGGGGTATCTGCGCACTGAGCGTGGCGGTCTATCACGTCCACGTTCCACAGAGCTTCGGCGAATGGGCATTCTTCAGAAACGCGCATTATCTGGTGAGCTTTTTCTTTGTCCTGAGTGGCTTCGTCATGGCCCATACCTACGGCCAGAGGCTTGGCACGAAAGGTCAGTTCAGGCAGTTCTTCATTACTCGCACCTTCCGACTCTATCCATTGCACGTCTTTGTGCTCTTTTTCGCCATCGCATTGGAGATTGTGAAGCTGAGCGCAGAGCATGCCGGTATAGCCTTCAATCAGCAAAGTTTCACCGGGCAGCGCGCCCCTCAGGAGATCATTCCCAACCTGCTGCTCCTCCAATCCTGGTGGCCAGGATTTAATCCTCAGTCGTTCAACTTTCCGGCGTGGAGCATCAGTGTCGAGTACTACATTTACATGATTTTTGCGGGGATATTTCTGTGTACCCCCCGGTTCGCCACGCTGATATTCCTGATCGTTTCAGCGATGGCTGCCGCGTGTTTGTCGCTGGGACTTGCTGACTTGATGGAGCCGGCATTACAGGGGCTGTCGTGTTTCTTCGCAGGTGTCATGACCTATAAGCTTTATAAGTTTATCCACATGATGGCCGTCTCACGGTGGCTGCTCACCTTCCTGGAGGTGATCGGTATTTGCATGACGTTGGGCTTGCTGATAAGCGAGAGCGGTCAGAAGCAGCTTATTTTGATGGTGGTCTTCTGCGCGCTGATATTGGTCTTTTCTTTCGAGGGAGGGGTTGTCTCGACCCTGCTTAAAGCTCAACCATTTGAGAGGCTGGGCGCGCTGTCCTACTCGATCTACATGGTCCATGCAATGGTTTTGTTCGCTGTCACCTTAGGGTTGATCTTGGTGGGGAAGGTCACTGGTTACACCGTCGTCACTTACGATGCCGCAGCCCCTGGTCCAATGCTTTCCTTCCAGAACGCAGTCGCTGACAACCTCCTGCTCATCGGTCTGCTAATCATAATTGTGCGTATATCCGCGGTCAGCCATCAATGCATCGAGCTCCGCGGTATTGAGTGGGGCAAACGGTTGAGCAGGAGAGGGCTGATTACATCGCCAACCAGTCAAATCAAAACGGTAAGCTGAACATCTCAAACAAAAAAGCCCCAACGATTCGCATCGTTGGGGCTGTTTTTATTTACGGGTGAACCTTAGAAATCGAGGTTCGACACTGCCAGTGCGTTGGCTTCGATGAAATCGCGGCGCGGCTCTACTGCATCACCCATCAGGGTGTTGAAGATCTGATCAGCGCCGATAGCGTCTTCGATCGTGACTTTGAGCATGCGTCGCACGCTTGGGTCCATTGTGGTTTCCCACAACTGATCGGGGTTCATCTCACCAAGACCTTTATAGCGCTGAATCGTGTGACGTTTAGTGCTTTCCGCCATCAACCAAGCCAGCGCTTCCTTGAACTCGGTGACCGATTTCTTGCGTTCGCCGCGTTGTACGTAGGCGCCTTCTTCGAGCAAGGTACTGATTTGAGCGCCCAGTGCGGTGACCGTTTTGTAGTCATTGCTGCCGAAAAAGTCGCGGTTGAAGGTTACGTAATTAGACAAACCATGGGAGATCAGCTCGACCTCAGGCAGCCACACGTTACGCTCGCGGTCTTCCCGCAAACTGGCCTTGTAGACCAAACCGGACTTTTCACCGACGCGCAGGCGTTCATCAAATTTTGCCAGCCACTCTTCCATGGCCGCATGGTCCGACAGCTGCTCCATTGGTACAGCCGGCAGATACACAAAGTGCTCGGTCAGCTCCTGCGGGTAAAGACGGGACAGACGTTTGAGGGTCTTCATGACCATACGGAAGTCGTGTACCAGTTTCTCCAACGCTGCGCCGGAAATACCAGGCGCCGATTCGCTCAAGTGCAGGCTGGCATCTTCAAGTGCGGACTGGGTCATGTACTCTTCCATGGCCTCGTCGTCCTTGATGTACTGCTCTTGCTTACCTTTCTTGACCTTGTACAACGGTGGCTGAGCGATATAGATGTAGCCACGCTCCACCAGCTCGGGGAGCTGACGGAAGAAGAATGTCAGAAGCAACGTACGGATGTGCGAACCGTCAACGTCCGCATCGGTCATGATGATGATGTTGTGGTAGCGCAGCTTGGCGATGTTGTACTCGTCACGGCCGATACCGCAGCCCAGCGCAGTGATCAATGTTCCCACTTCTTGGGAAGAGATCATTTTGTCGAAACGCGCCTTCTCTACGTTCAGGATCTTGCCCTTGAGCGGGAGGATGGCCTGAGTTTTACGGTTACGTCCCTGCTTGGCGGAGCCGCCAGCAGAGTCACCTTCCACCAAGTACAGCTCGGAAAGGGCAGGGTCTTTTTCTTGGCAGTCAGCCAGTTTGCCAGGCAGGCCTGCAATATCGAGCGCACCCTTACGACGGGTCATCTCACGCGCTTTTCGTGCAGCTTCCCGAGCACGCGCCGCATCGATCATCTTGCCGACGACGGCTTTCGCTTCATTCGGGTTCTCAAGCAGGAAGTCAGAGAAGTACTTGCCCATCTCCTGCTCAACCGCAGTCTTCACCTCTGACGAAACCAGTTTGTCTTTTGTCTGCGAGCTGAACTTCGGATCAGGGACTTTAACGGAGATAATCGCGGTGAGGCCTTCGCGTGCATCGTCACCTGTGGTGGCGACTTTGTGCTTCTTCGCCAGACCTTCCTGCTCAATGTAGTTATTCAGGTTACGGGTCAGGGCTGAGCGAAAGCCAACAAGGTGGGTGCCACCGTCACGCTGCGGAATGTTGTTCGTGAAGCACAACAGGTTCTCGTTGAAGCTGTCATTCCACTGCAGCGCAATCTCAACGCCGATGCCATCTTCACGCTGGATGTTGAAGTGGAAGACCTGGTTCACGGGTGTCTTGTTGGTATTCAAGTATTCGACGAACGCCCGCAGTCCACCTTCGTACTTGAACAACTCCTCCTTGCCGCTGCGCTCGTCCTTGAGAACGATACCCACGCCGGAGTTCAGGAAAGAGAGTTCACGGATCCGCTTCGCCAGGATGTCCCAACTGAAGTGGATATTTTTGAAAGTCTCAGATGATGGCTTGAAATGAATCTCGGTACCTGTGGTTTCACTCTCGCCAACGATTTGCATCGGCTCTTGTGGCACGCCGTGGACATACGTCTGCTCCCAGACCTTTCCACTGCGGCGAACAGTCAGGTTTAAAACCTCGGACAATGCGTTAACGACTGAAACGCCCACACCATGCAGACCGCCGGATACCTTGTACGAGTTATCGTCAAACTTACCGCCAGCGTGCAATACGGTCATGATGACTTCGGCTGCGGAGACGCCTTCTTCTTTATGCACATCGACAGGGATGCCACGTCCATTGTCGCGAACAGTGATCGATTCATCCGGGTGAATGATGATGCTGATGTCGTCGCAGTGACCTGCCAACGCCTCGTCGATCGAGTTGTCCACTACCTCAAACACCATGTGATGGAGGCCGCTGCCGTCATCTGTGTCGCCGATATACATACCAGGACGTTTGCGTACGGCATCGAGCCCTTTCAGCACTTTGATGCTGGTCGAGTCGTACGTTTGGTTTTCGCTCATGCCTTCACTCCCGGTGGTCGTGGGTCTGGGTGATATTGCCATGTTCCACGTGGAACACAGCAACTGGCGTTTCCGCCAGCCAGCCTTCCCGCAACAATTCATGATCTACGCAGGTTATGAATACCTGGCAGCGTAATTCTTCCAGCAGCCGACAAAGCGCGCCGCGGTGGTTCTCATCGAGCTCCGATGGAAGGTCGTCGACGAGATAAATACATTGGCCACGACGGGCCGTGCTTACTAAATGTCCCTGAGCAATCCGCAGGGCGCAGACCACCAGCTTCTGCTGCCCACGAGAAAGGATGTCCGCCGCACTATGCCCGCCGAGCCGCAGACGTAAATCTGCACGTTGGGGCCCTGCTTGCGTATGACCCATCTGCTGATCGCGATAGAGCGAGGATGCGAGTACGTCGCTCAGGTTCTTTTCTTTGTCCCATCCTCGATAGTAACTAAGTGTCAGCCCATCGATCTGAACAAGCTCACGCAGGGTTTGCTCAAATACCGGCTTCAATGCCTTGATATAAGCGCGCCGATACTCGTCGATTACATCACTAGCCAGGCACAACTCACGGTCCCAGGCGGCCTGCGAAGCGGCGTCAAGTGTACCATGGCGAAGCCACGAGTTCCGCTGCCTCAGGGCCTTCTGGAGCCGTTGCCACGTCGCCATAAATCGAGGTTCCACGTGGAACACTCCCCAGTCCAGGAACTGACGGCGGATCTTGGGAGCACCTTCCAAAAGCCTAAAGCTATCCGGATTAATTAGCTGCAGCGGCAAAGTCTCAGCGAGCTGCGCCGCGCTCTTCGCATTTTGGCCATCGATGCGAATTTGAAAATCACCCTGACGCTCGCGGGATACGCCGAGGCTGCTATACCCACCTTCGGCGAGTTCGACCTGTCCAAATACCGTACAGGCAGGCTGCTCATATTGGATGACTGGCTGTAACCGAGCACTGCGGAATGAGCGCGCCAGGCCGAGGAGATAGATGGCTTCGAGAACACTGGTTTTCCCACTGCCGTTGGCGCCGTAGAGGATGTTGATGCGAGGGGAGGGAGAGAACGTCACCGGGTGCAGATTGCGCACCCCGGTGACCGAGACGCGGCTAAGAGACATTGATCAACTGCTGTTACAGACGCATCGGCATGACGACATAAGCCGAGTCGTCATTACCAGATTCCTGCACCAATGCGCTGCTGTTGGAATCCGAGAGGATCAGACGAACTTGTTCGGTCGTCATGACACCCAATACATCAAGCAAGTAGCTTACGTTGAAACCTATCTCCAGCGAGCTGCCGTTGTAATCAACGCTGATCTCTTCTTCAGCTTCCTCCTGCTCCGGGTTGTTCGCCTGAATTTTCAACTGACCGTTAGCCAACTGAAGACGAATACCCCGGTACTTTTCATTGGAGAGAATCGCGGTACGGCTAAACGCTTCTCGCAATGCCTGACGATCACCCACTACCAGCTTGTCCCCACCTTTTGGCAGCACTCGCTCGTAGTCCGGGAATTTACCGTCGACCAGTTTGGAAGTGAACGTGAACTCGCCTGTTGTCGCCCTGATGTGATGCTGGCCGAGCACGATGCTGACCAAGCCATCCTGCTCTGTCAGCAGGCGTGCAAGCTCCAGGATGCCCTTACGAGGAACGATGACTTGATGGCGGTCAGCCTGCTCAATGTCCGCTGCCATGGAGCACATGGCTAGCCGGTGGCCATCTGTTGCTACAGCTCGCAGAATGCCTGACTGGACCTCGATCAACATACCGTTGAGATAGTAACGAACGTCTTGCTGAGCCATCGCAAAGCTGGTGCGTTCAATCAGACGGCGCAGCTTGCTTTGAATAAGGCTAAAAGTGAGAGAGCCCGGGCCTTCTTCAACAGTCGGGAAATCGTTCGCAGGGAGCGTTGACAGTGTGAAGCGGCTGCGGCCAGCCTTCACGATCAGTTTTTGTTCATCTAGCTTGATGTCGATAAGAGCGTCGTTTGGAAGGCTCTTGCAGATGTCCATCAGTTTTCTGGCGGGCACCGTGATCTCACCTGGCTCTGCAGGCTCCTCCAGCTGGACGCGACCAACCAGCTCAACTTCCAGGTCGGTGCCCGTCAGTGACAACTGCTGGCCTTCTACAACCAAGAGTACGTTCGACAGAACCGGCAAGGTCTGACGGCGTTCGACAACGCCGGCGACCAGTTGCAGGGGTTTCAACAGGGCTTCGCGTTGAATGGTGAAATGCATGGTCTAGTCCCTTGCCTTGATAAGCTGCGACGGCATCACGTTGTTAACGTACGCAGCAAGTTCTTGTAGTCCTCGCGGATGTCCGCATCGGATTCTTTCAATTCGTTAATCTTGCGGCACGCATGTAACACCGTGGTGTGATCTCGGCCGCCAAACACATCACCGATTTCCGGAAGGCTGTGGTTGGTCAGTTCCTTGGACAATGCCATCGCCACCTGTCGCGGTCGCGCGACGGACCTGGAACGACGCTTGGACAGCAGGTCGGAGATTTTGATTTTGTAGTATTCGGCAACGGTACGCTGAATGTTATCCACACTTACCAGCTTGTCTTGCAACGCGAGCAAGTCCTTCAACGATTCGCGGATCAATTCAATCGTGATGTCGCGGCCCATGAAGTGTGAATGGGCGATGACGCGCTTCAGCGCACCCTCAAGCTCACGCACGTTGGAACGGATACGCTGGGCAATAAAGAACGCAGCGTCGTGAGGGAGATCGACTTTCGCCTGATCCGCCTTCTTCATCAAAATAGCGACCCGTGTTTCCAGCTCTGGAGGCTCAACGGCTACTGTCAGCCCCCAACCGAAACGTGACTTGAGACGCTCTTCAAGCCCTTCGATCTCTTTAGGATAACGGTCACTGGTGAGAATAACCTGCTGACCACCCTCAAGAAGGGCGTTGAAGGTGTGGAAAAACTCCTCCTGAGAACGCTCCTTGCGCGCAAAGAATTGAATGTCATCGATCAGGAGCGCGTCAACGGAGCGATAGAAGCGCTTGAACTCATTAATGGCGTTGAGTTGGAGCGCCTTGACCATATCCGCCACAAACCGCTCGGAGTGCAGATAAACGACCTTGGCGTTCGGGTTTTTCTTGAGCAGATGGTTACCCACAGCATGCATCAGGTGAGTTTTACCCAGGCCCACACCGCCATAAAGAAAGAGGGGGTTATAGCCATGCTTGGGATTATCCGCTACCTGCCAGGCGGCCGCTCGTGCCAGCTGGTTGGACTTGCCTTCGACAAAGTTTTCGAATGTGAAGGTCCTGTTGAGATAGCTGGTGTGCTTGAGCGCGCCCTCAACCTGAACGTTACGCTGCTCGGCGCGGGCTGGAGCTTGCTGGGAACTGGCACCCGCCATCGGATCGAAGCTAGCCCGAGAGGGTTCGTCTTCAACATTCAACGAGGTTTGGATCATAGGAGCAGAAGTTGAAACGGGCTGCGGTGCGCGCGGGGGAACGGGCGCTTCGCTGGTGGCCGCTATCTCGGCAGCTTGAGACGCGGCGGCAGCCGCAGCCAGGGGTGCATTCGGCGCGGCACGTGGGGCCGAGCTACGTTTGCTTCCTATTAATAAGGACAGGGATGGCGCGATTCCTTGACCCTGCTCGCTGAGTAACTCGAGCAGCCGACCCAAGTACTTCTCATTGACCCAGTCCAGTACAAATCGATTGGGCGCATACACGCGCAGTTCATCGCCTTCGGCTTCAACCTGCAACGGACGGATCCAGGTGTTGAATTGCTGGGCAGGCAGCTCATCGCGCAAAAGCTCAACGCATTGCTGCCAAAGTTCCACTGACACAAATATCCCCTAGATTCTGAAGCCGGTGAGGCAAAAACAAGCCGCCATTGTAACCACCCGAAGCTGACTTATCCACATGAAGGTGGGGCACTAATGCATGAAATCCGGGTGTAGGTGCTTAAAACGACGCCTCTCGGTGGATAGATAAGCTCTGTGGATAACATGACGTCAGCCCATTGCATAACACAGGGTTGAAGGCTGTGGATAAGACCCCTGTGGATAACCTGCCGAGTTGCACACAGCTTGTAATCAGCCGCCGCACAGCCGGGGCACTGCTTTTGGACAGACTTTCATTCCTCTGTACACAAGTAAATACGTGACCCTCAGAGCTTTATCCACAGATCCTCTCGGCCTAAGCTTTTATAAGCTTTACAAAAAAGCTTTAAATACCTTCCTTCTTTATTTCTATATTTGGGTTCGGAGCATGCACCGGCTGATCGGTCGCTGTCGATGAATGCACAGCAGGAACTAAATGCAAGAAACGTTGGTTGGAAATTGACCTGCGAGCCCGCTTTCTCTAGAATCCCCGGTCTCTTAAAACGGGGGCCATTCCGGCCCGTTGTGGACGAACCAGGTAACACGCCATGAAACGTACTTTCCAACCCAGCACTATCAAGCGCGCTCGCACCCACGGTTTCCGTGCTCGTATGGCCACCAAAAACGGTCGCGCAGTCCTCTCGCGTCGTCGCGCCAAAGGCCGTAAGCGTCTGGCAGTTTGATTAATCGGCACAGGTGGTGAGTCAGGACTTCAGTCGGGAAAAGCGTTTGCTGACCCCCCGGCATTTCAAGGCAGTCTTTGACTCCCCCACCGGCAAGGTTCCGGGGAAAAATCTCCTGCTCCTTGTGCGCAACAACGATCTTGATCATCCCCGTCTCGGGCTGGTGATCGGGAAGAAGAGTGTGAAGCTCTCCGTTGAGCGCAACCGCTTGAAACGCCTGATGCGTGAGTCGTTTCGCCTTCACCAGGACACCCTGGTCGGATGGGATATCGTCGTCGTCGCGCGCAAAGGCTTGGGTGACATTGAAAACCCCGAATTGATTCAGCATTTCGGCAAGCTCTGGAAACGTCTGGCGCGCAGCCGGCCCGATCCCGAACTTAAAACCGAAACTGCGGGGGTAGACAGTCCTGATGCGTAAACTGGCGCTCGTTCCGATCCAGTTTTACCGCTATGCCATCAGTCCCCTGATGGCCAGTCACTGTCGTTTCTACCCCAGTTGCTCCTGCTACGCGTACGAGGCCATTGAAAATTATGGTCTGGTGCGTGGTGGCTGGCTGACCTTACGTCGCTTAGGTCGGTGTCATCCGTGGAATCCCGGTGGTTATGACCCGGTTCCACCTGCTCCCACCTCCCGTTCCTCTTCGATGGCCGAGTAATCATGGATATTAAACGCACGATCCTGATCGTCGCCCTGGCAATCGTGACCTATGTCGGTGTCCTGAAATGGAACCAGGACTACGGTCAGGCTGCCTTGCCGACTCAGAATGTTGCTGCCACCACCAATACATCCGCTATTCCTGATGCTCCGCAAGGTTCAGCGACTGCCAATGCAGACGTCCCTAGCGCTACAGGCGAAGTCGCTGCGCCCGCGGAAATCCCCGTGGCCACCAGCAAAGATCTGATCCAGGTGAAGACTGACGTCCTCAATCTGGAAATTGATCCGGTAGGCGGCGATGTGGTGCAGCTTCGTTTGCCGCTGTATCCACGCCGTCAGGACCATCCCGAAATTCCTTTCCAGCTGTTCGATAACGGCGGCGAGCGGATTTTCCTTGCTCAGAGCGGTCTGACTGGCGCAAACGGTCCCGACGCTCGAGCCTCTGGTCGTCCGGTTTATTCGGCTACGCAGAAAAGTTTCCAGCTGGCCGACGGCCAGAATGATCTGGTCGTCGACCTGAAGTTCAGCGATGGTGGCGTTAATTACATCAAGCGCTTTACGTTCAAACGTGGCCTGTATGACCTGACCGTTTCCTACGTGATTGACAACCAGAGCGCGCAGCAGTGGAACGGTAGCCTGTTCGCACAGTTGAAACGCGATGCGAGCGCTGATCCATCCTCGACTACGGCGACAGGGACAGCCACCTACCTGGGCGCTGCCATGTGGACGCCTTCGGAACCCTACAAAAAGGTTTCCATGAAGGACATCGACAAAGGATCGGTGAAAGACACTGTTCAGGGCGGGTGGGTTGCCTGGTTGCAACATTACTTCGTGACCGCCTGGATTCCGAACAAGGCTGACAGCAACACCGTTACCACTCGTAAAGACAGCGCTGGCAATTACATCATCGGCTTCACTGGGCCGGCATTGACTGTCGCACCTGGCGCCAAAGCTGAAACGACCGCTACGCTTTACGCCGGCCCGAAGAGTCAGGCAGTCCTGAAGGAGTTATCCCCAGGTCTGGAACTGACAGTGGATTACGGCATTCTGTGGTTCATCGCCCAACCCATTTTCTGGCTGTTGCAACATATTCACAGCCTTGTGGGTAACTGGGGTTGGTCGATCATTTTCCTGACGATGCTAATCAAAGGGCTTTTCTTCCCGCTGTCGGCCGCCAGTTATAAATCCATGGCCAGGATGCGTGCAGTTGCGCCTCGACTCGCCGCGTTGAAAGAACAGCATGGCGATGATCGTCAGAAGCTGTCTCAATCAATGATGGAGCTGTACAAGAAAGAAAAGATCAACCCGCTGGGTGGATGCTTGCCGATTCTGGTGCAGATGCCGGTGTTCCTTTCCCTGTACTGGGTACTGCTGGAAAGCGTCGAGATGCGCCAGGCGCCTTGGCTCCTGTGGATAACCGACCTGTCGATCAAAGACCCGTTCTTCATCCTGCCGATCATCATGGGCGCCACCATGTTCATCCAGCAGCGTCTGAACCCGACACCTCCGGATCCGATGCAGGCGAAGGTCATGAAGTTGATGCCAATCATCTTTACGTTCTTCTTCCTGTGGTTCCCTGCCGGTCTGGTGCTGTACTGGGTTGTGAACAACACCTTGTCCATTACTCAACAGTGGTACATCACCCGCAGCATCGAAGCGAAAGCCAAGAAAGCTGAAGCCTGATCTACCCTGTTAACAAGTTCTTCAAACGCCCCCTCGTGGGGCGTTTTGCTATCCGTCAGTTCTTCAGGAGTCGGCCATGAATGTCCTTTTTGAAACCATTGCGGCCATCGCGACGGCTCCCGGCCGAGGAGGTGTCGGTATCATTCGAGTTTCCGGTCCCCACGCTGGCAAATGTGCCGAGGCAATTCTCGGCAAACTGCCTCAACCTCGTTATGCGCATTACGGCGCTTTCAAAGGGGTAAATGGCGCGGTAATCGACGAAGGCATTGGTCTCTACTTTTCTGGTCCTCATTCGTTTACCGGAGAGGATGTGCTCGAACTTCAGGGGCATGGCGGGCCTGTTGTTCTGGACATGTTGCTTGAGCGTTGCGTGCAGCTGGGATGCCGCCTGGCGCGCCCGGGCGAGTTCAGCGAACGCGCGTTTCTTAACGACAAGCTTGACCTGGCCCAGGCAGAGGCAATCGCCGACCTCATTGAGGCGAGCTCTGCACAAGCGGCGCGCAACGCGCTGCGATCACTGCAGGGTGCTTTTTCCCAGCGAGTCCATGAGCTCACGGAAAAGCTGATCAGCCTGAGAATTTATGTCGAAGCGGCGATTGATTTTCCTGAAGAGGAAATCGACTTCCTCGCAGACGGCCATGTGCTGACAATGCTAGATAGCGTGAGGGCGCAGTTATCCACAGTATTGCGGGAAGCTAACCAGGGTGCCCTCCTCAGAGATGGCATGAATGTGGTCATTGCCGGCAGGCCTAACGCCGGTAAGTCGAGTCTGCTCAACGCCCTTGCTGGTAAAGAGGCGGCGATCGTTACTGAAATCGCAGGTACCACCCGGGATGTTCTGCGCGAACATATCCACATTGATGGTATGCCGCTCCATGTGGTCGATACTGCGGGACTGCGCAATACAGACGATCAAGTTGAAAAAATTGGTGTCCAGCGTGCGCTCCAGGCAATAGGCCAGGCTGACAGAATTTTGCTGGTTGTGGATGCAACGGCGCCGGAAGCGGGCGATCCGTTTGCACTCTGGCCCGAGTTTCTCGACCTGCGCCCTGACCCCGCCAACGTTACCCTGATTCGCAACAAGGTCGACTTGAGCGATGAAGCTGTGCAGCTGTCCACCAGCGTCGATGGGCATGTGACGATCAGCCTTAGTGCCAAAGCCGGGGGTGAAGGCGTTGAGCTTCTGCGCGAACATCTGAAGGCCTGCATGGGATATCAGCAAGCGGCTGAAGGAAGCTTCAGCGCAAGGCGGCGCCACCTCGAGGCGCTGCACAAAGCAAGCGCCTCCCTCGAGCATGGTCGCTCTCAGCTGACCTTGGCGGGGGCTGGGGAGTTGCTTGCCGAAGATCTGCGCCAGGCGCAGCAGTCTTTAGGCGAAATCACGGGTTCGTTCACCTCAGACGATTTATTGGGACGGATATTTTCCAGCTTCTGCATAGGCAAGTAACGCATCGCTCCCCAAAAGGCAGGCTAATCAGGTTGGTCTGCCCCTCCCCAATCTACTTTTTTCGACTGTCCTGTCAGCTCATGGCGCAATGGGTGTGGCTGAACTCGCGCCAAATTTGGCCTCAGCACGATTCACGTTGATATGAGCCCTGTGCATAAGCGGGCCTAAGGTCAGTTGATAAACGGGCGTTCAGCATGAGGATAAACACGCCTGTGGACAAGTAGGCTTTTAATCCACAGGCTTAAATAGGTTATCCAATGGCCTCCGATGCACATGACCACAGACCTTAAGAATTCTGTACATCACGTTCTATAAGGTCTGTGTCGATCTATCCACAGAAAAGGTGTCCAGTAGAAATAAACATAAAAACAAAGATCTTATAAATTTCTTTCTTTTTAATTTCTATAGCGCGCCTTATCCACACCTGGTTAAATTTTGCGCATCAGGTTCCTTAGGCTGGGGTAAGTGCCTATACTTGCCGCCCAATCCTATTCCCCCAATCAACAGGCACGAGGTGCGTGGTGGATTTCCCTTCCCGTTTTCAAGTGATCGTCATCGGCGGCGGTCATGCCGGTACCGAGGCAGCACTGGCGTCTGCACGTATGGGTGCTACTACCCTGCTGCTTACGCACAACGTGGAAACCCTCGGCCAGATGAGCTGCAACCCGGCCATTGGCGGCATTGGTAAAAGTCACCTGGTCAAAGAGATCGATGCACTTGGCGGTGCCATGGCAACCGCGACCGATAAAAGCGGTATTCAATTTCGCGTGCTGAATGGTCGTAAAGGCCCAGCTGTCAGAGCCACCAGGGCCCAGGCCGACCGTGTGCTTTACAAAGCTGCGGTCAGGGAAATCATCGAAAATCAGCCCAATCTGTGGATATTCCAGCAGGCGTGCGACGATCTGATCGTGGAACAAGACCAGGTGCGCGGTGTAGTCACCCAGATGGGGCTGCGTTTTCTGGCTGATTCCGTTGTTCTCACCACAGGCACGTTTTTGGGTGGACTTATCCACATCGGTCTGCAGAACTATTCGGGCGGTCGAGCAGGTGATCCGCCCTCCATCGCACTGGCACGCAGGCTTCGTGAGCTACCGCTGAGAGTGGGTCGGCTGAAAACAGGCACGCCTCCACGCATTGACGGACGCTCGGTAGATTTCTCGGTGATGACCGAACAACCGGGTGATACACCGATTCCCGTAATGTCGTTCATGGGGTCCAAGGCACAACACCCTAGCCAGGTCAGCTGCTGGATTACCCACACGAATGCCCGCACGCACGAAATTATCGCGGCGAATCTGGATCGGTCGCCAATGTACTCGGCTGCTGGAGAAATCGAAGGAGTGGGGCCTCGGTACTGCCCATCGATCGAGGACAAGATCCATCGCTTCGCCGACAAGGAAAGCCATCAGGTGTTTATCGAACCGGAAGGTTTGACGACTCATGAGCTTTATCCCAACGGTATATCGACTTCGCTGCCGTTCGACGTACAGCTGCAGATCGTTCGTTCCATCCGCGGTATGGAAAACGCACACATCGTTAGGCCGGGCTATGCCATCGAATATGACTATTTCGATCCGCGAGACTTGAAATACAGTCTCGAAACCAAGGTGATTGCGGGATTGTTTTTCGCAGGGCAGATCAACGGCACGACCGGCTACGAAGAGGCCGGCGCACAAGGTTTGCTCGCCGGCGCCAACGCAGCCCTCAGGGCGCAAGGCAAGGACAGCTGGTGCCCGCGTCGCGATGAGGCTTACATTGGCGTGCTGGTAGATGACCTGATTACGCTCGGTACCCAGGAGCCCTACAGGATGTTTACCTCGCGCGCCGAATACCGCCTGATTTTGCGCGAAGACAACGCGGACCTGCGGTTGACCGAGCAGGGCCGGGCGCTCGGCTTGGTGGACGACACCCGCTGGGCGGCATTCTGCGCCAAGCGCGAGGGCATTGAGCTGGAAGAACAGCGTCTGAAGTCGACCTGGGTCCGGCCGGGTACCGAGCAGGGCGACGCGGTCTCGGCGCACTTCGGTACCCCGCTGACCCACGAATACAATCTGCTGAATCTGCTAAGCCGCCCGGAAGTCGACTACGCCAGTCTGGTTGCGCTGACCGGTCATGGTGCGTCGGACCCGCAGGTAGCTGAACAGATCGAAATCAGGACCAAATACGCCGGTTACATTGACCGTCAGCAAGACGAGATCGCTCGTCTGCGTGGCAGCGAAAACACACGGCTTCCTGCAGATATCGACTACACCGGTATTTCCGGTCTTTCCAAAGAGATCCAGAGCAAGCTGGGGATAACTCGACCGGAAACGCTAGGTCAGGCCTCGCGAATTCCGGGGGTGACGCCAGCAGCAATTTCTCTTTTGCTGATTCATTTGAAAAAACGCGGCGCGGGCCGCCAGTTGGAGCAGAGCGCTTGAGTTCGATGGTCACCCCGCAGCATGCCGAAGAATTGACTGTGGGTGCTCGAGAGCTCGGCGTCGACTTGAGCGAGAGCCAACACAGCCAGCTACTGGCATACCTGGCCCTGTTGATCAAATGGAACAAAGCCTACAACCTGACGGCTGTTCGGAACCCTGATGAGATGGTGTCTCGTCATCTGCTGGACAGCTTGAGTGTGGTGCGTTTCGTCGAGGGTGAGCGTCAGCTGGATGTTGGCAGCGGCGGTGGGATGCCCGGCATCCCGCTGGCCATTCTGTTTCCCGACATGAAAATCACAGTATTGGACAGCAACGGCAAGAAGACCCGTTTTCTGACTCAGGTCAAACTCGAACTCGCGCTCTCCAATCTCGAAGTTATTCACAGCCGAGCCGAAGCATTCCAGCCCATGCTGCCATTCAACGGCATCATCTCTCGCGCCTTCAGCAGTCTCGAAGACTTTACCCAGTGGACGCGGCACATGGGCGACAGTGATACCCGCTGGCTGGCAATGAAGGGTCTGCATCCAGCAGAGGAGCTGGTAGCATTACCCGCAGACTTTACTCTGGAAAGCGCGCAAGCCTTGGCCGTACCCGGTTGCCAAGGTCAACGGCATCTGCTGATACTGCGCCGCACGGCATGACAGGGAACACACGCAATAATGGCTAAGGTATTCGCGATAGCGAACCAAAAAGGGGGCGTGGGTAAAACCACTACCTGCATTAATCTCGCAGCTTCGCTGGTGGCTACCAAGCGACGAGTGCTTTTGATTGACCTGGATCCGCAAGGCAACGCCACGATGGGCAGTGGTGTGGATAAGCATGGGCTTGAGCATTCTGTTTATGATCTGCTAATTGGTGAGTGCGATCTGAATCAAGCCATGCACTTTTCCGAGCACGGCGGGTATCAGTTACTGCCGGCGAACCGCGACCTGACCGCCGCTGAGGTGGTTCTGCTGGAAATGCAGATGAAGGAGTCACGTCTGCGGTCGGCATTGGCTCCCATACGCGAGAATTACGACTACATCCTGATCGACTGCCCGCCGTCGCTTTCGATGTTGACGCTCAACGCTCTGGTTGCAGCCGACGGCGTGATTATCCCCATGCAGTGTGAGTATTTTGCGCTCGAAGGTCTGAGTGACCTTGTGGATAACATCAAGCGCATCGGTGAATTGCTCAATCCCCAACTCAAGATCGAAGGTCTGCTGCGAACCATGTACGACCCGCGGCTTAGCCTGATCAACGATGTTTCTGCACAGCTCAAAGAGCACTTTGGCGACCAGCTGTACGACACCGTCATTCCGCGCAACATTCGACTGGCCGAGGCGCCCAGCTTTGGCATGCCGGCATTGGCGTACGACAAAACCTCTCGCGGCGCGCTGGCTTACCTGGCGCTTGCGGGCGAGATGGTCCGTCGCCAACGTCGTGGCAGCCGCACCGCTGCTCAGCCCACTTAAGGAAATTCCATGGCCGTCAAGAAACGTGGACTCGGACGTGGGCTGGACGCACTGCTGAGCAGCCCAACCGTCAGCGCGTTGGAAGATCAGGCCGTGAAGGCCGATCAGCGCGAGTTGCAACACATCCCGTTGGACCTTATTCAGCGAGGCAAATATCAGCCTCGTCGGGACATGGATCCGCAAGCGCTGGAGGAACTCGCGAATTCGATCAAGGCGCAAGGTGTCATGCAGCCGATCGTGGTCCGTCCGATAGCGGATAACCGCTTTGAGATTATTGCCGGTGAACGCCGCTGGCGCGCCAGCCAGCAAGCCGGTATCGAAACCATTCCCGCCATGGTGCGGGATGTTCCGGATGAAGCCGCCATTGCAATGGCGCTTATTGAGAACATTCAGCGCGAAGACTTGAATCCGATCGAGGAAGCGATTGCCCTGCAGCGTCTGCAGCAGGAATTTCAGCTGACCCAACAGCAAGTGGCCGAAGCGGTGGGAAAATCGCGAGTCAGCGTGGCCAATCTGTTGCGTCTGATCGCATTGCCGGAAGCAATCAAGACCATGCTCTCCCATGGGGATCTGGAAATGGGGCACGCACGTGCGCTGCTGGGATTGCCTGAAGATCAACAGGTTGAGGGGGCGCGACATGTTGTCGCACGCGGCTTGACCGTGCGCCAGACTGAGGCACTGGTTCGCCAGTGGTTGAGCGGCAAACAGGAGGCTGCGGAGCCTGTAAAGGCCGATCCCGATATCACCCGCCTGGAGCAGCGACTGGCCGAGCGGCTGGGCTCTGCGGTGCAAATCCGCCATGGACAGAAGGGTAAAGGCCAATTGGTTATCCGTTACAATTCACTGGACGAGCTTCAAGGTGTGCTCGCTCACATTCGCTGATACAAATGATGCGTAGCGTGTAGTCGGAAATCACTACCCGGCAGTTGAATAGGGGCTGAACCGCCCCTATACTCTGCGCGCATTTTGTCGGCACAATTTATGCCAAGTTGTTGATTTTAGCGGCCGGCATAAGAGGAGCCCGTGTGACGGAGACACGCACGCCAAACCGCTTGCCCTTCCATCGCCTGGCTGTTTTCCCGATCTTGATGGCTCAGCTGGTTGTCCTTATTGGGGCAGCACTGGCGCTTTGGCAGTGGCAGAGTGTCGTAGCAGGGTATTCGGGGCTTTGCGGAGGCCTGATAGCCTGGCTGCCGAATGTATATTTTGCTCATAAGGCTTTTCGGTATTCCGGAGCCAGAGCAGCGCAGGCCATTGTTCGGTCGTTCTACGCCGGCGAGGCAGGCAAACTGATTTTTACGGCAGTGCTTTTTGCACTGACGTTTGCAGGGGTAAAACCGCTGGCTCCGCTTGCGGTTTTTGGCGTATTCATACTGACCCAACTGGTTAGTTGGTTTGCACCCCTGCTACTGAGAACAAGACTTTCGAGACCTTAGGGCGTTTGAGGCAACCATGGCAGAGCAAACAGCTTCGGGCTATATCCAGCACCACTTGCAGAACCTGACCTTTGGTCATTTGCCTGACGGCAGTTGGGGCTTCGCGCATTCCGCAGCGCAAGCAAAAGAAATGGGCTTTTGGGCTTTCCACGTGGATACCCTTGGCTGGTCGGTCGCGCTAGGTCTGATTTTCGTGCTGATCTTCCGTATGGCCGCAAAAAAAGCGACTTCCGGTCAACCCGGTGCGCTGCAGAACTTCGTTGAAGTGCTTGTCGAGTTCGTTGACGGCAGCGTTCGGGACAGTTTCCACGGCCGCAGTGCTGTCATCGCGCCCCTGGCGTTGACCATTTTCGCCTGGGTGTTCCTCATGAACGCCGTCGACTTGATTCCAGTCGACTGGATCCCGCAACTGGCGATCATGGTCACCGGCGACCATCACATTCCATTCCGTGCCGTATCGACAACAGATCCCAATGCAACACTGGGTATGGCCCTGTCTGTCTTCGCCCTGATCATTTTCTACAGCATCAAGATCAAAGGTATCGGCGGCTTTATCGGAGAGTTGACCCTGCATCCGTTCGGCAGCAAGAACATTTTCGTTCAGGCTCTGTTGATTCCGGTGAACTTCCTGCTTGAATTCGTGACTTTGGTGGCCAAACCGATTTCCCTGGCACTGCGTCTGTTCGGCAACATGTATGCGGGTGAACTGGTGTTCATTCTGATCGCGGTCATGTTCGGTAGCGGCCTGCTCTGGCTGAGCGGCCTTGGCGTGGTCCTGCAATGGGCGTGGGCTGTCTTCCACATCCTGATCATCACCCTGCAAGCGTTCATCTTCATGATGCTGACCATCGTCTACCTGTCGATGGCTCACGAAGATAACCATTAAGACTCGCCTGGCGAGTCTGATGATCCCCTCGCTCCGGTGGGGGGGTGCCCGCGAGGGCCTGATGTAAGAAACGATTTTGTTTTACCGCTTTAATCTAAGAAAACCTAACCAATACGACGTAAAAGTCGGGAGGAAAGATGGAAACTGTAGTTGGTCTAACTGCTATCGCTGTTGCACTGCTGATCGGCCTGGGCGCACTGGGTACTGCAATCGGCTTCGGTCTGCTGGGCGGTAAATTCCTGGAAGGCGCTGCGCGTCAACCAGAAATGGTTCCAATGCTGCAAGTTAAGATGTTCATCGTGGCTGGTCTGCTCGACGCCGTGACCATGATCGGTGTTGGTATCGCTCTGTTCTTCACTTTTGCGAACCCCTTCGTTGGTCAACTCGCTGGCTAATCACTCGAATTGTCGAGTTGATTGGTGTGATGGACAACGAACGAGCGAGGTGTTGGCGTGAACATTAATGCAACCCTGATTGGCCAGTCCGTTGCGTTCTTCATTTTTGTGCTGTTCTGCATGAAGTTCGTGTGGCCTCCGGTCATCGCGGCTTTGCACGAACGTCAGAAGAAGATTGCGGATGGACTGGACGCTGCTACACGAGCAGCTCGCGACCTGGAGCTGGCCCAAGATAAAGTGGGTCAGCAACTGCGCGAAGCTAAGGCTCAGGCAGCTGAGATCATTGAGCAAGCCAAGAAACGCGGTACCCAGATTGTCGACGAAGCCCGGGAACAGGCTCGCGTCGAAGCTGACCGCATCAAGGCTCAGGCTCAGGCCGAGATCGAACAGGAACTGAACGGCGTCAAAGACGCGCTGCGCGCCCAGCTGGGTAGCCTGGCAGTCAACGGCGCAGAGAAGATCCTGGGTGCCACAATCGATCGAAACGCGCACGCGGAGCTGGTTAACAAACTGGCTGCTGAAATTTAAGCGAGGGCGATCATGGCAGAACTGACCACGTTGGCCCGACCTTACGCTAAGGCAGCCTTCGAGCATGCACAGGCGCACCAGCAACTGGCCAATTGGTCAGCCATGCTCGGCCTGGCTGCTGCAGTGTCGCAAGACGACACGATGCAGCGCATGCTCAAGGCCCCGCGACTGACGAGCGCAGACAAGGCCGCCACTTTTATTGAAGTGTGCGGCGACAAGTTCGATGCCAAGGCACAGAATTTCATTCACGTCGTTGCCGAAAACGACCGTCTTCAGCTTTTGCCGGAGATCTCCGAACTGTTCGAGCTGTACAAGGCCGAGCAGGAAAAATCGGTAGACGTGGATGTGACCAGTGCTTTTGCATTGAACCAAGAACAGCAAGACAAACTCGCCAAGGTTCTCAGTGCACGGCTCGGCCGGGAAGTGCGCCTGCACGCTGCGGAGGATGCCGCCCTGATAGGTGGTGTCATCATCCGCGCCGGCGACCTGGTTATCGATGGCTCAGTTCGCGGCAAACTCGCGCAACTAGCCGAAGCATTGAAATCTTGAGTTTGAAGGGGCAGCAGAGCAATGCAGCAACTCAATCCTTCCGAAATAAGTGAAATCATCAAGGGCCGTATCGAGAAACTCGATGTGGCCTCCCAAGCCCGAAACGAAGGCACTGTCGTCAGCGTGTCTGACGGTATCGTGCGGATTCACGGTCTCGCCGACGCGATGTACGGCGAAATGATCGAGTTCCCGGGCGGCGTTTACGGTATGGCACTGAACCTGGAGCAAGACTCCGTGGGTGCTGTCGTACTGGGCGCTTACACCTCTCTGGCTGAAGGCATGAGTGCCAAGTGCACCGGCCGCATCCTGGAAGTTCCTGTTGGTAAGGAATTGCTGGGTCGCGTAGTCGACGCTTTGGGTAACCCTGTCGACGGCAAAGGTCCGCTGAACAACACCGAGACCGACGCGGTCGAGAAAGTTGCTCCAGGCGTGATCTGGCGTAAGTCGGTAGACCAGCCTTTGCAGACTGGCTACAAGGCAGTTGATGCCATGATTCCTGTCGGCCGTGGCCAGCGTGAGCTGATCATCGGCGACCGTCAGATCGGTAAAACCGCTCTGGCCATCGACGCGATCATCAATCAGAAGAACAGCGGCATTTTTTGCGTGTACGTGGCAATCGGTCAGAAACAATCGACCATCGCCAACGTTGTACGCAAACTGGAAGAACACGGTGCTCTGGCCAATACGATCGTCGTAGCCGCCAGTGCTTCCGAGTCTCCAGCGCTGCAGTTCCTGGCACCGTACTCCGGCTGCACAATGGGCGAGTACTTCCGCGATCGCGGCGAAGACGCATTGATCGTTTACGATGATCTGTCCAAGCAAGCCGTGGCCTACCGCCAGATTTCCCTGCTGCTGCGCCGTCCACCAGGACGTGAAGCGTACCCAGGCGACGTGTTCTATCTCCACTCCCGTCTGTTGGAGCGCGCCTCCCGCGTTTCGGAAGAATGGGTCGAGAAGTTCACCAACGGCGCAGTGACTGGCAAGACCGGTTCGCTGACCGCACTGCCGCTCATCGAAACACAGGCTGGCGACGTTTCTGCGTTCGTTCCGACCAACGTGATCTCCATCACTGACGGTCAGATCTTCCTGGAATCAGCCATGTTCAACTCCGGCATTCGCCCGGCAGTGAACGCCGGTGTGTCGGTATCCCGTGTGGGTGGTGCCGCTCAGACCAAGATCATCAAGAAGCTGTCCGGTGGTATTCGTACCGCGCTGGCTCAGTACCGTGAACTGGCAGCATTTGCCCAGTTCGCATCTGACCTGGACGAGGCAACTCGCAAGCAACTTGAGCATGGTCAGCGCGTCACCGAGCTGATGAAGCAGAAGCAATATGCGCCAATGTCGATTGCTGACATGTCGCTGTCGCTGTATGCCGCTGAGCGTGGGTTCCTGACTGACGTCGAAATCGCCAAGGTTGGCAGCTTTGAACAAGCGCTGATTGCTTACTTCAACCGAGATCACGCCGAT
>Ga0308170_10000168_pt1 | contig 120032 bp, 144 predicted proteins | sample PhyBR2_2_FD_202136 | JGI IMG/M metagenome (GOLD analysis project Ga0308170, IMG submission 202136) | Phyllosphere microbial communities from UC Gill Tract Community Farm, Albany, California, United States - DLSLSB.R2 | ecosystem: Host-associated > Plants > Phyllosphere > Unclassified | place... | reverse complement strand
ATGTGGTGCTCCCTGACCCCTACGACGGTCGGATCGTTCGGCTCCACATGGACGAAGACGACAAGCTTCAGGTCAAGACCATGGAGCTCAACCTCGGCAAGATCAGCGGCTACGCTCCCGATGTGGAAGCAGCCATCGGATGGATGAGCTCCATCGCAGACGAGGAAGTTCGCAGCGAGCTCAAGGCCCACGGGCTGCCTGCCCGGGCTGGTATGCTCCTCCAGGGCCCTCCTGGCTCTGGCAAGACCACACTGGCTCGCCGGGTCGCTCGAGACCTCGCCGGAGAGACCACCGTAGTCTACCCCACGCCCGAGGTTTCCATCGAGAAGATCTTCGAGTTCGCTGACCGCTACGAACCCGTGCTCATCGTCCTTGAGGATGTGGAGTCCTTCTTCGGAGAGCGCGGCGAGAGCGACTTCAGCTCCTTCCTCAACGAGCTCGACGGGCTCGACCAGGAGGGTGGCAAGATGATCCTCGCCACCACCAACGATGCCTCTGAGTTCGATGATGCGGTGACTCGACCCGGCCGGCTCGAGCGCAGCGTCGTCATCGCAGATGTGCAGCCCGGCGCCCACCTGGAGATGGTGAAGAATCGACTCCCGAAGGAATCAGAGGCCAACCTGGAATCTCTCCTTGGAGTGATCCGAGAGAAGTGCGAAGTTGCCAAGAAGATCATCACCCCTGCCGTGATCGATTCCCTGGCTCGCCACGCCATCATGCTCCGGCTCAGCGGCGATGGGCTCCTGAAGTACTCCCGCGAGACTTGGGTGCCCTACTACGAGACGGAGTCTCACATCTGAGCCCGGCGGCGATAGCATAGGCTGAGACCGATGGAGAGGGGAGAGCGCATGGCACACGACCACGCTCTCCCCTCTTCGGCTTCAGCCTCCGGAGGGCTCCTGAGATTTCGGCTCGGAGCTGTTCTCGTTCTTGCGCTGGGAGCCTTTTCAGCTCAGCTCATCGGCGCGCTACTCACCGGATCCATCGCACTGCTGGCTGAATCTGTCCACATGTTCGTGGACCTCATCGGGCTACTCATTGCTTTCTCAGCTGCCCTGCTCCCCAGGAGTGTCAGCGAGACTAGTCGCAGCAGAGTTGGAGCGGTCTCTGCGCTCGTCCAGTCCACGCTCCTTGTGGGAGTTGGACTCTACGCGCTGATCCACGGTGTCCAGGGGCTGATCATGCCTCACACCATCGGCGGAAAGTACATGCTCTTCTTCGCGGGTGCTGGGCTCCTGGCAAATCTAGCCTGTGTGGTCATCCTTTCGGGGAGTAGAAAAGCCAATCTGAACTTCAGGGCTGCCTTCCTCGAGGTCCTCAGCGATGCCCTGGGCTCGCTTTTGGTGATCGGCGCAGGCATCGTGGTTCTCACCAGCGGTTTCTACTACGCCGACTCCATCGCTGCGCTGGGCCTCTCCTGTCTGATGGTGCCGCGGGGCATCAGGATCCTTCGGCTAGCCCTCCGGGAACTGCGACCAGTAGGTAGGCTCGTAGTTCCCACAGCCCTCATGCTCCTGGTTTCGGTCCTTGCTGGCCTAGGGCTATCCCAGATCCATCGTCAGATTTTCCCGCCACATCTCGACCTTCCGGTCTCAGCAGTCGACGGCTATAGCTGGAGGCAGGAAGCAGGCGGCAAGCTCACCTTCGACCGGAAACGCGAGATCGCCGTCCTCTCCGACGGCTGCAGCACAGCCCGGGCAGCCTATGGCCAAGAGTACGGTGGCGTGGACATCGGCACCTTCTATCTCAACATGCCAGCGGGCTGTAAGCAAGAGATCGCTATCTCCATCCTCCGAGATACGCGAACTGCCTACTACTCCGATGACTTCAAGACGCTCTACTTCTACGACTCTGCCGACAAGATCCTAGCTCGCTTTGAGTCTCCAGCCCGCAGCTCTGATCAGGATGTGCTCAACTTCTGGACGCCTGCTCTCAAGCTACTCTTCGAGCTCTAGAGCCTTTTTAGCCTTTCGGTTGCATTTTCATCAGCGACCATGTTACGGTTGAAATCCATCGATCGGAATCTCCGGTCAGGAACTCACCTTGAGTCCCACCGATAGGAATAGCCGAAACCGAGAGGACCAATCATGGCCACCACACCCAAGAACGAAGAGAAGCTCGCAGAGTTCGAGGAAGCGCTCCGAGAGCTCGGAGAGAGCCTCAGCCCCGCCGACATCTCCAGCTCGATCCACACCCTGCGAAGCTCGAAGCTTGAGGATGCAGCCCGGGCGGCGATCTACCTCGAGAGGCTCCACCAGAACGACCGCAACGCCGACTGGGACGGCCTCCTCCCCGTGGATGCCTATCTCGAGACCCTGCGGGAAGAGATCTAAGCACCCGATCGGACTGCACCGGGGTCCTGAGGTCATAGCTCGCAGTCTAAGACGGTCGTAGTGGCCGACGGCTGTTCCTCACATTAGAGAGCTATCTGTCGAAGAGAGACGCCGGGAGCAATTTCCGGCCGATGCTAAGGAGCACCCATGGGAGACGGACCCGGCTACAACCCCTACCGCAAGGCCAACGGGGAGTTCGCCTCCCGGGAGGAGATCGGCGACATCGGTGATCGAGTCTCAAGCGATCTCACAGCTGCCCGGCAGGATGGGAACGAACGACTCGCCGCTGAGATCGAGGGCTACGCCATGGAGAAGCTCCCCGAAACAGAGCTCGGAAGAGGGCTCCTCGAGGCTCGCTACGGAAACACGGCCACTGCTCGAAAGGCCGATCTGTCTCACTCGAAGCTCGGAGTCAGAGAGCTTCAGAAGCTCGCCAAGGACACGGACGACTCGGAGCTGCAGCTCGAAATCGCCCGCCGCGGCAATAGCGCCGCTCGAAAGAACCTGGCGCGCAACGCTTCGGCCACACCAGGTGCGCTTTCCCTCGCCTACAGCTCAACCGATGATGACGGAGTTCGCCGTGAGATCGCAGCGAATCTTTCTAGCGACCTCGAACCTATGGACCCTGCCCACGCAGCCCACGGCATCGGTGAGGCAGTTCGGCTATCCACCCAGGGATCTACTCGAGAGCTCCGGGAGCGCTCTAAGCGCCGGGCAGAGGCACTTCAGTCGGCTGCATGGATCGATGACAGCACGGTTCGGGCTCTCAGGGATCGCTGGGAAGCTCAGAACGGTGAGAGCAAGGGACTCTACCGCTCCGAGGACCCCGCAGTACATCGGATCATGGCAAATCCAGCCAACCAGGTCTCAGAAGATCTTGCACTGGAGTACGCCCAGAGCAGTCCTCTTGCAGCAAGTGTCGCCCTGGGCTCCGGCAAGATCAGCTCTGAGCGCCTCAATGAGCTCCCTCCGAGCTCTGCTCGATTCTCGAAGATCACAGATGAGGAGCTCCTCAGGGAGGGTGCTGCTCTAGCAAGCCGTGGCCACTGGGACCGGGTAGAGGTCGATACTGCCTGGGGAAGAGAGGATCCGATCGGCCGGCCGGGCCGGGAGATTGCCCAGAGCATCATTGAAAACCCCCAGACGCCTCCCGATGCGCTCGCACGCTTTGCTGGCAATGGCCGGGCTGATCAGCTTGCGCTGTACCGCCACCCCAATACCACAGAGGAACTGAAGTCAAGCCTTCGGAACTCCAGCCCAGTGGTTCGCTCTGAGCTTCGCATCGAGAAGGCCCAGGGAACCAGAGAGCGCAGTGAGCTCAGGAACGAGCTCATCGTATCCGGCGGTCAGACCGATACCCGCCGGGGCTACCACAGCGCTGACTACGCCCTGGACAGGGAGAAGATCGAAGCCTACAGGCTCACCGATCGGGATGTCGAGCGACTCATGGGCAGCGGAGTTGGCTACAAGTACGATCCAGAGACCGGTCGCTATGGAGGTAGCTACGACAGCGGTGACTGATCCTGCCCGTACACAGAATCGGACCAAGTGGTTCACTTCTGTGCACAAGTTACAGCAACGGCCCTGAGCTCCGGAGAGGAAATCTCAGGGCCGTTGCTCTTTGCTCGATAGTCATGTAGCATTGATCTCAGTAGTTTAGTGCTCCACCACACATCCACCAACCAGAAGAAGGCTGTCCAATGGCTATCCATTCGGCCACGGTACTCAACCCTGAGAGCAACCGGCCCAACATCAGGCTGTCCTCCGGTCAGACCGTGCTCAACTTCCACGCAGAGGGAGATTGCTTCGGCGACATCTGCCCCGTCCACAGCCCCACGGAGCACAGTCTCCGAGAGCTTCCCCTCGCCTTCACCGGTAACCACATGGTTCGAATCATCCCCGATGTCGAGACCGACGAGGTCTACGGCTTCCACTTCGATGAGTACTCGGCAAGCCCCGTTCCTGTGGCCATCGATCCTGACGACTACCTCTTCCGAGCTTCGGGCAAGGCCATCATCCGCAACTCTGGCTACTGCGCCTACTGCGAGGATCATGTGGTGAGCTACCATCGCCACGACTACAAGTCCTGCGCCTGTGGCCGGAGCGCAGTCGACGGTGGGACGAGCTACCTGCGTCGCTCAGGCAAGATCGTCGAGACATCCATCGTCTTCTACGCTCCAGGTCACGGAGGTGAGCACTGATGGGAATCTTTTTCCTGTTCGCACTCATCGGCCTCGCTGCCTATCTCATGTACCGGCGAGGTCGGGGACCCGGTGAGCAGCCAACTGTCTGGCAGGACGCTCGCAGTCTTCTCCGCTACGCCTTCAAGGGTAGCAAGAATGGCCCTGAGAAAAGCTCTAGTCCACTCTCCAATCCTCCTTCGGCTGTCGGTGGAATCCCTCATCCTGCCCGTCCCCTCTACTGGGATCGCAATGGTCACCACCTCGAAGCTGATCACAGCCTCACCGACGATGACCGGGCTGAGGAGATCCTGAATCTCGATGAGCTCTGGCACAAGAGCGACGGCGCAGAACACGAGCACGAACCCCGGAAGGACAGCTGAGGCATGGGCAAACGCAGCCGGAATGAACAGAGGGAAGAGATCGCTCGCATCCTCCATGATGCGAACACTGGCAGCATCGTGCCCGACGAGAACGATCCTGTCCCCTATGCTAGGCTTGCAGAGGCTATCATCGATGCTGGCTTCGTGAGGCTTCCTGAGAGCGAGTGGGAGTACGGCTTTGGCCGCCGCAAGTGGCTCGGAGCCAAGCGACCCCACGCAACTCCCGCGCACTCACTGGAAGACGCCAGAGAAATGGTGGCCCTCTCCGGCGAACGGGACGATGAGGTGATCTCCCGGCGGAGAGCAGTCGGTTCCTGGGAGCTCTTCGAAGACCCCCGGAAGAGCAGCTGATGGCCTCTATCGAGCAACCCGATGAGCGAGAAGAGCTCACTCGAGTGATGGCAGACCTCGGTGGCTACGGTGGTGCTCAGGATCTGCCTGATGGTGCTGAGCAGCTCTACCCCTATTACCCGGAAGCTGATGTCGTCCTGGCTGCAGGTTTCCATCGGACAGAGCCGAGCCGGATGGCCGAAGATCTGATCTGGGAGGCCCTGGAGCCCTATCTCGAAGGGCCCATCCATCTCGATCTCAACAGCCGCCCTGACAACATCGCATTCGGTGAGATGGTAGAGGCAGTTGCTAGAGCAGTAGCCCGGCTTGAGCCTCTAGACTCGAGCTGGGAGTACGGGATCACTCGGCCGGCGATCTTCGAAGATCCTGATCTTCCGGGTTCAGCTACGGCGCTCCGAAGCCTGGAAGAGGCGCGCTCCCTGACTGGAGTGAGCCCTTCCGACGACCACTTCATTGTCCGCCGCAGAAAAGCCGGACCCTGGGAGCGTTACGAGAGCTGAGCTCTCCAGCAGCATACCAACCATTCTTCTTCAATCCAAAGAAAGTAGCAAGCCACATGACCACACGGGATGAGATCCTCGCACTGATCGATCCAATCAGGGAAGAAGCCCAGGGCGACCATGGAAATCTCTACGAGATCCATGGTAGCGGTATCCGAACTACCCTGGAGCCCCTGGCCGATCTCCTCGAGGCAACCGCAGGTAGCCATCCTGAGCTCGTTGAGCTCGTTGCGCTGAGCCTTCAGGGCGAAAATCACGACCGCCAGGACGAGCTTCGAGCACTCGTGGCCGAAAGAAGATCGAAGCAGGCAGAGGCTGATCTCCTCTGGCGCTGGTCCTGGAGCATGCGAGGCGGAGACCTAGAGTCTGTCTTCACTGCCAACCGATCTGAAGTCGAGGAGCTCTACGGTCAGGAGATCTACTTCGGTGAGGTGCTCGGCAAGCACTCGAATGTCTATGGCGTCCTAGAGTCAGAGGAGTTTGAGGTGCTCTCCGAGGATCCGCAGCTCGTCGAGCTCTTCCAGAAGCATGTGGGCTCCACGGGCCACAACCCCCTCGACTACATCGAGGAAGAGGACTGAGAGCACCCTGCTTTCTGCTGTAGTTGGGGTGTAGCGCATCGTCACCCGGAACCGTATCTACTGAGGAAAGTCGGCTCTAGTTCCGTGAGACGCAGCCTAGAGCATCGACAGCTATTGATCTCTAGGCTGCGTTTTCAGCTGCGAAATTCCGACCTTGAGCTGAGACCGAAAATCGCTCGGTGGACGGGTGAGAGGATCAAGCTACGCTCCAGTTGCGCTTGACAATGTTCCCGTGTAGTATTGCCTCATGGACACCACCAGCTCTCCCCGTAGAGGCACCTATTGGATCGCCAAGAGCCAGGAAGAGCGGCGACTCCAGGGGATCATCCTCGACACGCTCCGGGACCACGGTGCATCCGGTTGGACCGTGATCTTCGGTCGACAGACCGGGAGCATGGGCTACTGTAACTCTGGCACCCGGGAGATCTGCATCTCACGGCGGGTGCTCCTCAACGGCTGGGACCACGCGCTGGACACGGCACTCCATGAGGTTGCCCACGCTCTCACCACAGACGAGAAGTCGGCTCACGGACCTCGCTGGAAAGCGATGGCTCGAAGGCTTGGAGCTAGCCCATGGGCTAAGCAAGACTTCATCTTCGAAGACCGCAAGGGTGAACTCAAGACCGTCAAGACCAACTACGGTCCCGTCGAGATCCGGATCGGTGATGAGGTTGATGTTCAGTCGGACATCGGCAAGCTCCGCATCGTGGATGTCCGTCGGACTAAGTGCACGGCCAAGAGCGCACTGGGGAGCACCTACACCATCCCGGTGGACATCCTTCACCCGAACTACGGCACCAATCGAGTGCCCCTGAAGTCGATCACACTGAAGGACCTCCGGGGCAATCCCTTCACGATCACCCTCGGCCACACAATCTACAACCACCACGGCGTCGACTACACGGCCTGCTGGACCATCGGCAAGCGAGTGCTCTGCATCAGCGCCGATGGATCCCGGATCCGCGTGCATGAGTCACTTTTCGCAGACAAGGACAACAGCTGATGACAACCTCTGGAGTAGTCTACTCTGATTTCGACGGAGTCTACAACATCCCCAAGCGAGAGGGACTTTCCTCCGTGAAGGTCCAGACAGCTGGATCCAAGTTCTTCCGGGAAGAGACGATCGTTGCCTGGAACCGGGAGATCCTCGAGCTCCTCGGAGAGTTCCTGCAGCTCACGGGCTTTATCTTCGTCTGGCTCACCACCTGGAACGAGCACTCACTGATCAAGCGTGCAGCTAGCGGTATGGAGTTCGCCCACAGTGACCACGCTCCGGCAGCGCTCAATCACGCCGCTAAGGGGAGTAAGGAGTGGACCGAGTGGAAGGCGCTTCACATCATCGAGGATCAGCGTCGCAATCCCCGGCCCTTCGTGTGGATCGATGACAAGGCTCCCCTCTTCTGGCGCGAGTTTGTAGAAGAGCACACAGATGCCCCATCGCTGATCATCACCACCGACTCCCACAGCGGACTCACCAAGGATGAGCTCCTCAAGATGGTGGACTGGTTCGAGACACTCAAGCGCCTAGAGGCTACCACCGGTTCAGCCTCCGATTAGAACTTTCCTCAGCTACAGATTCACCCGAGCAGGAGGAGCTAACCATGGCCGAAGGATCAGGCTACAACCCCTATAGGAAGGCCAACGGTGAGTTTGCTTCGGCCTCTGAGCTGGGATCGGTGGAGGAAAAGGTTTCGGCAGATCTGACCGAAGCTCGAAACTCCGGCGATGCTGAGCGCGTTGCTCAGGTCGAGGAGTACGCTATGGACAAGGCCCCGAACTCCAAGCTCGGCAAGCAGCTCCTCGAGGAGCGCTACGGATCTACTCCGAGCAGCTCAAAAACTCCAAGCACCGAGGATCGCTACGAAGCTCTCCGCAGCGCCTACCGCGAAGCCACTCCTCCTGGGGATTTCAGCTACCAGGCTCAGATCGACCTCGGTCATTCGCTCAAGGCTCTCTCGGACAGTGAGTTCGATGCGCTCGCCAGCCACAACGGAGAGCAGCTCACATCGGGTCGAACCGGTCGAGCCTGGGACCAGGGTCTCGAGGGCGGCATTGGGACTGAGCGAATCAGACGCAGCCATGCTGAGCGCTTCGCTGAACTCGAGTCGGATGGCTACGAGTACGATGGGCTCGGCAAGTATGTGAGCCCCGATAGGACTCGAACCTACTTTGTTGCTCCCCGGGGCATGAACAGGGGACAGCTCGTAGTGCGAGAAAATGTCGGCACAGGCAGGATGACTCGTCTCGCTGCCCATGTGGACGGACCGAGCTCGCAGCCCGAAGGCTCAACCCGTGAGCGCCTCGAAGCTGCCGGCGTGAAGTATCCACTCGGCTGGAATGACATGGGATCCTCTGAGAAGGATCTCTGGGAAGAGCGTCAGCTCCGCAACCTGAGTTGACACTGGAGTGGCGGTTGCGGAAAACCCAGCGGCCGCGTAGGATGGGCTTTGACCACATCCGTAGACAGACCGAAAGGTAGGCCCATGGCCAACCAGTTCCAGCTCGTTGCCTCGCGGCTCTTCGAGCTCACCAAGATCTTTCGACACCACGGTGACAGCGAGACCCTGGGCTTCAAGCTCCTCGCAGTCGAGCCGGGGCTTCTGGATCTTCCGGGCTACGAGAACCGCATCGAGGAGCTTCGCTCCGAGTGGTACGACCTCACCGACGAGGATCTTCGGCTCCTCGATGAGTCCGAGTACATCTCCCTGCGACTCCTCGAAGAGCTCATCGCTCATGAGGACCGGAACCGCTCCGAAGGAGAGAAGCGATGACCTACCGGAACGAGGCACGCTGTCTGCCCGAGAAGGTCGGACTGGCCGCAGAGGTTGACGCCATTCTGGCACAGCATGCCCGACCCAAGGTCCGGGAAGAGCCCGAGCGCTTCGAGCTCCCCACCGAGGTCGGCGTCTACCGGGCGACGAGTCCTGCCATCGGCGAGGAGCTGGTGCAGCTCGACGAGACCGGACAGTGGTGGCCTTACCCCTACATGTTCAGCGGCTGGCGAGCCAGTGAGCTCAGCATGTTCCAGTTCTCCGAGAAGCTCGAACTCGAGCTCGATGTGCCGGAGATTCGCAACCCGGAGCTCCGGGATGCCATCGAGGAGTTCACGGCTCGGCTGAAGCTGAGCTTCCCCGAGGTCGGCCGGGAGCGGCTTGAAGCTTTCTCCCGGGAGTATATCTCCGAGCAGTACGAGTGAAGTGGTTGCGCTGAGAGTTTTCACGGTGTAGGTTCGATCCAACCGAACACCGCAGGGCGGCTCTCAGCGCTGCCTCCACTCAAGGAGATTCCATCTTGACCACCAAGACCGTCACCCTCGATGACATCACGGGCGAGATCATCGACCCGAAGCAGATCAACACCATCGAGCTCCGTGTGACCTCCGGTCCCTACGCTGGTGCCTCCGTGGAGCTCGACCTGAGCGCCAAGAGCTTCGAGTCGAAGATCATGGAGCTCCTCGACCACGGCGATCTCGAGAAGATCCTGGCTGTGCCGAAGCCCGCTGCCGATGATCCGGTGAAGAAGGCTCGCCGGCCGCGCCACAACTACACCTACATCCACGAGGAGATTGAACCCGAGGACCTCGTTCCGGTGCTCGCCAACCACCGCATCCAGCTGGAGCGCCGCAACAGCGTGGCCATCGATGCTCGGCTCTACGCTTCGGTGATGAGCTCCCGCTCTTATCAGGTTAGGATCCGCCAGTCCTTCCGGCTGTCCAACATCACCGAGCTCCGTGACCAGCTCAACGCTGTCGCGCTGGATCTTGTCATCCACAAGACCTTCCGATCGGTCTCCAACGGAAAGGTCCTCGGTGTCTTCGGAGACATCTACGCAGTACCGAACTGGAAGTGATCTGGCACTGAAGCTCAGCTTCTTCTAGAGAGCTCGACCGCTGCGGCGGCCGGGCTCTCTGCCGTTGCGCAGACTGTGTTCAGGGTGTATGGTTGATCTCACCGCACCACACCCGTCGCTCGAAGGAGTTTCACCCCATGTCCTACCACTGGGAAAATACGATCTGGCAGTCCAAGGATGGGAGCTGGAACCGAGGCTTCTACCACCGGATCTCCGCGGCCGGTTCTCCCGGCAGCTGGAACGACGGGGACTACGACTCCGAGTGGGACGATGAGTTCGATGAGAGCTACTTCGACTACGCTCGCACCGGCTTCCGGAGCGAGCACGACGCGCTCCTCTGGGAGCCCGCCGGCAACCCCGGCAGCGCCAGCATCCTTTCCTATCGAGGCAACTCCAAGGAGTGCAAGGAGCTCGACCAGCTCGCTTTCTTCCACGCCCACCCGGAGGAGAAGGTCAAGCACGACCGGAAGGAATTCCTCAGGAAGAATCGGGAGCACTTCAAGGCACTCCATGCAGAGTGGACTCCCGAGAAGATCCGGGCCATCGGACGCTTCGACACAGTGATCGCCTCGGTCAAGGGCGACGACGAGGCCTACTCGCGCCTCGGCATGAACTACGATCTTCGGGGTGTCCCCACCATCGAAGGTGACTGGTTCAAGCTCGAAGGTAAGCAGATCTACAACCTCAAGACCGACAAGTTCCACAAGCGTGTCCACAGCTTCGGCCGGCCCGCACCCGTCCAGCGAGCTGTCTACGGTCGCTACGGCTGGTAGATCGTTCTCTTAGCTCACTCATTCCCACAGAAGGTTTCACCATGAGCGCACAGTTCTTCGGCCTCGCCTCGGCGGGCACTTCCGTCATCGCCATCAAGGGGACCATCAGGCTCTCGGGTATCCTGCTCCGGGAGTTCGAAGGTGCAGCTGGCGCCCTTTCGGCCGTTCAGATCGGCCGGATCGAGGTCCTCGCGGGCGAGTTCCCCGGCAACATCGATCAGGTCACCCTCAACGCCAACGGCTGGGACATCTACCGGGAGGAAGTCGATGAGCTCCCTCCGCTCCCCGAATCCGGGGACTACGACCGATTTATCGAGGCACTCAACATCTTCCGGGCCGTGATCGTATCTACAGGTGGCGAGTCAAGTGACCACTACTTCGCAGCCGAGCACGACACCATCTATGGAGGTGTCTCTCCCGATGACTGCACAGAAGCTCAGCTCCAGAGACTCGAGGAACTCGGCTGGTATCCCGATGGCTCTACCGGTTCGAGCTTCTACTACTTCACCTGATCCGTCGACCACCAAACAGATGTTAGCCGGACAACCCGTCCGAGAAAGTAGGTTCACCATGGCCAAGAAGCGTATCGGTGGAGCACCTCGCTCCCTTGTGATCTTCATGGCAGCTCTCGCGCTCGCCGCCCTCGTCATGGGCATGGTCTCAGGGTTCTGAGGCCTCGAGAGGGCTCTAGCCCTCACAGCAGCCGATAGTAGGCTGTCTACACCTATTGAATTTGGAGCTCCTCCCCTTGGCAGCAAAGAACCTCTCAGTCTACAGCGAGCTCCTGGGCCGCGTAAAGACCGAAGGTCTCCTCACGAAGACACCTTCCTTCTACATCCGATCCTTCGTCATCATCACTCTCCTCTCCCTGGCAACATGGGCAGGCATCATCCTCCTGGGACTCACTCTCTCGGGGCCGATGGCCCTTCTCATTCTCCCGCTGATCGTCTTCCAGGGGATACTCACAGCTCAGTACGCATTCATTGCCCACGAGCTCGCTCACAACCAGGTCTTCGAGAGCAACCGGGCCAACACCTGGGTCGGGATGGTCATGGCCAATCTCTTCGCGGGGCTCTCCTACGGTTTCTGGCTGCAGAAGCACAATCGCCATCACGGCAAGCCCAACATGATCGACGGCGATCCTGACATCAAGCTCAGAGTGCTGGCCTTCTCTACCGAGCAGAAATTTGAGAAGCCTTCGGCTGAGCGCATGCTGACTCGCAATCAGGGCTGGCTTTTCCCGATCCTCGTGTTCCTGACGAGCTTCGATCTCCTCCTTGACTCCTTCAAGAGCCTCGGCCGAAAGACCGGCCGTGGGGCCGAGCACCGCTTCCTCGAGGGAGCCATGCTCGTGGTTCGACTTCTCACTCCCATCGCAGTCTACCTGATCTTCCTGCCCCTCTGGGTCGCACCGATCGCCTGGCTCATCTACATGCTGTCCTTCGGATTCTTCCTCGGCACCGCCTTCGCTGTGAATCACATCGGCATGCCTCTGGTCGAGAAGAGCTCTCGGATCGGCTTCCTAGAGCGTCAGATCCTGACTTCCCGGAACATCACTCCGAGCCCGCTGAAAGATGTGCTCATGGGTGGGCTCAACTACCAGATCGAGCACCACCTCTTCCCATCGATGTCCCGGCCCCAGCTCGCTCGAGTCAGGCCGATGGTCAAGGAGTTCTGCCGGGAGAAGGGCATCGCCTACCGGGAGATGGATCTTTTCAAGGGCTTCGGTGAGGTCATCGGCTACCTCAACAGCATCGGCCTCTCTACCAGGCTCGACCCCTTTGTCTGCCCTCTGGTTGCTGAGTTCCGCCAGGGTGGGCTACCCGCGAAGGTGCTCGTTCGCGCCTGAGAATTGACAGGGCTGGAATCAGTGGTTAGCATTGTGCTCCAACCACTCATCGCCACACCCATCGAGGAAAATCGAACCCATGGCAGCAAAGAAGAAGGGCTTCCCACTGCTCAAGCTGCGTAGCAGGAAGCTCAACGGGTATCTGCACCGCTATGTGGATCTCCGTGGAGTTCGCTGGGGTCGCTACGCGAAGGTCAGCAAGCTCAAGGAAGAGTCCCGAGAGCTCATCGAGGCAGTAGCCGACTACGAGGCAGACCCCACTCCCCAGAAGCTAGAGCACCTGAAGGAAGAGGCCGCTGATGTGCTCTTCTGCGTGCTCGGAGTTTCCGAGAAGTACGGCTTCGATCTCCACGATGCGGTTGAGCACAAGATCTCCAAGGACACTGGCAGGAACACCGCCAAGAGCCACTGAGAGGCAGTAGCTGGCAGCCTAAGGTAGGCGCAGTGGCCCATCGAATGTTGACTCATCCCTAGGATTCTCCATCCCGAGCAGCCCAGTCGCAGAGTGCCTTGTTCAGCTGTCGCCTGAGGCGCTCGAAGGCTGTGGATTGGTCATCGAACCGAAGCAATCTAATCCTCCCTTAGGAGCCCAGCTACTGCCTCTCAGGCACCGCTACCGTTCGATAGTGTGCTCCAATAGTCACAGCATCGAAGGGAATTGCCAGTGGGTAAGAGAGTGGCTCAGCAGAAGCCAGGAGAGTCTCGCTTCATAGAGCTCAAGCGGATCGCTCCAAGGGCATTGACGATCTTCGGACTTCTGCTCCTTCTCATCGGGCTGATCGCTGTGCCCGCTGACCTGAAGACCTACAACCGGGACAATGAGCTTCGAGCCACTGGAGCAACGGCTACTGCAACCGTCGAGTCCGTGGACAGGGTCCACCACTCCGGACGCCGCTCTAGCTGGAACGAGTACATCCCTCTGCTTTCGGCTAGCATCGACGGGACAGAGCATGTCTTCAGAATGAGTGATTACTCCTCCAAGAGCTTCGGTACCTTTGCGCCGGGTCAGAAGCTCACTCTCATGTATGAGCAAGGAAACCCCTACCACCTGCCGGGGATCAAGAGCGATGGGGCCAGATCCGATCTTACTGGCAATCTCGTCAGGAACTCGATCGTGGGATCCATCGGCGCGCTCATGGTTCTCATCGGAGCCCCTATCTTGATCGTCAGATTCGCCAGACGACGCCGGGCGAAGCAGGCTAGTAGGGCCGATCTCGCCTGATTTTAGATTTTTCTCGGGATCCATCAGGTAGCACCGATCTGGGCCGATAGGTATATAGGAGGGCGCAAAAGCGTCCAGATCGTCGGTATAGCAACATCGAACACATCGAAATCGAACCAAATGTGGCATGACCACAGCACGATTCGGTACGACGAACTCGAACCCGCCATGCCAACGGTACCTGAATACGGAGACACCATGGAACAGAACGCCATCAGCTACGCTGCAGAGGTCGCCCAGCAGCCCCTTGAAGCTAGGCCTTCAGTGGAAAACGCCAAGCTGTTCAAGCTGATCTACAACGGCAGCCTGGATGAAGACCTCCTTCAGCGCGCAGTTGAGGATCGACCGATCTCTCAGAAGGCCAAGGACCAGTGGCACTGCTCTGGGATTCGGAAGCTCCTCAACGGAAGCCTCAACATGGGATCCAAGAACGATCTCGAAAAGGCTACTGCAATCTCAAGGAAGATCTCCCGGTTTATGATCGAGCAGCCCGAGAGCTTTGCTGCTCTCCCCGCCGCTGACCAGGAGGAGATCCGTAGGCTCCACATCAACACTGGCTCTAGGGAGTGGGTCAACGAAGAGGAGCAGCTCCTTGCCCTGAAGATCGAGTCGAGCTCTGAGCTCCTGAGCGAGTTCGGCATGAACTTCAGCTCTACTCCCGCCCAAGAGCTCAACCAGAATCTGACCGGCACCGAGATGGTGAACTTCAGCTGGGACAGCTGCGGCCACAGAGACTACCGGGCTGCCTACGCAATCAACACCGCCATCAACAAGAAGAAGTCGCCCTACTGTAGGGAGTGCTACACGCTCGACAACTCGCTGATCACCTGGTATCAGCTCAACGAAGACTTCCTCCTGAGCTCTCAGGTTGACATCTCCCAGGTCTCCTCCGTGGACCTGCTAGCATCCGCCTACAGCAAGACGAAGATCAACATCGGCTATGGCTGCGGCCACAGGGAAAACACTACCTTCCAGTCCCTCAAGGACAAGGTGAAGCGCGCTCAGGAGCTCGGCCAGGAGACGATCAGCTGCAACGCCTGCAAGGTTCCCGACGGAACATTTGAGGTCGGCATCAGGATGGCCATTCAGCTCGCAACTGCCTTCGTTCCTGGAGTCACCATCGAGAAGCAGGTTGAGCTCGATGGGCTGAAGGGCAAGCCCTACGACATGCTCATCAGGCTAGAGTCTGGTAAGCTCTACTTCATCGAGGTAGATGGAGGACTCCACTACAAGCCGTTCAACAGACTCGGCCAAGATGAATTTGACCGTAAGATCGAAGTCGATCGGGAGAAGACAGAAGCGATTCTAGCCCTGGGCCACGGTCTCATTCGGATCGACGAGCGCAACCACCGCGGCGAAGTCACTGAAGAGCTTGCAGCTGTGCTCAGTGCAGCGCTCCGAGGTACTCTGGGAAACTACACAGTGATCGGCGAAGAGTGCCCCGGAGCTCAGCTCGTCTCCGATGAGCGCAAGGGTTGGGCCTAGAGGTCCTCGACCCACTCGATGAGCTTGTCTGCGATTTCGGCTACCTCGTCATCGTCGCTGAGCCCAATGCCCTGATCGCCGACGAGCTCATTCCAGTAGTCTTCGTCGGTGGGATCGTAGAAGGCCACGGTTGCTTCGCTCTGGATGAGGAAGGGCCGCCAGCGAGCGAGGAACTGCTTCCGGGTCTGAAGCCCGTTGGCGTCGAGGATCTGACCGTCCTCGAGCTCAACTGCCATGTGGCACCACCAGTCGGTGTCCCGGCTCTCGACTGCGGCAATGAGCCTGCCAGTACCTCGCAGGTGGAGCTCCCTGGCGAGCTTCCAGCAGTCGGAGGAGGTGAAGGTGTCGACCTCGTCCGTGGTGCAGGGCGAGACCTCGAGGAGGAGGTCCTGGTCGGTGGTGGTGATCCTACGCATGGGAGGAACTGTACACACGGGAGAGCGAATCCGCAACTCTTTCTTCAGCCCGTTGCGCAGCTGTAGATAGCCGTGTATGGTGAGACCTATGTATGATCCCACCAATGAGCAGGCACTGCTGAAGCTCGAGTCCGACATCAACGCCATCTACCAGGTCATCAAGAGCGGTCACGACAGCGTGAACGAGGCCTGGGAGACCGCCCTGGCCACAGTTCGCGTGCTCGCAGCTCGCTGGAACCACATCCCTACCCGCAAGGCACTGAACTTCATGGAGACCCTAGAGGATCTCATGGAGGAAGAGGAGCTCGATCGGCCCACCGCTCTCCAGAAGCTCGGGGAGGTCCGTGGCGAGCAGTTCGAGCTCCAGGGTGATCCCACCCTGAAGTTCACCACCATCGAGCACACCGCCAACGGGTCGGTGATCCGGAAGGATATCCTCAGCGCCAGCAAGCCCATCGTTCTGCGCATCGAGGGCAACAAGGACAGGGAGAAGCTCTACGAGGTCACCATCCGTAGGCAGACCAACCAGCACGGCTACCCAAGCAGCTTCTTCTTGAGCCCGGGACGAAAGCTGGAGGTCTCCGGCATGGAGAACGGCGAGACCATGCTCATCAACATCGATCCGGAGAGCTACGAGCTCGTCATCGAGCGCACTCGATAGGGTGAACTCAGTACACTCACAGAAGGAACTGTAGATGGAAGAGCAGACAGTACGAGATCGCACCCGGAGTGCGCTCATCGATGGCCTTCGGGCCACCAACCTCGTGGTCGTCCTGGGAGAGAGCCACATTCCCGGACAGCTCAAGGTCGATGAGCTCATGAGCTACCTCGAGAATGCCGGGGTGCTGGCGGCTGAAGAAGCACCGGAACCTGAAGGCACCGAGGTCGCCCTGGAGCTCAAGAGGACCTCCTACGCCATGCCTGAGCAGTATGAAGCATTCCTCGATGGCCGGCAGGTCGGTTACCTCCGGCTTCGCCACGGAACCTTTCGAGCCCACTACCCGGACCACATGGCCCCTCCTGTCTACATCGCTGAGACTATGGGCTCCGCATCCTTCGATGGCCGAGAGCGAGAGCAGCAGATCCGAGCAGCTCTCGTCGAGATCCTAAAGGCCGATGGGCTGGAGAATCCGATCCCGGGCTTCGACCTCCCCGAGCGTCACGATGAAGAGATGATCGAGGAAGTCCGAGTTCTTATGGAGGATACCAGCTCGACTCTCCGAACCCGGCGCTCGAGGACCGGCCGGCACAGCTAAGGTTTCAGTGAGATTCCTCAGAGATCACCCAGAACCTATGGTGGAGCGGGAAAGCTCGTTTGCTTCTGCCGTCGAACAGGCGACTTCCCCTGTGGTAGATGCTGCGGCTTCGACAGCCCCAGAGGAGAGCACCGAGAGCCAGGCACAGGATGAAACGCCGAAGCCTAGAGGCATCTACTTCGGTCAGCTCCTTGCAGTGACTGGTTTCTGGTCAGGGGCAGCTCTCCTCCCCTGGCTCTCGGGAAACCCCGAGCCCATGTTCGGAGCTGTGCCAGCTGGGCTCTACGCGACGGTTGCACTCCCTTTCAGCCTCTACTTCGCTACCGTGGCGAACCCTCAGGTACCGATCACTTCTAGGCCATATGGCCTTGAGCGCATCGACCAGGATGGAAAGAGAACCGTCTACGGCCTCGCGCAAATCCACCGAAGGATGACAGCCGAGGAAGAGGAAGCGCTCAGGGCTGGCAACGCAGCTGCTCAGCTCAAGCGACTTGCGAGGTTAGAGCTAGAGAGGTCCCAGCGGCGAGAGATGAGGGCGCTTCGAAAGCTGGAACGCGCTACCCGAAGAAAGCAGTCGCTCATGGCTAGGCTTTCTGAGCTCGAACAGAGGCGATAGTCCCAGAGCATCACGAACCGCAGACCTTCCCGGAGGTAGAGCCCATGACTGACCCAGAGATCACCGAAAATAGCTCCTCGGAGCACCTCGAAGATGGAGTGCCTCCGAGGCCTCACTTCGGTCTCTCCAGGCGTGGTACAGTCGGGCTGATCATCGTCGCTGCACTTCTGGTTGGGGGTGCTGTCGGGCTGGTCAAGTGGAACGAGAACCACAATGAGCTCCAGGCTGCACAGCGCTCAGAGGCGCTGGCTCAAGCCTGGAAGAAGGCTCAGCCCAAGAGGGCTCAGGGCGTCGACTTCGAGCTCAAGATCTCCAGTACCAGCGCTGCAGGCCATCCGGTGCTCGTCTTCGATCACAGTGGCAAGGTCACTGCCAAGGACAGCTGTTTTCAGGCTTCGAGCAAGTACATGGTCCTCAAGGATGGCAGCCTTGTGATCCGAGATCTCAGTGGAACTGATAGCGGAAATCGGGGAGACTGTGCCGGCAAGAGCATCAGCCCGATCTTCCTCAGTAGCAAGGTGAGCTTCCAGGGCAAGGGCTGGACAGCCTACGGTCCAGATGAAAAGGCCCTAGTTGAGAATCTCAAGGAGATAGACTCAAAGGTGAAGACAGCCTGAGTCCAGGAGGTTTCAGCCCGACGGCTTCGGTAGGATGAACCCTGACAGACACTTAGCATTCGAGCACCGGGAGATGGCCGTGGCAAAAGAGTACGGCGAGCGCATCGAGGTAGAATCCGAGCCTCTGAGCTCCAAGAGCCTCGGGAGCTTCGACTCAAGCGACTCCGAGGGCAACCTAGAGATCGTAACAGTCGAGGAACAGGTCTTTAGGACCAGCCTCCAGGGGACCAGCGCAGTGGGCTACAAGTTCAGCAGGGAACGGGTCGGCAAGCTCAAGAGCTCCAGCGCTCTGCGGCTGTTCAACAACTTCTTCTCCTTCCTCATCTGTGGCTTCGCCATCTACCTACTCCTCAACCCCAAGGTTGACCTGGGTCTGCCCAACATCGTCTACAGCCTTTCTGCCTTCGGCGTCTTCCTCTTCCTAACCTCCATCGAGAACAGGAAGCTCAGGAAGATCCTACTCCTCAAGAACAGCCACAAGGCAATCGAGGGCATCGAGGATAGCTACGGAAAGGAACCTCTCATCGATCTCCCCCAGGGCAGTGTCGCTCGAGCTCAGAACGGCGTCTCGGTGGTGCTCCATCAGCTCCCTCATTCTAGCCGCAAGCTGATCCTAGCTCCCCTGGACGGACTCGATGATTGAGCCTGAGGAGTTTCAGGGCCGTAGACTAGTCGACCTCGACGATGGCCGGGAGGCAGTGCTCTATGATCCCACCGAGGCGGTTGAGGAGTGGGCAGAAGAGGAATCCGCTCGAAAGCGCATCGGGGCGCTCGACGGAGGCATCGAAGTCGACCAGGGTGAGGTCATCGAGCAGGACGAGGACGGTCAGACAGGAGCCAACAGCTCCGGGACCGTGGTAGCCGTACCGAAGCGAGGCCAGGAAGAGATCTTCGCTCAGCTGAAGTTTTCCGCAGTGCTGCCCGTATCTGCTGGTAGCATCGATGAGGCCATGGACCATGCTCGACGGCATCTCCTTCGGGCTGGATTGAGCTCAAAGGACTTTCTGAGCTTCAACATGACGACTCACTACTACCAGGCAGCGCTCGGAAAGCGTGAGTGTGGCTGGAGCTTTGCCTTCGAGCAGCGCCCCCAGAGCCTGATCCTTTCTTCGCACTAGAGGCTCCGGTTGACGGAATTGCTCGATTGGGTGTAGGATTGCACCATGTACCTGATCTCTGAGCTTAAGCCCCGCGGGGCTATTGCTTATCGAGCACCTCGCCGAGAACGACCCCAGGAGGAGCTTCCCGAGCCCGACTCCCTGAGGCTCATGGAGAAGGTCTACGCGCAATTCGACCGGAAGATCGGGATCAAGGGCTACAGGACAACACTGTCCAACAAGGCTGACAGTTCCTACGAGGATCTCCGGGCTATCGGCTGGGCAACGCACCGGGCTGAGCGAGAGCTCCTGCCTGAGGGCTATTCTCCTGGCAAGCGTCCCCTTCTCGACGGCCTTGCCATCAATCTCATCGACCAGGTATTCAACGACGAACTCGATAGCTATCTCCTCTCTGAGCGCTTCCCAAAGCGCCATATCTTCAAGGGTCGGCAGGTCGAGAATCCCATCTCTCTGGATCAGCTCATGCAGGATCTCATCGATCTGTCCAGCTGGGAGAGTAAGTCCCCGGGTGCTGGCTCTCCCGCTAAGACCTGGGAAATCGGCGTCTCTGACAGGATCGCTGGCTGGGGCAAGCTGACCTTCCTGGCTGACATCAGGGTCGAGCACAGGGAGACCACCATCTTCGCGGTCAGCTCCCCGGATGACTGGCTCAAAAGAGTGGTTCAGGGCATCAATGGCGTTCTCGACGACATGGTCCGCCGGAGAGGGCTCGCAAGGTTCTACGGCGATACCAAGAAGGCTCCAGCACTGCCAGCAGATCTTCGCGCCATGCTGAAGGAGGAGCTCGAAGGGATCGGCGTTCCCAATGGAACCTACAGCCGAGAGGGTTTCAGCTCGGGCTACTTCCCCTATCCCGTGACCACCTCAGAGATCAAGGACCGTCGCACCACGGCCACACACCTGATCTTCCTACGCTGCGATTGCGGCGCTGTCAAGGGGGTCACGCTAAGGGGTGGTTTCAAGAGGCAGAAGTCTACTCTCACTTCCTTCACGAAGAATCAGATCGTTCCCTGGCACGACTCCTTCTGCGGGCTTCTCAGCGGCCACCGTCAGCGCTCTGCTGTTGCTGGACTTCAGCCCGTCGGATCGAAGGCTGTAGCCATGGACCCTGATCCCTACATGTCCTTCTACGAGGATGTCGATGACGAGATCTTCCTCAGCGACTCCATCCCCTACTAAGTCCGTCCGATAGGTAGTTCCATGTTCCTTATTCCGGAAACGATTGCATCGCGGGTTGAGCCTACAGCCCCGAGCAACTCCCGGGTCAGCACCCTGGAGCATCCGGATAGCCTTCGTGCGGTCGGTCGCATCCTCGACCAGTTCGGTGACGAGCCTACCTATCTCATGGGTGTCGCTGGGCTTGAGTCCAACCGCTGGGCTTCGACTCTCCGGTCTGTCGGCCTCGCAACGCTTCGAGCTCGCAGCGAAATGCAGCAGCCTGGCTACAGCGCCGAAGAGTTCCCCGTACTTGACCGGCTTGCGGCTGGCCTCATCGAGCAGCTCTTCCGGCGCAACTACGGCAACCCGGTAGGAGCTGACTTCAAGGATCTCGACCCGGAAGCCAGGGGCTATCGGAAGTCCTACAGGCGTGTATCCTTGGACGGAGTAGTGGCCAGGCTCAATTCAAATCGAACGGCTCAGGCCGATCGGTTCAGGGGTAATCGAGGAGAGCTTGAGTTCACCTTTCAGGCAGTAGGCAAGGTCCAGCGATTGATCTTCCAGGCTGAGGTAGACGAGGATGGATGCACACGGGAGATCCTGGGGGTCAAGCGCAAGGGTCGCGGAGCGCCTGTGAACAGTGAGGCAAGCGACATCCTAAATTCGCTCAACAGGATCCTTCAGGATCAGTCGGCTCGCAGACAGCTTGCTGAGCTATTCCTTGAGACACCCCGAGCCCTTGCCCCCTCTGCGGCAATCGTAGCTGAAATCGAGCGTGATCTTCGAATCTACGGTTTTGCCATCGGGGACTACAACCGGAGCTCCCTGGGCGCTGGATTCTTCCCTCATTCCCGCTACTACCAGGGCCCTGAGGGAGGCTCTGGGCCATCGCTGATCTTCGAGCACTGCGATAGCTGCCACAGCCTCCGGGGGATCACAGCGGACGGTGCGTCAGCTTTCCAGCTCAAGTGTCTCGAGAAGCTCACCGCCGCTAGGATCGAGCCCTGGCACCGGGACATCTGCGGCAAGACTGCTGAGCAGGTAGACAGCAAGGACGCGAGAGACCGTAGACTCCAGGAAGTCAGAGCCCGGGCCATCGAGCGCAAAAAGATGCTAGAGGTCAAGTTCCAGTCCTCTGGGAACCCCGACATTCAGCGTAGGCAGCAATGATCCCAAGCACTGATTAGCCCACCTGCGCACGGATCACAATGGCGTAGTTGGGTTGATAGGATAGTTCCAACTGCATCGACCTTTCGAAGGAACGAATCAGCATGGCTGACAGAACAGCACAGGACACCTCCATTGGAGTAGGAGCACCGATGCTCCCAGCCCATCGTGGTTCGGGCAGAGACTACACCGGCCCCGAAGAGCGCCGGCTTGTCGCTCGAGGCCATCTCACGGTGTTCTTCGCTCTTGTGGCGATTCTGGTCCCCAGGGTCTACCCCTTTGAGACCATGGGCCTGACCGGAACGGTCGCATCCCTGGTGATCTTCTTCGCACTTCTCGGCTCCATTGCTCTCACAGGGCTGAGCTTCATCACCGTCGCCCAGCGTGCAGCTGAGGCCGAGAACGAGGAGGAGCTCTGAGTTCCAATCCGATGGGCCACGATATGGCCCGCAATCTACCAGCAAAGTAGCAGCAGTAGCAACAGATGGAGAGACTGATGACACTCATCACGAACACTCACCCGCTCGTTCCGGCCGAGGCCACCGAAAAGCTCAAGGAGAGGGGGTTCAGGGTCTTCCTCTCCACCGAGTCCAGCCTGGAAGCTGGCAACGGTGTCCATGTGCTTCAGATCATCCGTCTCGAGGATGGCGAGTATCGAGCATCCCAGCTCCCCCAGAAGACCACTGATGTGAGCGCCCATCGGGATGCCACCGTTCTCCCCGAGATGGGTGAAGTCCTCAAGTGGCTCGAAGCCCGGAGCGCCGCCGGGAACTGAGCTTCGCTCTTCCCGTGTATCATCGACCAACAGTGATTAGTCGCTGTGACCAGTAGCAAGACCAACAGCTGAAAGAAGGATCCGGAATACCATGACCGCACTCAACGGCCTCCTCGACGGAGAGACCGCAGCCGCACTCCAGGGACTCTACGGAGTTCAGAACGCCGAGGATTCCCCACGGGGATCCGAATCCGAAGCTGAGTCCAACTGGGGCGACTACGAGGATGTCACCGAAGAGGGGTCCTACTGCGACAGCTGTGGCGGCGCGTTCCCGGAAGATGAGCTCTCGGGTGGAACTGGCATCGGCGATGAGGAAGTACTCTGCGGAGAATGTGACCGCAGGATCAACAACCACGCTGTCGGTCGCTTCCAGTCCATCGATCACAAGTTCGACGCTGAAGACTGACTCCGGCTTCTAGGGGCTCTAGGATGGGGCGAATGGCGAAAGCTGTTCGCCCCATCCTGTTTTACTGGGTTCGCTCGATCTTTAGATGCACCTGGCTCACAGTAGCTGCGCTCCTGCGCGACCCTAGGTCGGTAGTTGCGTAACCCGATAGCCTTTAGCTATCGAGGGCTTAGACTGCCTCTGGGCGCATCATTCAGCGTTAGATAGCACCTTCGAACAGCTTGCTAAAATCTACGGAGGAAAATCCAATGGCCGCAAAGTACCACATCAGCGACAACGGCATGCCGGGGAAGTGCAGCGCTTCTAGCCCCGACAGCTGCCCGAAGACTCAGGCAGGAGACGGATTCCACGGAACCCTGGAGGAGGCCACTCAGGAGTCGCAGTCGCGCTTCGAGGCTCAGCTGGGAGCCTTCGTGACTGCCTCCAAGAAGGAAGAGACGGCTGAAGCCCCAACAGCCGAGGGTTACACCGCAGCTCGCTTCGATGGTTACACTGCAGCTGAGCTCAGAACTGAGCTCGCCATGTGGGACACCGAGAACCCGGCAGAGGACACCACCGATCTAGAGATGGCGCTCGTCGCTGCAGAGGCCCGAGAGGCCGCAGAGTCCTCCACTGATTCGTCCGTAGAGATCTACAGGCACCCCCAGGGCAAGTTCGTCCAGGTCTACGCCGATGGAAGCGTTCGCGCATTCGACAAGGATGGCCGAGAGGCTAAGACCTCCGCTACCGCCGAGAAGCTCCGCGAGGGCTATGGATCCTGGAAGCGGGATCACAGCGCTGCTAAGCCGGCTGTCTCTAAGGAAGACGCAGATGCCATGATGGACGAGCTCGTATCCTCCGAGATGAACTACGAGAGGGCTAGGAACGAGCTCAGCCAGGGCTTCAAGGAGCGTAAGGCCTACGATGAGGCCTATGGTCTCAAGGAAGGTCGCGCCTGGCACACCGCCTACGACTACTCTTCTTTTGGAGGGATGGCTTCCCGTAAGGTCAGGGGCATGAACCCCAAGAACGGCCCGACCCAGTACACTCCTACCCAAGCCCAGATCGACCAGCAGATCGATCAGAGGAAGGCCTTCGACAGGGCCACAAAGTGGCGCGAGGAGGCACAGACAAACCTCGAAGAGGCAGGCCTTGGCCACAAGATCCCGGACGAGGGCAACACGGTTCGAGTTCGCACCCAGGCTCAGAAGTGGCTCCTCAAGAACGAGCTCCAGGGCCAGATCTCCGACGGCCACTGGGAGAACAGTGGCGGCAACGCCTGGGAGGACTGGTCCAACGCAAAGGTCATCGTAGACCCCGACAACCCCGGCCGGAACTTCAACACCAGCAAGGACAACTACCAGCTCAACTCCAAGGCTCTCCTCGATGTTGTCGGAGACCGGATGGTGGAGGATGTCCAGAAGAGGACTGGCAAGGTAGACTACAACGCAAAGGCCATGAACGCCGATCTCAAGGACCTCCGCGAGATCTTCAAGACCAAGCGTGGCTTCGTAAGCGGCAACTGATTCCCCTTCTCAGTCGGGCGGCATTACTGGAAACGGTGATGCCGCCCGATTGTGTTTCGAGCCAGATCCGCGTAGGATGCTCTCATCTGTTCGTGGTATTGGCTGGAAGTAGGAGACATGTTGGTGACCTCTCAGCTGATTTGCTACAGAAGCGCCTCCGCAAATCTTTCCGTGAGCCCCTCCGTGGGCCTGGCTTTCATCGGAAGCCTCGTCGCTCAGGATCGCCGCCAGGGCCACGCTACAGGCCTACTTCAGCTGATCTGTGACAGGGCTGACAGCGAGGGGCTCGAGCTCAGGCTCACCGTAGGCTCCGAAGGCGGACCCGAAGACGCCTCTGACGCTGATCTCATTCGGTTCTACGGAAAGTTCGGCTTCAAGCAGCTCACCGTTGACAACGCCTACTACCTCGGTCGTCAGCCGACATCTCGAGGGTAGCTCTAGTGTTTGCGAATTGGGTGGCCATGGTGTACCGTTGATCGCATGAGTACATTCAGCCCCCTGGAGTTCGACTTCAACTCCGAGCCTCATTCCCCCGCCCTGAAGCTCGACTTCTACGAGCTCACCATGGCCGCTGCAGCCCTGAAGGCAGGCACTGCCCACAAGCGCGCCACCTTCGAGCTCTTCGCTAGGAAGCTCCCCACGGGGCGACGCTATGGAGTCGTCGCGGGCGTGCAGCGAGCCATCGAAGCCGTACAGGACTTCATCTTCACCGAAGAGCAGCTCGACTACCTCTCCACGAAGCCCGGCATCACCGAAGAGCTCATCGACGAGCTCGCGACTTTCAGCTTCGAGGGTAGGCTCACCGGCTACCCCGAGGGTTCGCTCTACTTCCCCTACAGCCCCATCCTCCGGGTCGAGGGTACCTTCCTCGAGTGTGTGCTCCTCGAGACCGTGCTCCTCTCGATCTACAACCACGACTCGGCCATCGCATCGGCAGCTTCCCGCATGGTTCAGGCAACTCACGGGAAGTTCGGACTCATCGAGATGGGATCCCGACGGACCCATGAGGAATCTGCCATCGCCGTAGCTCGGGCTGCCTACATCGCAGGCTTCCAGGCAACTTCCAATGCTGAGGCTGGAATGCGCTACGATCTCCCGATCACAGGCACCGCAGCCCATGCCTTCACGCTCTCCTTCGAGGATGAGCGGGAGGCCTTCCGGGCTCAGATCGATGCCCTCGGAGTGAGCACGACTCTCCTCGTGGACACCTATGACATCCAGCAGGGGATCCGCAACGCCATCGAGGTGGCGGGCCCGAAGCTCGGCGGAATCCGCATCGACTCGGGCGATCTCCATGAGGAGACGGTGAAGGCTCGACAGCTCCTCGACTCCCTGGGCGCCACGGAGACGAAGATCATCCTCTCCAGTGACATCGATGAGTACAGCCTCAGCGAGATGGTAGAGCGCGGCACCCCAGTGGACGGGGCAGGCGCCGGCACTCGAGTCGCAACCGGCTCCGGCCATCCGACCTGTGGTATGGTCTACAAGCTTGTGGAGCGTGAGGCCGAGGATGGCTCCATGGTTCCCGTGGCCAAGCGCGCCGCCGGAAAGAAGTCCCTGGGCGGACTCAAGACCCCCATGCGGACCTACGATGCTGACGGCCACTACAACCGGGAGATTCTCTTCACGGCAGCCAACGGCGATCCCCGCACCATCGCTACTCTGAAGGAAGAGATCCTGGAGCCTCAGCAGATCGAACTTCTTACTCCCGAAGGCTCAGACTATGACGGGAGCCTCAGGGCAGCTCAGGCGCGACTCCGAGAGGAGCTCACTTGTCTTCCCGAAGAGGCCCTTTCTGTGATCGCTGGAGACCCCTTCCTCGAGGCTCAGCCCTACGAGTCGCACTGAAGAAGCTTTAAGGAATAGAATCATGGCAACGAAGAAACGCTACAGCCTGACAAGCCCTCCGACCTTTGCTCCTGATGCACGACAGTGGGCCGACTCTTTCCGGCCAGGTCCCGGAGATGCTGAGGCTCACATCGACTCTCTGGGAACCCCGCTTTCGAATCACTGCATCTTCTGCGGACACGAGAGCGATGGGGATCCGCGGGATCATATCTTCCCCACATCTAAGGGAGGTCTCACCGTCCCCGGCAACATGCTTCGGACATGCCCCAAGTGCAACTTTGGCCGGCAGAACATTTCAGTGATCGACTTCTGGCGTCGGCAGGATCCAGCTACGCGCTGGTACAAGGATGAGAAGAGTTTCTTCGAGGCCTTCGAGCGACTCGTGGCGCCATTCAAGCGCGATTATCCTGAGCACTACGAGAGAGCTATGGCTATCCAGGAGGGTTCCCAGTCTGCCCTTGAGGAGCTCTACCGCATCGTTGCTGAGTATCAGTCAACGCTGCCTCGCTTCGAGTTCTTCTCAGATCAAAAGTCTGTGGCCAAGGGTCTCGAGGAGTTCTACCTGAAGACTGAGGGTTCCAAGCGGTCCCTGGACAACGCTTCTGCCTTTGCCAAGCTCAGCTCCCGAAATGACAGCTTTGCCCAGGCTGTAGTAAGGATTGCTGACAGCGCATCGGGCTCGAAGAGCACACAGCAGACCTTCCGCTCCAATGTGGCTCGCGCTGCTTTGGCCGCTGAGAAGTGCATCGACTTCGAAGCGAAGAAGTCCCAGCAGAAGAAGCAGCTGAAGCTCATGCTCACTGAGGCAAAGTCTGGAGGGGTAGTGACTCCCTACCGTAAGCTCTTCGAAGGATTGGGTAAGAAGCACAAGCACCTTGCTACCGTAGCTGCAGAAAAGGAGAGGGAGCTCAACAGAGAGGCATCAGCTGCTCAGACTAAGCTCCGCCAGGAAGCGCGCTTGACCATGGAGAACTTCCTCGAAGGTAAGCTCAAGGAAGTCACACCCAGAGATTCTCAGATGCTCGACTACGGCTTTGGCCACCCGAAGACCAATCGACTCGCTATCTTTGAGCGAGGCATCGATGAAGTCGCTTCTGGAAGAATTCAGTACCCCCAGGGCTACACTCCGAATGCAAAGGCTCGAGAGGCCATCAAGAGGCGCAGAACTCTGAGCTGACCTTTCGTCACCAGATTCACACAGACTGAGAGAAAGAAGAACACCATGGCCAACGGCGAGAACGACATGACCATCCAGGACTGGGCAGAGCTCGACCGGCTCTGTCGCAAGGCTGCCTGGGACTCGACCTCCACGGAGCAGTCCAAGGAGATCCTCCTCAATGTATCCGCCTACGCGAGCCGTAGGAACCACTGATGGCTGAGAGCCCTGAAGCTCAGAAGACCGGTGAGCGACCACTGATCCATATCTGTGAGGTCTGTGGTGTCGAGGAGATCATCACTCCCAGTGATGCCTTTAACGGGGGCTGGGACTACCCTCCGCGCATGGGTCATTTCGGGGTGATTTCACCGCGAACCTGTGGAAGCTGCCCCATGGATGGTACTGTCTACTGGGCACTGATGTTCGAGAAGAAGTCGGTCACCGAGCTCAGCGATAGCCAACTCAAGGTCATCGAGCGCATTCAGGCAGAACCCGAGAGCATCCTTCCGAAAGAGGCCCCATGAGAACCATCGAGAACGACATCCCAGCAGAGCTCGTCGAGCTCGCTGAAGAGGCAATGGGCCTGGGACTCCACTCAGTCAACCTGGGCTTCCAGTACATGGGATCGGACTTCGTCAGCCCCATCGAGTGGTCCCTGTCCCTCCACAAGATCGAGCCGGACAATCGATCCACAGCTCGCAGCTGGCTGAGCTTCACCGCCATGCGGGGAGACGACGGGCCGACGGCCTACATCCCCAGCGAAGACCCGGCAGACTGGGGTGGAGGAAGCTACTGGAACATCGACCAGGTTCGCGAGTGGCTTCAGTGGCCCATCGAGGCCAACCCCGATGAGAAGTACAGCCAGTCCTGGAGCCCGGCTACGGACCCTGAGCTCCGAGAGTACTTCCTTCAGCAGTGGTCCCTCTTCATCGAGGGCGCTCGCAGCGGATGGACCATGGAGCGCAAGGTCAACTGGCGCACCATGGACATCTTCAACGGGAGCCGGGCTGAGAGGGGCGAAGAGCTCGATCGGTTCCCCGGTCTCTCCCTGGGCTGGGAGGCCAGCAACAGCTTCTACAACATGGACGGTCACCCCGCCAATCGGGATACCGGTGCTCCCGTCTCTATCGGGAGCTGGAGCATGCTGAATCACGGTGAGGAAGAAGAGTTCTTCCGGAAGACCGTGAGGCCCGAGAAGATCAGCAGGGATGTGGTGGAGGCAGAGCTGAGCTCTACCGCTCCCTGGTTCGTCCGGGTTGCTGTCAACGATGAGGAGAATGAGCAGTGGCTCCACTATCCGGAGGCGCTCCAGGATCCCGACGAAACGGTGCAGGAAGCACCGGCTCAGAAGTAGCAAGAGGCCGGAGGTAACAGACCATGGCAACAGCTAAGAAAACCCAGAGAAAGCGCCGGGCGCTCCTCATCGTGGATGTCCAGGAGGACTTCGTGGAGGGCGGTAGCCTCGGAGTCGATGGAGGTCGGGAGCTCGCTGAGCGCATTGCTGTTGATCTCCTGCCTTCAGATTGCCCCTACGATCTGATCGTCACGACTCAGGACTGGCACATCGATCCGGGAACACACTTCTCTGATCAGCCAGACTTCGTTTCGAGCTGGCCGGTTCACTGCGTGGCCGGAAGCTCAGGTGCTGAGATTCTCCCCGCGATCACTGACGCGCTGAAGCTCATTTCGACTCCCCAGGACAGGATCCTCAAGGGTCAGTACGAGGATGCCTACAGTGGATTCATGGGCGCCAACGGCTACGGCGATACGCTCGCTCAGGTTCTCAATGAGAGCGACATCGAGCGCGTGGATGTGGTGGGCATCGCCTCTGACCACTGCGTGGCTGCCACGGCCAGAGATTCAGCTGCAGAGGGATTCAGAACACGGGTGCTCAAGGACTACACAGTCGGCATCGATTCGAAGAGGATCGACGCGATCTACGATGTCGAGCTCCCCGGGCTAGGAATCAAGGTAGCATAGGGGTGAAACCGATAGTGGTTTCACATCGATCTAAGGAAGCACAATGAGAGCTCGTCGCGGTGGGCAGTTCGCAGACTTCATCGAGGCCATGCGCTACCCTCTCATCCGGAGACTCATTCTCTTCCCTATGGTGACTATGACTTCAGGTTTGCTGATTCTGTTCGCGGGCTGGATCCTACGGGTAACGCTGAATCCGATCACCCGACCAGACTACGACTGGAAGCTCGGTCTTGTGTTCGCGGGGCTCTGGCTCTTGGGGCTGATCATAGGCATAGTCGGTGGCGTCAAGCTGAAGCGTGGCGTGAGCAAGCTCAACAGGATCTTAGAAGCCATCGAGCGAGAGGAGACCAGTGGCAGTTGAAAACGAACTCACCGAATCTCCCTGGGATAGTCCTGACCCGAGCTATAAGCTCGTCCCTCCGGTGAATCCCAAGAGCGGAGAGCCAGTGGAGCTCTATGTCTGTCGATCCTGCGGTGGGGCTGTGGTTGGAAGAAAGCTCCACTCCAGGTGGCACCGAGAGCAGTCGGGCAGAAGGAGCTGGCCATGAGCCCGAAGATTTCCAGCGACACAGCATCACCTACACAGCTAGCGTAAGGAAGCACACCTATGGCCAACGGAGATGACCAAGAGGTCACTGAGATCACTCCCGAAGAAAGCCAGAAGCTCAGAGAGCTCACTGACTCCATCGTGGAGACAACCGCAACGGAGGACCTCCACAGTGACATCCTCGAGCTCGCAGAGCCCGTTGTGGCTCTCGCTCGCAGCCTGGAGACTTCTTCGAGGATGGCAGAAAGCCGCCACGGGCTCGAGGGAGCAGGCTGGGATTCCTTCGAGGTCTATCTGATCTTGAGCAACCTCATCGAAGACCTTCTCCTCACGGAGGATGAGCTCGAAGATGACAAGGCCGACGAGGTCGAAGGCCTCATCAGAACCAGGGCAGCGAGCTACAATGTGCCCCTGGCAGCGAGCGGAGAATCTGCTCCGCCTGTAGCCGACTTCGAGATCGACCGCATCTATGAAGCCCTCGCCCAGCGCATCGAGGATCTCGACAGGTCGATCGCCAGCCAGGAACTCCTAGAGCTCTTCGGCGAAAAGCCCGCTCCAGACTTCGTCATCGAAGGCCGCGAGAATAGCTGGGCTGATCCGGCCGTAGTTGAGGCTGCCACCAACTTCTACCTCGGCTCAGTGAGCCCCGGGAGGCTCCGTGAGCTCATCGGAGAGGAAGCCGAAGAGCTCGCCAACAGCCCCGTGACGATCGGCTCGGCATCCTGGGACCTCCTCCCCGAGGACCTCAAGGCTATCCCGGACTACCTCGTTGAAAAGCTCAGCAGCCTTGGCCTGGGAGGTATTCACATCGGAACGGCTACTTCACAGGACGATGAGCCAGTGTTCTGGGACATCGCCGACGAGTCCGGCACTGATTCGCTAGAGGACGATCTAAGCCCTCAGGAACCTGAGACGGACACGACCGACGAAGGTGAGTGGGACCTCGCTGAGATCGCGCCAGGTGACGAGCTAGAGGATGATGGTGACTTTGCTCTGGGCTCCGGTGACGATTTCCAGGGAAACCATGGCCACGATCACGGCTCCAACGGCCATGTGCATCAGATCCTCGACGGGGAACTCCGGGGACTCGACGACTACGACGGTGAACCGGCCAACGAGCTTGAGACCGCGACCTTGGCGCTCATCGCAGAGGGTTTGATCTACGCTGAGCTCTCTGAGATCTTCCTCCAGGACCTGGTAGCAGAGGCCGATCCGCTGATCCTTCAGGCCCGGTCCCGTGGCTCAGACTGGTGGCTCACGAGCGAGGCCACCATGGCTGTTGCAGACCTGGTTTCTCAGGTGCTCCTTGCAACTGACTGGCCTCGCGATCTTTCCTCCGCAGAGGTTCTCGCTCACCGGGAAGAGCTCCAGAAGAGGGCTGCGATCTACCCCCTGGACCCGGAGCCCGAAGCTCCCACCAGAGCAGAGTCCCTTGGGGTTCCCTCGGTCAGCGAGCGATTCGACTTTCTCCGGAGAGAACGAGGAGAACGCACAGCGAACTCGCTCGTCGAGTCGGAGCTCAACGATCTGAAGAACGCAGTGACAGGTCACCTCGGCTCCAACCCCACTGCCTTCCTCATCGAGGACCTCGGCGAGCTCCTCTCCGACGAACAGCTTGAGCGAGGCAGAACCTACGGGATCAGCCGGGCGCTTTGGAGGGAGATCTGGGCCCTCGGGGTTGAGCTCCTCCTCGGCATCGAAGCTGAGAGCGAAACGCTTCAGCCCAGGCTCGACGGAGCCCAGAGGTCAGCGCTGAATGCAGCTGCTCAGAGCTATCGAACCGACGAGTACACCGAGGAAGAGTTCCTCAAGCACTACGACTCCTCCCGTTGGCCCTCCTTCGGAGTGACGGTTGACCTGAGCATCTTCACCATCCGGGATGGGAAGCTTCAGGTGCTCCTCATCGAGCGGGGCAACCACCCCGAGAAGGGCAAGTGGGCACTCCCTGGAGGCTTCGTCAATCCCGATGAGTCTCTAGATCGGGCAGTCCGCCGGGAGCTCCAGGAAGAGACGGGTGTCGACCTCGAGGCTACCGGCTACCTTGAGCAGGTAAAGAGCTACGGCTACCCAGGTCGTGATCCCCGGGGATCTGTGGTCTCCACGCTCTACGCGGCACTGATCCCGAACGATTACCTCCCCGAGCCAGAGGCTGCGGATGATGCCGCCAAGGCTCGTTTCGTTCCCGTGGAGGAAGCCCAGAGCAGCGGCTACACTCTTGCCTTCGACCATGAGATGCTCCTCAGGGATGCGCTCCTCCGAATCCGCTCCAAGATCGAGTATTCGCCAGTGGTCTTCGATTTCCTCGACACGGAGCCCTTCACCATCGAAGAGCTTCGAGCTGTCTATGAGGCCGTCTGGGGCATGCAGATCCTCCCCTCTGATTTCAGGAGAAGGATCAGCCAGGCCCAGGGCGCACTGATCCCCGTTCCCAATGCCCGCGGCGAGGAGCCCCGCTGGTTCCGGGGCACGGCGAATCGCTTCTTCCCGCCCCTCGACATCCTCGAAGTTGAGTTCGTTCGGGAGTAGCCTGCGGGATATCCGGCTGGGCCGGGAGGGAAGATGTCAGAGCCTTTCCTCCCGGCCCTCTCTCGTTAGGATAGCTTGGATCTTCCTACGAGGGGCTGCTAGAGCTGTGGCCCATGAAAGGCTCCACCATGGCAACTCCATCCCACGAGATCTTCCGGCTCTTCGCCGAGCCGACCGTCGAGCTAGCTGAGGCTCGCATGACCGATGAGTTCAAGCGTCTCCTTGAGGAACAGGGCGACTTCCTCGCCCTAGCGCTCAGCAAAAGCGGAAGAACTCGCTTTAGTGTGCGGGACGGAAAGCTCGACTCCACCTTTGGTCGCTACGAGAGCCCGTTCCCCCAGGATGTCTTCTCCGGCGAGCAGGGAACAGGCCTTCTTCGCCACAACCCCAACTTCTTCGTGGTCTATGATCTCGCCGAACTCATCGAAGCTGGGATCAGCAAGAACGACCTCTACGACATCTCCAGGCTCAATGACCTGGGCCTTGGGCTCGTGCTGGGCTATGCCAGAGAGTCAAGGGAGACCGCCTCTGAGCGCTCGATTCTCTTGGCTGACTTCTTCGTAGAGGCGCTGAAGTCGGGCAATCAAGCAACCGTAGCCAAGACAGTAGAGTTCATCCGCGCAGACTGGAGCTGATCCCATGCGAGTCATCATCGCCGAGTGCTCAGCAGTCTACTCAGGTAGAGGTGCAAGTACCCTGTCCCGGGGAATGCGCGCTATCTTCATCAAGAGTGACGGCTCAGTTTCGATCCACAATGACAATTCCAACAAGCCCCTGAACTACATGAAGACCGCTTCCCAGACGGAGACGGTCAACAGCGATGGGGAACAGGTCTGGACCTTCGATGCCCGCCATGAGACCCTGGAGATCACCATCCATGAGTCCATCGGCTTCTTCGAGCAGCAGCTCCTCGACAAGGGTACTGAGCCAGGCCTCAAGGTCGACGGTACTGAGGCCCAGCTTCAGCAGTGGCTCTTCGAGAATCCCGACCGGCTCGGCACCGGCATCGTCACCCTTCAGCGAGAGTTCCAGACCGGCGCTGGTGCCGTGGATATCCTCGCAATCGGCCCCGACGGTCACCCCATCGCCGTTGAGATCAAGCGCACGGCCCCGACTGCAACTGCTGATCAGGTTCGCCGCTATGTGGAGAACATGCGAGTGCTCCCGCCTGCGAACTTCCCCCATCCCCACACTGGTGAGATCCTTGAGCTGGACTTCACGAAGACCACTGGGATGATCGCTGCCCTTGATCTTCGACCTAAGCTCGTCGACCTTGCCGCCAAGCGTGGAGTTCCGGCCATCGAAGTTCCCGCCTATTGGAAGCTCGACAGTTGATTTCACATATTGCATGCTACGATATGGCGCTGGGCCAATAGCTAGAGCCGGTTCACGGACGAGTGGCCTATGCTTTGGGACTAGCAGAATGCGTGAATTCGATCCGATGAGGGATGCCCACCATGAAGTCTCCAAAGAAAAAGATCCTACTGAGCTTGGCTGCTGCAGCAGCTCTCCCAGTTCTCCTGGCCACAGCTAGTAGTCCAGCAGCTGCTGCGACTAACTTCTCATCCCTGTCCTCGAGCGCTAGCGTATCGGGCTCTAAGGTCACCGTCTCCAGCTCAGTGAAAGCTGCCTCGTCAGTCACCGTGCAGAACTACAAGGTCTGTATTCGAGATTCATCGGGAGCCAACCGGGATTTTCCCTCCGCTGGTAGAACAGTCATCAGCCGGACAGGAACGCCCTTCAGGGCAACTGCAACCTTTGCGCCGGGAAGCTACAGCTACTTTCCCTGTGTGCAGAACATGAACGGCAGCTGGTGGAATGGCCCCACGAAGAAGTTCGCCGTGGCAGCTTCGGCTTCTACCCCGGCTCCTACGCCCACTCCGGCTCCCAGTAACCCAGTGACAGATCCTCCCAGTGTCGCCATGCCAGTGGGTGACCTCCCCGGTTGGAAGCAGACCTTCAAAGAGGACTTCACCAAGGATGCAGCTCTAGGTCAGGTCGGCGCTGTCTACGGGCAGTCCATCCGGGGCTACGATGGCTTCAGTGACACTTCGGGTCACGGTACCTACGCTCCGGATAGGGTGCTCTCCGTGAAGGATGGGAAGCTCAACTACGCTGTCCACAGTGAGAATGGCAGGCACCTTGTCGCAGCTCCTACCCTCAACGACTACAAGGGTCAGACCTATGGTCGCTACTCGATTCGCTTCCGGGCAGACAGCATGCCTGGGTACAAGATCGCCTTCCTTCAGTGGCCAAGCAGCGACCAGTGGAATGAGGGCGAGATCGACTGGCCCGAGGGCAACCTTGACGATGGCATGATGCGACCAGCACTGGCCGTTCCTGGTACCTATAAGGACGGGACCATGAAGTTCGTCCCCGACAGGGAGATGTTCGCTAAGACCAGCGCTAAGGACTGGCATGTGGCCACCACCGAGTGGACCCCATCCGGAATGAAGTGGTACTGGGACGGAGAGCTCGTAGCCTCGAGCACAGAGAAGCCCTCCACCAACTTCCGCTGGACACTCCAGGCAGAGACTGAGATCAACGGCAGAATTCCCGCCAACGATGTGAAGGGTAACATCGAAGTCGACTGGGCTACTTCGTACAGCTACGCAGGCTGATTCCAGCTGATACATCGTAAGGGCGTCGGAGCTTTCGAGCTTTGGCGCCCTTACTCTTGTTTGAGCTGAAGATAGCTTAGTATTCCCGCTATCAACGCTTTCATTGGAACTTATGTGAAGCCTTTCAAGTTTCGGTATCATAGCAAGGTACGCCGAGCTAGGGAGCCCGACTTGAATTTTCAGAAGCTGTCATCTGGACTGCTACGATCTGTAGGAATGATCGCAGCAGCTTCTCTTTTAACTGGCTTAGCTGTCACCACGCCCACGGTTGCTAAAGCGGAATCGATTGAGCCTTCAGCTTCAAGTACTGCCTCAGCTTCGCCCTATTCGGAGTCTGAACCGGTTGCTTCTCAGCAAGCTACCGTAACTCAAAGCACACCTCAATCTCAGTACTCCTTTTCCATCAGTGCTGACAGATCGGTCTTCTATACGGATGACCAGACTCCCAAGATCTCCATCGACCCGGGGAATCTCCCTGAAGACATTGCTGGCGGATGGTCTTCCGCCTACATGCTGTACTACATCGATGTAAGTACTCAAAAAGTGTTTTATGCGGGTGGATCTGCAAAATACGAAATGAAGATTCCGCGCTTTACCAGGGATCCCTCCAAGACCTTTAAAGTGGTTGTTGCTAAGGCAGGTGGCGCTGGCTATAACACACTACCAGTTAGTCAGCTAACTGATGTGATTGCTGAAAGCAATGAGATTACCATCGAACGGGGTAAGTGGGAGCTAACAATTGATAGCCAGCCCGACCATGTAGCTCCGGGTATATACAGAGACGAGGCTGTGGGGATCAGCTGGGAGACTAATCAGCCTATTAGCATGAGCTACCTGTCCATAGATGGGTTTGATCCTTATTACTCTATCTACTACAAAAACCTCAACACTGGAAAAATCACACAAGACCCTCCCGTTGGCTATGGCACGCTGAAAGATAGTCAACGGTTTGTGGCCGCAGAGGACGAGACTGCTAGGTACCAGTTCTACATCGCAAAGCGCTCAGATCCTACTCTTACCTCCGTTGATCAGTTCGAAGATGTTCAGGCAACTAGCAAAGTGATCGTGGTTCCTCCACGGAAGTGGGGCGTGAAGCTCGGTGAGGCTACAAGCACCCCTCCTCAGGCTGGATTTAAGTCAGTAAGTCTGCCCTACACTGAAACTAGGTACATCACTGAGTCCCGGCTACAAGCGTTCTATGTGGAGGATGCAGCCTCAGGAAAGATCATTCGCACCTTCAGCGGTACGAATGTTCCGAACCCTCTTCAATTTACTGCTGATGAAGATGCTAACAGCTTCATCGTTCATGTTGCTAAGGTCGGACAAACCGTAGAGTACGCCTCTGAGCTTCAGTATCTTCAGACATCTAGCAACGAAATTTACCCCGAAAGCGTTCCGGCGTCTAGCCAAGACTACTTCAATTCTGGCAGATTCCAGAATGGCTCCAATCCCGCAACTGCAGATTGTCAGCAACAGTGCTATGGGGATCCGATCAACTCTCTCAACGGTGAGCTCTTCGAGAACTCGGTCGATCTTGAGACAGATGGCGCCATCGGCCTGAACTTTGTTCGATCCTACTCTAGCCTTCGGAGCGCTCAAGACGGTCCGTTTGGCCATGGCACAACCTTCAGCTACAACATGGCCATCCGAGGCAACAAGTCAAATCTGGACGATTCCAGTAGGCTTACAGTCATGCAGGAGAACGGCTCCACTGTGAGCTTCTCGGCGAGCGAAGAGGACGGCAAGCGAACCTTTTCGGCGCCTGCAGGTTTCCGAGCGACTCTCTCCGTCGATTCAACTGGAAACTATCTCTTCACTCGGACACAGAATCAGGACCAATTCAACTTCAATAGTGCCGGTGTGCTCACGAAAGTCATTGATCGCCTCGGCAATGAGGTCAGTCTGAGCTATACCGAGGGAAAGCTCTCAGCTGTAAGCAACGGTGTGAGCACCGTGACGATCAATTGGTCTGGTGGTTTTGTCAGTTCGATCACGGATGGTGCTCACACAGTGAGCTACAGCTACTCTTCCGGTAATCTTACTGAGGTCACGGACAGCAGGATAGCAGCTAAGAAGAAGTACAGCTACTACTCTGACAACCGAATCAAGACCATCACTCACCCCAACGGCGGAGTATACCAGACCTCTTACGGTTCGGACGGAAGAGTTAGCTCTCAAACGGATCCTCGAGGTGGTGTAACCAGCCTTAGCTACGGCAGTGATCTTTACAACTCTGTGACTCAGATCACCCTTCCAGATGGTTCCAAAACTGTGGAGAGCTACGACAGTGACGGAAGGCTTGTTCAGCGAACCTTTGCTAAGGGAACAGCCGACGAGAAGAGCTATAGATTTAGCTATTCAGCAAAAGGAGATCTAACGGCTCAGACTTCTCCCAGTGGTTTGGCAATCAACTACCGCTACGACAGCAGAGGTAATCTGATCTACCTTTCTAGCCCCGAGGGGTCTATCTACAGATTTGAGTACAATGATCAGAATCTGCTGACTAGAACTTTCAATCCGGCAGGTCAGATTTCGACCAACGAGTACAGTCCTGCTGGTGTGTTGCTCAAGAGCACCGACTACGCTGGCAAAGTGACAAGCTTTGAGCACAACAACAAGGGCATGCTCACTGGTATCAAGGATCCCAACGGCCAAAAGACTGGACTGAGCTCAACCTACGGCTATGATGATTCAGATCTTCTCAAGTCCACCACTGACACCCGTGGCAAGATCACCAAGTTCAGCTACGACAGCTCTCGGAATCCAGTGAAGATCACGGATGCTCTGGGCAACGAAACTGAGTTCAGCTACGCCAATGGCAATCCGGCACTCATCGAGCAGATTCGCTACGAGAACGGCTCCGTAGAGCAATTCTCCTACGACGGTGCAGGTCGGCCAGTAGAAGCCATCGCCAAGGATGGCACCAAGACTCAGCGCAGCTACGATAGCATGGACAACCTGGTCAGTGTCACAACTCCCTACGGGACTACGATCTACAAGTACGACTCGAATCAGCGGCTGATCTCTGTGACCAACCCCAAGGGTGCGAAGGTCTCCTACGAATACACCGGCCTGGGTCTCCTCAAGAAGCAAAATCTACCCAACGGTAAGTCCACTTCAAAGGAGTATAGCACAGACGGACTTCTATCTGCAGATGTGGACAGTGCTGGCAATCGTACTCTCTACGGCTACGGCGCAGACGGTAGGCTTGAGAAAGTCATCGATCCAGCTGATGGATTGACTCAGTTCAGCTACGACAAGCTGGGAAACATCACCCAGAAGGTCACTCCTGCTGGTATCTGGACGAACTACAGCTACACAGCATCCAACCAGCTCAAGTCCATGGACGAGAAAAGCCTTCGAAAGACTACCTACAGCTACGACAATAGCGGCAACCTCACCAAGACCCGCTACGCCGACGGCACAAGTGAACTACGGAGCTATGACTCTGAGGACAATCTAGCTGAGGTGACTGACCGGGAGGGAAAGGTCACAGCCTACAGCTACGACGGGCTCAACAGGATCTCGAAGGAAACTCGAGCAGATCAGAGTGAAGTCGGCTACAGCTACGATTCGGTCGGCAATCTGCTCTCGAAGGACTATGGCAGTGGCCATGTCTACGAGAATAGCTACAATCTCAAGGATCAGCTCCTCGAGTCGACCACACCCGAGGGCCTCACCACTGAGTACAGCTACAATCCTGCGGGTGAGCTGACTTCTCGAGGGCCACCCCAGAGCAAGGTTAGCTACCAGTACAACAGCTACGGCGAAATCACCTCTGTAGGCTACCCTTCGGGCACTGCTGTGGACTACAGCTACGACGGGCTCGGGAATCTACAGGATGTCAGCAGCGCGGGAGATGTGCTTGCGAGCTACTCCTACGACGGTCGCTACAATCTCAGCGGATCGAGCTACGGCAACGGCACCACCGAGACCACTGAGTTCGATGCACTGAACAGGGCTAAGAAGTTTACCGTTGCCAAGGGCGCCGATGAACTCTACAGCAGGTCGCTGAACTTCAATGCCGACAGTCAGATCAGCAAGGCTGTTTCTAGCTTTGACGGAACTGTCGATCAGAGCAAGTCCTACCAGTACAGCGACTTTAGGACCATCAGCTCTTCCAGGGATGAGCTCAAGAATGAGACACAGTCTCACGGCTACGATCTCCTCAACAATCTGAAGTCCCTGGGTTCGAACAGCTACAGCTACGATGGCGCTTCGAGCAGGGTTGCGCAGGCCACAATCGGAGGTGTGGCCCAGAGCTACAGCTACGATGGCCGAGGCAATCGTACGCAGCTGAGTGATCCCTCGAAGACCGTGAGCTACGGCTGGAGCAAGTCCGATGAGCTCAAGTCGGTGAAGCTCTCCCCCACCAAGACCGTCGGCTACGACTATGATGCGGAGGGGCTCCTTACGAGTCGCTCAGTCACCGGTGGGGCAGACGAGAGCTTCAGCTGGGACACTGTTTCAGGCTCTGTTCCCGTGCTCCTTGAGGACTCAGGCTTCGACTACATCTACGGCGCAGACTCCACGCCCTTCCTGCAGATCGAGAAGTCCACCGGAAAGCGCACCTATCTCTACGGCGATGAGCGTGGCAGCGTGGTGCTCGCCACCGACGAGGCTGGATCTTCCCTCTGGCACAGGGACTACGATGAGTACGGCTCGAAGTTCACACAGACTCCCACTCCAGGGGCAGTAGGAACAGCAGAGGCGCGCTTTGGCTACGCTGGTGAATATCTCGATCCCGATACGGGTCTGTACAATCTGAGGGCCCGCTGGTACGATCCTAGCACTGCTAGCTTCCTCAGTCCCGACCCTGCGCTGCTTGTGACCGGAGAGCCCTACTCCTACGGTAGTGGTGATCCACTGAGCTACACGGATCCTCTGGGCCTTTGGTCCACCAAGGACACAGCCAACGCTGTAGCTGGAGCCATCGACGGCTTCATCGGTTTCCCGGTGGCGGCCTCGATCTCAAACGCCATCAACCCTGGCTCTGTGGACAGCTGCTCAGCTACCTACAAGGTTGCTAGCGCTGTAGGCACGGTAGGGTCACTCCTGGTCCCAGGATTTGGGGCAATCAAGGGGGCGAGTCTCACTGCCAAGGGCATCGGGCTAGCGAGTAGGTCAGTCGGTAAGGTAGCACAGTTTGCTCCTGAAGCAAGTTCGGTTGCTAGCTTGTTCGAGAAACAGGTAGTATATAGGGCAGTGGGATTAGATGAGTTCAATGACTTAGCTATTCATGGAGCGTTCAGGGTCAAGGGTAATGCTATGGAAGGTGGAAAGTACTTCTTTAGCGATAAAAAGCAAGCTCTTGATTTTGCTGACTTTGACAAAAGCGTCGTAGCAGTGTTTTCAGCTAAAATAAAGAAAATCGAGTGGGAGAAATTGCCATCTAGACTTTCGTGGGTTGAGTCCTCTGGCAGGTTTGTGCCAGAACATGATTTGATCGGCCTTACAGGAATTGAGCATATGCTATGAGCTTTTACGCAATTAAGATCGAGCTTCTTGTTCAGATCGACAGATGGAAGATTATAGCCGATAATAGCTATCGACATCTTCGCTTTTCTCCAAGTGAAAGCGGGGAGTACTTTGCGATCAACAATTTGAGTGAAATTGACAGCGAACTTTTGAGTGCTAACGGGCTTAGAGTTACTGGCTGGTACCCAGGTGATAAGCAGGGTCTCAATACCATTGGTACGCTACACTACGGCCCTAACATGGAGCTACTGGGATCAGCAAGAATACTTGAAGTGGGGCCAGAAGTGGGTCAGTTGAAAGACTACCTCAGCTTCTTATCTAGCAGGGAATAGTTGGCAATGTGCCTAGCTCTTTAGGAAGAAAACGAACACGGATTCGATAAGGGAAAAAATTGGTAGCGAGTATGATCTCGATACAGAATTCATTGACCGTTTGAGAGACGAGCTTATCTTCGATGAGGAAAAGGCCGAACGCTATCTAGTCACACTTGCTTCGCTAGAAGTTAGAGAGTCAATCAGCATTGAGCTTGCTAAGCTCATCTGGAATCTTCCTGTAGTGTTGCAGTATCAGCTCGAACGAGCAGAATCTGGCAGTGATCTTCATGAGCAAATCGAAGGTGTGCTCAACAGTACTGTGAACATTTTGATCGATCTGATCGGAGCTCCTTGAGTTCGACCTAAGAGATTTAGGTGTCCTGTCGATGCACCATCCCTCGGTGCTTAGATATAGTACTCCATGACGACAGATCTACGAACAGAGAGCAGCACCATGACAGCAGGGAACCACTACGACCTCCTCGTAGTAGGAGCGGGACTCTTCGGTCTCACCGTGGCCGAGCACGCAGCCAGCGAGGGCCATCGCGTCCTCGTCCTCGAGCGCCGGGAGCACATCGGAGGCAACGCCTACGACGAGCTCAACGAGGAGACCGGCGTGACCAAGCACATGTACGGCTCCCACCTCTTCCACACTTCCAACGAGAAGGTCTGGGACTACCTCAACCGCTTCACCGAGTTCGCTCCCTACGAGCACCGGGTCTTCGCCAACAGCGAGGGGCAGGTCTACTCCTTCCCCATGAACCTCGGGCTCATCGGCCAGGTCTACGGCAAGTACTTCACCCCAGAAGAGGCCAAGGCGCTCATCGCACAGGAGGCCTCTGAGATCGACTCCGCCGACGCCAAGAACCTCGAAGAGAAGGCCATCAGCCTCATCGGCCGGAAGCTCTACGAGAAGTTCATCGCAGGCTACACGGCCAAGCAGTGGCAGACCGATCCCAAGGAGCTCGATGCCTCGATCATCACCAGGCTCCCCGTGCGCTACAACTTCGATGCTCGCTACTTCAATGACCGCTTCCAGGGTCAGCCCGCCCGGGGCTACACGGCCATGTTTGAGGCCATGGCAGCCCACCCGAACATCGACATCCGCTACGGCGTAGACTACCTCGCAGGCCGTGCTGAAGGCCGCTACGACGGCATCCCCACCGTCTACACCGGCCCCCTGGACGAGTACTTCGGCTACGAGCTCGGAAGGCTCCCCTGGCGCACGGTCGATCTCATCGACGAGGTCGTAGATGTGGATGATTTCCAGGGCACTGCAGTGATGAACTACAACGACCGGGATGTGCCCTTCACTCGGATCCTTGAGCACCAGCACTACGACCCTCAGGCAGCTGAGAACAAGGTTGACGGCAAGACCATCATCACCCGGGAGTACTCGCGCTTCGCCGAGCCGGGCGACGAGGTCTACTACCCGATCAACAGCGATGAGGTCCGAGAGCTCGCAGCTGCCTACAAGGCCAAGTCCAAGGCTGAGGAGGATCACAATGTGTTCTTCGGAGGGCGCCTATCGCAATACCTGTACATTGACATGCATCAGGCTGTGAGCAGCGCCATGCACCTTTACAGCAAGAAGGTGGGCCCTCTCCTGGCCGATCATGCAACTTCTAGCGAAGGGTAAGTAGCCATGCTGGGCTGTAGCGAGATCCGAGAGATAGACCAGGATCTCGCTACAGCCTTCTTAAGCGCTTCATCGACCGTTACGCTTTCGTCTAGCTCAGAGCCTGCCACCCTGGTGCTCAACCTCGGTGCCTTCGAAGATGAAGAATTAATTGCTCTTGCTCGCTTCGCTTATCCGACGAGTGAAGCGCTCAAATCTCTCTATTCTGTAGAAGTTTTTGCGCTTGCTCGTGAGGAAGGTTACGAAAGCTCGATCTTCGTCGAGCTTTTAGAGGTATTCGTTCGTGAGCGTAAGCCCAATGATGTAGTGATCTTAGACACTCTAGCCGAGCACTTTGATCTTTCCACTTCGGGTTTCGCTTTGAGTGCAGATCTCAAGGAACTTGGAGTTAGTGCTCATTCTTGGATTCATCCGGAACGAACCTACTACACCTACAAGATAACTGCCGGCGACAGTGACAAGTACTACTACGGCGTGAGTCATCTGAAGCTTTCAAACGCCAGTCGCGCTCAGTGCCTGGAACACAACTACTGGGGCAGTGGCTCTGTTCGATTCCAAAACTGGAAATCGAAGCACAGTGATACACTCAAGAAAGAGGTGCTTCAAGTCTTTCACCGAAAAGCTCTAGCCTATCGGGCAGAGGAAGAGCTTGTGGGCGACTTCTATATCTCTGACTCAAACTGCTTAAACTCTGTCCGAGGAGGACTTCGACCTTTCCATGTGACTAAGCTTGGAGAAATGGCTCTCTGCGAATTCCATGGTCAAACTATGCACACTCCAACCGGTCTCTGTCGCAAGTGCGCATCAACTAAAGTCTTCAGCACTTCTTTCTGCGACACCCATGGCTTGACGGTATTCAGGAGCGATTACTGTGACAGGTGTCGCTATGAGTCGTCTAGAAAGACCGGGATTTGTGAATCGCACGGATCTTGGTCTTCGACTTCTGGTTGTTCTAGATGCGCAGCTGAATCTGCGCTGTCGGTGAGCGAGTGCGAGATTCACGGGGCCACGATGTTCCGTGGATCTCAGTGTGCCCGCTGTAACTCAGCTTCGATGTACTCTAAGCAGACCTGTGCGATTCATGGTGAAGTCGCGTTCCAAGACGGCAGCTGCGTGAGCTGCAGGGTTGCGAGAATGACTACCCAGGAAGTCTGCGAGCTCCACGGTGAGACCGTCCACCAAGGAGGCACCTGTCGAAAGTGTGCTAGCTCTACTATGCACCACGAAGCTATCTGCGAGATCCACGGTCAGGCCACTTTCCGAGGGGACTATTGCCTCAGGTGTGTCAACAGCCGAAACTTCGAAGAGCTCGAGTGCTCTAAGCACGGGCTGACAACCCATCACAAGGGCAAATGCAGTCGCTGCCACTCAGAGAGTAACTACACCGAGCGTGAGTGCGAAGTCCACGGTCTCACGAAACATCAGGGTCAGCACTGTCTCAGATGCAAGCGAGTGGCCGAGTACTCGGTGGAAGAGTGTGAAGTTCACGGCGAAGTGAAGCACCGGAAGGGTAAGTGTCAGAAGTGCGCTGTGGTTGAGCAGAAAGCTCGTAGGAAAACCTTGTCTTGATAGATGTTGTTCAATCTATGAAGGGTTTCATTATGAGCATCAAAATCAGAACGCTAAACGAAGACCAAGTCAAGCTGGCGTCAGCTGCACTAAGAGGTCGAGCAACTGTCGTGGCAGGCGCTTACATTGCCGTAAGAGGGTACGAGTACATTAACCGGCTCACAAAGCTGGTACTTGAGACAGGCGAAGAAGTTTACATGGCATCTCTAGATCAGCCTTTCGGATATGGAGGCGGTCAAGTTCCTGTCAACCCAAGTTCTGCTGAGCTAACCGGATGGCCTAGATCGAACTCTGGTCCGGTAGTTAGAGAAGCTGAATACATGTATGCCAACTACGGTCACTTCCTCCAAGCATAAGCCGAAAGGCTTGGGAATGCGGGACGGCTCTTTCGGATTGCCGTCCCGCATTTCTGTCTGAACTCGATATGGGCTTCGACCATCAACGACTGTCAAGCGCTGGAGCTTCAGAATGCCATCAATTGCCTTAAAGACCCTCTCGATCACAGCTGGGATTGCATCGCTCTTGGTGCTCACTGGCTGTTCCCAGTTTGCGGACGGAGTTAGTGAGGGTTATGAGGAGGGTATCAGTACCCCCACATCTTCGCCAACAGCTACCAAAACTCCCGAGGCTGCAGCTCCCGATACAAAGGAAGCAGTCCCAGTGAAGGCAAAGGGTACACCAGTTAGTCCTCAGGATCTCGAACTCGCATCAGCATCGTTTGCTCCCAAGAAAGCCGTTTCGGGAAGCTACATCGTGGTGACTGGCTACCAGTACTTCGACACGCTAACTGCCTTCAAACTCGACTCAGGCGAAACTGTCTACTTCGCTACCTCGGGTGGGGCTCCCTTCGGTAGCCTGAAGTCAGGGATGTCCATTGCGGCCGATCAACAGTCTCGAGATATTACCGGCTTCGGAGAGTTGGTACCTACAACAGGGCCAGCTGGCCTCGACGCTGCAAAAATGCTTCAGGAGCACAAGGCAGAGCTGACAGTTTAGTGACAGCTGATCGATCTCCGTGTATGATCTGATGCTGGGGTAGCCTCTTTGAGCTGGCTACCCCAGCATCTGCCGTTGAGAACGAAGGTCCGAGAGCAATGTCCACCGCACATGTAGGGTCTGCTTCCGGCTCTGGATTTCAGCGCTCTGCGCTCGACCTGGCCATGATCGACTTCTGCTCTGAGCTCTTCCGGCTCAGGGCCGATCTCAGGGTTGCTCAAAGATCTGTGGAGGGCTGGCAGGGTGACATCCCACGGGATCTCCTCGACCTGGCTCCCTTCAGCCGGATTCTTCGAGCCTACGATGCTTTCCTGGCCACCAGCGGAACCGCAGCTGGAGACAGGCTGATCCTCGATCTCCTTCGACAGCACGATAGCATTTTCGCTGGTAGCTCCTACTTCTATCTCGGGGAGATCATCCTCGGCTACCTCGATCTTCGCCCCGATCAGCGAGAGCTCGCAGCTGAGCGATCCGATGAGCTCATGGCCATGAAGCCATCCGCTGATCTCGATGTGCATCTGCTGGTCTGGCGGAGCTCCCTCCCCGTGGTCTTCCTCCACTCTGAGCTCAACTCTTTCAGTGTTGGCTCCAATCTCATTCCCTATGAGCTTGCAGCCTTTAGGAACGGCCATGACTCTCGGATCCAACGGGAGTTCGGCATCTGGGCACCCATGCTCCTGAGCTCCGATGAGCTCGAAGAGGCAACCGCTTTGATCCAGAGCAACAATCCCGGCGTGAAGCTCACTGTGCTCAGCAAGCTCGCTCAACTCAAGGAGTCCGCGATGACTGCGAAGATCTTCCTAGAGCTCCTCAGGCTCGGCTACGGATCTGCTGCTCAGGTACGCCGGGCAGGAGAGCTGGCAGCTACAAGTGCCCGATCTCGAGACTACTTCGACCGGATCCTGGCAGGTGGCGCTACTCTGGCTTCTGATTCCCGATGAGTAGATCGTAGGGGTTCTTTCAGCTGAAAATAGCTGCACTAATCTTAGAGCTATTGGGTCTCATGATATCCGCGCCACCCGAAACAGCACATTCCTATGCCCTGTAGAGAATTGCGACTAAGATGAGCCCTGGCTACCGTTGAGATCAGTGCTCCTTCCCGCTAGGAGACTCCCATGAGAGTCAGCATCAACTCAGTACCTCGTCGCAGCAATGACGCAAAACGCAATCGTGCAGTTTCTGTCGCCATCGTTGCGGCGGCCCTCGTTGTCGGTGGGTCCTTGTATCTTCCTGCCTCAGCCTCCACCGCCAGAGGCGTTTTCGAGGTTCAAGCAAAGGATCGATCCGGTATCCACGGATCAGCTGGGATGCTCACCGCAGAGCTCTCCGACCCTGGAACTCCATCGACTTCAGCTGATTTCATCCTGAAGAATGTGAGCATCAACTACTTCACTCGAAAGTCCAACATGGGCGGCACTGAACAGCCCTCAATAGTGATCCCCGGCTTTACCATCGACGGCAGCTCTATTCCCACCGCCCGGGACTGGAAGATCGTGATCTCAAAGGCCGACGAACCCTTCGGCTTCAACACTGCCTACAAGAACGGCCTTCCTGGCTGGGCGCAGATCACAGAGACCTCTGACAGCTTCATCATCAGCAACAGGGACAGCTCAATGCAGCTCGGAGGCGCGATCAAATCTCAGACGATCGGACAGCTCGAGTTCAACTACAGCCCTCCCAGCTACAGCCCCTCACAGACTCTCGGTGAACCCTCGATGGCCAGTGGATCTTCGAGCAACATGAATCTGAAGGTATCGACCCTGAACACCAAGGCCTTCAGCTATGGTCGCTGGGCTACCACCTTTGACATCAGCTCTCTGCGCACACAGCTCGGCAACAGCAGTGGTTCTCTCAGCCTTAGCTCAACGGCAACGGGCTACAGCCTTACGAAGCTCTCAGACAGTAGCTACACTTTGACCTACAGCGGCTCGGATCAGAACTACTACATCAAGGGAGTGGATGCTGTTTCGCCCAGAGAAGACACCACCACCGGTTACACGGTCATCCAAGGTGTGCTCATGCTTGCTCCGGCAGCAGCCACAACCAATCAGGTCAGCAACGCTGATGGCTCCGTGACCCTAGAGCTCACTCAAAGTTCGAGAACCATCTCGGCGCGCTATGTAAAGCTGCCCTCCGCTTCGACGCCCTGGAGCATCGACCTCGATCTCAGTAAGCTCGTAGCCATCGATCGGACGAAGACCCCCTTGGTCTACAACAACCAGTTCTCCCTCACTCAGAAGACTGGCGATGTCTACACCCTGAGCTACAACGGTAAGGGATCACCTACAGTCGGCGGCACAGGTTCCGCTGGACAGGTGGACATACAGCTACCCTGGAGCTAAGCCTAGAGTGGAGGGCAGCTCATCGATTACTGATGGGGTGCCCTCCTTTCGTTTGCCAGTTGTGGGCATCCTAGCTTCGGTGTATGATCAGATCCATGCATCTAAGCGAACAGGAACAGAGAGACCTCGTCTACTCAAGCGCAGAGATCCACCGGATCGATTGCGGTGAGCGTCGCTGGTACGAGGCCACCATCAGCACTGTCCGCAGGGATGACCGGCTCTACCGCATCGTCTGGGACCGTGGGCTCACCGAGAACCAGGATGACGAGTTCACCGAGGGCGATGCTCCCGAGGTCTTCGAAGTCCACGAGCTCAAGGTCAAGGACAAGACCCTCTACCTCACTGAGGAAGAGCAGGAGAAGGAGAGCCTCTCTCTTTCGAACAGGCTCATCGCTGATGCTGAGTCCTACCAGATCGTCATGGGCAAGAGCATGGGCGAATCCATCACCGGCGAGATCATCGAGCGAGCCAAGGCCCTCCTCGAGGTGCTCCCCGAGCTCGCTCCCATCGACATCGCCTCCGGCGCAGGCAGCTACCGGGCGGCAACAATCCAGTACCTCGAGGCGATCATCGACCTCGCAGCTCAGGAGGATGAGAACAGATGACAGAATCCGTCGCAAGCCTCCCCATGCCGACGATCATCTCCAACTCGGTGATGCTCAATTCGGTGATCCACGGCGCAGAGAGGGCAGCAGAAATCCTCGGCGAAGGTCACTTCGCTATCACGCAGAAGGGCTTCTTGAAGACCTCTGTATCTGTCTTCAGGGACAGCCAGCGTGCGCCTTCCGATCTCCTGAACCTCGACAACCCCATGGTGGAGCCGTCGCCGGCTATCTGGGAGATGGAGCTCAAGGATTTCACCGTCTACACTTCGGATCCCGGATCGTTCTTCAAGGCCAACCCTCCCCGCTACTTCTTCCTCACTGAGAAGGAAGCTCTGGCCCACCTCGAGGAAATTGAGCAGAAGATCATCACCGCCGTACTCGCTGCTGCAGAGGCAGTTGCTAAGAAGGAAGGGGAGAGCTGATGGACAGCACAGAAACCATCGTCTACCGGTTCCCGAACGCTACTGTAGTCCGCGTGGGGTCCGGCGTGTACAGTAGCCGGATGGAGCTCATCGACGGTACCGACAAGGTCTTGGTCAAGGATTCGAGCCCGATCTCCGGTGAGATCACGGGAGCTATGCACGGCCTCGAATTCTACCGGAGCATCGTCGGCGAGCTCGCAATCTACGATGTCCGGATCAATCAGTCTGTGGCCCGCTATGTGCCCATCGACTGGAAGTCGGGGCTCAGGGACCTCACCGAAGAGGAGTACAATCGGCTCACGGCGGGCTTCCGACAGCTCTACAAGAAGGAGCTCGACGAGCCCGAAGAGCTCCGCACTGAAGTTCCCCACACCCTCGTAGAGGTAGATGTGGAGCTCAGCGACGATCTTCTCATGGGTCGAAGCTTCATCAGCGATCTCCACGGTCAGGTACACAAAATCCGTGAGGCCGAACGCCGGTCCCGATCTTCCTGGGGCCGGGATGAAGTCCGCCCTGATCTCAGCCGAGTACTCCCTCTTACGCTGAAGGATAGTGAGCTCATCAGCATCGTGGGCGACTTCGGCAACCGGCTTGCTCGAGGTGATGGTGGCCACGGCTACAAGGCCAAGGCGGTTTTCAGGACTGGTTATCGGGAGCCTTCTCGGCTGGAAATCAGCTACTTCGCTACTGCTTACCGAGGAGAGACTAGGAAGGTCCTCGATAAGAAGGCGAACGGTAAGCCCTACGCTGATGGTCGAGGCCGTATGGTACAGGATCTCCCTAGCCAGGTCGGGTCTTCGGTTGTCACCGAAGGTGATCTGGCAGACTGGTGGAGGTCCATCCAGGGAAACTCCCTTCCGGACAGCAAGAAGCTAGAAGCTCTTCAGTTGTTCACTCGACACATCTGGCGGCTCAGCTAAGGGATTCTGGCCGATCCAGGGAGCTGTCTTTGGCTGTCCTAGAGGCGCAGCCTAGAGCGTCAATAGGGTCGATGCTCTAGGCTGCTCCTCGGGGACTCGAGACCACACTTGTTCAGCTAAAGGCCCAATCGCATCACGATGCGGGATCACAGCTTTCAGCTCGAAAGTATCACCGATCAGTCCATTGACAGGGCTGCTCTCAGATGTTAGGATTCAATCACTATGAGCACAAACTTCTACGCCAACTTCACCATCGGCGATCCCCGCAATGGGCAGTCCGTGGTCTACAAGATGCACATCGGCAAGCGCAGCCGCAGCGGTTTGAGCACCGTCTCTGGGATCCACTTTCCCGATGTGGAGAGCTGGATCAAGTTCCTGCGCCACAACGCCAACGCCGTGAAGGTCGTGGACGAGTACGGTACCGATCAGGACATCGAGGCCTTCATCGAGGAGGAGCTCCTCGGCAATCCCGAGAGCTCTCAGCACCAGATCAACTGGCTTCGAACCAACGATGGTCTCCTCGGGCCATACATCATCCACGACGAGCCTCAGCCCACGAGCTGGGAGCCTCAGCACTGGATCGATCGAGCCAGTGGCAAGCTTTTCTACGGTGGGGAGTTCTTCTGATGGTGCAGCGTGTCGAAAACAAGTGGGCTGAGCTCCGCGAGGACCTCCGAGTGATCCGACCTGTCTCGGGTGACACGCTCATGGCCGCATTGAAGGCCCGCGTGGCCGAGACAAAGCGAGAGGCAGAGCTTCGAGGTCACTCGCTCGATGACTTCTCGGGAAGCTTCCCCGCGGGGCTCATGAGCGAGAAGATCCGAGAGATCGCGGAGGATCTCGGGATCGACACTTCGAAGCTCGGAACCACCGAACACATCCACCGGACGGCCAAGGCCAACTTCCCCTGGACCATGGGTAGCAACTCCACTGCTGAGCGCATCAAGGCCTACCTCGAGTCCGTGGCCACGGAGAGGCGCCGGGGGAAGCCGGAAGGTCAGCGATGAGTGAGTCCAGGCGGCCCGCCCCCACTGAGGCAGAGGTCTGGGCTAAGACTTCCGCTTACTTCCGAACCAGTCAGGAAGAGCTTCGCAGCGCCCCCGAGGAGGATCAGCGCTACCTGGTCCGGCCGCAGGAGACTTTCAGCCCCGATTCAACCTTTGAGGAGCTCCCCCAGTACATTGACCGGCAGTGCTGCACTGGCAAGAGCTGTGGAACCGTGGACCTCTTCAAGCGGCTTGACTCCCGGATCATCGATGGGCAGGCTGTGCTAATCTATGAGTACGCTCGAGGCTCCAATGAGGAGACCTACTTCAGCTCCACCACTGTGGAGGGTCTCGTTGAGAAGCTCAATGATGCGATGTACTGGCCCAATCGCTTCTGGGAGTAGCCAACAGCGACACTCTGGACCGACAGCTGATCTCAACCTGACTTCAGCTGCCGGTCCTTTGCGCTATCCAGAGTTGACAGGGCTCGTTTTTCGGGTGTAGGTTGTTCCCATGGACACCACCAAGACTGCAGCTGGCATCTTCGCCGACCAGCTCAGCGCCGTTGAACTCCTCTTCGGGCTGAAGATCGACAGCAGCGGAACCCCCGGAGAGCGTGTATCCGCGCTCGGCAAGCTCGCTCGGACGGACAAGGGTCTGAACAAGTCCCTCCTCGAGTTCTTCAGCAACCCCGTTCACTTCGCCAACCGGTTCACGAGCTCGGACGACGGGGTCTTCGAGTCGGTGACCCGGACGCTCTTCGCCGCTGCGGTTCGTGGAGCGATCCACGACTACGGCAACATGGGTGCTCCGAAGAACCAGCACTGGATGCCCCTCGCCTACCTCAACCCCTTCGGTAAGCCCGCCAGTAGTAGCAAGAACAACCGCTCGGTGCTGGTTTCGGGAGTGAGCTTCGCTGACGGTTTCGCCATGAACTTTGAGACCCGGGACACGAGCTTCATCCACGACAAGGTCAACGGAGCTGGATTCTACGAGGACAGTGCCGAGTACTTCTTCCACCTGATCGAGGGGCTCTACTCCCAGGGCCGCATCCGTCAGGACCGGGAGATCGACCTCAGCCTCGTGGCGCTGTTCTTCTTCGTGCAGTCCGTTCGCAACCCGCGCTACGGTCAGCGCTTCGTTCACAGCGAGCTCAGCTCCATCATCGACGCCATCCTCACCAACCTCGACGCAGTCGGCCCCACCATGCAGGCCAGGTTCCTGAAGTCCAACTACCAGCTGCCCTTCACTCCCTATGTGCCTCCCTTCGTGGACCGCTTCGGCCCGCAGCGAGTCTACAGCCTGCCGGTGGGCCCCAACATGCTCTTCTCGGTGTCCACCGGAGAGCTCGCTGAGATCGAGTGGAAGCAGATCCCCAAGCGCTACCGGCGTTCGGTGATCCGCCAGGCCCAGAAGCGCGAGAGCCACATCTTCGGAGTAACCCGGGAGGGGATCCGCGGGGAGCTCCTCGAGGATAGCTGATCTCCAGAAGTTGTGCTCCTCCGGTTCTTCGTGTAAGATGGGAACTGGAGGAGCACTTTCTGTGTTACCGAGAACTCGAACAGGAGCCACTATGGCTGGAGAAGCTCACATCACCGTAGGAGTTGGCTACAGCTTCGACGCATTCCCGATGCGAGACCTGGACGGTCACTTCGATGAGTCCTTCTTTCACGAGCACTTCTTCGACTCGAATCTCCTTCAGCTCATCGAGCCCTTCCATGGAGTCGAGAACGAACGATTCGCAGTGATCGCAAGGTCCACTGCACGATCAGGTGACCCCCAGGATTGGTCTCACGGCTATGGCGTTCAGTCCTTCGAGCCGATCACCTCGGACGAGTTCGCAGCCTTCGCTGTTCTCCTCAACAGTTTCCGGGAGGGCATTCCCCGTATCCTGAACAACATCTCTGAGTTCGGTCCCATCATCTCCATCACAGCTGACATCTGAGGAAAGTGCGGTAGCATAGCCCCATGAGTAAGATCCTCGCCACCATCGACTTCGACGGAGTGGTCTCCCCCATCGATCACAACCGGGACTTCAAGGCCGACCCAGACTTCGATGTGCTTCGCATCGGAGGTTTCCAGTGCGCCATCTCCAAGGGAGTTCAGAGCTTCCTCTGGGAACTCAGGGGGCTCGCAGACGCAGACCCCGAACTCATCTCCGTGAGCTGGGCATCGAGCTGGCAGGACCTTACTGGCTACTTCGCCAAGGACAGCGAGGGCGGGCTTCCCCACTTCGACTATCTCAACATCGGTGACGGGAAGGCACGGGCAATCGCTGACGAGGCCATTCGCCAGGATGCCGACCTCATCATCGTCTTCGAAGACTACGAGAGCGTCCATGAGGACCTCCGAGAGCTCCAGCGCCGGGACATGCGACTCAGTGGTCGTCACTTTGTCTCCCTACGCCCGGAGCTCGCGACAGGATTGCAGTTCGCACAGATCGTCGCGGCCAAGAGTCTCATCGCCTCAGCCAGCCAGAGAGGGAACTGACAGATGCTCTCAGAGCTGTCGATCAGCAACCTCGGGCTCATCGGGAGTAGCTCCATCGAGCTCTCGCCTAAGCTCACGGTGATCTCCGGTGAGACCGGCGCTGGTAAGTCCATGCTCCTCTCGGCCATCCATCTGCTCACCGGTGGCCGCGCCAGTGGCTCAGCTGTGGGCAAGCTATCCGAGCAGCTCTCGGTTGACAGTAGCTGGAACCTCGACCCCGAGGATCACGAGAAGCTCCTCGAGACCCTGGAGGAGCTCGGCGCTGAAGTTGAACAGTGGGAGCTCCACCTGAGCAGGACCGTCAAGGAAGACGGGAAGTCCAAGGCCATCGTGGGCGGTCGACCGATGACCGCAAAGGTCCTCGGCTCCATCGCTGGACAGCTCATCAGCCTCCACGGCCAGTCCGATCAGCTTCGGCTCAGGGATAGCGCAGAGCAGCTCAGAATCCTCGATGGATCGATCTTCTGGAACGAAGACAACACGCTGACTCAGATCAGCTACGGAGACGCCTACCAGGCATGGCGAAGGGCTACACAGGCCCTGAAGGAAGTCAAAACCAACGCAGCCTCCAAGCGCCGGGAGATCGCTGCACTCACTTCCTTCATTGAGGACTACGAATCCATCGACCCTCAGCCCGGAGAGCTCGACGCGCTCCAGGGCACCATCTCCCGGCTCGAAAACCTGGAGCTCATCCGCACCAGGCTCCTCGCAGCCCAGGGCGCCATCGATAGCGAAGACTACAGCCCACTGAGCCTCCTGGAGACAGCAGCAGAAGAACTGCGGAAGGCCAAGGCCCTGGATCCCGATCTCGAGGCTCTTCACTCCACAGTAGAAGAGGTCTGTGAGCAGATCGCTGAGCTCACCAAGGGCATTGAGCGAGAGCTCGACCGCTCAGACGAAGATGCGCTCGAAGAACTCGCTGAGGCCCAGGGTCGAATCCTCGAAGTCCAGGCTCTCCTCAAGCGCTCAGGTGTGGACACAGTAGAGGAGCTCGACGAGGAAGTCACCGCTGCTCGCAGCTCCCTGACAGCCCTTTCTGTCTACAGCCGACCCGTCGAAGAGCTTGAGGCTGAGCTGGAAAAGGCTCGAAAGCTCGTGACCGTCATGGGCTCTCAGCTCACCAGTCTCCGTCAGGATGAGTCCCTGGAGATCGCCGAGAAGGTGAACCGGGAGCTCAAGGGTCTGGCTATGGGCTCTACTGTCTTCTCGATCGAATTCAAGCCCAGCGAGCCCACGCCGAGCGGCATCGATGAGGTAAGCTTCACCATCCAGCAGCGCGGCCAGGACCCACAGCCCATGGCCAAAGCTGCCTCCGGAGGTGAGCTCTCCCGGCTCATGCTCGCGCTGGAGCTCTCGGTGGCAGATCCGTCCACGGCCAAGACCTACATCTTCGACGAGGTAGATGCTGGTATCGGTGGAAAGACCGCCGTTGAGGTCGGCCGAAGGCTCGCCAGGCTCTCCGAGACCCACCAGGTCATCGTCGTGAGCCACCTCGCTCAGGTCGCTGCCTTCGCTGATGTGAACCTGAAGGTATCCAAGAACGATGATGGCAAGGCTGTGAGCACGACTGTCAGTCGAATCTCGGATGCGGAGCGCCCCAAGGAGATCGCTCGAATGCTCTCTGGGCACGATGACAGCCAATCCGCCCTGGAGCATGCCCGAGAGCTCCTCGACAGTGCCAACCGAAAGAAAGGCTGACCATGAGCGAAGTGAGCTTCGATCTTCAGCGAGTTGCCCAGGAACTCAACACTCTGGCGGAAGTCGTTGCCATCTCAGAGCGGGAGGGTCAGCTCATCGGAGCCGATCAGCACGCTCAGTTCGAGGAAGCCTTCTGGGCTTCCCGGGATATCTTCCGTGACCTCATGGCTATCCGTAGGCGTAGCCCCAAGCCCGTAGAAAACGACTGAAGGATCCCTCCCATGACCACAGCCATCAGCACTGAGCTCACCCTGAATCTTCCGGCCATGCGCGAGGAGCTCGAACTCCTCACCACAGCGGCGGATGCATCGCTGGCAGATGGCCAGCTAGCGCCTGCAGCTCAGACAGCAGAGCTCAGATCCGTGATTGTCGAGGGAGAGAGATTCCTTCTGGCACTCAGGATGCTCCACGGAAGAAGTGTGGCCTTCAACCGAGGACAGTCTGCCTAGTCTGAGGCTGCCATCGATCCATAAGAATAGATCCAAAGAAAAGAGACACGGTTGAGCTCCACTCCTGACCCTACAGCTCCTCGAGTTGCTGCGAGCTGGGATGAGACTTTCATGCGGATGGCACTCCTCGTGGCCGACCGATCCAAGGATCCGGTCACGCAGGTAGGTGCCTGTATCGTTTCCTCTGACAACCGGATCCTGAGCCTGGGCTACAACGGTACTCCCAACGGCTGGAAGGACAGCGATTTCCCCTGGGGTAAGGTCGGTGATCCCTTGGACACCAAGTACGCCTTCGTGATCCACGCTGAGCGCAATGCGGTGCTCAACTACGGAGGGCTCCACAGTCAGCTCAAGGGGTCTCGAGTCTTCGTGACTCACTTCCCCTGCAATCAGTGCGCTCAGGAGCTCGCTCAAGTTGGAGTCGCCGAGGTGATCTACCTCAAGGGCCACAATCGAGCAAAGTTCTCAACCCTGGCCTCCGAGCGGATCCTAGAGGCCTGCGGTATCGCCGTGAAGAAGCTCGAACTCGCCGAATCCACAGTCGAGGCTTGAGCCCACTGTGACAGATCGATAGCCTTCGTGTAGGATGTGTATAGAACACCACATCCGATAGCGCGTTTTCTCTCGCTCGCAAATTCAAGGAGCTGATCCACCGTGGCAGGTAACTGGCATGTGAACCCTGAGACGGGCAACCCCGGTCGCTGCAAGGTCGACTGGGACAACCCCCGGGGCCGTGGCTGCCCCCACGGGCTCAGCCAGGGTCAGCACTTTGACTCTCCGGGCGCCGCTGTCAACGCTTACTCGGAAAGCCGGGATGCAGCTGGAGACACCTTCCCCACGGTGACAGCTGCTCAGCGCGACCTCTCGGAACTCCGTCGGCCCGAACCTCAGCGACCGGTAGAAGATCGGTCGCCGAGGAAGCCCTTTGTTTCAGCAGCCGCTGGTAGGAAGTCATTCTGGGGACGCAACGGGAAGAAGATCGGCGGTGCTATCGTTGCTACCTTCGTTCTCGGCACTTTGACTCATCTGGCCATGGGCGGAGACAATGGTCCCATAGACCAAGCAGACGCAATCGCCCCACAGGGCGACTCCTCCGTTGCTCAAGAGCAAGCTCCTCCTACTCCAGAGGAAGAGCCTCTTCCGGACACAGAGGCTCAGCCCAGCGACAGCGCTGACTCCGCGCGAGACCTCGGCAATGAGACCGGAGAGAAGCTCAAGGAGACCGGTCAGAAGATCAAGGATCAGGTGACCCCCGAGCGCGTAGAGAAGCTCAAGGAAGCCGGAAACAGCGCCAAGGAGTTCCTCAAGGGGCTCATCGACAGCGCTGGTGGCAGTGGCAACACTAGCTCCGTGGATGTGACAGATGGGGTTCAGTTCCAGGGCAAGATCATGAAGCCTTCGGCCGAAGAGGTAGCAGCAGCACAGGCCACCCTAGCCGAGCTCAAGGTCACCCCCGAGAACGATGGCGCCTACTACGACCGGGCTGAGCAGTTCGGCCGTTCCTTTGAGACAGGTGTTGTGGGCCGCCTCGAGCACCGGGACATCCCCCAGGCTACCTTCAACAACCCCGCGCCCCAGGCCCGGGCAATCGGTGGTAGCTTCATCGATCCCTACACTGGTGAATCCGTAACTGTGGTCCAAGGCTCTCGGACCGACACCGATGTGGACCACATCGTTCCTCTCCACGAGGTCGTGCAGTCCGAGGACCCCAGCCGGCCACTGAGCCAGAGTCAGCGAGTATCCATCGCCAACGACTTTGAGAATCTGCAGATCGTTGGCTCATCAGTCAACCGGGAGAAGGGCGACAAGGATCCCGGTGAGTGGATGCCCTCCAACGGAGCTTCCCATCTGCGCTATGCAATCGCAACCATCGATGTGAAGTCCAAGTACGGACTGACCATCGACCGGGCAGAGCATGACGCCCTGGCGCAGGCGCTGGCCGCCAGGCAGTAGCTCCAATCGAAGATCTGGTCACCTCTGGGTGGTCCTACTAAATTCTCCAGAAAGATCGAGGAACATCCATGGGTCAAACACTCATGCGCCCAGGTGAGTCCGGCTGGTCCTACTTTCGTAGGGCAATGTGGGACCTCACCAAGGAACTTGCTCCCACCATGCTCCTTATCCTCGGAGTCTGCTTCATGGGGCTCGGAGGGATCATGCACTCAGAGGGAGTGCACAATCGAAGCTACGACGATCATCTCCGCTCTGTGGGAGCTGAGACTGTCGGTAAGGTAGTCGAGGTCGAGCGCTATCACAGCAGCCGTCCTCGCGGTGGAGGGGCTACCTACTACACTCCGATCACGCTGCAGACAGTGGCCGGCAAGGAGTACAGAACCAGGCTCGATGTCTACGAAGTCGCCAACGATAGTAGGTTCTACTACAAGGGCCAGGAGCTCCCGATCCTCTACGATCCCTCCGATCCAAAGGTTGCAGGAGTCAAGCTCTCCGAGTTCCCAGAGCGCTTCGAGAGTAACATCACTCGAAGCGGCTCGTTCTTCTGGCCTGGATTCATAGCTTTCCTCATCGGCGTTCCCACCGGCATCGTCCAGTTTTGCTTCTATGTGCGTGGGCGCTGGCGAACTCGAAAGGACCGCGGCTGGCGGAAGCTTCGCTACGAGATCAAGTACAGGCGACCGAGGAAGCTCCGCAAGGCAGAGCGTAGGGCTAAGGCGAAGCTCAAAGGCCGCGGAGGGCGTCACAGCCGCTGACACCCACTCCGATTTTCCCCACCGAGCAATTGCTCGAGTGGCCCATCCCCACCCGAAGGAAACCACCGACAGATGGTAGCAGTTCAAAAAGTTGAGTACGACAGCACTGGGAAGATCCTCCCACCCCGCAAGGAACTCCTAAGGCTTCGACGGGAGCTCAACGGGAACTTCACCACAGCTACGAGCCACTGGCACCGGCACACCATCGCAACCGAGGGTCGCAACGCCTTCGACAAGGCTATGGCTAAGCTCAAGGTTGATCTGCAGTCGAGCGGCGCTGAGGTTGTTTCCATTGAGCAACAGGGGGCCACTGTGGTGGATGTGCTCTACCTCATGGAGAATCCAAACCGCACCGCAGATGTGGCGCGTGCAGTAGCCCGCGGAAAGTGTCCGCCTGAGTGCACTTTGAGCGACCTCGCTCCGTCGAGTTGAGCACAGGTAGTTGCACTCCTCTAGTAGTTGCGATATAGTTCCTACGCAAGGTGCCTGGCACCCTGCGAAGAAACGAGGTCAGAGCCGTTTCCCACGCTGTTGGAAGCTCTGGCCTTAGCTCTTTTCTGGGCTGGAGCTCTCCAGCAAAGTGGCCCCTTGTCCACAACGCACTCAGGAAAGATAGAAAGATGGACCAGCTAGCCTTCAGCGACACAGTCGGTAACCTCGAGGATCTCGTACAGCGGAACACGGTCATCACCGTGGATTCCTCGCTGACCCTCGTAGGAACAGTGAAGCGTCTGCGGGCAGCGAATCTCATCCTCAACGGGAAGGGCTATGAGCTCCTGCCCCGGCAGGACGAGAGGCCGGAGTCAAACTTCACCTCGCTCATCGGTGACCCTCTGGTCATCGCCCTGAACAGGTATGTTCCCCGGAAGAAGGTCTCCATCGATCCTGACTCCTTCGTCTCCAAGAGGATGATCCTCGCCCGGGATGGCTACATCTGTAGCTACTGTGGCGAGTTCGGCAACACAGTCGACCACATCATCCCCAAGAGCAAGGGTGGACTCTCCACCTGGGGTAACCTGACCACAGCCTGTAAGGACTGCAACGGTAGGAAGGGCAATGTTTCCCTGGAGAGCATGGGCTACAAGATCCCTCACATCCCCAAGAGCTTCGTGCCCAAGAGGAACCAGCTCATCCAGGAGGCAATCCACGAGCGCCTTGCAACCCTGAGCTACTGAGCTCTCAGAGAGGTAGCCCGCAGCTGAAACACTGGCTGCGGGCTACCTCTCTGTAGCTCGCAGCCTAAGCCCTCTGTCACAGCTGGCCGTCGGGATGTGTCGAAACGGTCCGAAAGCGTCGTAGAAGCCAGCCTCGCGTTAGATAGCGTGGAGAATAGCCGTGATAGTGGAGATCACTACAGCCGAGAGATGGTAGGATGATGTCCATGGATGAACAGGCCGATCCAAAGGTAGAGAGCCAAGGAGCCGAGATGCTACCCATCGCCACAGAGGTGCTCACCATCACCGAGCAGCTTCCAGGACGCTATGTGTCCCTACTCAATGATGACTTCTTCGCAGAGAGAGGAGTCCGGGACCCCACCAAGAAGATCAAGGCCATGCTACTCCTCGGCCGCAACAGGCTCATGGAAGAGATCGGGAGCACCGATCGCAGCAAGGTAGTAGAAACAGCTGTGCACAGGAACTTCAGGAGCTCGGTGTTCTCGGTCTCCTTCCTCCTCGACAGTGACATGAACTTGATCTTCCTGACCTACTTTGGTGAGCAGACGCCCCGAGACACCAACTACGCTGAGGCGCTGGTCCATGTGCTCGAAGTCCTGGACATCCTAGAGAATGATCTCGGCGGAGATCGTTCTCCTCTCAACCGCAGCTTCGGTCAGTCGAAGGTTCCCCGCTCTCGCACGAAGGCGCTCGGCTGACCATTCCGGGTGGCGATATGCCAGCCCGACCTCCCCGTGCTCATTCAGCACTCACTTTCCCCGACCACTGGAGCACAGAATGCCGAAGATGGATCCTAACTTCGCAGCTGCCTTCAGTAGCGAGTTCCCCGAAGCCTACGATGAGGCACTGAAGGCTAAGCGTAAGCGAGGTGCTGAGATTGTCGAGGACGATGCTTTGGCTGTCCATGTGCCAGTGATCCCGCCCCTACTCAGTAAGCTTGTCGCCTTCGGAGTGCTCATTGCTCTGGGCGTTGGAGGCTACTTCCTACTCACGGACACCTTCGGGGTTCACGGCGCAGGACTCCCCTCGGGCACCACTATGAGCGACAGATCGGGCTTCGATCCATCCGGGAGCAAGGCTGCCCAGGACATCGGCCAGATCTCTGACCCAAACAGCGGACTCGGTGAGAAGGTCGCACCCATCGGGAATGCTGGCAAGGACTTCCTGAAGAAGTGGACCCGGTAATTAGATGGCAAAGCTCAACGAGGCAGATCAGAAGCATCTCGATGAGACAACTGAGAAGTACCGGACGAATGTCTCTGCCATGGGCCATCGGGAGCTCGTAGAAGAGCTAGAAACACAGGCCCTGATGGCCAACTATGGCTACCGAGGACCCTTGCTCACCATGATCCTCAGGGAATCAAAAGCAGAACTACTCAGGCGGCTCAAGGGTGTGGAGCAGCCCACAGCAGATCACCAGGACCCCGTGGATAGCCCGACTGCTGAGCCCGAACAGAAGCGCTCCACGCTCTTCGGCTGAAATCAGTGTTGCGCAGCTCGCAGCTGGGGCATACGATTGCGCTATGATCAAGCGCCTTGTCACCGCAGTCGAGTATGTCGTCATCTCGGTGCTCCTTTCTGTGCTCGCCTTCGTGATGACTTCGATGATCTCCGGGAACGGCAACCCCCTTGGGTTTCAGAATCCCCTCGCCGCCACGAATCTAGTGGCTGCCCGGGCACCCTTCGCTGATGCACCTAAGCTCACCGAAGCACAGAAGGTCAGCTTCGTCCAGGGTCAGCGAGCAGCAGCAGGCTACGACGGCCTATCCGCCAACGGCAAGGCAACCTGGGACACTGTCGCCAGTGTGCTCTACGGGAAGCTCGGAGCCTATCAGCTCCACTTCGAGCTCACTGATGATCCCGCCAAGAACTGTGCGCAGCTGATGCATCACAGCCAGGGTGGCTGCTACCAGCAGGGTGGCTCCTACGACAAGATGATCTACATTAGCCCCGACATCGATGAGCCCAATGCTGAGTTCATCAGCTACCACGAGTACTCCCACTACCTCCAGGACCGGGAAGGCCACGCTCTGGGCTCCGAGGGGCTCAAGAAGCACACTCGCTTCTCTGCTGATCCTGAGTGCGATGCCGATCTTCGTGCCCTTCAGCTCCGAGGCTCCTGGGTCCCCGGATTCGAGCACCAGTGTCTCGCCGATGGCTTCACCGTGGATCAGCTCACATTAGAGAATCTCCCGAACCTCGAAGCACAGCTCAAGGAGAGCACCTACCAGGAGAAGTGATCCATGCCAGCCAAGCGCTTCCACATCAATCCTGAGACCGGCAGGGCAAACATCTGCCAGGCGGGTACTCCCGAAAGATGTCGCTACTTCGGTCAGGACCACTACGATAGCCGGGAAGAGGCTCAGGCTGCCTACGAGCACAGCAAGGAAACCGAGCTCCTCCAGGAGCCTGTCCGGAAACAGCTCCGTAGCCCCTCCATTTCCCCCGAGGAGCTCAATGAGAACGGCTACCTCAGGGAGCATGTGGCGGCCATGGCTGCGCCTCGGGGTGTATCCTGTGCCGACTGTGGTCGAGCTACAGATCACCGGCAGGCCTCTCAGCTCATCAACGGTGAGTGGGCCTACTGCGAGTGCGGTGTTCGCTACGACTTCGATGGCCTCAAGGTCGAGATTCTCGATGACAACCCTTCGAGCAGCTTCCTCCACTCCAAGGAAGCTGTGCTCAAGGCGACCTGGTACCATGCAACAGACAAGGAGGATTGGCTCCAGGAGATCGACAAGGACCGGGGCCACTTCGAAGTCCACATGGGCACCGAAGCCGCTGCCTTCGACCGGGCCATCACAAGCTACTCCTCCCACGAGAGCTGGGGTGGAGGCTTCACCCTCTACGAGGTCGAGCTCGACCCGAGCTCAAGCATAGCTGACGAGGTGGCGAAGGACGAGAATTCCCATGTGCTCAAGAACAGCGACAAGGATGTGGTCCGTTACATCAATCTCTGGGAGGACATGGCATCGGTCTCTCTGGCGGTGAAACCCGAAAAGGTACGGATCAAGAGCAGCAGGCCCGTCACGAAAGATGAAGCCCACAGGCGGATCTCGATTTACAATGTGGATCCAGATGTGGAGACAGATGAGGCTGCAGCCGCGCTCGATGAGCTTCGCCGTAGCAAGTACATCGGTGACGACTGACCGTTGCGCAGCTTTAGCTCGCGTGTTAGTGTTCTCCTATGACTGACTACACCACTCGCAACTGGGCCACCAAGGAGCTTCCCTTCGAGGCCGTTAAGACCATGCCCACCAAGGATGCCCCGTTCCTCAACGACCACATCTGTGGCATGGAGTCGCACTACGCCGTCAAGGCAGAAGAGCAGGGCGTCACCGCTGTCTTCTACTACGACCTCGAGCAGGAGATCGCCGGCCTCGATAAGACCTACGGCATCGAGAGCCTCAAGGCGGCTGCTGAAGACTTCACCCTGGAGGACGGGACGAAGATCAAAGAGGGTGCGCTGATCTTCTCCGTCTACCGCATGAACCTCGAGGCAAAGACCCTCACCGTGCTCTTCGAGGTGCTCTGAGCTTACACTCTTAGAAACAGGAAAGGCCTCGCAGACTATTGCGAGGCCTTTCCTGTTTGAGCATTCGGAGCTAATTCTAGCGTGAGCGCTCTCGCTTCGATAGGATAACTACCACCAGTCCCACCAGCTGGCCACAGAGCTGTGCATCGCTCGCTTCAGGCCGCGGTGCTTCGGCCATGGCCCGATCGTCTTTCCGAGGTACCATGGAAACGGAAGAGCTTCCCCGTGCTCAGCGCATCGAAACTCCCGAGATTCCACCATCGAGCCCGGATGAGGTAGAGGAATCCCGACAGCAGCTCATCGCGACCAAGCGGGAGCTGCGGAAGATCCTCCGGGAGGATTCTAACTGGTCTCCACGCTCTATCCTGATCACCGCTCTCACCGGTGTGTCGGCCGCTCTGATCTCGACTCAGCTCAACGGCATCGTGAGCTCAGTTGTGCTCATCGCCATCATGGCCTTCATCACGGCCTCCATCAGTGAGATCTACCGGGTCTTCCTCGCCCTCACAGGACTCGGTGCCCGCAAGGCTGCAGCTAGAGCTGTCAAGGTACTCCCCCTCGTCCCTCCAACCCGGGAGCTCAGTGGCTCAGATCCTGATGAGGCAATTCGACCCATCACGGAGGCAATCGAAGCTGTCACAGGCCCCTACCACCTCGATGAGCTCCAGGAGGCCGAGCATCCTGGAATCTTCAGGCGAGCGGGCTACCACATTCGCAACTACGGGAAGGCCAATCCCTTCCTCTGGCTCGTGGTGCTCTTCTTCGGCATCGCAGCAACGACCCTCTCTGTGACCTACCTTGTCACGGATGGGGAGCCTCCTCGGGTCATCAACCGGACGGTGGTTACTCAGCAGGAGCTCTCTGACTCAGATCGGGCCGCCATCGTCGCAGAAGCTAAGAAGCAGGCTCTGGCCGAGCTTCAGCAGGAGCAGAAGGCTCAACCCTCCTCAGCTCCGTCTTCTCCGAGCACTACCACGCCTCTCTCAGTGGAGGAGTCTCTGCGCTCACTGCAGTCGCAGCTCACCACCATGGAGAGTGAGCTAGGCACACTCAAGCAGAGTCAGCCCAATCCGACGCCCACGAGCTCTCCTTCGAGTGGGATGTCAGCTAGCGATCAGAAGGCCCTCCTCGATCGGATCAGCAAGCTGGAAACAGAGCGAGACACTCTGACGAAGCAGCTTCAAGAGCTCGAGGACAGGTTAGCAGCGGATGAGGCAGCTCAGGATGCAGCCGAAGGCCCGAACGGGACCAAAACGACACAGTAGGAAGCGCTCCTTGGCACCCAGGAGGCGCCGGAACCATCAGAGCGTTGGTTTGAACCAACCCTCAGAGCTCTGGCCTTAGATCTGTCTCACCAGCAGATTTCATGAATGCACTTGCATCGATATGAGCTCCGTCTGGGCGAGCTCGAGCTTCCCCCTCTTTGTCGGCCTGTCCCAGGAGTACCATGAGAAAAAGAATCGATCGCAGCTTTCTAAGGCTCGCTCTAGCTGGAGTCGCCGTTGCCGCCGTCGCATCCACACCGCTCCTGGGAAGCGCTACTGGCTTGGCAAACTCGCCCTTTGCCATTAAGGCCCTCAATACCGATGAATCCGGCAAGTTCGCCATCAAGCCCTTCGTAAAAAAGAGCGGAGAGACCACCGATCCGCCTGTAACGACTCCTGACCCACCCATCACTCAGGCACCGGATCCTACGGCTAACCTCGTGACCATGACCATCGATACGAGCCTTTCGAGTTGTAATGCTACGAGCACCGCTGGCTTTAAGCTCCCTGTAGCCGCTTTCGATCCCGAAGATCCCGCTAAGACGCCTCTTCCTGCGAGCGCTAAGCTCGACTGGGGCGATGGCTCACCGGTTGCCGATCTCACCACAGGTATCAACGGTCATGTCTACAAGGCTGGGCGCTACACACTCAGCATCAATGGAAAGCTCGGCGGCTTCGATCAGCTCCCCGTTGCTTCCAGCAGCTGCGTTGCGAGCATCGACCACTTCGGCGAGAATACTGGCATCGTTACGCTCAGCCACTTCCTCTACCAGGCTCCAGCTACGCTCACGGCCGTAGCAGCCCCTCCTACCTCGCTGAGGAACGCCAGCTTCATGTTCGCCAGTTCCAGCTTCAACGGGGATACGAGCTCCTGGAATCTTCCCAATCTTGAAAGTGCGACTAGCATGTTCGCCAGTGCCTCCAAGTTCGATGGAGATCTCGGCAATCTCAATCCTCGGAGCCTGCAGGAGGCTGAGCAGATGTTCAGTCGAGCCACTGCCTTTACCGGCAGAGGCCTAGACCACTGGAGAACACCGAAGCTCACAAACGCCTCATCCATGTTCCAGGTCCTCCCTAACTTCAATCCCGACCTTTCGAGGTGGGATGTGAGCAGTGTGGCTGACTTTGGAGGCATGTTCGCTTCGGATACCAAGTTCAACTCAGATCTATCTCAGTGGGATGTGAGCAGCGGCAAGGACTTCATGTCCATGTTCTCCAGCACAAAGGCTTTCAACAGTGAGCTCAACGACTGGGATGTGAGCAGCGCTACTAACCTGAAGCAGATGTTCTATCAGGCCGCCGCTTTCAACCGAGACCTCAATGACTGGGACATTCACAGTGCTCCAGAACTCACCAACATGTTCCTCGGGGCAACGGCTTTCAACGGTGACATTACAGGTTGGAAGACGGGCAATGTGACCTCCATGAACTCGATGTTCTCCGGAGCTACTTCCTTCAACCGGAACATTTCAGGATGGGATGTCTCGAAGGTCACCAACTTCCAGGGCATGTTTAGCGGTGCGAAACTCTTCAACCAGGATATCTCAGGCTGGACTACGAGCTCAGCCGTCAACATGCTTCAGATGTTCTACAATGCCAGCGGATTTAAGCAGAATATCTCGGGGTGGAATGTGACCAAGGTGACAAGCTACCCAGCGTTCTATGCTAACTCAGGACTCTTGAGTACTCCGAGCTTTGTGCCATCCAAGTTCCGTAATACTACTGGCTCAACTTTCTAGGAGTAGATCAACTAGAAGCCTCTGGCCGGCTAGCACTCCAATAGCGCTAGCCGGCCGGCACTCTTAGCTGCCATCGGGCACACGCTCAGCTCTGCTCCAGATTGGATCTGCGCTGACTCCCGCGCATCTACCCAGCTTTAAGTCGTAGTCTTTTCTACAACTACGAACAGTGTAGCCCTAGGAGACCGCAGGAGATCGCTAGATCGACTTGTAGCCCGTCTGTGCATCGATGCTCGCGGTAAGATAGCGCTGTCTTAGGCTGGCGCTGACCGAAGATTTTCTACCTGGTCGCTTTCATGTGTCGGCATCGATATGAACAAGGAACCTACTAGCGATCAGTGTTGCTAGGCATTGCGATCTTGGAGATTTAGTTGTGAGTAAGAAAAATGGCAAGAGACTAGCCCGGGTCTCTCTCGTCGGTGCCGCACTTGTTGCGGTCGTAGCAGCTCCGGTGATCGGCAGCGCTGCGGGACTCAGCACTACTCCCTTTGCCATCAAGGCCACCAACATCGATCAGCCTGGCATCTACGCTGTTAAGCCGCTACCCAAGGGTGGCTCTGCTGGAGGCGATGGATCAACTACCCCAACAACTCCTCCAGCTACCACGCCTCCAGCCAGCACTGAGCCCACTCGAGCTCCAGATCCCACCCCCGATCTGTTCTCGATGACGCTCAACTCTGCGCTGCCAGGCTGCAGCATCGGAGGATTCAGTCTCTCAATCGCCTCCAACAACGGACTTGACACAACCGCTATACCCGCCAGTGGGACCATCAGCTGGGGTGACGGCACGACTTCTGCCATTACTACTGGCGACAATGTCCACAGGTACACTGGAACTGGAACATTCAAGCTCGGAGTGACAGGTAAGCTTGCCGGGATGGTGAAGACGACTTCTCGCGACTGCATCCAGAGCATCGATCACTTCGGAGAGAACACTGGCATCGTCACCATGGATTCGCTTTTCCAGGATGCCGCTAACATTCAGTATGTAGCATCTCCACCCACTTCGCTCGTGAATGCCCGCAACATGTTCAAGGGTGCTACAAAGTTCAACGGTGACACCAGCGACTGGGTTCTTCCAAATCTTCAAAATGCATCGTCTATGTTCGAGGGAGCGACCGCCTTCAACGGTAACCTCAGCAACCTCAACCCGAAATCCCTGACAACGGCAGCTTCCATGTTCAAGTCAGATACGGCCCTCAACTCTGACATCAGTAGCTGGAGAACGCCGAAGCTAACCAGTGCCAACAGCATGTTCTACGGCGCCTCTAAGTTCAATCAGGACCTTTCGAAGTGGGATGTGTCCGCTGTTACCGACTTCAGTAACATGCTCTCAACCACTGCCTTTGTGGGTGGCAACCTCAACAGTTGGAACACCTCAAGCGCTACCGACATGACAAGCATGTTCGAGTACGCATCCGCTTTTAAGGGTGGGGTGAGTAATTGGGATGTGTCAAATGTTACTAGCACAGCTTACATGTTCTCGGGTGCAACGCCATTCAATGAGTCGCTGAGCAAATGGAATGTGTCTAAGGTAACTAACTTTACTGCCATGTTTAGTAGCACAAACTTCAACAGTGACATCACTAACTGGAATATGGTAAGTGCAACCAGTATCGGGGCCATGTTTAGCCTCAACCCATCCTTCAATCAGGATATTTCCAATTGGAATGTGTCGAAGGTCACGAATTTTAATGGCGTATTCAACGGCAATAGTGTGTTCGACCAGCCCATCGGCAAATGGGACATTAGTAGTGGAACTGCGGCTGTTCGAATGTTTGGAAACGCTAGTAAGTTCAACCAGGACCTATCCAACTGGGCAAACAAAACTGGCAATATGACCAACATGAATCAGATGTTTGCCGGAACCGTTAGTTTTAAGCAGGACATTTCCAACTGGAATGTCTCGAAGGTCACAACTAATTGGTCAGGATTCTACTATTCCTCAGGGCTCGCCAGTAAGACTAGCTACATTCCATCAAAGTTTATCGGTACTAAGGGTTCAACCATCTAATTCAAGCACATTGGAAAGGCTGGAAGAGTAGACCTCTTCCGGCCTTTCAGTGGGTCACGCTTCCATGCATAGGCATGATATGACTAACAGATCGACTCCAGCTTTGCCGGAGACTACCGAAACCCTGGAGAAGACCGCGGTGAAGAACAGAAATAAGAAGAGAGCTATCCAGCTGTCCCTCGCAGGTCTTGCCATTGCGGCTGTCGTCGCTACGCCCGTGCTCGGCAGTGCAGCCAGCCTCAGTAACGCTCCCTTCGGTATCAAAGCTGTCAACATAGACAAGCCAAGTGTCTATGCTGTGAAGCCCTTTGGCAAGGGCACCGGAGGCTCAGGCGGAGGTTCAACTTCGCCCACGACACCTCCGGCGACCACGCCCAACCCTGAGCCTACTCGGGCTCCCGATGAGTCACCCAACACGGTTGCTCTGACCATCGACACGAGCCTCGTAGGTTGTAGCGCAACTACTTCAGGTTTCAGCCTCAATGTGGCCACTGTGAATTCTCAGGATCCTGCAAAGACTCCCCTGCCTGTGAGCGCAGGAATCAGCTGGGGAGACGGCTCATCCCGAACAACCCTAGCCGCTGGCACGAACAGCCATGTCTACAAGAGTGGTAAGTACAATCTCGTCGTGGATGGAACGCTGGGAGGATTTGGCGCTACATCGACCACAGCTGCTAACTGTATCTCTCGAGTCGACCACATCGGAGAGAACACTGGCATTGTCACCCTGGAGGAATTCCTAAAGGGAGGCACAAATGTAAGTTACTTTGCTGCTCCGCCAACCTCTCTTAGCAATGGCACCAGCATGCTCAGTGGAGCCACCAAATTCACGGGTGACGGGGTAGAAACCTGGGTGTTGCCTAACCTCGTCCAGGCTACTGCTATGTTCAACGGCGACAGCAAGTTTGACGGCGACCTGAGCAATCTAAACCCCAAGAGCCTTCAGGTTGCGGCAAGCATGTTTAGCACTGCCACTCTCTTTACGGGCAAGGGGCTCGACAAGTGGAACACATCCTCTTTTACGAACACAAGAAGCATGTTTTCCAAAGCAGATGCTTTCAACAAGGACATCGGTGGCTGGGACATGTCCCATGTGACCGACTTCAGTAGCATGTTCTCCTACATGAACTCCTTCAATCAGGATATCTCTAGGTGGAATGTAGGAAGTGGTAAGTCCTTCCACAGCATGTTTGCCGGAGCAGTTGCATTCAACCAGCCTTTAGACAGCTGGAATATGAGCAGCGCTACTTCAGTTGTTCAGATGTTCATGGACACCGGGGCATTCAACCAGGATCTCAACAGCTGGAACATGAGCAATGTGACAGATATGACCAACATGTTCAGGAGCGCTCAGAAGTTCAACGGAAAGATCGATCAGTGGAAAACAGCGAAAGTCACGAACATGTTCTACATGTTCTGGGGCACTCCCAGCTTCAAGCAGGATGTCTCTAAGTGGAATGTGACCAATGTGACCAACTGGACAGGCTTCTACACCAACTCACTTCTCAAGAGCAGCTACCCCTCCTATGTGCCCTCCAAGTTCCAGAACTCGACTGGGTACAGCGGCTGATCTGAGCTTGTTCCAGGGTGGTAGGTCCAACTTTAGCATCGGACCTACCACCCTTCTGACTGTGGATGCGAGTGCATCGATATGGAGCGCATCGGGGTGGACGGAAGTCTGCCCCTTTTCTACTGATCCCAGGAGTTCCTCATGAAGAAGAGTTCAGGTAGCAGCCTGTTGAAGCTCGCTCTCGCTGGAGTCGCTGTGATTGCCGTGGCCTCAACTCCGCTCCTTGGAAGCGCCGCGGATCTCTCCAGCTCTCCCTTCCACATTCGAGCCACCAACAGTGAGCAACCGAGCACCTACGCCATCAAGCCCTTCATCAAGCAAGGCGCTGGAACTGGAGATTCACAGCCCGGCACTGGCACCGGAGGATCAACTTCTCCTACTACTCCGCCAGCGACTTCCGCGCCCACGCCTGATCCGACTCCGAGCACACCTACGGATCCAAGCGCAGACCTCATCTCCATCGACCTTGACACTACTAAGTGCAATCAGGGCACCGTATCTCTGAACACTGCTTCCTACTCAAGCATTGATCCGACAGTCAAGCTTCCCCTCAATGCGACCATCGACTGGGGAGACGGCTCTAAGCAGGCCATGACCTATGGCAGCATGAACCACAACTACAAGAGCTACGGTAAGTACACCTGGAACATCAAGGGTACAATCGGCGGGCTCACGACTTCGAGCTCAAGCGCCTGCTACACCGCAGTGACCAACATGGGAGATGAGACTGGGATCAAGACCCTCGAGGGCTTCCTCAACGGTGCGAGAAACCTTACGGCGATGGTTGAGCCTCCCGTCACGCTGGAGAACGCAGCTCGCATGATGCAGAGCACCACAAGCTTCAACGGTGACACGAGCCAGTGGACGCTCCCCAACCTCAAGGACGCCAGCCTCATGTTCAGTGGTGCGAGTATCTACAACGGAGACCTCGGCAACCTCGATACGAGGAACCTCACTAAGGCTAGTGGCATGTTCTCCGCTGCCTATCTCTTCGAGGGCAAGGGGCTTGAAAATTGGAAGACTCCCGTTCTAGAAAACGCTAGCGCGATGTTCAACAATGCTAAAAAGTTCAACGCACCCATCGGAAGCTGGGATGTGTCCAAGGTCAAGAGCTTCGTTAGCATGTTCGAGGATGCGAGCATCTTCAATCAGCCCATCGGAGATTGGAGCCCGGTGAGCGCTACGACCATGCAGAACATGTTCAAGAACGATCGAGTCTTTAACCAGCCCATTGACAACTGGAATCTCTCCAATGTCACTACCTTCGAGGGTATGTTCTACAATGCCCTTAAGTTCAACCAGCCCATCAACGGCTGGAATGTGAGCGGCGCTACTACCTTCGTGAATATCTTCCGCAACGAGACCGGCGGAGTTATGGCATTCAACCAGCCTCTGGACAAGTGGGACACGAGTAGTGCGGTGAATATGACCACCTTCTTCTGGTACACCACCAACTACAGCCAGGACCTTTCCATGTGGAATGTGGACAAGGTGCTCTACCACAGTGCCTTCAACGCTGGAACCAAGTTGACCACAGCTCAGATGCCCAAGTGGAAGCAGTAAGCCCTACTGGTAACTACGAACCCGTCCAGCGGCCGTAGCCACCAGCCTAAGCGATGAACGGATGGGGCTTGATCAACCCGACGACGAGATTTTAGCTGGCGCTTAGCTGACAGCCTGTTGTCGGCAATGCTGACTTCATGTGAGCTTCTGCACGGAGCCGATATGCTTTTGCATTGAAACAGCGGGGGTCGGTCTTTAAACCAGCCCTTTTCACTAAGTTGAGGATAGAGCGTGAGTAGAAGGAAGCACAGGGCCGGCGGCTACATCGTCGCGAGCCTCGCCCTGGTGGCCATAGCTGCCACACCACTGGCTGGGAGCGCAGCAGGACTAGCGAACTCACCCTTCGGCGTCAAGGCCCTCAATACCGATGGCTCTGGAAAGTATGCCATCAAGGGACTTAAGCTAGGCGGCGGAACCCCCGGAGACAGCGAATCGACCACGACTCCAACCCCGACACCTGAACCAGTCGATCCGGCGACCATGCGGACCATACTCACTGTGGATACTAGCCTAACTGGCTGCACCGTCAGGAATCTTAAGTTCTCCGTTCCTGCAGGCTCCGACTACTTCGCTCCAAATGCTATAGTCGATTGGGGAGACGATTCGAAAGAGTCTGTGGTCGTAGGAACAAATAGTCACACATACGCTAAGGCACAGAGCTATAAGGTCACCATCGAGGGTAAGATTCCGGGCCTCACTGGGCCAGGCTCGGGCTCAAGTACTGTGGCCAACTGTGTGACGAGCATCGATCAGTTCGGATCTGCATCGGGCATCCGTACTCTCTCTAGTCTTTTCCAGAACAGCAGCGTAATCAAATCCGTCGCTGCTCCTCCGAGTACGGTCACTGATCTTAGCAGCATGTTCGCTGGTGCGAGCAAGTTTAACGGAGATATCTCAGGCTGGGATACCTCTAATGTGACCACTATGAGTGGCATGTTCAATGGAGCTAGAGTGTTTGCTGGGGATCTTAGCAAGTGGAACACGGGCAATGTGAATTCGATGTATGCTATGTTCACCAACACTTCAGCCTTCAATAGCCCGGTTAATTCCTGGAATGTGTCCAAGGTTACCGACATGCGCTACATGTTTCAGTACGCCTCGGGATTCGATCAGGCAGTCGATCAGTGGGACACTCGGAATGTGGTGGGAATGCTCGCCATGTTCCAGGGTGCGAGCAAAATGAGCTACGGAATGCGATTCTGGAATGTGGACAAGGTTAACAGCTGGCAAAACTTCTACGCCGGAACGCTCCTTAAATCCACACAAGTTCCACAGAAATTCCTCTGATTCAGATCCGATCACAGTAGCACAGGTACCGACACGGGCTCTCTAGTAGTCCTTCGATAGGATGACTGTAGCTGTTCGCTGAGAGATCGAGCAGCACTGAGATCGAATCTGGAGCAAGACCATGACCATGTCCACAGCGCCGATCCTCCTCGAGGAACTCACCGACTCTCGGCCAAGGCGCCGGATAGTTCTGGGAATCATCTCGTTGGTAGCTGGCGTGCTGGGCTGGCTAGCTTCGCTTCGGCTCTTCCTCGACTACACGGCGGGACTCAAGGACAGCAGCTACATCCCCAGCTGTGATCTGTCGGCAGTCGTGGGCTGCGCAAAGAACTACGAGAGCGCCTACGGTTCGCTCCTGGGATTCTCCAATACGGTGCTCGGCTTCACGCTCTTCACCATTCCCGTTATCATGGGTATCCTCATCCTCGCTCGAGTCCAGCTCCCTCGCTGGGTTTACAGTGGCTATAGCTTCGGCCTTCTCGGAGCCGTTGCGCTGATCACCTTCCTCCAGTGTGCATCCTTTCTAGATCTGAAGACACTGTGCATCTACTGTCTCCTGATCTGGACGGTGACTATTCCCCTCTTCTGGTCTTCCCTCTCGGTGAGCCTCTACGGACCCAAGGGTGCCAGGGGGCTTTACCGGATCATCGTAGAGAACTGGTGGCTCTTTGCTCTGGTCCACTATGCTGCAGTTCTTGCATTCGGTCAGATCGCCATCGGTGCGGTAACCAGCCTCATCGAGGTTCTTATCTGATCCTGCTGTTGCGCAGGTCCATTGACCGTGATAGGTTCTTCCCATGCAGATCTCAAAGCAGCTCATGGATGTCTTCTACGAGCGTGACCGTGCCGCTCTGAAGGAGAAGAAGTACGAGCTATCCTTCGCCTGGAGCAACTGTGAGTCCATGGTCAACAACCTCCACCATGGCCGGCCTCTCGTCGAGTGGCTCACCCAGTTCCGGAACATCGTGGTGGACTGGCGGGACGAGGCAGCTGACGATGAGCTGCGAGCAGCCTACGATGAGGCGCTGGAGTTCGTAGACATCGCCATGCCCAGCTGAACTTGCCTTCAAATTCTTTCCTTGAATCGAGCAAGGGAACGGCCGTTCTCGATATGATGAGCTTCCCACGGGAATCAGCTGATTTCCGCGAACCGAGCCTCTAACAGCTACCGCTGAGAGGAAAGGAAGGTCGCAACCCATGGCCACAACAGCAGTAACCCTGGACACTCGAGACGACTTCGTAGCAGAGGGTGACAGCGTCCTCTACTTCACGGCAGCCTGGTGCGGTCCCTGTCAGCAGTTCGGACCTCTCGTGGAGAAGGTCAGCGAGGATGAGTCCTCTGTCCGCTTCGGCAAGGTGGACATCGACGCCAATCCTGAGCTCGCAGAACAGTACGGTATCCGTTCCATTCCGACCCTGGTGGCCCACAAGAACGGTGTCGCAACTGTCGGCCATCGAGGTGCAGTCGGCCTCGGCGAGCTCAAGGGCTTCGTAGAAAAGGTCAAGGCAGCCTGACAGTAGCCTCCAGTATCAACTGGGCCCACTCCACCTACCAGGAGTGGGCCCAGTCCCTTTCGGTTGCGACTATCCCATCACCATGATAAGATCAACCCCATGACCGAAGTAGAGCAGACTCAGACCATCGCCGGTAGTCTCTTCGCAGAGCAGAATGCGATCTTCGCAGAGCTCGAAGCCCAGGAAGAGGCGCTCATGGCCCCTATCCGTGAGCGTCTTGAGGCGATCAGGAATCGCTATCAGGAAGTCGAAGACGAGTACGCCTCCAAGATCGGCAAGAGCCTCGAGGCCGTGACCATCGAGGAGCTCTCTGATCCCCTGACCGCCCTTGAGCTTCAGGCTGCTTCCTGGAACAACCAGCGCGGAGTCCCCGGTGGAAGCGCCGAACTCTACCAGACCGTCGCAGAGGGTACCTACATCACCTCTGCTGCAAGCTACAGCTACGGCAATGCCTTCAGCCCAGAGCATCTCCGGCCGGTATACACTGCACCCCGGATCAGCGTTCCCAAGCGGACCAGCCCAGAGAAGCTGAACCATACAGCAGAGATCCTTGAGCCGATCCACCTGGCCAACATGGAGATCGTCGGGGATTCCACTGATGCCCGCATCTCCATCCTCGAAGATAGCTGCGGCTACGAAGGTGATTTCTACATCACCTATGACCCCGAGGAAAGGCTCTGGGAGCTCCATGGGAACTACGCGGCTCGCAGTTTCAAGACCCTACTCGAAGCCCTTGAGGCTGCACCGACCTACAGCTGAAAGAAGGAATCAACCATGACAACCACAGAAGAGCAGATTGAAGCTGGTACGCTTCGGAAGCACAGTGGCTTCCTCGTCACTGAGCGCATCGAGGGAGCCCAGAGGAAGAATCCCAAGTACCCTCTCCTCCCCGGCGATCTCCTTGTCATCGATGAGCTCGAAGGCCACTTTGACAAGGTCTACCCCGGTATCCAGTTCTCACACTTTGTGCTCAGCGAAGAGCAGAAGCAGACGCTGAAGCCAGTTGAGTACCTACAGCGCGGCAGCTTGGAGTACGCTATCCTCGAGTAAAGCAGAACGGCCTGGCTACTCCAGGCAGGCAGGGGACCGACGGCTCTAATCTGAAGCTGTTGGTCCCCTTTCCGCTGCGCTGTAATCGAAGATAGTTCGATATGCATCTAAATCGAATGCGCGCTCTGCGCGCTCTAGTGCACATCCGGAGTAGTTGTGAAGAATACTGATGGTGGTAAGCCGTCTCGGCGAAACGCCCTTCTATTGGCGGCTGTAGCGCTCCTCGGCGTTCTTACAACCCCCTTGGCAAGTAGCGCAGCTGACATCGGAGGATCTTCCTTCTTCGTGAAGGCACAGAACAGCTCTGACAGCACTCGATTTGCAGTGAAGCCAGCTATCGGTAGAACTCCAGCAACTCCAGCTCCGACAGCTTCAGCTACTCCTACCGCAACTCCCACGCCGGCTGCCCCCGTAGCGAAGATTTTGAAGAGCTACACCTTTGAATCTGACCAAGACTACTCCGGATGGAGCGGCGCTCCTCGGATGGGTACCAGCTCTCCTTCTCCCCACACTGGAAGAGGCTACCTCTACTACTCCTTCATCGGAAAGGGTACTTACTATTCGAGCCCGCCGAGATTGACCTATGTCGTCGGGCAGACTTACACCGTGACTGCCTGGGTCTACAATGAGAATGGCTACGGTTCTACCACACAGCTCGTTGCTCAGAATGATCCATCATCCTCGTCGCCTGTGATCAGCGCCGTGAACACTTGGACTCAGGTCTCTGTGACCTTTGTGGCCAAGAGCACATCACCTTCCATCAACTTCGTCGAGGTATTCCCTGGAAGCTCCAGCTTCCTGCGGATCGATGATGTGACCATTTCGCAGATTTCATGAGCAAATAGCCTCGAATGTTTGGGGATACTTGCAGTAATAAGCTAGACACTCCCTAACTCCCTAGAATTGAATGAATGTTCAATGAGTATCCGATATGCAGTGCTCATATGACCATTACGATTCAGGACTGCGAACCACATGGGTAATTTCTCAAACAATGACCGCCCGAAATTCGGAAGAAAAGGTGGCATTGTTGCCATAGCTATAGCCTTGGCCCTGATTGGGACTCCCTTGGTCGGTAGTGCGATCAGCCTCAGCAATTCTCCTTTCTTTGTCAAGGCGCAGAACGGTTCGGACCTTTCTCGCTCTGCTATCAGGCCGCTACTTAGGGCTGACTCAGCTACCCCAGCACCAGCTCCAACTCCCACAGTCACTCCTTCGCCTACCACGCCCGTAGCCGATCCACTTGTGACCACTATGACCATCAACACTGCTCTCAAGCTGTGCAACTATGGCGCGTTCAGCCTTGAGGTCCCTTCGGGCGGATCCCAACCGAGTGCCACCATCGATTGGGGAGACGGCTCAGCTACTTCGGCTGTCAAGACTGGAGTAAACGGCCACAGCTACACCAAGGACAAGAAGTACAAACTGGAGATCACCGGTACCCTCGCAGGCCTAATCAGGACTAGCTCCACCTCAACCTACTACGGTGGATCAAGTGCGGTGAACTGTATTGAGAGCGTAGACCACTTCGGGGAAAACAGCGGAATGACCGATCTTTCCTCGATGTTTAAGTTCTCTCAGAACATCGTAGCCGTCGCTGCGCCGCCCAAGACCGTCACCAGCCTCAACAGTATGTTCTACAGCGCTCGGCTATTTGCTGGAGATCTCAGTGGCTGGAATGTGGACAATGTGACAAACTTTGCCTTGATGTTCTACGCTGATTACCTCTTTAACAGCGACCTCTCCAGATGGAATGTCTCCAACGCCGTTCTCGTGAATAGCATGTTTGAGCAGGCTACTGGCTTCAACGGCGATGTGAGTACCTGGCGTTTCTCTAAGGTGGCCAGTACTCAGCGCATGTTCTCTCAGGCCTACGCCTTCAATGGGGATGTGAGCAAGTGGACCGTGGGTAATGTGACCAACTTCACCTATATGTTCTGGAACACTTCGGTGTTCAACCAGCCGATCGGAAGCTGGAACATTGGCAAGGCTACTGATGTCTCCAATATGATCGGTAACACCCCAGTCTTCGATCAGAACCTTAGGAGCTGGGACATCACCAATGTGACTAAGACCGACTTCAGCAAGGGCTCTAAAATCTCAGCGGCCAATCTTCCCAAGGGAGCACCGGGCGCGATCTAACTGAGAGCTCACTCGAGGAGGAGCCATCGGGTCGCTGTGGTGGCTCCTCCTTACGCCTCTGTTAGATAACCGGCAGTAGGGCTGATATGGTCCTATCAGAATTTGGTTGGATCTTCAACCATGCGACCCATCTACCATGGAGATACTCCCTTGAAGAAAAAGAACAGAATGCTCGGTCGGAGGTCAAAGATCGCCCTCGCCGGGCTCGCGCTTGCCGCAGTCGTATCGGCTCCGCTCACAGCCGGTGCGGCCAATCTCGGCACCACGCCCTTCGCAGTGAAGGCTACGAATGTCCAGGAGAGCAAGTTCTTCGCGGTTCGACCATTCCTGAAGACAACCGGCACGACTGATCCCGGCAGCTCTCCGAGCACTGGTCCCACGAGCCCTCCAGCAACTGCTGATCTCGCCAAGAGAACAGTTGCGATGACCATCGACACGACGCTTCCAGGCTGCGTGCCCGACAAGTTCAACCTTCAGGTCTGGGCCAGCATCAACTTCTTCCCCAACGCTCAGATCAACTGGGGAGATGGTTCAGCTCCTACAACTGTGAAGAACGGTCAGACCTACTCTCACAGCTACGGATCGGGTTCCTACCCTCTCACCATCGATGGAACCCTCCAGGGCCTCTACCGGAACACAGATACGGCAGACACTGGAGCCAACAACTGCATCAAGAGTGTTGACCACATGGGCAACGACTCCGGCATGACTCTACTCACTGGCTTCCTCTACAACGCCAAGAATGTACAGTCGGTTTCCGCACCTCCCACGACTGTCACTGACTACCGGAAGATGTTCATGGGTGCAACTTCCTTCAACGGGGATGTGAGCAACTGGGACACCTCCAAGGTGACCAACTTCGAAGGCATGTTCTTCAACGCATCTTCCTTCAATCAGCCTGTCAACAGCTGGAAGGTCGGAGCGAGCTCGCAGTTCGGTGACATGTTCTACGGAGCTAGCCAGTTCAACCAGGACCTCAACAGCTGGGACATGTCTCAGGCTCAGAACATGGGCGGAATGTTCACTAAGGCCGCAAGCTTCAACGGTGACATTACTTCTTGGAGCACACCTAAGGCAACTGTTATGAGTAGCATGTTCGATGGCGCTACCGTGTTCAACAGGGACATCAGCAACTGGAACACCGCCAAGGTGCAGAACTTCAGTGGCATGTTCACAGATGCCAAGGCGTTCAACCAACCTGTAGGTAAGTGGAACACCACATCTGCAAATCAGGTCGGCCTCATGTTCATGGACGCCAGCCTGTTCAAGCAGGATCTTTCGAGTTGGGATTTCTCAAGCGTACCAACCACAGAAAAGCACTCCTTCGCGGCTCGCAGCAGCATGATCGCTGAGTACCTACCTAAGGGAGTCCCCGTTCAGGAAAGCCTCACAGGCGTCAACTGATTCAAGTTCTAGCTAAGAGGAGGGTTCCGGAGTGATCTGGAACCCTCCTCTTCTGTCTGTGGTAGCTCTCAAAAGACAGTAGGTTGCTTCCTTAGGCGGTTGTAGCATCTTTTGACATTGACACACCATCTCTTGCCTTCGTGGTCTTAGGTGGACTTTCACACCATCGCTCATGCTTCAGCGGTTGATATGCAATGGCATACACTTTTGGGCTGGTGCCAACTACCAGCTCCCCAACAAGAAGGAAATCCCAAGATGACGAAAGGTCGGCCTAAGCTCGGTACCTATCTGCTGTCGGGGCTCATCCTGATAGCAGCCACCTCCGTACCGACTCTAGGTAGCGCGGCCAGCGTCACCAGCTCGCCGTTCGGGATCAAGGCTGCTCAGCTCGACGGCTCAGGCAAGTATGCTATCCGCGGACTTAACTTCAAACCAGGCACAGCTACTCCTGGAGCCACAACAAGTCCTAGCCCTGATCCAACATCGACTCCAGCTCCCAGCAGCTCTCCGGGCACGCCTGCCGCACCTGCCTACCCGACCCCCACCCCAGAGGCCGAATTCACCTGGTCAGCTGAGCCCGATGGCGGCGCAAGGCTGATGACCGTCAGAACGGTTGGTAAGTTCACTGATCTAGTCATCCCTCAGACTGCAACTGTTTCGGGAGTCTCTCGAACCGTAACCGCCATCAATCAGCTATCGCTCAACAGTAAGGGACTCACTTCCGTGGTGATCCCTGACACGGTCAAGACCATCGGATCCTACGCCTTCGACGGTAACAAGCTCACTTCGGTCAAGATTCCTAGCAGCCTCACTGCAATCTCTGACCATGTGTTCAGCAATAACTCTTTGACTTCTGTGACTATCCCTGACACGATCACGAGCATTAGCTACAGCGCCTTCCAGACTAACCTAATTTCTTCCGTTGACCTTGGCAGTTCAGTTACGAGCATCGGCGATTCAGCCTTCGACCACAATGCGCTCACGAGCTTGAACCTTCCCAGTTCGGTTGCATCCATTGGCTACAATAGCTTCTCCAACAACCTCATCGCTTCACTTGATCTCTCTGCCAATAAGCTCACGGCTATTCCAGACAGCGCTTTCCGCTACAACAGCCTTACCTCATTGAAGCTACCCGCAGGGCTGAAGACCATTGCAAACTACGCTTTCCTAGTGAACCCTAATCTCCCTGAGGTCACGATCCCCGCAGGCGTAACCTCAATTGGAAGCTATGCCTTCCTCGGCCCCAAGAAGATCTACATGGAGGGCAACGCTCCAACCATCGTAGACGCCGGCTCTAGCAACCCGAGCTTCGGGCCAGCTTCGGGCAAAGTGATCTACTACAAGGCAGGAGCTACTGGATTCACCAGTCCTTGGAAGGGCTACACCACTGCGACCTACTGAGCTCAAGAATCTCAGGCAACATGAACAGCATGTTTTCAGCTGCAGCTGCTGTCAATCAGGATCGAATGCCAGCAAAGTTCCGTACTGCCTGAACGGTCTGTCGGTAAGGTAGCTCAACAGTACAGCCTTGAGAGCGCGGAGAAACGACCATGGGACTTGACTACAGGGTAGATGTTGCCTACGGTTTCTACAGGGAAGATGAGAATGGAGACGATCTCATCGCACGGCTAGGCTTCGACGGCTACTTTGAGGGCGGGCCAGACTACACCACGCTCACGGAGCTCGGCTATAATGGTCTTGGAATTGCACAGCGTGATGACAACACATCCCGTGGAGACTGGGCGGTCTTTACCCGAGCAAGCTACCACAGCCTTGATCCCAAGTACGACGGGTCTAGCACCGTAGAGCTCGATCAGGAAGAGCCATCAGCTCAGGCTCTAGAGAACCTCGCAAGGCTTCGAGATCAGCTCTTCCCCGAAGCGGACGGCCCCCAGCCTCGCATCGGCTGGTTCCTCATGTCCAGCGTCTGGTAGCAGACTGACAACAGAGAGGGAGCCCCGCGGAATGAATCTGCGGGGCTCCCTCTCTGTGATTTGGCTACTAGAACCTATCAGCCGCCAGTGGCGAGCCGCATGAGGTCGCTGTTGAGCTCGATGTCCAGTTCAGTACCACCAGCGCTTCCATAGGAGTGCTGGTATCCTCTCCAGTTGCTCCCTCGGATTGAGCCCCTGATGTCTGCACTCAAAAACGCAAGGAGCTCTCCCGCTGCCCTGTCTAGACGCTTGGGTAGATCTCCATCGCTCCAGTCCTCTGGTGCTGCGAAGATTCCAGTGGGAACTGGCATGGTTCTCATGTAGGCGAAGAGCCCACGGAGCTGATCATCCACCACGAGAGCGTGGCGAGCACTACCAGCTGTACTGGCGAGGATCACCGGAGTGCCGATTAGCACATCGCTGTCAAGGATCTGAAAGAAGCTACTGAAGAGCCCGCTGGGTCCAGCCTTATAGACGGGAGTTGAGACGATGAGCCCATCAGCATCCCGGAGCAGATTCATGGCCTCTTGGAGTTTCGGACTCACATGCTGCGAGACGAGTGCTGCCATGATGTCCTGAGCCAGGGGCTTGAGCTCAACTGATCGAAGCTCAATCTCTATGGGACCGTTGGCTGAGATCCTGTCGAGTGCCTCACCGATCTGTCCAGCAAGCATAGCTGTCGTAGATGGCTCGCTGGTGCCAGCATTGACCACAGCGATGGATCTGAGCTTCGCCATCGCTACCTGTCTCCATTTGTAGTCACTGTCGGCCCGGAGAGCTTCTCGCAGATCCTGAGGAGCTCTCTCTGCTCATCGGGAGTGATCCGAGTACGGACCTCCTGGTAGATGCTCTTGCCGTGAGCCCAGCCGATCTCCTTCTGAAGCTGAGCTCCACGCTCAGTCAGTGAAAGCCGGGTGGCCCTTCCGTCTTCGGGGTCATCTGCCCGCTCCAGTAGATCTCGGTCGACGAGCCTGTCCACCATCCGGGAGAGAGCCGGCTGACTGAGAAGAACTCCATCTGCGAGGTCGCAGAGTCTCAGCGCATGATCTGAGCTCGCAAGGGTGTAGAGCACATCGTATTCCTTCATGCTGACTTCGATCCAGACCCCCTCTTCCTCAGAGAAAATCCGGAAGAGCTCCCGGTGGGCTGCTAGAAGAGACTCCCAGCTCGCTAGTGCTAGTCCTGCGCCACTGCTGTTCATGGCCATTCCAATCCGAAGGACGACCCCTTGGGTGCCCTGCTGTCGAGATACGGGGAGGCTCCAGTCACATTGTCGCCTCTGTTCGCACGGGGCTTCGGCTGTCTCGCCTCTGCCTCACCGTACTTTGCTCGCACGAGCTCATCGTGAGTAGGTGCGTTTGCAGGAACTTCGGGATCCCTGCGTGCTTCGAGCTCCCTGCGGAGCACGGGAACGACCTCCCCGCCGAGGAGGTCGAGCTGCTCTAGGACCATAGACTCAGGGAGCCCAGCATGGTCGATGAGGAAGAGCTGTCGCTGGTAGTCCCCGAAGGTTTCCTGGAACTTCAGGGTCTTGTCGATGACTTCCTGCACGCTTCCCACCGAAAGGGGAGTCTGGGCAGCGAAATCTTCCAGGGAAGGTCCATTGCCGTAGACAGGAGCGCTGTCGAAGTAGGGCCTGAAGTTTCTGACAGCATCCTGTGAGCGCTTTGCGATGAAGGCCTGACCTCCGAGACCGACGATAGCCTGTGAGGCCTTGCCGTGGCCGTAGTGCTCGAAGCGCTGCCTGTAGAAGTCGATGAGCCTAAGGGAATGCTCAGAGGGCCAGAAGATGTGATTGGCGAAGTAGCCGTCTCCGTAGTAGGCCGCCTGTTCAGCAATTTCTGGTGTTCTGATCGAACCGTGCCAGACAAAGGGCGGCACATCATCGAGTGGCCGAGGCGTGGAGGTGAATCCCTGGATGCTCCTGAACTTGCCGGAGAAGCTCACCACATCTTCGCGCCACAGCCTGTGAAGGAGATTGTAGTGCTCGAGAGCGAGTGGCAGCCCCTTGCGGATATCCTGTCCGAACCAGGGGTAGACAGGAGCAGTGTTTCCACGGCCGAGCATGAGATCCATGCGTCCGTCAGAGAGATGCTGAAGCATGGCGTACTCTTCGGCGATACGCACTGGATCGTTGGTGGTGATCAGCGTGGTGCTCGTGGAGAGCTTGATCCTCGAAGTTTGACCGGCGAGCTTCGCAAGGAAGACTGCGGGTGCGGACGAGAAGAACGGTGGATTGTGGTGCTCACCGACGGCGGCCACATCGAGGCCTACCTCCTCGGCGTGCTGAACGATGCGACCGAGAGAGCGGATACGCTCTGCCTCGCTCGGAGTGTTCCCGCTGACGGGATTCCGAGTGATGTCACTGACTGACATGATGCCGAACTCCATGGTTCAGCCTCCCCTGTTTCATAGCTGTTGGTCGATGCCCCTGCGACCCGACCTTGAATAGATGCGTTTGCATATATCTACAACGCACTATCGCTTAGCCTATTCCCCTGTTGACACTCATCTTACCAAGATGTACGATCGGCCCCATGGACATCACAATCGCTGACAAGTACACCGACGAGACCCATGTTTTCGGCATCGCCTTCCTGCGAGTCGACGGCGTGGACGAGCAGGGTCGTACCCAGGGTGCTGCAGATCGCTCTGGCCGGCGCCACATCCACCGGGAGAACTTCACCAAGGCTCAGGCCATCGACTGGATCGCCAGTGCGGCCGAAGACAACATGAACATGGACGCCTTCCGCATCGTCGCCTTCCCGAAGCAGTCCTGGGAAATCGCTGAATCCGGCGAGCGCTCCACCGCTGAGGCTCAGGAACCCCGCGACGAGGAGTACATGCCCGGCTACGAGGCCGACTGACCTTCTAGCAATTCCTCTAGCCGGTCCTACTGAGCTCAACCTGGGGCAGTAGGACCGGCTCATCTATCAACAGCTCCTGGCAGCCTAGCGGTCAGCCTCCAATCGAACTTGGTACAATAGACACATGGCTAATTCATGGGTTCACGCAGTGGCTACCTCCCGCCACTTCAAGGCTGGTAAGCCCGAGGACTTCATCAAAGTCCACGAGTGGATCGATTCCTTCAAGCAATCTGTGGCAGATGTGCGCCATCGCGCTTTCCTCCACAACAGCCAGGGGCCCTGGATGGCCCAGCAGGTTTTCGGCCATGTGGTCACCGTAGAAAAGTGGCCCCTCGGCTCTGGAAAGATGCTCGACATCCCCATCCGGGAAGTCGTAGAGACTCACATCATCGAAGATCTTGGCTGGATCCCATCGCCCGCAGACTGGGCCTCTTGTATGGAATGCCAGGTGTGGATGGGCGGCAAGAGGAACAAGTTCATCGGCCGGGAAGAGCTCCTCGAGGCTCCGGTTAAGGTTCCCAACCCCACTCGAAGTGGTTCCGGAATCACCAACGGTGAAACTCCAGCATAGACCTTCAGACCAACCCACGAAACCCAACCACTAAGGAGAGCACCATGATCGAACTCGGAACCGAAGACACCGTCCCTGAGAAGGAGCCCAACGACTTCGAGATCAAGGGTCGCCCCATCGAGGGCGATGTCCGCCGCAGCTACCGGGACAACAGGCCTCCCGCAACCGCCGCGCAGTTCACGGAAGCAATCGATGCCGTGCTGGGCATCCCTGGAGTCCACGCCGTGCGCTGGAACCAGTACACTCCCAGCTTCAATGACGGAGACCCCTGTGAGTTCACCGTCCACGATCTTTCCATCCGGCTCACTCCTCTCGATGATGAGGATGACGAGCGCGGCGACTACGAGGATGGCTTCATCGACAGCTGGAGCCTCGGCTACATGAAGGAAAGCAACGAGCTCCCCGAGCTCAATGACGAGACCATTGCCGCGGTCAAGAAGGCGAGCAATGAGTGGGACGCGCTCGCAAAGGACGAGGTTTGCCGTCAGAATTTCGGTGACCCCGGTCAGGTCACCGCCACCGTCGAGGGCTTCTCCGTGGACTACTACGATCACGACTGAGAACCTGTGATCTCCGGTTGATCTCCCGGGGTGGATGGTGTACTGTGGAACTATGAGCTACAGCTACAGCATTTCACCCCGGGAGATCTCTATCTCGCCGGGGGCTCTTGCGCAGCTTCGCTGGGACTACGATCTTCAGCGAGGAATTCCTCAGGAGATCATCCAGATCCTGGGGCGGGAGTTCTCGATCCAGGCTGAAGTCACTGGCTACACAACTGAGGGCCAGCCCGAGTTTTCCTTCGAACTCCTAACTCCCGTCGCCTCTGAACATCTCGGCCTCAAGGGCGTGGCGGAGGAGCTCGAGCGCAGGCTAAAGTACGCTGAGAACCAGAGCTTCGAACTCACCGATGAGAACGGTGCCTACATGAACTACCACCACCTGGGCTACGGCTCGAGAGAGGACTACTGACCATGAAGATCCCATTCCTCAAGAACTTCCGGCGAGGGTTCGCCACCAACAGCTCCTCGAGCCACTCCTTCGTCTACCTGAAGGAAGAGCAGGGCATCGGTGAACCCAATCCGGGCAGCTACACCGACAACGAGTTCGGCTGGTCTGACTTTCGGCTCGACACCGTCCGAGAGAAGCTCTTCTATGTGCTCGTCGGGATGATCGGCGGCGGCTGGGGCTCTGATCAGAGCAGCGCAGAGGAAGACTTCGAAGCACTTGGTGATCAGTTCCCTGAGCTCAGCCAGGAGGACTTCCAGGCTGCGAAGAGTGGCTATGTGGATCATGAGTCCCGGGGCAGCATCGGCTTCATGGAGGCCCGGGACACCCATGTGGTTGTCTTCGGAGGCAACGACAACGACGGTGAGTCTCAGGAGCGAATCGCTGCTATTCGGGCCGGCGAGATCGACTGGTCAAAGACTGTGATGGACTACAGTGACTTCGAGTATCTCCGGCCGGATGACGAAGCGGGTCAGAAGGCCGCCAGGGCATACATCGAAGCCAATCCTTGGGCTGCTCGCTGAGCTCCTGGATTGGATCTGTAGAAAGCTGACCCCAGCTACCTAGCAATCGACTTTCTAGGTAGTCTCGATCATAGGAAATCGCACCCTGAGCGTGGGCGCTAGAGCATCGGCAACATCGACACTCTAGCGCCCATTTTCTGTTGCTGACAAGGACTTGGCTCAATTTCGCATCCGTGGTCAACGGATCGGCCGCAGCTAAATCGACGGAGTTACTGCTTTGGAATCTTGGGACTAGGCGCGATATCTTCGACCGAATAGTAGGGTAGCCCTAGGCTACCACAGCACTGGAGTAGAGCACCATGAAGAAGAAGGATGTCCGCACTAGAGGCGCACTGCTCCTTGGAGCCGCCCTGGTGGCATGCCTTGCAGCTCCCCTTACCAGCAGCGCAGCCAGCCTTTCGAACTCCTCCTTCCTGGTTAGAGCTCAGAATGGCTCAGATAGCAGCTTTTCAGCTGTGAGACCTTTCTTCAAGGCTACCTCCGCTCCTACTGCGCCTCCGACCACGGACCCGAGTGCGCCTCCCGCTACCGCAGCCCCTTCTCCTGCCTCCGACTTCACCTGGTCCACCACAGCGACAGCGGCAACCGTAGTAAGCTACAATGGAACAGCTACCAGCGTAGTTATCCCCAGCACCTACAACTCACTTCCTGTGAAATCTCTCTCATCCAAAATACTGGGTACGCTTCCTGTCCAGTCGGTTGTGATTCCCGACAGTGTGACCTCTATAGCTGCTAGTGCCTTCATGAGCGCCTCTTCGCTGAAGTCTGTTTCGCTTCCAAGCAATCTCACTTCGATCGGGACTAACGCATTCTATGGTGCTTCGCTTGAGTCTTTGAGTATTCCCAGCACGGTCACTTCGATCGGATCAAACGCATTCTTTGCCAATAACATCACCTCTTTGACAATCCCAGATAGCGTAACTTCCATGGGTGTATACGCATTCCAAAGGAACCAGATCAGTACTCTCAAGCTATCTGCTAATCTTAAGGTAATCCCTCGGGGAGCCTTTTTGACCAACCCGCTTTTGACTGTTACGATTCCCAGTGGAGTCACATCGATCGAGATTGATGCCTTCAATGGATCTTCTCTCACCACCGTGTACCTAGAGGGCAATGCACCCACAGTGGTAAGTGCAGGTAGCAGTGGAAGCTTCGGAGCAGCCACTGGCAAGACGATCTATCGTAAGTCAGCTGCAACGGGCTACAGCAATCCCTGGAATGGCTACACCATGGCGACCTACTGAACAGAAAATCTGCGATGAGACTGAGTTACTGAGAGTCAGAATAGGCTAGTTCTGGCGTCATCCTGAAGGCTCAGATCGTAACCTGAACGCGGGCGCTAGAGCATCGACTACTGTGACGCTCTAGCGTCCGTTTTGCGTAGTGGAGTGGTACTTCTCCAGGATACGCCGGAGCTCATACACGATGCGCAAGGGTAAATTTATCGCCGTAAGTTGGCCCGTTGACAGGGCTGTGAGAAGAGTGTAAGATCGACCCATGACCTCTTTTCTCGCTTCCGGTGGACCCGAAGCCACCGCAATCCCATTGAGGAAGAGCTGACATGTACCTACTCAGAGAACTCACCCAGAGGGAGATCATCTCCCGGGAAGTTGCCGAAGTCCGCAGGCTCAGCCAGATCGCCCTCCAGGAAGCTCAGGCAATGGCAGAGGCCCATTCTGCTGCCAAGGAAGAGGCACAGCTCAAGCTCGCCGATCACGGCTACGCTGCAGGCAACAGCCTTTCCGCCGACACCAGTCTGCTCAGGGATGAGCTCCTGGCTGGCCGGGGAAGCTTCTACGCTCAGCACTTCTACGGCAGGACCCTCAGCTCGGAAGAGAAGTATGATGTGGCCCGAGCTATCGTGCTCACGAGGAGTTCCTGGTTCCCGCGGAGCCCCTTCGATCCGATCGCCAAGAAGCTCACAAGGATGGCTCTCCTAGAGAATCTGCCCCTGAAGGGTAGATGGACAGCTTTCAGCGTGGACGGAAGAGCCAATGTGGACATCGACACGATCTTCGAGCGCTCTGAGCTCTTCGGAAAGATCGACAGGAACATGGGAGGAGTTCGTTTCGAAGGCCATCCGATCTCAATTCGCACTGACAAGGGATCGATCTCTCTCAACCTTCTAGTGGCCCAGAAGAACGAGCTGTTCCACTGGGAGCTGCGAGGCAAGTCTAAGTTCAACCCATCTGATCGAAGGCTTGTCAGGGAGCTCAATCGGATCGCTGATGACCAGCGCCAGCGCACTGCTTGGGCCGAGGACTACCAGGCTGCAGTAGCCCTGCCCGGTCTCACCCCTGAGCAGGAGCAAGAGCTCCTCGACGAGTTCGGAAACTGGAACAACAGCATGCCGACTACTCTCCCCGGCGCTCGACCTGGGGTTCACTTCGAGGATGAGCCTGCCAAGGTGCACAGCACCCGCGTCTACCCGGTTCGCTGCGCGAGTTGCTCTCAGCTTTCAGCCTACGAAGTGGTTTACTGTTCCGGAGAGCTAGTCCCCGAGAAGGCATACCAGGATCCTCAGTCCAAGCACATCCACCATCGAGATGATGTGGAGCACAGTGTCAACACTATGCTCAAGAAGTTCCACCGGGCTGCTGGTTGCTACTCGGTCCACGGCACGAGCTCACGCACCGGTGAGTCTCTCTGCACCGATGACATCGGATGGTTGACCTACTGATGTACCTCTTCGAAGATGTCCTGACCTCGACGAGTCCCCGGGAAAGGGCTAAGCCCGTCCAGCGCAGCTACTCAAGCCGAAAGCAAGACGCTCTAATGAGGAGCTGGGTCGATCAGGCTGAGCTCGAATACGCCGAACTCAGGACGGCCGAAGTTCGCTGGAAGCAGGAGAAAATGCTCCAGGAGAAGAAAGAAGCACTCCGGGAGAAGGAACTCCGCAGCCTCGACCACGGCTACAGCAGCTCCAACCCTCCTTCGCTTCGCATTAGGAGTCTGATCTCAGAGCTCAAGGGTGACAGCAAGGGAGACTACGAGCGTCGCGTCTGGGCGCTCCATCGGAAAGATGTACCATCTGATCTGAAGACAGATGTGGCCCGCGCCATGCTTCTCTCCCAGTCCTCCAGCGGGCTCCTAGATGAGATAGCTGCTAATCTCACGGAGAGCGTACTCAAGGACTTCACCGACTGGGACTCGGTGCTCTTCTCGATTTCGAACCGGGGAGGCTACTTCACCTGGGATCAGCTCACCAATGACCCACTTTCCGACTACTTCAGACCCGGCCGAGAGCTCTACTCAGAAGACGGTGAGCCCGTGGTCCGCGACAGCTCCATCCTTGAGCTCAAGCTCAAGAAGGGTTCAGTGAAGCTCCTCCTCCAGGTTGCCTCGGATGGAAGTGGCTTGAGCTGGAAGCCTCGGGGAACCTCTGCGCTTAAGGCGGCCCACAAGAAGCTCGCGGTCGACCTCAACGAGGTCCTTGCAGACTATGACAGACGGCTCAACTGGGTCCAGGAGTATCGAGAAGCGCCGCTCTACCACGGGTATACATCGAATGACAGGAAGCATGTCGGCGAGTCCATCAAGCATTTCTACAACCAGGAGGCACCTCGGCTTGAGTTCCTGAGCGCCGGGGTCTACATGGGCGACCAGTTCACTGTCATGGAGGGCGGTCGAACGAGGATCTATCCGGTACGCTGCATGAGCTGTGGAAGAACAGTCGACCTGGAATGTGTCAGCGATCTACGAGGAGATAAGAAGTGGTCGGGCTCCGGGACGACTGATGGAATCCACATCAGTGACATCATCCCTAAGCCTGCTCGATCCCTCCTCGCGGCGCTTCACAGGGCAAGTGGCTGTGACGAAATCGATGCTATCAGCGTTCGTACCGGCAGGCCCTTCAACATCTAGCCAAATAGGCTAACCTCACTTGATCGTGGGATCAGGCATGAGGAACTCCTCCGGGAGCTCGCTCTCTCCGAGTGCAGCTTCAAGTTCCCGTGCTCGATCCTCGGTCCACACATAGGCCAGCTCGCTGCGGAGTGGACCGAAGTGCTTCAGGTAGAGCTCCGGAGCCTTACGCACGAGATTGTCCCGGTGGGTAAGCCGCAGCACATCGCTGTCGAGGAACCAGGGCCGGGGCACATCGTGGATACCACTTGAGCTCAGGGCCTCCCAGTCCCGGCTGGCCTGAGGATCCCTGGCTAGATTAGCTAGAGTCTTCTCCCAGCAGGTGTCCCTGAAGCCCCGCACGGTGATCCACTCATGGCAGATCGCCTGCTGGTAGAGCACAAGCCAGGCAAGGTGACCGTGCCACATGCGTGCAGCCGGATGGGCCTTCCAGCCTCCCCGTAGGCCACCGTTGCCCACGAGGGCCATGGCGATCTGTAGGTTCTCGATGCGCTGCTTACCGAGCCTCTTGTTGTCGAGCACTGCAGCAGAAGCTTCGAAGCTCTGGTGGGGCATGAATGTCTGCAAGGCTACCTCCAGGTTGCCTAGAGTTCTGATGGATCTATGGTGACAAGTTCATAGCTTCGGTGTATGGTTGGACACATGCAAAAGACTCAGGCCAAGAAGCTCAACCCGATCGCGGTGCGCTTCGACAAGAACGCCGTAGCGCTCTTCGACAGGCGCAACGGAACCAAGCTGCGCTTTGCCCTGGGCAAGTACGAAAAGGCATCCAAGCCCGAGCTCGTGGACATCAAGGTCTCAGATTTTTGTAGCTTCGGCTGCAGCTTCTGCTACCAGGGCTCTACGCTCTTCGGCGAGCACTCGACTCCTGAGAACATCGACTTCATCGTCAGTGAGCTCGCCAAGGCCAAGGTCTTCGAGGTCGCCATCGGTGGCGGCGAGCCCCTGGAGACTCCCCACATCGTAGACACCTTCAAGAAGTTCCACGCAGCTGGCATCACTCCCAACTTCACCACCAAGTTCCCCGGGCTCGTTCGGAAGTTCTGGCCGGAGATCGGGAACATCATCGGTGGCTTCGCCTACAGCGCTGAAACACCCGCTCAGATCCGTTCGAGCGCCAAGCTCTTCGGCAAGGGAAAGATCCCCATGAGCAAGGTCAACCTCCACTATGTGATGGGGCTCGGCGACCGGGATCACTTCAAGGAGTACCTCATGGCGGCCGAGGAGGTCGGCATGCGAGTTACGCTCCTTGGCTACAAGACCTCGGGCCGTGGCAAGGACCTCATCCCCTTCCCCTACGACTGGTGGATCGATGTGGTCCATGAGTTCGTGGCTGCAGGCAAGTGCCCGAGCCTGAGCATCGACACGCCGCTGGCGGAAGCCTATAAGGACGATCTCCCCGTGGACAGCACACACTTCCACATCCTCGAGGGTGCCTACTCGATGTATATTGACGCGGTATCCATGGAGATGGGTGCCTCATCCTTCGATGAGAAGGAGGAGCTCGTACCCTTCGACGGTGGCTGGCGGAAGCGCTACCGACAGCGCTCCTTCGCCAAGGGTCAGTGGGGCGACCGGCTCGACTGAGGGTTTCCCGAATCAGGATGATGTGATAGGTTCGGACCCATGGAAACGCTCCTCGAATCTCCGGTGGCATCGAAGACCTCTGCGCAGTTCGCAGAAGATCTGACCGTTCGCTCCTACTACCGGCCCTCGCCCCGAGAGAACTACTGGGGCAGGAGCTCCAAGCCCACTCGCTGGTGCTACAGTCGCACTGAGCAGGACATCATCCTCAACCTGGCGGCAACTGTATCCAGGGATTCCCTCCAGGTCGAGGTAATGCGCCGGGACGACAGCTGGGACACCGACGGTGGTTCGATCGTTCGTCGCTACGAGCTCAGCAACGGAACGGCTGGCTACTTCAAGCCCCTCCAGTCCAACAGCCGCTCAGAGGCTGACTTCCGGGACTACGGCATGAGCTCGCTGGCTGCTACCATCAGCGAGCTCAACAGCTACCGGATGGCTCAGCTCCTAGGAGGCGAGTACGCTGAGCTCGTACCCACGACTGCGCTTCGTCGCATCGAGGGAGAGGTCGGAACGCTTCAGCTCGAGGTTCGGGAATCCAGCTCCAGAAGGCCCTCTGAGACCGAGCTCATGGGAGACCACCGGCGGGCAGCTCTCTTCGACTTCATCATCGGCAACTTGGATCGCCACACGAGCAATTTCCTCTACGGCCTCGATGCCCGGGGCTACCGGCGCATCAAGCTCATCGACAACAGCTTCAGCTTTCCGAGTAGCAGGGGCGGGTACCTCCTCAATCAGAGCGTCTTCGGGGACAACATCCGAGGGGTGGCTCCCGGTGGAACCGTCCACGAGATTCCCTGGGGCGACCTGGAGCTCAGGGATGACGAGATCACCCTGATCCGGTTGGCTCGCAGTGGGGTCGAGGGCTGGCTCTCCGCTAAGACCATCGGCATCGAGCGAGGTAGGGCTACGCTGCGGCGTATCGACTATCTCCTCGACGAGGGTAAGCTCGGAGTATTTTCCACCTACTTCGAAGGTGTCTCGAACTGCGACTACTGAGCATCAGCACTTCTACCTACTCCATTAGAGAGTCTCCTGTCTAGAATCTGAAAGCAGGAGTCTCCAGTGGCCAAACAGCGCTACCACATCGGTAAGAACGGCCCCGCGCCCTGCAACGCCCATCCGGAGCGCCTAGGAGGTCGGACCTGTCGCTACGGAGAGGATCGCCACGGCACCCTCCCGGAAGTCACAGCTCGCTGGGAGAGCGAACAGGAGGCAGAGCACGAGGGAATGCTCAAGGGCTCTCAGAAAGCGCCTGAGATCGCCACAGAGAGCGAGCGGCTCATCGCAGACGCAGAGAAAGAACTCAACGATCCCTCGCCCTACCACGAGACTGCAGTCTACTACTCCGAGGAGGAGAAGTTCACAGCCAGGAAGCTCGCTGTGGAATCCTTAAGCTCGATCTCCTACACCCCGCTGAAAGGGAAAGACGCGGCCTGGTCAACCAACGGCAGCACGACCGTAGATCGCTATAGGCTCAAGGATGGGTCTCGGGCCTACTTCAAATCCTTCATTGAGAACAGTGGCGAGGAGGATGCATTTCTCGACTACGATACCAGCACTCTCGGCGCATCCATCAATGAGGTCAACTCCTACCGTATGGCCAAGCTCCTCGGGAATGGCTTCGATGAGCTCGTTCCTGAGACAGCCTTTCGCAGCATCGACGGGGACATCGGAACACTTCAGCGCGAGGTCAAGGAAGACCACAGACTGAGCTCAGATTTTAGCTCGAATGTGATCCTTCAGAATGACTATAGGAAGGCCGCTATCCTCGACTTCGTCATCGGGAATCTGGATCGCAACGGTGAGAACTACCTCCTTGAAGCGGCATCTCGTGGTCCTGGGTACACGCGCAGAAATCGACTGAGGCTCATAGATAACTCCTTCAGCTTCCCTTCCGTATACAGGCTGGAGTCTGTCAACATGTCGGTGTTTGCAGACGGCTACACAGTCCACGGTCACAGCGTCCTCTCTCCGCAGAACCACAGGCTCAACAGCACAGAGCTAGAGGCACTGAGGCGAGCCAAGTCCGGCGTCCAGGATTGGATCGGGGCAGGTACGATTCTCCCAGATCGAGGCCAGGCAACAATCGCGCGGATCGATCATCTTCTCGAAAGAGGGACGCTCAGGAGACTCTCTGACTACATTAGAGAAAACGCCGTAGATAGGGACACGAGCAGAGACGGCGAGCCTAGTAGAACCGGCGAAGGAGCCTGGTACTGATCAGTCGGTATCCCACTCAGGCTAACACAAAGAGGATAGGTCAGTGAGCACTCAGCGGTACCACATCGGCAAGAACGGCCCTGCGCCCTGCAACGCCCACCCAGAGCGCCCCAACGGCCGAGCTTGTCGCTTCGGCGAGGATCTCCACGGCCCAGAGGTTGAAATGGTCAAGCTCTGGGAGTCAAAGCAGGAAGCAGAACACGGGGGCTTCCTCGGGGGCACCTCCCGAACCTCGACGGTGACGAGCCGGGACCTCAGCCGTATGCAGGGCTTCCTAGCTGACCCTGCTCAGTATAGCTGTGTCTCGGAGGATGGCTTTGAGTACACAGAGGAAGAAGTTGCTGTTGCGATGAGGCTTGCACAGGAGCCCCTGAGTGACTTCGCTGTAACTCGAGTCAAGGATCGGGATCTGTCGTGGAGAGCCAGCGGCTCTACGAGCGTCCAGCGCTACGAGCTCATGGATGGGTCCATCGGCTACTTCAAGAGCTTCAGTGAGAACAGCCGCTATGACGAGCACGAATTTCGATCCTTCGGTACGAGCACTCTGGGAGCAGCTGTCAACGAGGTCAATGCTCGGAGAGTTGCAGAGCTCCTCGGTCCGGGCTACGAAGAGCTCGTTCCAGAGACAGTGATCCGAGAGGTCGACGGCGAGATCGGAAGCTTTCAGCGCGAGGTACAGGAGGGCGTTTGGTCGACCCCGAACATCCGCAAGAGCCCAGAGCTCCGCGAGGACTACAGAAAAGCAGCGATCTTCGACTTCGTCATCGGCAACCTCGACCGCCACGATGGGAATCTGATCTACAGCCCGGTTAACAACCCCGATGGATCGACATCCAGGCGCATTCGGCTCATCGACAACGCCTACAGCTTCCCAGCGCCTTCGGCAAGGGCAATCGTCAATGACTCTATGTTCGCGGACAACGATGAGACCGATGGGGACTTCGAGGAAGACGAGAATGGCGATGAGGTTGAGTTCGAAGGCTACTCCATTCCAGAAGAGGAGCTTCAGCTCACTGAAGGCGAGCTTTCGGATTTGAACCGCGTGCGAGAAGGCATCCATGGCTGGCTTCGCCAGGGGACCATCACAGAAGAGCGGGGACAGGCCGTGATCAGCCGCATCGATAGACTCACAGAAGGCGGTAGGCTCACCTCCCTCAGGGACTACATCGACGAGCTCAATCGTACGATTTAGAACGCCCTCCAGAAGCTAAGATCTGGAGAACTACCTTGGGCACTCAGAAGTATCACATCGGCAAGAACGGTCCTGCTCCTTGCAATGCTCACCCAGAGCGTCCCAACGGTCGAGCCTGCCGTTTCGGCGATGAACGCCACGGCACTGAGGCCGAAATGGTGAAGCTCTGGGAAGCCGAGCAGGAAGCCGAGCACGACGCTCACATGGACGGCCTCTCTAGGGGCTCTCTCGATCTCCAGAGCGCTCACCGTTCTTTGAGCGACAGATCCCGGTACAGCCCGACGAAGGGCCTTGAAGTCGAGTACAGCTCTCAGGAGCAAGCAGTCGCCATGAAGCTCGCCCTCTCGGAGATCGATGAGATCTCCTACCTTCCGATCGTGTCCCGGGACAGCAACTGGATCACAGAGGGTAGCACGGTCGTAGAGCGCTATGAGCTCGACGATGGAAGCCACGGTTACTTCAAGTCCTTCTCGGCGAATAGCTACGATGAGGATTTCTTCCGGGATCGGTTCGGAGTGAGCTCCCTCGGCGCATCGATCAACGAAGTCAATGCCCATAGGATGGGAGCCGCTCTAGGCGGAGAATTCTCACAGCTTGTCCCTGAGACGGCCTTCCGGGAAGTCTACGGAAAGCTCGGCACCATCCAGCGAGAGGTAGCCGAAGATGAATCTGTCAATCGGAGCTTCAGGGAGAATCAGCAGCTTCGAGAAGACTACCGGCGAGCTGCGATCTTCGACTTTGTCATCGGCAGCCTCGACCGCCACGGCGACAACTACCTCTACGCCACCGAAATCGGCAAGGATGGGTATCCGGAGAGCCGGCTAAGGCTCATCGACAACTCGTTCTCATTCCCCAACCCTCAGGTTCCCTCAGAGGTCAACTCCAACGCCTTTGCAGACAACTCAGGTGCGGGGTCAATGCCGGGGAGCTGGACCATCGAGTACAAGGCAACCAGGGCAGAGATGGGGCTCACAGATGAGGACCGAAACGCCCTCAAGCGAGCTCGAACTGAGGTCCAAGGTTGGGTCAAAAATAAGACCATAGGAACCCAGAGAGGCCGGGCTACTCTAGAGCGCATCGATCACCTTCTCAGCGAGAACTTGGTCACAAACTTCTCCAAGTATCACTTCTCGAATTACGCAACACCAGACGACTACAACTTTGACAGCAGCTTCGAGGATGAGTACGAGGACTAAGATCACTGAGCTGTTAGAACCCGAATGCAACAACCAACAGCTGAAATCTGGAGAACTACCTTGGGCGCTCAGAAATACCACATCGGCAAGAACGGCCCCGCGCCCTGCAATGCCCACCCCGAGCGCCCCAACGGCCGAGCCTGTCGCTTCGGCGATGAGCTTCACGGCACCAGAGCTGAGATGGAAGAGCTCTGGGAGATCGAGCAGGAAGAGTCCAACGGAGACCATCTTGCCGGCGCCCGCCGGGCTGACCCTGAGATCGACCAGCGAATGAGCGCCACCAACAGTCTCAGCGATCAGTCCAAGTATAGGCCGCGATCCACAGCCGTTGTCTACAGCGACACTGACCAGTCGGTGGCCATGAGGCTGGCGCTGAGCAACATCAGCAAGCTCTCCTACATCGGCATCGCTGGGGAAGACACAGACTGGCGAACCAACGGGATCAGCACGGTTAAGCGCTTCGAGCTCGAGGACGGGAGCTACGGCTACTTCAAGCCCTTCGGCGAGAACAGCTACAACGAGCACGAGTTCGTTAGCTACGGTACGAACTCCCTGCAGGCTGCCGTCAGTGAGGTCAATGCCCATCGGCTCGCTAAAGCTTTCGGTCCGGGCTTTGACAGGCTCGTCCCGGAGACTGCGCTCAGGGAGATCGACGGAGAGCTCGGCTCAATTCAGCGCGAGGTCTACGAGGACGCAGACTCGCTTCGGAGCTTCGATGAGGTCCCAGAGCTCCGAGAGGACTACAGGAAGGCTGCGATCCTCGATTTCGTCATGGGCAACCTTGATCGCCACGACCAGAACTTCATCTTCGGTGCAGAGCCGGATCATCAGGGTGGACTCAGAGACAGAATCCGGCTCATCGACAACTCCTTTGCGTTCCCTGATCCGGATGCAGGCCTCGGCTACAATCACAGCCTCTTCGCTGACAACAAGGAAGTCTACGAGGACGAGAAAACAGCCTACTACACCGGATCAGACGGCTACAGGATGCCGACCAAAGAGCTCGATCTCCGGAGCGATGAGCTCAAGGCCCTAGCAAATGCCCGTGTAGAGATTCACGGCTGGGTGGAGTCAAGGACCATCGACCCAGACCGGGGCGATGCGGCCATTGCGAGAATCGATCATCTCCTCGAGGAGGAGCGCATGGTGAGCCTCAAGAAGTACTTCCAGAACAGCGGACAGACCGACCCCTTCTGAGTTTTCGGTACCACAGGATCATAGCCCAGAGGGAGATAGACCATGCGTGCAAAGATTCGCCAGTTCAGTGCAGGTCACTGGAAGACCGTAGAGGTACTCACTGAGCCCCTGCGAGTAAGGCTCGAAGGCGAGGCTCCCGAGGGTGGCTTTGACTCAAACATCTGGGCTAAGCGGCTTCCTCCGGCTCTGGTCGATGGCAAGTCCACTGAGTTCCTAGAGAACCCCGAAGGCTGGCTCTCCACCATGAGCCACATGGCTTACACTCGGATCACGGTCCAGCTACTCTAGCCGTCAGCCTAAGCCCACATGCGTTCAGCAATGAGTGCATGTGGGCTTTTGCTATGCGCCTCGCTCTGTGGGCTTCCTACTGCCCCTGGGAATGTATCCTGTTGGAGCCACCCGGAGAGGCGGCGTTAGAAACCGGCGCAGAGCAACTCGGAGGAGAGCACCATGGCAAAGGGCCAACAGCACATCAACAACGCCGGCAACATCACACGATGCCGCATTACGACTGGTAGCTGCCCCTTTGAGAGCCGGGGTCACTACGATACTCGAGAAGAGGCAGAGGCAGCCTACGGGGAAATGCAGGAGAACGGTGGAGTTTCCTCGAGCTTTCGAAAGGCTCGCAGCCCCAAGACCGCAGGCTTCAGCCTCGATGAGGGTGGATTCTACGGTGACATGCCTCCTCGAACCATTCAGATCGACGCGCTCAACGAAACGGCCAACGCCCTCCTAGAGGATGGCAATACTCAGCTCGTAGCAGCCTGTGGCACTGGCAAGTCCTACATGGGCCGCCAGCTCATGAGAAGGATGATGGACGAGGAAGACGCCAACGGCGTGGCAATCGTACTCACCTCATCTCGAAAGCTCGCCGTTGACACAGCTGCAGACCTCCGCCCAGATGAGAGCGGCAACTACGATCGGGCCATCGGCGAGTACGGCAAGGACTACGAAGTTGAGGTCATCGAGATCCACTCAGACTCCAAGGATGGCATCAAGGAAAACGGTGCTGTTTCACCGCAGCTCATCGCAGATCGCTGGAAGGCAGCGCTGGACGAGGGTAAGAAAGTCGTCATCGTCTCTACCTACCAGTCTTCGGACAAGGTTCAGCAGGTACAGGCTCTCATCGGAGAGCGCGCCGATGCGGATCTACTCATGAACGACGAGGCCCACAACATCCTCGGCCAAAAGAAGTCTGTGAGCTCCGACGAGAACGCTGAGAACTCAGGCTACCGAAGCTTCGTCAATGAGATCCCCGGAGCTATTCAGGCTCGCCACAGGCTCTATGCTACAGCAACTCCACCTCTAGCTGATTCTCCCGACGACGATGAGACATCTGCCAAGGGTGAAACTCGAGACGAGCAGGTCGCTGCCCTCCAGGCCCAGGTTGAGAAGATGCAGGCCAACGGCAAGGAGAGGCTCACAGTCTACTCGGATGACCAGCTCATCGTCGGCCGGGTAAGCGGAGCAATCACTCAGCAGTCAGCCATCTCTCACGGCTACCTCACTGAGCCCGAGTACCAGCTTCGTTCCGCTGTCGTCCGGGGAAAGGCAAGCGACTCCAATGGCTTCGTGGACCCCAGTGGTCAGTACATCTCAGCACCCCGAAGCGCTGATGGTCCCAGAACGCTCAACGCTCAGACTTACAGCGCCGTGAGCTCTACCCTGCAGGCCATGACGGCCGACCCGACGACCGACGGAAGCGGAAAGCTTCGCAACCCCGTCCACAACGCTTTGGCCTACACCGGCTCGATCGATCAGGCCCGGGCATTCCGTGACAACTTCAGGGCGGTTGCCCTCGAGCAGAGCGGCAACATGGAGCTCTCCGCAGCAGAGGCCAACCGGGACGCAGCCGACCCGGAGCTTCGCCGTCGGGCTAGGCTCCGGCTCATCGCCGAGCACGGTGAGGCTGTAGCCGCTTACTCCGGTGAGACCAGGGAGGCAAAGGAAGGTCGAGCAAAGGCATTTTCCATGTTCAAGGGCAAGGACTACAGCGAGCAGGATGCACAGGGCGGCTGGTCTCCCCACAAGAAGGTGCTGGCCAATGTTGACATCTTCTCAGAAGGAATCTCCATCAACGAGATCGACACCGTGGTGATCTCCGATCAGTCCAAGACCTCCGAGAGAGCAATGACGCAGGCCATCGGCCGCTCACTTCGCACGGTCGGAGGAAACACTCAGAAGAACACAGGCCATGTCATCATTCCCCAGGTGGTCAACGAGGAGGGTAAGGAGCTCAACGGCGGCTTCGTCACGGCTGCTACCTATGGGGCTACCCGGGTTGAGCGCGCCGTTTCCACGAGGAAGCTCAAGGGTGAAGCCGTACCCGCTGACGAGACTACTCTGGTGGCTCGCTACGGTGCTGATGGAGGCCTGAGGGATCGGGAGCTCGCTGCGAACATCGCCCGGACTCATGTAAAGTCTTCTGCTGATCTCCTTGCTGCTCAGGCCATCGAGCGCGCCGACCAGTCGCTCCGTTCGGTCCCATCCGGGGCCTCGCCGATCCGCAAGGGAGAGGCGGAGTCCTACAGGAAGTCGTCTCGGATGGAGCAGGCGGCACTTCAGAAGAGCTTCATCGCCAGGCGCGCTGAAGAGGGGAAGGACCCGAGCTGGGGAGTCGCCCACGATGCGCTAGAAAAGGTTAGCAGCTCAGATATGGCCACCGTTCGCCAGAGCGGCAGGGTCGTGACAGCTGCACTGAGCGCTGGCGACTTCAGCGCTGTGCCCGCTTCTGTCACAGACGGACTGTCCCGGGCTGGGATCATCCGCCGGGCCGGAGGCGGCGCCGCTGGACCATCCAGGGCCGAGCGACGGGAACTCGCCCTCAGCGCTTCCAGGGCAATGGCGGGAGCATTCGTTCTCCAGGGTGGTCAGGAAGAGCACCCAGACATCCACGCTGTTCTTTCCAGTGGAGTTGACGCCAAGGATGCTGGCTTCTACATGAACACCGGAGGAAAGCGCGGCAGCAAGGAGAACTACGACAGGCTGGTCTCCAACTACGAGAAGCTCGTAGGCAGCAACGATGCGGCCATGGAGAAGGTCTTCGGTGCAATCGAGTCATCGAGCAAGGGCACTGCACCCGGTGGTAGCCTCGGTGGAATCCTAGGTCAGAGAGCAGGCGCCGCAGGTCCCGCCAAGAGTGAGATCTTCTCTAGGCTGGCAGCAATCCAGGAGGCAGCTGCTGAGCGGGAATCAAAGGCGGCAGCCTCTGGCAGCGCTGACTACGAGCTCGATAGCTCGATGGTTTCTCGCAACGGAACGCTGAAGGTACCCGCGCAGAAGAAGCTCGCAGAGCTGATCTGATCGCACCACGGGAAAGGGCGGACAGCCGGTAACAGCTGTCCGCCCTTTCCTGATTCTAGCTACGCTTAGGCCTGCTGTTCGGCCTCGTGCTTGGCCCGGGCCTCCGCCTTTGCCTGGAGTCGAGCCTCTCGCTTGTGCTCAGCGGCTGCGATGGACTCTACGGACTTCTCAGCCTGAAGCAAAGCCCTCTGCGCCTGCTCCAGTGCCCTACGGGCATCATCGGCCTTCGAGACTTCGGCCTTCTGAGCCTCGGCCTTCTGAGCATCCTTCCAGGCTCGCACCTTCTGTCGGATGAGCTTTGCGAAGTCCCGATCGCTCATGTGGAGGAACTCCCGGGGCACAGAGCCGCCCTCGAACTGAATGCTGTAGCCATTGAGCTTGACGAACTTGCCGAGGCTGTAAATCCAGCTGAGCTCGCCGAGGATCTCCTTGGCCTTGCTGTTGGGAACGGCGTAGTAATCCGGGACGCACTTGCGGAAGACTCGCTGTCCGATGCCCGCTAGGGTCTTGATCCTCTCCTCGACGAGTGCTCGCTGCTCATCGTGCTTCTCATCGATACGAGCCTGGACGGCACGCAGTTCCTTCTGCAGCTCTCCCTCGGCTTCAAAGAGGGAGTTGTAGGCGATGACGGTCTTGTTGTTGGTGGTGACAGTGTTCATTGGTCTATTTCCTTCTCGTAGTTTCTTCACTTGCTAGTAGCTGCGCCGGATATGGCGAGCTCATCGATTTGGCCGCGGAGCCGGCCGATCTCTTCCTGGTAGGCCCGAAGGAGCCTCGATGGATGGGAGCCAGATGGCATGGGACCGTTGCCGTAGCACGGATTCCCTTGCTTGGCTCCACAGACCGGGCAGATAGTAGCCCTTTCGGTTGGGTAGCCCATCAGCATACCTCCCCGCTGTGCTTGTTCACAGCGCCGGCCCGACGGCCAGCGAGAGGGAGGCCCGAGAGGAAGCGTCGATTCTCAGCGTGGGGAACGAAGGCCACAGATGTGAGGCTGTCCCCGAGATCGGGCTCTCGGAAGGGGATGGGTGTCAGTCCCCGATGAAGCGCCCTCTCGAGGAGAAGCTCAAGGCTTCCAGAGTCCTCGGTCTGGAGGGCGACGATGTACTGGCTCTCCTCATGCCACTGCTGGAACTCGGAGTGCTTAGAAATAGCAAAAGCAGCGACTCCATGGGCCGTCTGGGCTATCTGGTAGCCCGCGGTCAAGTCGCTGCGTGTGATGATGTAGAGAGGGTGAGCCGAAACCTAGGTGGGAGCCATTGTCCTGTTTCCTTACTTGAGTGATTTTTGAGTGAACGGCTGTTGCCGTCGTGCCTTCGACGGGATTCGAACCCGCAACCTGGAGTTTTAGAGGCTCTCGCTCTACCAATTGAGCTACAAAGGCGTGTTGCAGAACACTCTATCACACAGGCTGATACCACGCAACCTCCTGTGGGAAATCTTCTCACAGTTGCCATAGCTTCTCTTCCCATATATGATGATCTCATGTCATTCGATCAGGTTCAGCAGGAACTTCGCATCTACAAGGGGTACCGGGCAGCGCTCAAGGGTATCACCGCGTCAGCTCGAGACCGGAACAGCCGGGCAGGCAATCGCAAGCAGCGGGCCAGGGAGCTCACCGCAGAGCGCTACAAGCTCCCGATCTCAACCGTGAAGAACATCGTTCGAGCCCATGAGGCAGAAGAGGGCATCGTTCACGAGCCCACCACCAACCTCATCGAGCGCCGGAGGCTCGAAACGCTCTACTCAGAGGAGCTCGTTCGAGTCCGGGCCTCGAACCCTGAGCGCAGCTGCGCTCACTGCGGTGGCGGAGCAGCCGATGAGATCGAGCTCCGAGCTGGAGGCACCATGGAGCGCGGCGAATCAAGGCTCCGCTTCGACCCTGCCCACTACCGGGAAACGGGAGAGCCGCTCTTTCTCGATGTCTGCCTGCCCTGCTGGGTCATCGATCTCGGCCACAGTGGCTCCAGTCGCGACAGGAACCCTCTCCCGATGGTCTGGTCTTCTCAGACTGTCTAGCCCCTCAAACTTCAAACCGATCTGACCCTCGACCCAAGGAATCCACAATGGCTCGCAGCCCCCGTAACTTCCCCGTACTGATGACTTTCAAGGAAAAGCACGATGACGATGCCTACATCGTCAACTCCGAGGAAGAGATCCACAGGCTCGCTGTCTACAAGATCCGAGAGCGCTTCTCCGGGGGCTGGTTCGTTGGAGTTGCTGCCTTCGAGAGTGCGCTCCAGAGCTCCATCGACAGGCTCATCGAGCGCAGTGAGCTCAGCGCGGACACTGCTCCCCGGACCATCGTAGAGCTCAAGGCGCTGACCGGAACGGAAGAGGAGCGAGCAGCAAAGCTCTTCGGGATGGAGCCCAGCGATCTCAGCAAGCTCCCGGCATCCATGGCCAAGAGCGTGGTCGAGAAGTCCAACAGCTTCCAGAAGTCGCTTGTCGCCACCATCGGGAACTATGATCGGGATCTCGATGAGGCCCGGGACATCGAGACCATCGTTGTCAGTGAGCGCGCAGAGGAGCTCACCAAGGAATACCGCGGTCGTAGCTACAATCTGGCGCTCTGGGTGCTGGATTCCCGTCAGGACTACGAGTACGAGGGATTCGAAATCGATTCTCCGCGGGCTATTCCCAGCGCAGAGGCCCTCGAGGCCGGTCGCAGCAAGATCTAGCCCAACCTTCACCGCAGAGACGAACCTACTAAGGAAAAGACAATGGTCCTACCGATCGAAGTTGGCTACAAGCTTTCCTCTGATCCGATCTACGAAGACACGCAGCTAAAGCGCTTCGCTACCGATGATCCCTACCTCTTCGTCGAGACCTTCGAGGTGCCCGAGCTCGGCCAGGGCGCCTCCGCGCCTAACTTCGACCGCTACAGGGAGATCTACGACAATATGCGGGAGCGCCTGCTCAATGTGCAGCTCCAGAGCTTTGTCCCAGAGATGGTGGACGCTGACTCCGACGACTGCTGGGCTGCATTCGGAGTCCCCAAGGACCTCTACACGGTCTCTGAGTTCGCCAAGAGCTACCTCGGCGGGATCACCGGCCGGGACTGGGCGTGGATCCTCAGGCGGATGCTCATGGTTCTCCACAAGGCCCGTAGGAGGCCCAGCATCACTGAGGAGAACATGCTGATCCATCCCGAAGGCCACGGGCTTGTTCTTCTGGGCTGGCAGCCCGTAGAAGATGACCAGAGCTACCCCCTGGATGAGATCCTGGAGGTGATGCAGCGCCAGCTCAAGAGCGGCGATGACACCGATCTCCAGATCAACTTCGTGGAGAAGGTTTCTGAGCGCTTCAAGAAGAATCGGCGAAGCCCTCAGGATCTCAAGAGCGATCCCCAGATCAAGCTTCCCCTGTTCGGCTACGATGATGTGCTCAGAGAGTTTGAGATGCTCCTTGAGCACCTCTACGGCCCGAGAAAGTTCCACAAGTCGAAGATCGATCCGGCTCTGTCCCTCCCCTATCTTCAGCGAGAGTCAGCGCTACTCAACAGCTGAATCCACTTCGCTGTACGACAGTCTAAGGCCTTCAGTAGAGCCGGTCGAATCATCCAACGGATAAGCTCCCGGAGGAACTCAGATCGCCTCCTAGAGGCTCCTAGCGATGGCCGACAGGTGGTTGCGCTCGTCGATTGGATGATGTAGGATTCAACTATGGAAAACACTGAGAAGAAGACTCCGGATCTCGACACGGTTGTTACGCACGCTGTTGTCGAGCTCCTCATCAGCCCCGAGTATGGTCAGGACTGGCTCATGGAGCTCGTTCGCCCCGACGAGCGAGACCTCACGGATGAGGAGGCCGAGAAGATCGGCGCGGCCGTCGATCGGGTTCTAGATCAGCTCGCGATCCCCTTCGTTGAGAGCCTCCCCGAGGACACCCGTGAGGTCTACCGGTCGATCCTCAAGCGCCGGGAGGCAGCTGTTCACCCGGTGAGCGAAGAGGTCCCATACCTTGAACAGTAGTAAGCAGATGATGGCAGGGCTGATGGCTTTCGAGCTCTCGGTCCTGCCATCGCTGTTCGCTCCTGAACACTCGAGGTCAAGAACATGAACGGCGGGTCCGATTTGACTACTCGTTCCCAACTTCATACAGTTGAATCAATCAATGCCGCGGTCGATCCCGAAGTCGATCAGCAACCCACAGCACTCCGAAAGGGCCTCCCATGGTCTCCCCCTCCTATGCTCGCTCAAGCAACTCTCACCACCTGGACCTCAAGCGCATTCCGCGGGTTCCGATGGCACTCCCCATCGTTCTTCTTCGGGACAAGAATCAGGACTTGAGCCACGAGCAGTGTCTTCTCGCGGCTTTCGCTCACATGACCAGGCTCGTTGATCTTCGAAGCGCAGAGGATTGGGGCCGGGACTGGCAGGAACCCTGGGATCGCTGGAACACCGGCAAGTTTCGGAAGATCGTGAAGCGAGCCAACCCGCAGCGCTTTGCTGGGCTCGCTCAGGATCCCCAGTCTATTCACAGCGCCGTTGAGATCGATGGGGACCTCGTTGAGCTCCTGAGCTTCCCGCCCTATGAGCTCTCGGAGCAGGATCCTCGGGTGAAGCCCCTGCAGGTCGCAGGCCTAGACTGCCCGAAATCCAAGGAGATCCACCCGGAATCCACAGAAGAGCTCATCCTTGCCTACGACGGATCTCTCGGTGCAAGCACGGGAAAGATGATGGCTCAGGCAGGCCACGCGGCACAGCTCCTTCGCTCCAAGTACTCTGAGCTCAACCCGGTAGTCGAGTCCATGCGAGTCGTTGACAGCTTTGATCAGGATGACATCGAGTGGCTCGTCGAGGTCGTAGATGCTGGCTTCACGGAGGTGGCTCCGAACTCTGTCACCGTGAAGATCGGACGGCGTATCAGCTAACCTAGCGGTACCATAGGGCCATGAGCACAGACCGAAGGAAAACCCCATGAGCGAGAAAAAGCAGATCCTCTCCTTCTCAGAGGAGAATCGATGGCTCTCCAATTTTTGGGTAGCACCCATCGAACTTCAGGCCTTCGGAGAGCGTCACAGTTTCGACTCGACTGAGCAGCTCTTCCAGATGGCCAAGCTCGAATTTGCGGAGACCGAGCGCGATGAGCGCAGAACTCTCTTCGATCAGGTTGCTTCCCTGGACACTCCAGGAAAGACCAAGCGCTTCGGCCGGAAGATCCCCAATCTCAATGTGGATGCCTGGAACAGCTACCGGGATCGAGCCATGGGTCTCTCCCTGAGGGCTAAGTTCAGTCAGCACGGCGATCTTCGGGAGAAGCTCCTCAGCCTCGAGGACTACTACCTCGAAGAGGGCAACCACTGGGGAGACCGCTACTGGGGAGTCGACGGCACTGGCGAGAATCGACTCGGGCAGCTCCTCATGGCCCTCCGCGACCATTGGCTCGCTCAGCGCTCTAAGAATCCGGATTGGGCACCGGAGCCCTTCGTCCCCAGGTACTTCAGCTAAAACATGCAGGCTTTACACAGGAGGCGAACAGATGACTCAGAAGGTCTATGTCTTCGGCGACACAGGCGGCCACGGTCTGCAGCTCTTCGCGAGCCTCAAGGAGATCGGCGTGGATCTCGAGAAGCGCACCATCCCCGAAGATGTGCTCATCGTCCACCTCGGCGACCTGATCCACAGGGGCCCGCTCAGCAACACCATCGTCGGGCTCGTGGATGATCTCATCCGCAACAGCCCCGGACGGTGGCTCCAGGTCCTCGGTAACCACGAATCCCAGCACCTGAAGCAGGGCATCTCCTTCTGGGCCTGTGACTGCAGCGGCTACACTGTCGAGATCTTACAGGACTGGTACGACAGCCGCACGGCTCGGATCGCCTGGGCCATCGAGGATGTGCTTCCCCAGCGCTGGACAGAGGGAGGCAGGCCCCTCGGTCAGGAAGAGCTCATCGGCTCTTTCCTGGCTACTCACGGTGGTCTGACCTTCCCGGTCTGGAAGAATCTGGGTGAGCCGCAGACAGCCACAGAAGCTGCAGCGCTTCTCGTGGAGAACTCCGACTGGGCCATGCAGTCCGTCGGTGAGGCCATGGGAATGCAGCGCTTCGGAACAGTAGGACCCGTCTGGGCTCGAGCTGCCGGCGAGGTCTACAACTACTGGGAGCTCGCTGAGCGCAAGGGCGGCGAGAAGATGCCCTTCGGTCAGCTCATCGGTCACAGCGCACCTTTCTACTTCTCCAAGAACGCCTGGTACGGCAACACATCCATGGAGTTCCGGCGCAACTCTAAGGTGCTCAAGGATGAGCTCCGCACCGTGGCCTTCGTCGCTGGGAGTGCCATCATCTGTATGGATCCTGGCTACGGAGAGCTACTCAATCCTCAGGATCACCCAAAGCAGCCCTACCTTCACTTCGAGACCAAGGTCTAGAGAAAGAAGCCACTATGATTCTCACCATCGGAGATCAAGCGCCTGCCACCGCGCTCGCCAATCGCTACTCGGTTGAGATCGAGGTCATGAGCGGAGACGGAGATGACTACAGCAATTTCACCGTGTTCGGCTTCGAGCCCGGTGTGGACGAGGAGCTCCTTGAGAACCTCCTTGGGCTCCTCGATCGGCTCCGGGAATTCTATCCCCGTGGGCGCGGCGGAGGTGAGGAGTACAGCTACACCAAGGTGCCAGGCTTCGAGCCCTGGTTCGGCGGGACGAGCGTAGACCACGCAGAAGAAGAGTGGTTCTACACTCCAAAATCTCAGGAGGAGTGGCTGGAGCTCATCGACCTCGGCAAGCGCATTGAGAGCTTTCAAGAGGGCGTTCGAGAACGCTCACTGCGACTTCAGGCCAAGATCGATGCCATGCCCGATTGGCCCAGCGATGTGACCATGCTGGACGCTTACGACTGCCACGGAGAGGCTGATTTCCAGTCCTACCGGGTTTTCTTCCACGATGAGAACCTGGTCAAGCGCGAGGTTCGGGTGAGCTTCTAGCCCATGGGAGTAGACTTTCACCTCGATGGTTCGAGCGAATCACTGATCTACGATTCGCCACTCCTCGAAGCGCAGATCATCGAAAGACCCAACCGCTATGTGGCCCAGGTAGCAGATCCAGATGGCACCGTCCATCGGTGCTTCGTTCCGGTTGGAGGTCGCATCGGCGGACTGACACTGGATGGGCTACCCTGCCTTCTCTCTGGTCCCTACACCAAGGGCGCTACGAGCCACACTGTAGAGGCCATCGGAAGCCACTACGACAGGGACCACGGAAGCTTTCAGTGGATCGGCATCAACCAGGGAGCCAGCAATCGCTATGCGGGAAGCCTTCTCGCAGCTGACCTCCTTCCTGAGCTCTCCCGGGGAATCCCTCGGGATACTCTTCGCCGAGAGCGCAAGCTCGCCGGCAAGCGCATAGACTTCTCTCTCGGTGCGGGTGAGCCACCCGAGCTTTGGATCGAAGTCAAGACACCTTTGATCTCAGTGCTCGCAGAGCTCGACGGAGGCATTCCGATCAAGACTGACTTCGGTGGCGGAGCACCCTCCCAGCGGATGCCTGAACAGTTCCTGGAGCTCGCCAAGGATCGAGCCAAGGGGAGCAGAGTAGTCTTCCTCGGTGTTTTCGGCTATCAGGGACTTTCGGCTGTGAGCCGAGAAGAGCGATTCCGAGAGAACCTCAACCTCGACGGGCTCGTTGACCGGGGCCTGGAGCTCGGCATGGAGTTCGGAGAGCTTGAGCTGACTCAGAGCGCCTCAGGGCTGAAGTCTTGGGGCTATCGGAAGCTCTTCGAAAAGTAGTCGAGTTGTAGCGGTGCTTTCACTGTGATAGCATTGTGATGACTGGAGATCGAACGATCTTCGGCAACCAAAGTAAAGGAGAAAATCATGGGTGCAGGATCATGGAGCACTGCCGGCTATCAGGCCGCGGCAGCAACTCGATCGGCAACGGGACAGGCGGACTTCGCCTATTCCAACACTCAGCGAGCAGTTCCCCGCCACGAGCGCAAGGCAGCACCTGCACTCGATGTGAGCGGCGTGAAGCTGCGTGAATCCCGGGACTCGAATGAGCACCCCGAGAGCACTCCCATCGTCACCCTCTTCGATGTGACCGGCTCCATGCAGGCCGTTCCGGTGACGCTTCAGAAGAAGCTCGGCGATCTCTTCGGGATCCTCGAGAGCGGATCCTATGTGAAGGACCCGCAGGTCATGGTCGGTGCCATCGGAGACGATGTCTACGACTCTGTCCCCCTCCAGGTCGGCCAGTTCGAGTCGGACAACCGGGTCGATGACCAGCTCCGCGAGATCTTCCTCGAGGGAGGCGGTGGCGGTGACATGCGCGAGGGCTATGCTCTTGCAGCCCACTTCATCAACACCAAGGTCGAGACCGACGCCTGGACGAAGCGCCAGAAGAAGGGCTACCTCTTCATCATCGGTGACGAGCTCAACAAGGATCGGCTCTACAGCAAGTCGATCTCCAAGTGGCTCGGAGATGAGGACGCCAACGAGGACATCGAGATCGACGCGATCTACGAGCAGCTCAAGGAGAAGTGGGAGGTGTTCTTCATCCTCCCGAACCTGACGGCCTACTACAACCGGCCTGAGATCGCTGCCCACTGGCAGGGACTCCTCGGTGAGCGCTTCGTGAAGCTCGAGGACCCGAACACGGTGGCCGAGTTCATCGCCAACACCATCGCAACCCACGAGGAGGCTCTTCAGCTCCAGGGCTGATCAGCCGTATCTCATCGAGGGGCCCTCTAGATTCGTCTGGAGGGCCCCTCTGCGATAGGGAATGGGCGAGAAAACAAGTCCATGCACAGTTCTCGGACTTTCGGTGTGATGAGAGGATCAGTAGATGAGCAGCAACCTGGATCTTGGTTTCTTTGATCGGATGCGCTTTGGCTGGGGTAAGAACACGGTGAGGATCCTCCTCGACCTCGACGGCTCTGTAGCGGCAGAGGGCAAGCTCCCCGAGGGCAGCTACCTCCCCTTCTCCGGGAGCGGCTACGCAACATGGCAGGTTCGCGTCCGAGTTCTCGAGTGGATCGCCGAGAAGAGGCAGGATGAGCGTGTCGAGCTCCTCTGGAGCACAACCTGGCAGCAGTACGCCAACAGCATCCTCGAAGAGAGCAACATTGAGCCCATCGAGTGGCTGAGCTTCGATGACACCTATCAGAATCCAGGCGACTGGTATAAGAGGGACGGCATCAGGCTCTTCCTCGAGGACGCTCCGGATCCCATCGTGATCGTGGATGACGAACTGCCACCAGCGCTTCTCGCACTCGACAACCCTAGGATCCTGGCAATCAAGCCCAACAGCCTCAGTGGGCTGACGGATGCAGAGCTCGAACGCATCGATAGCTTCGTGGAAGACTACAGGAATCGGAAGATCCGATGAGCCCCGGACTACTAGCTGACGGGAGCTTCTCAGAGGAGGCCTGGGACTTCGGAGATGATCTTGGCCAGGGTGGCTGCGTTGTGGACAGCCTTGAGATCCCCAACGAACCTGGCTTCTGTGGCACCATTGCGCTAGAGCGCTCCATGGGCATTGGAATCTGGAAGGGGCCCTCCGAGGTCGATGTGCTGATAGACCTACTCGGGGATGAGTTCTCCGAGGTCATCGCGGGACTAACTCGCGCAGAAAGCGTCAATTTCACAGCCCATCTCGTCAGGAACATGGACTGGGAGCCCCAGGGGCTTGACCCGGAAGACCCCAAGCTGGTGGCTAGCCTGCAGCATGTGGTCAGAGATCTTCAGGCTTCCAGTAGCCTAACGGAGCTGGCAGAGCAGTGGCTTACCAATCACCGCAGGGGCTGGTAGTCCAGATGAAGTTGCGAGCCATCACGCTTTCATGTAGGATCAAACCATGGAAACGATCGAAGTTCAGGATGTGCTCAGCATCAGCGAGGATCAGCGTGAGGATGAGACCTTCGGTAAGCCTCCTCAGCCCTGGCAGCTTCGCAACAACTGGGTGAAGCCGAAGCGCAAGCGCAAGTCCCGTCGGGTCGAGATCGACCTCTGGAACGAGCAGGCATAGCTGTGTACTCCATGAGCAATGCTCCTCGGAGCGGAGAGACCTTCGAAGCTCTCTTCGAAGGAGAGTGGCACAGGGTCTTCTGGTCCGAACGGGCTGACGATGGATCACCCTATGGCACCGAAGGCTTTGCCGACGACGAAACTGGCTACATCATCCTCGACCTCGAAGGGTGGAGACATCTTCCCGAGAGTGGCTCGAAGAGCTACCAGGGAGAATCTCCCTTGAGTGGCCACACGCTCAAGCAGCCCATCATCGTCTTCGGTCTCTCCTTCGGGGATGAGGCCAAGGGCTCGACTGTGGACTATCTCAGCTCTGCGATCCCCGATGCGAGTGCGGTTGTTCGCTGGTCGGGTGGCGCTAACGCTGCCCACAATGTGCGCCATGGCCACCGCCATCACACCTTCCGGCAGTTTGGCTCTGGGACCTTCCTCGGACTTCCCACCTTTCTCATGGATACGGTGGTGGTCAATCTCAATGCGCTCATGGACGAGGCTGTAGAGCTCGAAGGCAAGGGCGTCCTGGACCCTCTTGCGCTCGTTCGCATCGACGGTGACGCGCTGATCACGACTCCCATCCACATGGCCCTCAACCGGGCCCGCGAGATCCTCCGAGGTCGCAATCGCCACGGGTCAACCGGAGTTGGCATCGGTGAGACCATCGTTCAGGGCTACGCTGAGAAGGAGCAGCTTTCCCAGGGCGACTGGGTGGGTAACTTCGAAATCGTGGGACCTACCTTCGATGGGGAGGGACGCTTGAGCGCTGAGTCGTTCCTCCAGGTCGCCAGCGAAGACAGGGCCGGACGCATCCTCTCTATCCTCGAGCACCAGGCCGCCTACGCAGCACCTCTCATCGAGAGAGCTCGCAGCTATTGCCCCGAGCTAGCAGACGAACTCAGCTACGGCCCTCTGGAAGATGTAGCAGCAGAACTCCTTGCAATCGCTGACAGTGCATCGATCCTACCCCACCGGGACTTCGAAGAGGATCTCATCGGGACCATGGACAGGGGCACGGTGATCTTCGAAGGTAGCCAGGGGCTCCTCCTCGATGAGAAGTGGGGATTCCATCCGCACACTACCTGGGCACACACCGAACCCAGCGGGCTCGTCGACTGGCTCAGTGAGCTCGGACACGATCCCTATGTGCTGGGACTCATGCGGAGCTACACGACCCGTCACGGCGCTGGACCCCTCCCCTCTCTGGGTGCCGTGCCCCTTTCCGAAGACAGCCTGCCTGTGGATGACAACAGCTGGGGCCGCTGGCAGGGAGGCTTCCGAGTTGCACCCCTGGATCTCCCCCTCCTGAGCTACGCCCGTACAGTGCTTAGCTTCGGCGGAATCGAGCTCGACGGCATCTCCGTCTCCCACCTCGACGCTTTCCTCGATGAGGATGGAGACTCCAATGGTATCCCCGTGGTGAGCATCTACGGCGCTGAGCTCGATCCGAGCAACTATTGGACTTTCAGCGAAGTACAGACGGGTCACTTCGCAACCATGAACAGCAACGATTTCCTTGAGAACTCGATCATCGACAAGCCCTACGGCCTGATGTACTGCACCGAAAAGACCCTCCTCTCGGACATTCAGCGTCGAACAGGTGCTGCTGTCGTGCTCGTAGCCCGAGGACCTCGAAGGATGGACCGGGAGCTCGTCATCCCGGAGAACGGAGACCGACCATGAAGTTCAAGGATCAGAGCGAGCTCTACTTCCAGAGGATGGACTCCGCGGTAGATCAGAAGGCAGAGCTCCTTCGCTGGACTACCGGACCGAAGGTGGCTGAACTTGGGCCGGGCTCGGGTTCTCTCACTGAGCTCATAGCAGTTCAGCGGGACATCGACTTCGTGCTGGCCCTCGACGCATCGGCGGAGGCGGTGGCCAAGCTCTCAGAGCGCTTCGAGGCCAACCCTCGGGTGGAGTTCGATACCATCGTGCTCGGCGAACATCCCCGCCCATTCGGAGACCGCCGCTTCGACTCCATCGTGGCGAGCTCAGTGTTTCACGAGGTCTACTCCTTCCTTGGATTGCGAGCCCTGGAGCTCATCGCCACTCAGGTTCGGGAGGCGCTTGTACCCGGTGGTCGCTTCATCCTTCGGGATGGGGTACAGCCCGATGATCGCCACGCTCTCGCGAGGATGACGGTCTCTGACCGGCTCCTAGAGCTCGCCCAGCGCTACTGCGCCGAAGGCCGGCCGGATCTCAGGCCCACAATCGAAGGCAATGTGGTCACCGGCACTCGCCATCAGATTGCTGAGCTCGCCTTCACCGTGACCTGGGGGCTTGACTCCTTCGACCGAGAAGTCGAGGAACAGTACCAGCTCTACGAGCTTCAGGATGCTGTCAGCTTCTACCAGGGATTCGGACTAGAGCTCGTCCACGCTGAGACTTATACTCAGGATGGCTACATCGACCACCTGGCCGATAGCCCCTTGGAGACAAGGAATGCGAGCGGGAACTGGGAGCCCTGGTTCCCGGCTACCAACGCACTCTGGGTCTTTGAGAAGCGCTGATCAACTGGTTAGCATAGCCACTGACACCCAAATTCACAGTTCGCAGACAGGAAGTGAACGCGATGAGCGAGAGCAACAGCCGATCCTTTGAGGCGATCCTCAAGGGACTCGAGGACAGGCGAGCAATCTTCACGGAGAAGCGTCGAAGCTTCACCAAAAACCTGGTCACTCAGACCAACGAGGAATCCAAGTCCGGAATGCCCTATGTTGTCGATGTTTCCGGGCTGATCGCAAAGGCCAACGGCGCTGAGCTCTTCCTCGACGATCTCATCAACAGCCTGCGCTCTGACAGCCGCACGCTCGGCGAGGGCGGTGCGGTGAAGCGAGCTTTGGGATCGGTGTTCGAGCAAGTGAAGCACCTGGAAGTCGGAGACAGGAGCGGCTATGTGGGCGCCTCTGAGCTCTACGAGATCGGACGGACGCTCGTCGATTGGATCACCTCAGTTGAGCTCCGGAGTGCGGATATCTAATGGGACCCGAAGAAGAGTTCGATGTCAGCTCACTGATCGACGCTCTTAATCTCCAGAGGTCGAGCACAGAAACGGACCGGGAGCGTACCATCCGCACCGTGAGCTCTGAGACAGTTCACGACTTCCGTTTGGAGCTGGAATCGGTCCAGGGAAAGTGCTTCCGCACAGAGGTTCGTAGCACCGGTATCTTCATCTGTGGGGTCCATCAGGATCGCTGGGATGGCCAGGAGAGCGCAGACATCTGCCCTCAGCAGAAGGGGCTCCTGGATGGGCTCCGGAGCATTCTCATCTCCAGGCTAGAGGCTAATCTGAGGGCTACTCCCAAGCTAGGACCATCCAAGCCAGACCACAATGGCCAGACATCTAAGGCTTCGCCGGGCGGTCTCAGCTGGAACAGCGCAGACTTGCTAAGAGTCTAGATCCAACTGGGATATGTCTGATGCAACTGACAACATCGATCGGCAAAGGAAACAGGCAACAATGAGCCGAAGGAAAAAGCGAGCTGCAGAACAGGACAGGGAAGACGCCCAGCAGGGGACAGTAGTTCTCGAGTTCTTCGACGAGCGCGATGGTCGGGGTCAGTTCACCATGGAGCTCTCACAGGAGGACTTTGCGCGCTATGAGCAGATCGCCGCATCCAAGGGAGTTCCCATCGAAGAGCTCATGGCGGAGATCGCTGAGCGTGAGATCGAGGATCGTAACAGCTACTGGGTCCTACCCAAGGTCGACAGCTTCGGAAGGCTTGATCTAGCCAACGGAACTCCCATGGACTTCTCGAACCTCACAGGCCGAAAGGATAGCTGACATGCAGCGCATCGAGTTTCCGGTCACCGGCAACCTTAGGCCGGGAGATCTCCTTCGAACAGTCTATCTCGACAAGGATTTCTGCAATGTCCGAGACACCAAATCTGCCGAAGGTCGCAACCTCTTCGAGATCGCTCTAGATGACTACGAGCCAGGCTGTAAGCAGGAGGTCTGGAGCATCGCTGGATCAGGGGCCTTCGTCCACAGGGACTGGAGGGACGACATCAGCCTCCCCAATCTCCTGATCATCCAGGACAATGAGGAAGACATCCGCAAGCTCGTACTCACCAGCCAGAACGGCATGCGAGCAGATGCAATCGATGACGGCCGTCAGAACATGGTCTTCGAAAAGATCCTGAAGAGCTCCCACTACATCCCCATGAGCCCCAGGGAGTACCAGAACTGGGTCGAAGAATACAGGACCTGGAACGCTCGTAAGCGCTTCTAACACACCAGAGAGCGAGTGAAATTGTCATGGCAAGATCTCAGAACGATCCGATCGGCATTCAGCCAGCCAAGCTCCAGCTCCATCCGGCTGTGAGGGGTCCAGAGTCGAGGATCAAGCCGCCGGCCCAGAGGGTTCAGCTGGGATCCACAAAGATCGAGCTCCTCGACCGGGCGCTCCGGGCAGAGGCACGGGTTCGAGAGCTTGAGGCAGAACTCGAAGGGCTTCGGCCTCCCTTCTGATGGCCTCAGAGGCAGCAGGCGACTCTTTAAGGCACAACTGTGGCCGGAGTGTCGGCATAATTGCCTAAGCAACGCCATCGCCTTAGCTGGCAGTCTAGCGAAGAACGGAAGCCCCATGATCCAACTCAGCACAGAGAAGAAGCCTCGGACCGTATCGGTGGCCCTCTTCAAGGAGAGTGGCAAGTACTACACCAGCGAGTCCTGGAGGGCACCAGAGCCCACACCGAATGGGTACCTCGGCCCTGAGGACATGGTCCGCAGCCCGGACTTCCACAGGATCGGTTCTGGGAGCATCCTCGTCGAGTCAGACGCACTCGCCGAATTCCCGGACGATGAGAACTGGGGCTTTCCCAGGCTGATCTAAGCCAGCAGTAAGACCCCGCGGGGAGCCCCGGAGCCGATAGTCAGTGCTCCGGGGCTCCTTGCCTTGAACCGTAATCTAGATTGGGAACACCGAGATGTCATTCAGAAAAGAAGTACAGCCCAAGGACGCCTTCCTTGACCACGGGGCCAACTACTTCAGGAATCGCTTCAAGAGCACAGACGACGAGTCGCTGAAGAAGCGCATCGCCACCGATGAAGACCCCTACGCGCAGGTCGACTCGGGCAAGCCGCGGAAGCACAAGAGAGTCAGGAACTATTCTGTAGATCCGAGCGAAACCGATGGCGTCCAGGATGACTTCCCCAGGCGCAAGCCCGCAGTCATCAGCACCCAGGGCCCTCTCTCCAGGGCCTACGAGGTTCTCGCAGCCACAGGATCTGTGAGCTTCGGCAAGGAACTGGAGGATGGAAGCTGGGAGGCCTCTCCCCTCGAAGCAGAAGCCGATGTGAAGCCCAGCGGATCAGCCTTCGGAGCTGCAGCAGTGAAGCAGAAGCCGATCTCGACACAGGAGTTCGCCCTGGGACTCCTCGATGAGCTGCCGGGCCTCTCGATCTAAGCCCCATAGCAAACTCTCAGCAAGTTTCGACAGCTGGTGGATATGAGATCCATCGCGTTCGGTACTGTAGCGTAAACGGCCGTCGGAAGGGAAAACTGTGGCTAAGAAGGACAAGAAGGACAAGAGCAAGAAGCTCAAGGATGAGGCAGTCGTCGAGACTCCCAGCACTGATGCTGAGGTCGCCGAGACCGAGGCTGTAGCCGCTGAATCGGAGACCGGTGAGGTCGAGATCATCACAGAGGGCACATCCAAGGGTGGGAGCGGCAAGACTTCAGTCGAGGTTCTCTCGGCCGTCGAAAAGCCCAAGGCTAAGCGCACCGCCAAGAAGGTTGAAATCAAGGATGCTTCCCTGAAGTTCATCCCTGACTTCCCGGTTGCTGACATCCTCCCTCGGGAAGCTGAGACACGCTTCCGCGGCAAGGAAACGGAGCGAGTGCTCTCCGAGGCCATCCAGAAGTTCGGCTGGGTTCAGCCACTGACTCTGGACTCTGAGCACCGGATCGTGGACGGCCAGTACAGGCTCGAGCTCGCCAAGAAGTGGAAGCTCGAGACCGTGCCCGTGACGATCTCCGATGGAGTCTCTGCTGCTGAGGGAACCACCGACCTCTTCCACATGCTCTCTGGGCGCATCATCGAGTGGGACAAGTGGAACTTCCCCGCAACCAACGCGGTGCTTCAGGAGCTCGACGGCGGGCTCGGCACTGAGGAGATCCTGGGCTTCGAAACCACCTCTGAGCGAGGACCACTCAGGGATCTCGCCCGGGAGATCGGCTGGTTCATCGAGATCATCCCCAAGAGCCTCTCGGGTAGCACCGTTACCCTGGAGACACTTGCGGTTCTCCTCAAGAAGCAGCTCGCTGGCAAGTACCACTACGACCCCGCACAGCTCCTCTACATCGAGGCACTCCGCGAGCAGCTCGAAGAGACTCGCAAGGAGATGGTGGCCAACGGTGAGACTGCTGGTGGCGTGAAGCCCAAGCTCGAACAGCACCTCAACGAGGAAGAGCGCAAGCTCGTCGAGGGTGAGGCCATCGCAGAAGCTGAAGGCTACGCAATGGAGACTGGAGAGGACGGTAAGACCAAGGTCTTCACTGCTGATGCTGAGCTCACCTATGTGGTCAACAAGGTAGCCAAGGCAGAAGAGGCTGCTCGCGTCCAGGTCAAGAGTGCTGCTGACATGGCCACCAGGTTCCGGCCCATGGCAGACGACAAGAAGCTCGGACTCGGACAGTTCCGGATCCTCGCTTCCTACTTCACCGACCTCACGGACGAGGAGGCCAAGGACTTCTTCAACAGCACCGCTCCCGAGAAGTACAACGCCTTCGTGGACTCTGTGCTCGAGGAGAACCGCACCGTGAGCGCAAACCGCAGCAAGAACTTCCCCCTCACCGAGGCTGAGTTCAACGCTGAGCAGAAGCGGCTCAAGGATGAAGATGCTCGCAAGGCAAAGGAGAAGAGCACCAAGGATGAGCCCAAGGGGCTGTCATCGCTCCTGGTCAATGACCTCAAGGCCCTGCTCAAGGCCGAGGGCCTTCCCACCGCCGGAAAGAAGGATGAGCTCGTCGCTCGCCTCGAAGAGGCAGGCTACGGAGCCGATGGCACCAAGGGTGATGCTCCAGTCAGTGAGGCCGAAGAGGCGGAGGCAACTGCCGATGTCGCTGAGGATGAGATCAGCGAAGACTTCGATGATGCACCCATGATCTTCACGGCTGACAGCACCGAAGAGACCTCTGCCGAGGAGGTCGAGGATGTCCGTGATGCCGACGAGGAGCCCGAGGCTGCTGAAGAGCTCGACTCGGAGGCGGACGCTGAGGAAGAGGCAGAGGCCGAAGAGCTCGAAGAGAGCCTGGAAGCTACTCCTGAGCCAGAGGTTGACCTCAAGGCCCTGAAGAAGAGGGGCAAGGAGCTCAAGGCGCTGGCTGAGGAGAGGGATCTCACCAAGGCTGAGCTCAAGGAGTTCAAGGCTATCAAGAAGCAGCTCAAGGCCGCCAAGGGCTGAGACTGAGCTTCGCCGGAGGGCGAGGAGGTTGAGCATAGACTCTCCTCCTCGCCCTCTTTCGTTGTGGATTGCCGAAAGTCCGTGTAAGATAGTGTCCACAGAACTGCCGAAGTGAGAGAAGAGAAGATGAGCGGAATCGAACTCACCACCGAAGTCATGGTGCTTCCCGAGGGCATGGAGCTCGACAGCGATGAGCTTCGGCACTTTGCCCTTCGGATCCAGTGGCGCGGTGTGCGCGGAGATACCGGCCGGGGTGGCTATCGGATCACCGATGGCTTTGATGATCTTTCCCGGGCAGGCAAGTGGGGCAGCCCTCAGCGTTTCCAGCAGCATCAGTACCGCTGGGATACGCTGGATGAGGCGCTTGAGATGGCTCGCAAGCATGTGGAACTGGTTCAGCTTCGAGGTAAGACCTGGGCAGAATGGCAGCTGTTCTTCGCCGCCAACAAGGGAAGCTGATAGGGCCACTATGAAGACCGACAATGAGCTGAGAATCGAAGCACTCCTCAAGCGTTCCCGGCGTATCTCAGTCCTAACCGGTGCTGGAGTCTCCACAGAGGCAGGCATTCCTGACTTCAAGTCCACAGATGAGTCCTGGCCCTACGATGAGCCCCGAGAGGCGCTTCTTTCAGCTCCCTACTGGAGGAAGGATCCTCGAGCCTTCTGGGAAGTCTACAGAAGCACTTTCCGAGCAACGGAGATGCAGAGTGAGCTCGAGCCCACACGCTTCCATCGCTGGCTCGTGGAGCTAGAGCACCGGGAAGAGACCACCTTCCTAGAGATTCTCACCCAGAATGTGGACGGTCTTCACACGAAGGCGGGGAGCTCGAAGGTCACCGAGGCCCACGGCAACAGCTCCCGGGCGATCTGTGTCGAGTGCCGCAACACCTTCCCGATGAGCGATCTCGATGGAGATGTGCTCCCTACCTGTCCGTTCTGCGGGTTCCCACCGCTGAAGCCTGACATCAGCCTCTTCTTCGAGGGTGTAAGTGGAGTGGGCGAGTTTCGGACATCCATCGACTGGAGCGATCTACTCATCGTAGCGGGCACTGGCCTTCAGGTCGGTCCGGTCAACGAGCTTCCCTTCTACGCTCAGCGCTACATGGTTCCCACCCTTTGGATCAGCAATGAGATGCCTCCTGAGGGCTACAGATTCACGCATCTGTGGATCGGTGACCTCGGAGAGTTCACCGAGCGCTTTCCTGTCTGATATCCGCAGAGTCTTTCGTTTTGCAGAATAGCCTAAAAGGCTTGGGAGAGCTTCAATGAGGAAAATACTTGCAAGCCTAGGGTTAGTAGCAGTCCTAGCAGTTTTGATTTCAGGCTGCAGTAGCTCTAGCGATCAATCTCAGAATGGTGACCAATCCAGAACTCAAGCTATCGGTAAAGGCTCTACAAGTCCGGTTGGTACATGGGGAATCGCCGACAAGGAATCCATCAAAATAGAAGATGCCTCTTGGGCCTCTTTCTACAAGGATGGAACAGCTCTGGTCGGAGATGGTTGTCAAATGATCCAGGGCAAGTGGGAAGAGTCCGGATCTTCAATCGAGCTCACACCACTTCCAGGAGGCTCTACGACACAAACTGGAGCAACTGAAGCGGGATGTAAGGACCGATGGGCTGGAACAATCGACACAGCAAAGCCCACAAAGGCCTCTATTCAGTTCTTTGACATCGACGGGAAGAAGCTTGCTGATCTTCCAATGGTGTCTCGTGACCCAAGCCTAGCTCAAACCGCCATGAGCGCTCTTGCTATGAATAAGGGGGCAGACATCGCAGCTTGCATAGCAGGCCAGAATGTTACCAGGGCAAGCAAGGAGCCAAATCCTGAATGTCCTGATCAGACTTCAGCTCCAGCCCCTTCCTTCGATAAGGATAAGAGCTTCACAAATCGATTTGGCACAAAAGGCTAACGGTCTTCATCTGATACGATAGAGTAGCTCCATACCCTCGAAGTGACGCGGAGAACCGCCGAATGAGAGGGAGTATCCTATTCAAGTCGTACGAGTGATTTACTGAAGAGGGCGGGCCTTTCGGGCCCGCCCTCTTCTGTGTTGCGAGGCAAGCGTTCTTCGTGTATGGTTGGCCCTATGGCCTTCATCCCACAGTCGCCCCAGGGCGCTCATCTCATCGTCTTCTCCGGCATCTCCGGCAGTGGCAAGACTTACGCAGCCCTCGAGTACCAGGCTGAGCTCCGCGCCAGGGGCTACCAGGTCCTCAAGGTCAACCGGGACGACATCCGCACCGAGCTCTTCGGTGAGTCTTACCACACGGTGACTCCGATCCAAGAGCTCGAGGGCGATGTGACCAGCCTTCAGAGGAAGCTCATCTACCACGGGCTGAAGCGCGGATGGACGGTGATCTCCGACGACACGAACCTCCACCCCGCAGGTATCAAGGACCTCAAGCGCATCGCAGAGGAGAACGAGGCTCGCTTCGATGTCATCCCCGTGATCGTTCCCCTGGAGGTCGCCCTGGAGCGCAACCGACAGCGAGCAGCTGCTGGTGGTCGCTTCGTGCCCGAGGAGGTCATCGCCTCCATGTTCGAGAAGCAGCAGAACCGGCTGCGGAGTCAGGGAAAGATCTGATGGATGATGACCTCGAAGACCAGATGACCGACGGCTTCCTCGTCGCTGACACACTCCACTTGGAAGAGGAACTCAAGCGACTCGGCTTCTACGATCTCCACAGCACTCATCGGGAGGCAGTGGACTGGATCAACTCGGAGATTCATCCTGCCTACCGCTGGTGCTATGAGGTCCGTGAGATCCGTGACGGAAAGCTGCTTCCGAAGGAGTAACGATGGACAACCTGGGAACGCGATTCCTTGAAGAAAACTACGGGCTCTGTAGGTGCTGCCGCAACAGTGCTCCCAGAGTGCCGGTTTCGGAGCTCCACACGGAGACCGAGACGGCTTGGCGCTGTGAGGACTGCGAAGGCATCACCATGGAGGAAGCTCTCTTCCGGACTAAGCTCTCCGAATCCACGGTGGTTGTCTTCTAGGAAGTTTCCCACCTAAGCTCCCGTTGCACTTCCATCGGCAGTGGTGTACAGTTTCATCCATGACCACCAACACCATTCTTCTCTCGGACATCGTCTCCGTGGATGACTT